>Ga0302314_10008335_pt1 | contig 18464 bp, 14 predicted proteins | sample III_Palsa_N2_3_FD_200533 | JGI IMG/M metagenome (GOLD analysis project Ga0302314, IMG submission 200533) | Peat permafrost microbial communities from Stordalen Mire near Abisko, Sweden - III_Palsa_N2_3 | ecosystem: Environmental > Terrestrial > Soil > Palsa > Peat permafrost | place: Sweden...
TTTTTATCGATTTGCGCGATCGCGAGGGCCTCGTGCAGGTCGTCTGCGATCCGGATCGCGCTGAAATGTTCAAGGTGGCCGAAGGCGTGCGCGGCGAGTTTTGCGTGCAGGTGAAGGGCATCGTGCGTGCTCGTCCGGAAGGCACGGCGAACGCCGGGCTGACGAGCGGCAAGATCGAAGTGCTGTGCCACGAGCTGAATGTGCTGAACCCGTCGGTGACGCCGCCGTTCCAGCTCGATGACGACAACCTCTCCGAAACCACGCGCCTTACGCATCGCGTGCTCGACCTGCGCCGTCCGCAGATGCAGCAGAACCTGCGTTTGCGTTATCGCGTGGCTATTGAAGTGCGCAAGTATCTGGACGCGCAGGGTTTTATCGATATTGAAACGCCGATGCTCACCAAGAGCACGCCGGAAGGTGCGCGCGATTACCTGGTGCCGTCGCGTACGAACCCGGGTCAGTTCTTCGCGCTGCCGCAGTCGCCGCAATTGTTCAAGCAGTTGCTGATGGTGGCGAACTTTGACCGTTACTACCAGATCGTGAAATGTTTCCGCGACGAAGACCTGCGCGCGGATCGTCAGCCGGAATTCACGCAGATCGACTGTGAAACGTCGTTTTTGACGGAACAGGAAATCCGCGATCTGTTTGAAGCGATGATCCGTCACGTTTTCAAGGAAACGATCAACGTCTCGCTCGACGAGAAATTCCCGGTCATGCTGTATTCGGAAGCCATGCGCCGTTTCGGCTCGGACAAGCCGGACCTGCGCGTGAAGCTGGAATTCACGGACCTGACGGACGCCGTTCGCGACGTCGATTTCAAGGTCTTCAGCACGCCGGCTAATTCCAAGGACGGCCGCGTGGCGGCGATCCGCGTGCCGCGTGGCGGCGAGATGACGCGCAGCGAGATCGACGGCTACACGGAATTCGTGCGTATCTACGGCGCGAAGGGCCTGGCCTGGATCAAGGTGAATGACATCGCGAAGGGCCGCGACGGTCTGCAAAGCCCGATCGTGAAGAACCTGCACGACGCATCGATCACCGCGATCATCGAGCGGACCGGCGCGCAGAACGGCGACATCATTTTCTTCGCGGCGGATCGTTCGAAAGTCGTGAACGACAGCTTGGGCGCGTTGCGTCTGAAGATCGGCCATTCGGAATTCGGCCGTGCGAACGGCTTGTTCGAAAAGGGCTGGAAGCCGCTGTGGGTGACCGACTTCCCCATGTTCGAATTCGACGAGGAAGACAACCGTTACGTGGCCGCGCATCACCCGTTCACGAGCCCGAAGGACGAGCATCTGGAATATCTGGAAACGGACCCGGGCCGCTGTCTCGCGAAGGCATACGACATGGTGCTGAACGGCTGGGAAATCGGTGGCGGATCGGTACGGATTTATCAGGAAGAAGTGCAGAGCAAGGTATTCCGCGCGCTCAAGATTAGCGCTGAAGAAGCGCGGATCAAGTTCGGCTTCCTGCTCGACGCGCTTCAGTACGGCGCGCCGCCGCATGGTGGTATTGCGTTCGGGCTGGACCGGATCGTCACGATGATGGCAGGCGCCGATTCCATCCGCGACGTGATCGCTTTCCCGAAGACGCAGCGCGCGACCGATTTGTTGACGCAGGCACCGAGCGAAGTAGACGAAAAGCAGTTGAAGGAACTGCATATTCGTTTGCGTGCGCCGGAGCCGAAGCCGCAGTAAGCGTAACGAGTAACAATGGTTGAAACGAAAAAGGCGCCGCAGGCGCCTTTTTCGGTTTATGGGGTTTCTGAAATTGTCCTGAGAACTCTCCGTCCGCGTTAGACATGACGAATGCGTTATAGCGCGGCCAAATAGTCGAATGTCTCAGGGTGCTGCTTGACCAGTTTGATCAGCACTGCGGCCTGAGCATTAGGCTTTGCAGTTCCTTGCTCCCAGTTCTCGAGCGTGCGCGGGTTGACCCGCAACCGGTGAGCCAGCACCGCTCGTGAAACATTCATTTTGGTACGCATTTCCCTGATCTCGGCCGCCGAAACTTCCACTGGCGACAGGATCTCCATATCGATTGTCCGCAGGGTCACTTTGCCTTTACGCTGATCCTCCAGCGCGGTGACGCCTTGCTTTAATTCCGCAAATAAATTGCGTTTCATTTGTGGTTCCTCAGAGTCACTTCGGCGTTCAACGCGGACGCCAGTTCCCGGCGGTCGTCATTCGATAGGTCGTCCATTTCGTCTTTGCCGTAGAGCGTAAACAACCAGACTTGCCAGCCCGAAACCCAGTAGTAGTAAATCACGCGGATTCCGCCGCGCTTTCCTTTTCCCCGCTTGCTGTTGCCGAAGCGAAGCTTACGGAGGCCTCCCGTGCCTTTAATAACATCGCCCGCAGTGGGATGAGCAAGCAACTCTGCCTGAAGCTTGCGATATTCGTCATCGTCAAGATAGTCTTCCCGGTACCGACCGAACGCAGGCAATTCAACAAAAGTCAGTTTCATTAAATATACGCAAGTTACGTATGGTGAGCAAGGCACGCGGTGGCGTCCCAACATAATCAGTCGAATACATCACATAGAGGGCGGCACACGTTTGAGTGGACAACTTAGTACGGTAAGGCAGTGCGTTGACCGAAAGCACCTTAGCAATGATTTTTGACCGGCTGCAGCAATTAGATGGATGCAGAGTTGATGGGGTTGCTAGCGTCTCGTTCCGGTTCACGCCGCGCTTCCCCCCGTCACCCATTTGCAACATCCGAAACGAAACCGCCGCCCGGTGCGCCTTTTCCCGTTTTTAGGTTACATTCTTCGGCCAGCCTCTTAGAAAGGCCGCAACGTTCCTACCATGTCCAAACCGCCGAAAATTCCCGAGTCTGTCCTCGTTGTCATTCATACGCCCGAGCTGGAGGTGCTTGTCATTGAGCGCTTCGACCGGCCGGGTTTCTGGCAGTCCGTGACGGGTTCAAAAGATCACATCGACGAACCGCTGGTCCTGACGGCTGCGCGCGAAGTCGCCGAGGAAACGGGGATTGTTGTCGGCAGCCCAAGCGTGCCGGAGCGCTCGCTGCTCGACTGGCATCACCAGATTGAATACGACATCTATCCCGAATGGCGGCATCGGTACGCAGAAGGCATCGTGCGCAACGTCGAGCACCAGTTCAGCCTGCTCGTCCCGCATTGCGTGGAAGTGAAGCTTGCGCCGCGCGAGCACACAGCCTTTCTCTGGCTGCCGCTTCGTGAGGCGGCGGCGAAGTGTTTTTCATCGTCGAATCGTGAGGCGATTTTCCAGTTGCCCGAGCGCCTCGCGGAGCACAACCGGTGATCGGTTTCGGCACGCCCAAACGGCGGTTCGCCCGACTCAAGCTCGCCCTGTTTGGCGGACGCCGCCCGGGACGGCTGTGCTTCACCATCAACAACACGGTGCGGCTGTTCAAATCCGGCGTGGAATTTTTCCCGGCGCTGATTGAATGCATCGACGCCGCCCAGCACGATGTCTCGCTTGAAACCTACATCTTCTGCGACGACGCAGCCGGCCGTGCCGTTTCCACGGCATTGATGAACGCGGCCCGGCGCGGCGTGCACGTACGCGTGATCACGGACGGTATCGGCACCGCGAAACTTCCGCTCTTCGATGAATGGGCGCAGGCGAACGTCGAACATCGCGTGTACAACCCGCATCTGTTCGGGCAGCTCGGTTTTTCGCGGACGCATCGTAAGCTGGTGGTCATCGATCATCACATTGCGTTCTGCGGCGGCATCAATATTGTCGATGACTTCGAGCAGAACGGCGTCCATCTCGACCACGCGCGCTGGGATTTTGCGCTGGAGGCGCAAGGCCCGGTGGTCAAGGACGTGCGCGAAGCCTTCGATCTTCAATGGCAGCGGATTCGCCTCGGCGTGAAGCCGCTGGCGCCGCGGCCGCAGGATCAGCAACCTGCGCCGGGCGCATCGTCGAGAACGAACCGGCGCGCATTGAGAGCACGCCTGCGCGCGCGGCGGGGCCTGATCCACGCGGTCGATCAGCCGTGTGTGGCGTTCGTCGCCCGTGACAACCTGCTCAATCGGCGCGCAATCGAAAAGGCGTATCTGGCCGCGATCTCGCACGCGGAAAAAGAAGTGATGCTGGCGAATCCGTATTTCATGCCGGGGCGCAAGTTGCGCCGCGCGCTGGTCCGCGCGGCGCAGCGTGGCGTGCGCGTCACACTGGTGATTGGAAGAAAGGAGTTCGTCGCGCTCGATTACGCCACGCCGTTCCTGTATCGCAATCTTCTGAAGTACGGCGTGCGGATCGCGGAGTACGAGAAAACCATGCTGCACGGTAAAGTGGCCGTGGTGGACTCAAACTGGGCTACGGTTGGATCATCGAATCTGGACGCATTGAGCCTCGTGCTGAACAATGAGGCGAACATGGTGCTGGTGAACCATGAGAACGAGATCGTCAAGCTACGCGACGCGATCCTTGCCGCTTTCCACGACGGCCGCCCGATTACCGTCGAGCAATACGCGGCGCGTCCGGTTGGTGAGCGTTTGCTTAACTGGCTCGCCTACAACGCGTATCGCACGATGATGAAAATGCTCACCATCGGCCGCTACGATTGAGGCGTAACAAACGCCGCGCGGTCAAACCCGGGCAGCCCCGACTGGCTGTCCGCCTACAAACCGGGACAAACTAAGACTCATCCGAGATGTGGTCAGAAGTTAGACCCGGTTTTCTAATAAAAAGCTTGTTTCATGAACGGCTAGCTATAACAATAGTACGGCCGTTCGATTTTATTTCGATTCAATGAAAACGGTAAAGATCATGCGAAAAGGCGAACAGACACGAGTCGCGATCCTCGATGCGGCGCTGGACCTGGCAAGCCGCGACGGACTTGAGGGTTTGACGATCGGCTTGCTGGCCGAACGGATGCAGATGAGCAAGAGCGGCGTATTCGCGCATTTCGGCTCACGCGAGGATCTTCAGGTGGAGGTGGTGAAGGAATACCACCGTCGCTTTGAAGACGAAGTGTTCTACCCGAGCTTGCGCGAAGCACGCGGTTTGCCGCGCTTGCGTTCAATGCTGGCGCGCTGGATGGAAAAGCGCATCGAAGAAGTGACAACGGGCTGCATCTACATCAGCGGCGCGGTGGAGTACGACGATCGCGCCGACAGTGCGGTTCGCGAGCAACTCGTGCACAGCGTGACCACCTGGCGAGCGGCGCTCACGCGTGCGATCAGGCAGGCGCAAGACGAAGGGCATCTGCGGGCGGATACGGATCCGGCGTTAATGCTGTTTGAACTCTATAGCTTCACGCTCGGCCTGCATCATGACGCGCGTTTCCTGCACTTGCCGGACGCGGTGCAACTGACGCGGGACGCGCTGGAAAAAACGATTGTTTCGTATCAAAGCAACGGCCGTTAGGCGTCGGGCGGATCAGCAGAGGGCAAGCAGCACGGCAGATTCGGCGGCGACCAAGGCCCAAGCTTCCTGGACACTTGGAGAAGAAAAATGGGACAGTACACAGCGCCGCTGCGTGACATGCAATTTGTCTTGCATGAATTGCTCAACGTGGAAGCCGAGGTCAAGAACATGCCGAAGCATGCGGACCTCGACGCGGATACCATCAATCAGGTTCTCGAAGAGGCCGGCAAGTTTTGCGCCGAGGTGCTTTTTCCGTTGAACCAGATTGGCGACCGCGAAGGTTGCACGTACGAAGGTGATGGTGTCGTGCGCACGCCGGCAGGCTTCAAGGAAGCCTACAAGCAATACGTGGAAGCGGGTTGGCCGGCACTGGGTTGCGATCCGGAGTACGGCGGCCAGGGCTTGCCCGCGTTCGTGAACAACGCGCTGTTCGAAATGCTGAATTCGGCGAACCAGGCCTGGACGATGTACCCCGGCTTGTCGCATGGCGCGTATGAATGCGTTCACGCGCATGGCGCGCCCGAGTTGCAGAAAACGTACTTGCCGAAACTCGTCGACGGGACCTGGACCGGCACCATGTGCCTGACCGAGCCGCATTGCGGCACGGATCTGGGCATGCTGCGTACGAAGGCCGAACCGAACAGCGACGGCTCCTACGCCATCAGCGGCACGAAGATTTTCATCTCCAGCGGCGAACATGATCTGGCTGAGAACATCGTGCATCTGGTGTTGGCTCGCTTGCCGGGCGCACCGATTGGCACGAAGGGCATCTCGCTCTTCATCGTGCCGAAGTTCATTCCGACTGACGCGGGCGCTCCCGGTGAACGCAACGGTGTGAAGTGCGGTTCCATTGAACATAAGATGGGCATTCACGGTAACTCGACGTGCGTGATCAATCTGGATTCAGCGAAGGGCTGGCTTGTCGGTGAGCCGAACAAGGGCTTGAACGCCATGTTCGTGATGATGAACGCTGCGCGTCTGGGCGTTGGCATGCAAGGGCTGGGGCTGACGGAAATCGCGTATCAGAACTCGCTCGTGTACGCGAAAGAACGCCTGCAAATGCGTTCGCTGACCGGTCCGAAAGCGCCGGAAAAAGCGGCCGATCCGATCATCGTCCATCCGGATGTTCGCCGCATGTTGCTCACGCAAAAGGCCTATGCCGAAGCGGGCCGCGCGTTCACGTACTGGGCTGCGCTGAACATCGACAAGGAACTGTCCCACGCCGATGAAGCCGCGCGCAAAGACGCCGCCGATCTCGTCGCGCTGCTCACCCCGGTGATCAAGGCGTTCCTGACGGACAACGCGTTCGAAGGCACGAACATGGGCATGCAGATCTATGGCGGCCATGGCTTTATCTCCGAGTGGGGCATGGAGCAATACGTGCGCGACGCCCGCATCAACATGATCTACGAAGGCACGAATTCGATTCAGGCTTTGGATCTGCTCGGCCGAAAGATTCTCGGCGACATGGGCGCGAAGCTGAAGAAGTTCGGCAAGCTCGTGACCGACTTCGTCGAAGAAGAAGGCGTGAAGCCGGAGATGCAGGAGTTCATCAACCCGCTCGCGGATATCGGCGATAAGGTGCAGAAGCTGACCATGGAAATCGGCATGAAGGCGATGCAGAATCCAGACGAAGTCGGCGCCGCTGCCGTGCCTTATATGCGCACCGTCGGGCATCTCGTGTTCTCGTATTTCTGGGCGCGCATGGCACGTATTGCGCTGGACAAGGAAGCCGAAGGCGATCCGTTCTACAAAGCGAAGCTCGCCACCGCGCGGTTCTATTTCGCCAAGCTGCTGCCTGAAACGGCATCGACGATTCGCGCTGCGCGGGCCGGATCGAAGACGCTGATGGACTACGACGAAGCCTTGTTCTAGGCCTCTTTTGCACTGCGCCGCGTTTTAGCTGGTTAAAAAAAACGCGGCGCATCGTCTTACCGAATACCCCTCCCGGAGACACAACGTGAGCAATCTGAACATACGCAAGGTGGCCGTGCTCGGCGCCGGCGTGATGGGCGCGCAGATCGCTGCGCACCTGATCAACGCCCAGGTGCCGGTCCTGCTGTTCGACCTGCCGGCTAAAGAAGGTCCGAAGAACGGCATCGCGTTGAAAGCGATCGAGAATCTGAAGAAGCTGTCGCCCGCGCCGTTCGGCGTGAAGGACGACGCGCAATACATCCAGCCCGCGAATTACGACGACGACATCGAGAAGCTGAAAGAGTGCGATCTCGTGATCGAAGCCATCGCCGAGCGCATGGACTGGAAGCACGACTTGTACAAGAAGGTGTCGCCGTACATCGGCGCGAAGGCGATTTTCGCGACGAATACGTCCGGGCTGTCGATCACGGAGTTGTCGAAGGGATTCTCGGACGAGTTGAAAGCGCGTTTCTGCGGCGTGCACTTCTTCAATCCGCCGCGCTACATGCACTTGGTCGAACTGATTCCGACCGATACCACCCAGCCGCAGATCCTCGATCAGCTCGAGACGTTCCTGACCAGCGTGGTGGGCAAGGGCGTCGTGCGGGCGAAAGACACGCCGAATTTCATCGCGAATCGCGTGGGCGTGTTCTCGATTCTCGCGGTGATCGCCGAAGCAGAGAAGTTCGGACTGCGTTTCGATGAAGTCGATGACCTGACTGGCGCACGCCTGGGTCGCGCGAAATCGGCGACGTTCCGCACGGCGGACGTGGTCGGTCTCGACACCATGGCGCACGTCATCAAGACGATGCAGGACAACCTGCCGGACGATCCCTTCTTAGCGTTGTATGAAACGCCGGCTGTGCTCGCTGGTCTGGTGAAGAACGGCGCGTTGGGACAGAAGTCGGGCGCTGGCTTCTACAAGAAAGAAGGTAAAGCAATCAAGGTGCTGGACCCGAAGACGGGAACATACGTTGATGGCGGCGGCAAGGCGGATGAACTCGTCGGCCGCATCTTGAAGCGTCCGCCGGCGGAACGCCTGAAGCTGCTGCGCGAATCGCAGCATCCGCAAGCTCAATTCCTGTGGTCCATTTTCCGCGATGTGTTCCATTACATCGGCGTGCATCTTGAGTCTGTTGCGGACAATGCCCGCGATATCGATCTCGCTATTCGCTGGGGTTTCGGCTGGAACGAAGGTCCGTTCGAAGGCTGGCAAGCGGCTGGCTGGACGCAAGTGGCGAAGTGGGTGCAGGAAGATATCGATGCAGGTAAGGCGTTGTCGAAAGCGCCGTTGCCTTCGTGGGTGTTCGACGGTCCTGTGGCCGAGAAGGGCGGCGTGCATACGGCTGAAGGATCGTGGTCGGCAACGGCTTCTAAATTCATTCCGCGTTCATCGCTCGATGTCTACAAGAAGCAGGTTTTCCGCGCACCGCTGATCGGTGAAGCGGGCGTCGATCCGAAAACCTACGGAAAGACGCTGTTCGAAACCGATGCCGTGCGTGCCTGGGTCGATGACCGTGCAGGTGAGGACGATGTCGTGATCGTCTCGTTCAAAAGCAAGATGAACACGATCGGGCCGGCGGTGATCGAAGGGTTGACGAAGGCGATCGAACTGGCTGAAGCCGATTACAAGGGCGTTGTCATTTGGCAAACGTCGGCATTGAAGCTCGGCAATCCGGGCGGCGCGTTCTCGGCCGGCGCGAACCTCGAAGAAGCCATGCCCGCGTTCATGATGGGCGGCGCGAAGGGTATCGAACCGTTCGTGAAGAACTTCCAGCAAGGCATGTTGCGCGTGAAGTATGCGAGCGTGCCGGTGATCGCGGCTGTGTCGGGCATTGCGCTTGGCGGCGGTTGCGAACTTGCGCTGCATGCGGCGAAGCGTGTTGCGCATATCGAAAGCTATATGGGATTGGTGGAAGTGGGCGTTGGTCTGGTGCCCTCGGGCGGTGGCCTGAAGGAAGCCGCGTTGCGCGCAGCGAGCGCAGCCAGCGCTGTGAACGCGACCAGCGATCTTTTGAAATTCCTGCAGAAATCATTCGAAAACGCCGCGATGGCAAAGGTTTCAGCATCGGCTTTGGAAGCGCGTTCGATGGGGTATCTGAAGGCATCGGACACGATCGTTTTCAACGTGCATGAATTGCTCGATATCGCGAAGAAGGAAGCGCGGGCTTTGAGCGCCTCCGGTTATCGCGCGCCGTTGCGTGCCACGCAAATCCCCGTAGCAGGACGCTCGGCGATCTCGACCATCAAGGCGTCGCTCGTGAACATGCGCGACGGCCGTTTCATCAGCGACCACGATTTCCTGATCGCTAGCCGTATCGCGGAAGCGGTGTGCGGCGGCGATGTGGAAGCAGGCAGTCTCGTCGATGAAGAATGGTTGCTGGCGCTCGAACGTCGTGCGTTTGTCGATTTGCTCGGCACCGCCAAGACGCAGGAACGGATCATGGGCATGTTGCAGACCGGCAAGCCGGTTCGTAACTAACGCGCGCGCAACTTAACATTTGCGTTGACCGGAGTAAGGCATGGGGCTGGAGTAAGCGCTAAAGCGCCAACTCCAGCCGACACGCCAACTCCAGTCGACCGCAATGCATGGGACCGGAGTAAGCGCTAAAGCGCCAACTCCGGTCGACAGGAGCTGCAAAATGAGCAAACAAGTGCAGGACGCATACATTGTCGCCGCGAGCCGGACGCCTATCGGTAAAGCGCCGCGTGGCATCTTCAAGAACACGCGCCCCGACGAGCTACTAGTCCACGCGATCCGTTCAGCCGTGGCACAAGTGCCGGGGCTCGACACGAAGCTGATCGAAGACGCGATCATCGGTTGCGCGATTCCCGAAGGCGAGCAAGGCCTGAACGTGGCGCGTATCGGCGCGTTGCTGGCCGGCTTGCCGAACTCGGTCGGCGGCGTGACCGTGAACCGGTTCTGCGCATCGGGCGTGACCGCGCTGGCGATGGCCGCTGACCGGATTCGCGTCGGCGAATCGGACGTGATGATCGCAGGCGGATGTGAATCGATGAGCATGGTGCCCATGATGGGCAACAAGCCCTCACTGTCGCCGCATATCTTCGATCGTGACGAGAACGTCGGCATTGCTTACGGTATGGGCTTGACCGCCGAACGCGTGGCCGAGCGCTGGAAGATCAGCCGTGAAGCGCAGGATGCGTTCTCGGTGGAATCGCATCGGCGTGCGCTGGAAGCGCAGCGCACGGGCGAGTTCAACGATGAAATCGCAGCATTCACGCTGAACGAACGTTTCCCGGATCTGGCAACGGGCGAGATTCGCGTCAACGCACGCGAGATCAAGAACGACGAAGGCCCGCGCGAGGGCACGACGATGGAAGGGCTCGCGAAGCTGCGTCCCGTCTTCGCCGCGAAGGGTTCGGTCACGGCGGGCAATAGCTCGCAGACCTCCGACGGCGCGGGCGCGTTGATCGTGGTCAGTGAGAAGATCCTGAAGCAATTCAACCTGACGCCGCTCGCGCGTTTCGTGAGCTTCGCGGTGCGTGGCGTGCCGCCGGAAATCATGGGCATCGGACCGAAGGAAGCGATTCCCGCAGCGTTGAAAGCGGCAGGTTTGACCCAGGACGATATCGACTGGATCGAGCTGAACGAAGCGTTCGCGGCGCAATCGCTGGCCGTGATTCAGGACTTGGGACTCGATCCATCGAAGATCAATCCGCTTGGCGGCGCGATTGCGTTGGGTCATCCGCTCGGCGCAACGGGCGCCATTCGTGCCGCGACGGTCGTGCACGGCTTGCGCCGGCGCAACCTGAAGTACGGCATGGTGACCATGTGCGTGGGAACGGGCATGGGCGCGGCGGGCATTATCGAACGGATGTGAGCGTGGTTCGCTAAAACGCAAAACGACGGTTCGCGCACCATCCGGTCCGCGAGCCGTTTCTTCATTCAGGAGACGAAAATGGACATCATCACCGAACACGTCGACGGCGTGCTGAGCATCACTATCAACCGTCCGGCCCGCAAGAACGCGCTGACGGCCGCGATGTATCAAACCATGGCCGATGCTTTCTTCGATGCTGAGAATGATCCGGCCGTGCGCGTGGTGCTGATTCGCGCAGTGGGCGATACGTTCAGCGCGGGCAACGATATCGAGGACTTCATGAAGGCGCCGCCTGCTAGCCAGGACGCGCCCGTGTTCCAGTTCCTGCGCCGCATCAGTACCGCGCAGAAGCCGGTGGTGGCGGCGGTGGCGGGCGGGGCGGTGGGGATCGGCACGACCATGCTGCTGCATTGCGACCTGGTCTACGCAGCGTCTACAGCGAAATTCGCGTTGCCGTTCGTGCAGCTCGGGCTGTGTCCGGAGGCGGCGTCGAGCTTGCTGTTGCCGCGCATTGCGGGTTATCAGCGGGCGGCGGAGAAGCTGCTGCTGGGCGAACCTTTCGATGCCGCTGAGGCTGCGAGTATGGGGATCGTGAACCGGGTTTTATCGGCGGAAGAAGTGGATGACTTCGCTCTGAAACAGGCGAAGAAACTCGCAGCGTTGCCGCCAGCTTCACTGAAGGCGACCAAGTCGTTAATGAAGGGCGCTCAAGCCGGTGAAATCAGCGCGCAGATGGCGGCGGAGGCGGAACATTTCGCCCACATGCTGACCGCGCCCGAAGCGAAGGAAGCGTTCACGGCGTTCTTTGAGAAGCGCAAGCCGGATTTCAGCCGGTTTAATTGAGGATCGGCTTGGGCTCCCGGATAAACCGAGGGCTCAAGTGGTTCCGGTCCCGTGGACGGTGGCGTGCTTTAAACGTTATTTGCAGCACGCCAAGGCTTCGCTCAACGCGTGGCGCCGTCCACGTGCCCGTATTCCACAAAGCCGTTCTCCCGGGCAAAACTCACCAGCCGCAAGCCCGCTTTTTCCGCGATGGAAATCGCCAGCGATGTAGGCGCGGAAATGGTGACGAGCATCGGTACACCGACCCGCGCCGACTTGCGCACGAGTTCATAGCTTGCCCGGCTGGAAAGGAATACGAAACCTTGCGTGGTGTCCACGCGTTGCAGCACCAGATGTCCGATCAGTTTATCGAGCGCGTTATGGCGTCCCACGTCTTCGAACGCGTATTTGACCGCGCCGTTTTCGTCGCACCAGGCGGCAGCATGCAATCCGCCGGTCAGCTTCGACAACTGCTGATGCGCGGGCAATTCATGCGCGGCATGCGCGATGGCGTCACTGGCTAGACGGTTTAAAAAGCCCGTATCGGGTACGCGTTCAGGCTGCAGATCCAGCAAGTCGATACTCTCGATCCCGCACACCCCGCAGCCCGTTCGACCGGCTAATGCCCGGCGCTTCTGCTTTAACGCGACAAACGCCTGCTGCACCACCTGCAGATGCACTTCGGCGTATGGCAAGGTGTCACCGTCGGGGGTATCGTGGAAAAATACCTCGATGTCATGGATGTCACTGCCGCGCTCCACAATGCCCTCAGTCAGAGAAAAGCCCACCGCGAACGCTTCCAGGTCGCGCGGCGTGCACATCATGACCGCGTGCGAAATGCCGTTGTACACGAGCGCGACGGGCCATTCCTGGCCGACGTCATCGGCGGCGTCGCGTGTTTCGCCTAGCCGGTGCCGCCGCACGGGGCGCTGTACGTAGCCGGGTTGATCATCGATGTCTGTGTCATTCATTGCGTGGCTCACTTGCTGATTGCTTTCGATGTCGCGTTTTAGCCGCTTCCCGTCAGTATTTACGAGATAAATTCGGGCATAACCCTTGCTGCTTTATGGGGCAGCAGACACACTACAAGCCGTTCAAGGCCCTACGATAACCTACCGCGGCCTCACTCGCTTTCCTTGTCCATCACGCCAACGAGGCACCTGCCATGGCACTTTACGACGCTCCGCGCCTGTTCGGATTCGAACTGGAGTCGACTGAGAATCTGAGCTTCATTCCGCTCGTCGTCCGTTTTAACCTGGACCGCTTCGGCCAGCGCATTTCGCTCGACCAGTGGAGAAGCCTGCCGCACAGCGACCGGGAACTGCTCGCGCGCTTTCCTGTTGAAGATGACGCCGCGATCGAACCTAATTTCGATCGGGCGCTCGCCGAAATGCTTCGAACGCACGCCGACGCGATGCCGGAAACATTCGCGCCCGATGGCGATCCGATCTGGGCGCACACCGACGTCGTGCCTGAGACCGTGATTCGCCAGAGCAGTTTGTGCGGGATCGGCTCGCCGAGTCTTGGGCGATGGTCGGAGCTATCGCGGTTCCAGCGCTATGCGTTGGCGAAGTTATCGCGCAAGGCCGATGTCAACCACGACTTCGTTCCGGCGATGCGGGAATTCGGTCTGGCCGATTAAGTTGTTACTCGCGCCCTGAGACGCGGGGCTGCTGGCGGCCGACAGGCGCTGCGAGGCGTCTGTGTGCGCAACCGGGGCGGGATAGAAACCGCGTTGGGTGCAAACCGTTGGGGCGCGAGTTCAGGTTTCCCGTCTTGGAAACCGCAGTGCGCTAGTTGTATCCATCCGGACACAGCAACTGGCCGCAGTCCAACACTGGCGGGTCGCATGACACATGCCGTATCAGTGCTTGCCCACACGACCGACCACCCGTCAAAAGGCGTCTTTTAAGCGCCTACCCTAAATTCCCCTCAGCGCCTGCCGATAATCAACTATCGATGTACGGAAATCGATGCGAAGACGCGCCCGGTCTTCCCAGCCCCCGTCCCGGACGGCGATCGAACCCATGAACTCATTTTTTTCCCGCCGTCTGCTGGTGAACCTGGCCGTCGTATTGATCGCCATGGGGGCGAACGCGTTCGTCGCGTACCAGCAAATCGACCGCCAAAGCGATGCCGACGCGCGCACGCAGCGCTCTCTCAGCCTGATGCGCGACCTCGATGCGTACCGCAGCGCGCTCGGCGAAATCCTCCCGGAAATCAGCTGGTATGAGGCGAGTGGCGTACTTAGACCGCTTGACGTTCGCGAGGCGCGTGCAGCGCATATCAACGCGCTGGAAAGCGGCCTGCGCGCCCAGTTCGATTACGAACCCGACATGCAAGGCGCGTTCTATCTGCTCGGCGAAAGCGCGCGCATCGCGAAACGCGACGCTCAATCGGCGTTCGAACGCGCCGCTATAGACAAGCCTGGCGCCGCCCGCGACTGGACCCAGCAAGCGGTCCGCCGGCTCGCCGAAGACCAGCAGTCGCTCGATATCGAACTGGCAGTGCTGCGCGCGAGGGAAGCCGATTCGCTCGCGGCCACGCTCAATGAGTCCACGCGGGCGTCGCGCCACGCGTTGATCCTGCTGATCCTCACCATGCTCGCCGGCGGCGGCGCGCTGATCTACACCTTCGCGCGCCACGAGAAATCGGCGCGCGACAAGTTGCGCATTGCCCGGGCAATGCAGCGCAGCAACGAGCGTTTCCGCGATCTGTTCGACGCCCATCCGGTCCCCATGTGGATTGTCGATGCCGCCACGTATCGCTTCGTTGCGGTGAATCCGGCGGCGCTTGCGCATTACGGCTACAACGAACTCGAATTCCTGTCGATGAGCGTGCCCGACCTGCACGCTGACGACGACTTCGGCCGGTTCGCCACACTTCTCGCGCGCCACACGCGCAGCCATACGGGCAGTCAGCCGCGCCAGACGGGCGCGCAACGGCCGGCCGGCGTCTGGCGGCACAAGCGCCGCGACGGCGCGCAGGTGAGCGCTGACATCTCATCGCACTCGCTGACCTATTCGGGGCATCCGGGCATTTTCATGCTCGCCAACGATGTCACCGACCGCATTGATGCCGAGACCGAGGCGCGGCGTTCGAAGCAGATGCTGGAATCGCTTATCGACAATATTCCCCAGCGGATCTTCTGGAAGGATCTCGAGTCGCGATATCTGGGCTGCAATCAAGCGTTTGCCCGCGATGCCGGTCTCGCCAGCAAAGAGCAGGTGGTCGGCATGACGGATTCCGAACTGCCCTGGTGGCGGTCGGCCGCGCAGATTCGTGAGGATGACTGCCGGGTCATTGCGACCGGCCAGCCGCTGATGAATCTGGAGCGCGACGTTGAGCGCGATGGTGAAGTGCGCGCGTCGATCACCAGCAAGATGCCGCTGCTCGACGGGGCGGGGCGCATTATCGGCGTGCTGGGTTCGTACGACGACACGACCGAGCGCAAGCGCGCGGAACTGGCGCTGCGCCTGCAAAGCCGGGCGCTGGATGCCTGCGTGAACGCCGTGCTGATCACCGGCACGAGCGCCACGGGCAACGTGATCGAATACGCGAATCCGGCGTTCAAACGCATTACGGGTTACGACCCTGCCGATATCGTGGGCCGCGATTGCCGTTTCCTTCAGCGCGACGATCTCGACCAGGAAGGCCTTCAGGCAATCCGTACAGGTCTGGCCGCAAACCGCGAAGCGAGCGCGGTGCTGCGCAATTATCGTAAGGATGGCGTGCTGTTCTGGAATCAGCTATTCATCGCGCCTGTGCCGGATGCGCAGGGCCACACGACGCATCACGTCGGCGTGATCAACGACGTCACCGAAGTCGTCCGCTATCAGGAGCAGCTCGAATATCAGGCGAACTACGACACGCTTACGCGGCTGCCCAACCGCAATCTGCTGCGTGCCCGGCTACAACACGCGATTGATCGGGCACGCGAGGAGGACACCACGCTGGCCGTGGTTTTCGTCGATCTCGATGGCTTCAAGAACGTCAACGACAGCCTGGGCCATAGCGTAGGCGACCGGTTGCTCGCGGTGGTCGCCGAGCGGCTGGCGCGTTGCGGCCGCGCCGGCGATACGGTCGCGCGCCACGGCGGCGACGAATTCGTAATCGTGCTCCCGGACATGGCGGGCGAAAACGCGCTGATTGCCTGGATGGAACGCGTGCGAGCCGCTATTTCGGACCCGGTATGGCTCGATGGCACGGAAATGTACGTGGGCTGCAGCATGGGCGCGAGCCTGTTCCCGCAAGATGGCGACGACGCCGAAACCGTGCTCAAGAAAGCCGATATCGCGATGTATCGCGCGAAGGACATGGGACGCAACACGTACCAGTTCTATCAGCCGGAAATGAATGCGAGCGTGGGCGCGCGGATGGACGTCGAGCGGCGTTTGCGGCGAGCGTTGCGCGATGGCGAATTCCTGCTGCACTACCAGCCCCAAGTAGAGCTGACGACGGGCGAAATTGTCGGCATGGAAGCGCTCGTGCGCTGGATGGACCCGGAGTTCGGATTGGTTTCGCCGGGCGCGTTTATTCCGGTGGCCGAAGAATGCGGGCTGATCGGGCCATTGTCCGAATGGGTGCTGCGCGAGGCATGCCGGCAAAACAAGGCGTGGCAGGATGAGGGATTGCCGCCGGCGCGGATGTCGGTAAATCTGTCGGCGCGCCAATTTCAGCAACGCGATATCCGCGTACTCGTGACGTCCGTGCTGGCGGAAACGGGGCTTGCGCCGCATTACCTCGAAATCGAGCTGACCGAGAGCGCGATCATGCGCAACGGGGAAGACACCGTCACCACGTTGACGGAGCTGGCGGCGCTCGGCATCAGCATTGCCATCGACGACTTCGGGACCGGGTATTCAAGCCTGAGTTACCTGAAGCGCTTTCCGGTGGACCGGTTGAAGATCGACCGCTCGTTTGTTGCGGATATCGGCACGTCGGGAGGCAATGAAACGATTACTTCAGCGATCATCGCGCTCGCTCACTCGCTCGAGTTGCAGGTGATCGCGGAGGGCGTGGAGACGGCGGCGCAGCTGGACTTCCTCATTGCCCGCAACTGCGACGAGATGCAGGGATTTTTCTTCTCGCCGCCGCTGCCGGCCGGCGAGATTCCCGCGCTGTTGCTGAACAGCCGGACCAGCCGGCGCCCCGGTGCGCAGCAGAGTCCGACCGATCAGTCCAGCGCGGGCAACGCGCGCGGACGGCGATCGCTGTCGGTGGCGACGTAGGTCAGCGTCGCTTCCGTCACCTTCACCACGTCTTCCGCCAGGCTCATGCGCTGCGCGTAGACCTCGACCGATACTGTCACCGACGTGTTGCCCGTCTTCACGATATCCGTATAAAAGCTCAGCAAATCGCCGACAAACACCGGCTGCTTGAACACGAACGAATTCACCGAGATGGTCGCCACGCGCCCATTCGCGCGCCGGCTGGCCGGGATCGATCCGGCGATGTCCACTTGCGCCATGATCCAGCCGCCGAAGACGTCGCCGTGAACGTTGGCATCGGACGGTTGCGGCACTACGCGCAGGGCGACCGGTTTGTTCGGGAGTTGCAGGGATTGGGTCACGGGCGGATTTCCATGAAAGAGTGACGGGATGCCGGCGGTCAGCGCGCCGTGGCACCTTCTGCGACAATGCAGGATTAAACGATGTTGCTTCGCGCTCGAACGAGTTTGGCCTGAGTTCGGCTTATCTCACACCCGTTTTAGCGTGCTTTTACGGCGTTTGGCGCAGCGTTGGCGGGTCGTTGACCACGCGTTGTCCCACGCCGGGAAACATCGAATTGTACGGGAAAGCCCGCATTTTGAGACGGGCGCCCGTCCCGCGATACATCGCTCGTCCGACACCGTTTCTTAATGCGGCGCGGACCTCTGCAGACCTCGAATCCATGCGCCGCAACTCTCCTTCCGAACCGGTTCCCATCGCGAAAGGCCCGCGTAACGACTGGCAGACCATTCTCTCGCTGCTGCCGTACCTCGCCACATACAAATGGCGCGTCGGGTTCGCGCTGACTTGCCTGATCGGCGCGAAAGTCGCGAATCTGGGCGTGCCGATCGTGATGAAAAAGGTCATCGACAGCCTCAGTTCCATCCAGCATCTGACCGCGCTCGGACGTGCGCAGGATTCCGCTGCGATCATCCTGGTGAGCGGCGTGGGCCTGCTGGTCGTGGCTTATGCGATCGTGCGCCTGTCCACGTCGCTCTTCACTGAGTTGCGCGAAATGCTGTTCGCGAAGGTCACCGAAAGCGCTGTGCGGCAACTCGCGCTGAAAGTGTTCCGGCATTTGCATTCGCTGTCGCTGCGGTTTCATCTCGACCGGCAAACCGGCGGAATGTCGCGGGATATTGAACGCGGCACGCGCGGCATTCAGCAACTCGTTTCGTATTCGCTTTACAGCATCCTGCCGACGCTCGTGGAAGTCGGCCTCGTGCTCGGATTTTTTGTCGCGAAATACGAAGCGTATTACGCGATCGTCACGTTGATCGCGCTGGTGACGTACATCGTATTCACGATCAA
>Ga0302314_10008336_pt1 | contig 18464 bp, 13 predicted proteins | sample III_Palsa_N2_3_FD_200533 | JGI IMG/M metagenome (GOLD analysis project Ga0302314, IMG submission 200533) | Peat permafrost microbial communities from Stordalen Mire near Abisko, Sweden - III_Palsa_N2_3 | ecosystem: Environmental > Terrestrial > Soil > Palsa > Peat permafrost | place: Sweden...
CGATGGATGAGCCGCACCTGATGGCCTGCGCGCGGTATGTCGAGATGAACCCGGTGCGCGCCCGGCTGGCGGCGGCGGCGCGGGACTGGCCCTGGTCCAGCGCGCGGGCGCACCTGGCCGGGCGGGGCGACGGGCTGGTGGATGTCGGGCCGCTGCTGGACCGGTCGCCGGACTGGCGCGGCCTGCTGGACAGCGCCCTGACGCAAGCCGACTATGACGCCATCCGACGCGGCGAACGCACCGGCCGGCCGCTGGGCGCGGCGGCGTTTGTGGAACGGCTGGAGGACCGGCTGGGCCGGCGCCTGAGCCCGCAAAAGCCGGGTCGCAAGCCCAAGGCTCCGAAATGAGTATAGTGTCCCCGGATTTCGGAAATGAGTATAGTGTCCCCGGATTTCGGCCTGATCCAGACCGCCTTAAACAAACCGCTTGCCTTGGGTGATATAGTCAACTACATCACCAGCATGATCATTGACCGACACGGGTCAATGTCCCCTTGAAGAGAGTCCGCGGGCGCTTCGCCCGCGGCGGAGCCGATCTGGACGGAACGATGGATCCTGAATGGAATGACAGTCAGCCGATCTACCGCCAGCTTCGCGACATGATCGTCGCGATGGTGCTCGACGGCCTGCTCAAGGAAGGCGACCCGCTTCCCTCGGTGCGCAACGTGGCGGCCGAATACAGGGTCAATCCGCTGACGGTGTTGAAAGCCTACCAGGAGCTGGTCGATTCCGACCTGGTGGAGAAACGAAGAGGGCTTGGCATGTTCGTGAGGGCCGGGGCGGGGACGCAGCTCTTAGAGACAGAGCGGCTGAAATTCCTCGCCGAACAGTGGCCGCCGATCCGGGCCACGATCCAGCGGCTTGGTCTGACGACCGAGCAGCTGATGACGTCTGGCGGCGCTGCGGCGCCCACACCCAACAAAGGCGGTTGATCGCATGGCCTGCATAGAAGCTCACGGCCTGCGCAAGGCGTACGGCGACACGGTCGCCCTGGACGGGATCAACCTCCAGGTCGAGACCGGCCGCATCCTCGGCCTGATCGGCCCCAATGGCGCGGGCAAGACCACGGCCTTGAACGCCATCCTCGGTCTCGCATCCTACGAGGGCGAGCTGAAGGTGCTGGGGCGCGATCCCTGGCGCGACCGCGACGCGCTGATGCGCGATGTCTGCTTCATCGCCGACGTGGCGGTGCTGCCGCGCTGGATGCGGGTCTCACAGGCCCTCGACTATGTCGACGGGGTCCACCCCCGGTTCGACCGCGCCAAGGCAGAGGCCTTCCTGGCCAAGACGTCGATCAAGATGACCAGCCAGGTGCGGGCGCTGTCGAAGGGCATGGTCACCCAGCTGCATCTGGCCCTGATCATGGCCATCGACGCCAAGCTCCTGGTGCTCGACGAGCCGACGCTGGGCCTGGACATCCTCTACCGCAAGGAATTCTACGACACCCTGCTGAACGACTACTTCGACCACAGCCGCACCATCGTGGTGACGACCCACCAGGTCGAGGAGGTCGAGCACATCCTCACCGACCTGATGTTCATCAACCGCGGCCGTGTCGTGCTGGACTCCAGCATGGAGGCCCTCGAGCAGCGCTATGCCGAGGTGATGGTCGGTCCCGAACAGATCGGGCAGGCGAGACTGCTGGGCCCGCTGCACGAGCGCCAGGTGTTCGGCCGCAGCATATTTCTGTTCGACGGCGTCGACCGCAAGCGGCTCGCGGAGCTGGGCGAGGTGCGGACGCCAAATATCGCCGATCTGTTCGTCGCCATCATCGGCGCCGACGCGGCTCCGGCCAAGGGAGTGGCGGCATGAGCCCGCAGGAAATCGTCAATGGCGCGCCGCTGGATTCCGCGCCGCTGAACCGCATGCTTCGTCCGACGCGGCCCTTCTACTGGTCTGTCCGGCGCGAGATCTGGGAGAACCGGTCGATCTATATCGCGCCGCTGGCCGTGGCCGGGGTGGTGATGTTCGGCCTTCTGGTCGGCGCCTCGCGCCTGCCGGCGAACGCCATGCACATGATCTCGACGCTCGATCCGGTGCGGCGCAGCGAGGCGATGTCGATACCGTTCGCCATCGCCGCCGGCGCCATCATGGTGACCGCCTTCATCGTCGCGGTGTTCTATTGCCTCGGGACCCTGCAGTCGGAACGCCGCGACCGCTCCATCCTGTTCTGGAAGTCGCTGCCGGTGTCGGACCTGACGACGGTGCTGGCCAAGGCGGCGGTTCCCCTGGTGATCCTGCCGGTCATCGCCCTTGTGGTCATGCTGGCGACCCTTCTGGTCCTGTTCGTGGCCAGCGCCATCATGCTGCCCATGAACGGCCTTGCGCCGACCTTGCTGATGGCGAGCTTCCCGATCGGCAAGGTCGCCGTGGTGATGGTCTATACGCTGGTGGTCTTCACCCTCTGGCACGCGCCGATCTGGGGCTGGCTGATGCTGGTCTCCGGCTGGGCTCGCCGCGCAACCTTCCTGTGGGCCTTCGGGCCGCCGCTGGCCCTGTGCGTGTTCGAACGCCTGGCCTTCAACACCTCCTACCTGGCGTCCTTGATCAGCTACCGGCTGACCGGCTGCCTGGCGGAGGCGTTCGACACCACCCCCACCGCCCATGGCAGCGTGCACTTCGATCTGCACCAGCTGGACCCGCTCAAGTTCATGTTCACGCCCGGCCTGTGGGTCGGCCTGGCCGTCGCCGCGGCCCTGTTCGCCGCCACTGTCTGGCAGCGCCGCTACCGCGCGCCGCTCTGAGGGTTCAACAAACGGAGGGCAGACCGATGATCCTCGCTGTTTCGCCTGACAGTCCGTTCCTGATCCGTGAGGGCGCGGCCCTGATCCTCGGCCTTCACGTCGGCGGCGGCGTGGTCGGCCTGGCCTCGGGCGCCGTGGCGCTGACGGCCCGCAAGGGCTCGCTGCCCCACCGCCTGGCGGGAGACGTCTTCGTTGTCGCCATGCTGATCATGGGTTCGGTCGGGGCGGTGGTGGCGCCCTTCCTGCCCATGCCCCAGCCGGGCAATGTCGCCGGGGGCCTGCTGGCCTGCTATCTCGTCGCCACCGGCTTCATGACGGTCAAGCGGGCGCCGGGCGTGGTCGGCCGGTTCGAGGTGGGCGGCCTGATCGTCATCGCCGCCATCGCCGCGGCGGAGGTGATGTTCGGCATCCAGGCGCTGCACAGCCCTGGCGGCGAAATCGTCGGCGTGCCGTTCCAGGCCATGTTCATCCTGGCGAGCCTGGCCGCGCTCCTGGCCGGCTCCGACCTCAGCGTGATCCTGCGCGGCGGCCTTTCCGGCGGCCAGCGCCTGGCACGGCACCTCTGGCGCATGTGCACGGGCCTGCTGGTGGCGCTGGGCTCGGCCCTGGCCCAGCCCAGGCTGACCCATCTGCTCCCGCCCAACCTGCGCCACCTGCCGATCCTGCTCCTGCCGGTGGCGGCCGTTGTCCTGATGATGATCTACTGGCTGTTGCGGCTGGCCTTTGCCGGGCGCTCCCCGGTCAGGGCGCCGCTGCCGCGCACGGCTTAGGGCGCGCCCGGTCTTTCGCCGGGGCTGGCCCCCACCGTCGCTTCGCGCCACCTCCCCCTGTCTTCGCGTCGCTCGCGGGGGAGGAGGAAGCCAGCGTAGACCTCTTTGTCCTCACCCCACGCGAAGCGAGAGGGGGAGGTGGCGCGAAGCGTAGCGCAGCGAAGGTGGGGGCCAGCGCCGGCGGCGCGGTTCACTCGATCTCACAGCCGCTAACGCCCATACCCCTCCGGCCCGACGCTGAGGGCAAGGACCCGGCTGATCGCCGTAAGGTCTCGCCCGCTCTCCTTGGCCCAGGCATTGAAGGCGTCCTGCACCGCCGCGAGGTCGCGCTTGCCCTTGGGCGGACCGGTGATCACGCCGGCGCCGATCAGGGCCGCGGTGACGTCGCGGCTGGTGATGAAGCTGGCCTTGCCCATGAAGCGGAAGCATCGGGCCGCCGTCTCGCCGGACAGGCGCGCGGCGCGCTGCTTCATCAGCTCCAGCAGACCGGCGAAATCATCATCCGGCCAGGCGGCGAAAAAGGCCGCGGCGCTGCCGTGCTCGACAGCCAGGTCGACCAGGAACCGGGCGTTGTCGCGCACGGCCAGGATCTTCTGGGCGTTGCGGACGATGGCGGCGTTCTTCAGATGGACGTCGAAGTCCTCGTCCGACATGGCGGCGTTGAGCCTGGGGTCGAAGCCGTGGAAGGCGATCTCGAAGCCGGGCCATTTATTCTCGATCACCTGCCAGTTGAAGCCGGCCTGGAACACGCATTTGCTCATCTGCGCCAGCCAGCGATCGTCGGGGACGGCGGCCAGTTCGGCCGGTGATTTCGAACGGTGCTCGGCGATCAGCGCCTCCAGCGCGGCCTCGCCGCCTTTGCGGGCCGCGGCCTGCGCATAGATGTCAGCGAACCTGCGCATGGGCGCCTCCCCGGCCTTGATCCTTGCGGATCATCGACGAGGGCGCGGTCGCGCACAAGGCGGATGCAGTCCAGTTAGCGTCAGGCCCCGAAACCGGTTCTCCCGCCCCGCAAGCGGGGAAGGAGAACGCGGGCTTCCAGCCTAGTGGTGGTGACCGCCGCCGCCGCCATGGCCGCCTCCGCCGCCGGCATGGCCACCGCCACCACCGGCATGTCCGCCGCCGCCGCCGTGGGCGACACCGCCGCCGCCGCCAACATGGCCGCCACCGCCGCCATGCCCGTAGCCGCCGCCATGGCCGTAACCGCCGCCATGGCCATAGCCGCCGTGGCCGCCAGACCAGCCGTGCCAGCCGTAGCCGCCGCCCCAGCCGTAGCCGGACCGCCAAGCGTAGCCGCACCAGTACCAGCCGGGGCCTTGCCAGCCGCCGTCATACCAGCAGAAGTGGCGGCCGCCCCAGAAGAACTGTGACAGCTCAAGCTTGGGCGGATTGGCCGGGTTGTAGACCGCCGAGGTCTGGACCTGGGCGAACAGGTTCGGCGCGGGCTGGGCCGCGGCGGCGCCTGCCGACAGCGCCAAAGCCGCCGCTGTCGCGACCGGGATAATGTATTTGTTCATGGACGAGATCCTCCTGATCGGCCGGGTCGCGCCTTTGGCGGTTCGGCCAGACCTTAAGACTGACCATTGCCGCTGAACGGCGCATGAATGCACGTTAGCCATGTCGAGGAACAAGTTTGCACGGCCAAGGTTCCACGGCCGGCTCGAGAATTCATAAATCGCGATCGGACGGCCGCGCCGTTACTGCTGCTGCTGTTGTTGCTGCAGCAGCTGGTGATCGAAGGCGGCGGCGATGGAGGTGCGGCGGGCGGCGGCGGCGTGGGTGGGCTTCAGCGCGCGCATGAATTCCGGCTCCATATGGGCGGCGCGGGCCTTGCGGACCTGGACGGAGACGGACAGCTCGGAATCCGCGTCGCCCTTGAAAACCCCGCGTGACGGCGGCACATCGTTGTAGTCGCGGCCGGTCGCCACCACCACGTGTCGTTCGCCGGTCAGGACATTGTTGGTGGGGTCGAACCCGACCCAGCGCAGCGACGGCAGGAAGACCTCGACCCAGGCGTGGGTGGCGCCGGGATTGGAGCGGTCGCCGCCAGCGGTGCGGTCTGAAAAGACGTAGCCTGACACATAGCGCGCCGGCACGCCCCAGGAGCGGCAGATGGCGATCATGATGTGGGCGAAGTCCTGGCAGACGCCGCGGCCTTCCTCCAGCGCGTGATCGATCGGGCTGTTGGCGTCGGTGATCCCGGGCTCATAGGCGAAGGCGTCGTAGAGGGTCTGGTTCAGGGTGCGGACGGCGGTCAGGGGATCGACGTGTTTCAGCTCGTCCAGGGCGTAGGTTTTCATGAAGGCCTGCAGCGCCGGCGTCGGGGCCGCGAAACCATGCGGGTAGAGGAAATCGAAGCAGTCGCCCTTGACGAATTCGCCGTTCAGCCGGTCCCACTCGTACATGTCCAGGGCGTCAGGCAGGATCGGCGGTTCGGTGGTCTCGACCCCGGCCTTGGCCTCGATCACCAGCCGCTCGTGGGCATGGGGAATGTCACAGTGGTAGACGGCGTTGCCATAGGCGTCGACATAGGAGAACAGCTGGGTCGCCGGCTCGACCTCCAGGCTGAAGCTGATCAACCGTTGGCGCGCGCTCTTCTGCGGCTGCGTCCAGAGCTCCATGACGCTCTCGTGCACCGGCTCGGAATAGGCGTACTGGGTCAGGTGACGGATTTCGAGCAGCATCAGGCCGGCAATCTCTGTTCCAAGGGATAGGCCACGAAGGTCTCGTAGATGGCCAGGTGGATGCGCGAGCATTCGGCGGCGACGGCGCCGAGAATGGCGCTGGGGCCTTGCGCCTCATCCATGTCGGCGAATTCCAGCCGCGCGCTAAGCCGGCCCGCGAGCCGCTCGGGCCCGGCGCGCCCGGTGGCCTCGGCGTGGCGAGCGAGCTTGGTCAGATGCTCCTCGATGCGCGCGGTGGTGAAGCGGATCGAGCGCGGAAAGTCCTGGTCGAACAGCAGGAACTCGAGCAGGTAGCGCGGCTGGATGTCGGCGGTGTAGGCGCGCAGATAGGGCTCCAGCGCGCAGGCCATCCTTAAGACCGCCATCTGGGCCAGGTGGTCGTTCAGGCGGTTGCGATCGACCTTGTCGCCGAAACAGGCGTCCAGCAGGCGGGCGATCAGCTGCGCCCGCTCCAGATAGACGCCCAGCATCAGAAAGCCCCAGCCTTCGCCATGGCTCATGGTCGCGTCGGCGGCGCCTTTGAACAGGTGCAGGTCGGCGATGATGTTGTGCAGGAAGGAGGATGACGCCTGGGCGAACTGGTTCTCCGCATAGCTGTCGGTGACCCGCAGATAGAGCATGTTGAGCCGCTCCCAGGTTTCCGTGGTGATCTGGTCGCGGACCTGGCGGGCGTTCTCGCGGGCGCGGGCCAGGGAGGTGACCACCGAGCCGCCATCGTCGCGGTCGAAGATCATCGCCTGCACGGCTTCCAAATGAGCCTTGTCGGCCAGATGGTTCTCCGGATCGCCGACGGCGGCCAGGGCCACGCGGGCCACCTGCACGACGGCGTCGTTCTGGTCGAGGGTGGCGTTGAGCATCACGTCCGACAGCCGGCTCATATGCTCGGCGCGTTCGATGTAGCGCCCGATCCAGTAGAGGCTGTCGGCGACCCGGGCGAGCATCATGGCGTCAGTCCCCGTCGCCGGTCAGGACCCAGGTGTCCTTGGATCCGCCGCCCTGGCTGGAATTCACCACCAGCGAGCCGCGTTTCAGCGCAACGCGGGTGAGGGCGCCCGGCGTGACCACGATCTTCTGGCCCGCCAGGATGAAGGGACGCAGGTCCACGTGGCGCGGCTCGATGGCGCCGTCGATCAGGCAGGGGGCGGTGGAGAGCTGGATGGTGGGTTGGGCGATGTAGTTGGCGGGATCGGCCTTCAGCTGCTGGGCAAACTCGTCCCGCTCGGCCTGGCTGGCGTGCGGCCCGATCAGCATGCCATAGCCTCCGGAGGCGCCCACGGCCTTGACCACCAGCTTGTCCAGATTGGCCAGCACATAGCTGAGCTGGGCTGGCTCGCGGCAGAGGAAGGTCTCGATGTTGGGCAGGATGGCGTCCTCGCCGAGGTAGTAGCGGATGATCTCCGGCACATAGGCATAGACCGCCTTGTCGTCGGCGACGCCGGTGCCGGGGGCGTTGGCGATGACGATGTTGCCGGCGCGATAGGCGTTGAACAGGCCGGCGACCCCCAGGCTCGAGTCGCTGCGGAAGCTCAAGGGATCGATGAAGTCGTCGTCGACGCGGCGGTAGATCACATCCACCCGGCGCAGGCCCACGGTGGTGCGCATATAGACCAGGTTGTCGTGCACCACCAGGTCGCGGCCCTCGACCAGCGGCGCGCCCATCAGCCGGGCTAGATAGGCGTGCTCATAGTAGGCGGAGTTGTAGACGCCCGGGGTCATGACCACGACCTGCGGGTCCGGGCGCCAGTCGGCGGCCATGCTCTTCAGCGTCGACAGCAGCAGGTCCGGGTAGCGCTCCACCGAGCGCACGCCGGCGGTGCGATAGGTGCCGGGAAAGGTCCGCTTGGCCGCGTCGCGATTGGCCAGCATGTAGGAGACGCCGGAGGGGACACGGAGGTTGTCCTCCAGCACCGAGAACACCCCGTCCTCGCCGCGGATGAGGTCGGAGCCGCAGACGTTCACATAGGAGTTATGCGGCACGTAGAGGCCGATCATCTCGCGCCGGTACGAGGGCGCGCCGAGCACCAGGTCGCGGGGCAGGATGCCGTCGGCGAGGATTTTCCGGTCGCCATAGATGTCCGCCAGAAACAGATTCAGCGCCTTGACCCGCTGGATCAGGCCCGCCTCGATCTGGGCCCATTCGCTGGCCGGAATGATGCGCGGAAAGAGGTCGGTGGGGATGATCCGCTCGGTGGTCGCCTCGCGGCCATAGACGGTGAAGGTGATGCCCTGCAGCAGGAAGGACTGCTCCAGCGTCCGCTGGCGATTGGCCAGCTCGGCCGGCTCCAGCGTGGTCATGCGGGTGTGCATCGCCGCGTAATGGGCGCGCACGCCGCCGTCGGCCGCGAACATCTCGTCATAGGAGCGGCCGGGCAGGTAGAAGGGCGCCGGTTCGGCGTCTTCGGTCTTCAGGGAGACTTTCTCGTCACGCGCCACCCGGTCTCCGCTCCGCATTGACACAGCTAGAGTTTTCCTTGGGACGGATGTCGCCCCCGCGCAAGCCTTAAGGCCCTGGGGCGGCTTTTCACCTGGCGCAGTCCAATGGGCCGCAAGCTCGCGTCCGGCGCCTGTGAATTGGGCGCCGGGCGCCCGAATGGCGCGGCAAGATATCTCGATGCATGGGGTCGGTCTTGGCCGTGACAGCAGCGGCACGCGCCGCTACACCCCGCTGGGGCGCAATGAGGACCGACGGCTTGAATCGACAGGGGCTCCTGGTCGCCGTTTCGCTGATCGCCGCCATCGCCGTGATCAGCGTTGGCGCGCCATCGCTCGCCGCCATCCCGCCGAAGGCCGAGGTTCGCGGCGTCGACGACAAGGCGTTAAGGACTGAAATCCAACAGGTTATTGGCCAGGCCGCGCCGCCAACCAGCCGCCTGGAGGCCCGTCGTCGCGCCAACGACGCCGCCGACCAGATCATCGCCGTCCTCCGCTCGGAGGGATACTACGACGCGGAAGTCGAGCCGGATATCGGCGACGGCGATTCGCCCACGCCGTTTGTCACGGTCACGCTTGGGCCGCGAGCGCAGATCGACAGTCCTTCGATCACCTGGCTGGAGTCCCCACCCGAAGACCCGACCGCCAAAGCGGCCCTACAGGCCATGGCGTTGAAACCCGGCGCCCCCGGCCGCGCGACGGATGTCATCGCCGCCGAAGGCCGGATCATCGCGGCGCTGCAGGCGCACGGCTACGCCGACGTGGTCGCCGAGCCGCGAAACGTGGTCGTCGATCATGCCGACCACACGATGAAGCCGCAATTCCGCATTCGCGCCGGCGCGCTGGTGCGCCTCGGCAGGGTCGAGGTTCGCGGCAAGGGCCGCATCCGGCCCGGCTTGATCGCGCGCCTCGCGCCTTGGCGGCGCGGCGACGTCTACAAGCCGCAATCCATCACCGGGCTGGAAAAACTCCTGGTGGACACCGGCGCCTTCGACCAGGTCAGCGTCACGCTCGCGCCTGAAAGCGAGGCCGAGGCTGGCGAACGGCCGGTGATCGTGATGCTGACGCCGCGGCCGAAAGGCACGGTGGAGCTGGGGGCCAGCTACTCCACCACCGAAGGCGCGGGCATCGACAGCCGCTGGCTGGTCTACAACCGGCTCGGCCTCGGCGACACGGTGACCACCCTGGCCCAGCTGGCGCAGATCGACAGCCGGCTGCAGACCGAACTGGCCCTGCCGGACTGGCGCAAGCTCAACGAGACCTTGAAGCTCACCGCCGCCCTCTACCGCGACAACACCCCGGCCTACGACCTGCGCGGCGCCGGCCTCGCCGCCGATCTGACCCACAAGCTCGGGCAGATCTCCTTCATCACCTATGGCGTATCCCTGGACGAAACCAACACCATCCAGAACGAGGCGGCCGACTTCATCGGCGGCGCGCGTGATCGCCACCTGACCACCATCGGCACGCTGTTCGCCTTCACCGCCGACAATTCCAACGACCCCCTGGACCCGACCAGGGGGTTCCGCTTCGGCGCGCGCCTGGAGCCGACCTTGAGCGTGGGTGAAGGCTCGATCACCTATCTGAAGGGCTCGGCCCAGGCCTCGGTCTACTTCCCGCTCCAGCCCAACGCCGACACGGTCGTCGCGCTGCGGCTGAAGATGGGCGTGATCGCCGGGGGCAATATCCCGGGCGTGCCGCCACAGGACCGGTTCTACTCGGGCGGCGGCGGCTCCGTGCGCGGCTATGGCTATCAGGAGGTCGGCCCCCGCTATCCCGACAACACCCCCGAGGGCGGCCTGTCGGTGGTGGAAAGCTCGGTGGAGCTGCGCCAGAAGATCAACGACAGCTGGGGCGTCGCCGCCTTCGTCGACACCGGCTATGTGGGCAGCCAGACCTCCCCGGACTTCACCCACCCGGACGTCGGCGCCGGCGTCGGGGTTCGCTACAATCTGGGCTTCGGTCCGATCCGTTTCGACATCGCCACGCCCCTGGTCCGCCGCGACGGCGACGCGGCGATCCAGGTCTATCTCAGCATAGGTCAGAGCTTTTGACCGAAGAGCCCGGACCCCATCCCGGCCCGGATGCGCCCGAAGCGGCGGAGGAAGGCCACACGCCCTGGAGACTCAGCCCGCGCGAGCGGCTGATGCGCTGGCTGGGCGCGGGCGCGGCGATCCTGCTGGTGCTGATCCTGGCCCTGGGCCTTGCGGTCCGCTACGGCGTGTTGACGCAGACCGGCCGCAACCTGATCGTCGCGCCGCTCGAGGGCCTGCAGATCGGGCCGCTGGGCAGGCTGCATGTGGAAGGCCTGACCGGCGACGTCCTGCGCGATTTCCGCGTGCGGCGGCTGTCGATCATCGACGCCCAGGGGGTCTGGCTGGACGCCCATGATGTCGCCGTCCGCTGGAAATCCATCGAGCTGCTGCAGCGGCGCGTGCACATCGAAAGCCTGTCGGCCTCCAGCGTCGAAATCCTCCGCCGGCCGATCCTCGCCGGCGGCGGGCAGGGCGGGTCGTCGAAACTGCCGGTCGCGCTTCGGGTCGACCGGCTGCAGCTGCGGCTGGCCACCGATCCGGCGTTCAGCGTCCAGCAGGGCCTGTTCGACATCGGCGCTCAATTGACCTTGGAGCGCGGCGGCGCGTTTGGCGGGGCGGTCCGCGCCCAGAGCCGGCTGCGCCAGGGCGACGGTCTGGACGCCCGGTTCGACATCGGCCTGCACAAGCGGATCCGGCTGGATCTGGAGGCCGGCGAGGGCAAGGGCGGGGCCCTGGCTGGGGCGGCGGGCTTGCCGACGAAACAGCCCTTCAGCCTGACAGCGCATGCGGAGGGCGCGGTCAGTGACGGCCGCGTGAAGGTTCGCGCCCAGTCCGGCGCCACGTCGATCGCCCAGGCCGACGGGGTCTGGACCCCCGGCGGCGGCGGCATCGTCGCCTGGGCTTCGCTGACGGCTTCCAGCCTGACCGACAGATACGCTCATGAATTCGGCCCGCAGCTGAAGCTGGCGGCGCGCGGCGGCCCTGGCGGGGTGGGGCTGGAGCAGATCAACGCCCAGGTCCGTTCGGACAACGCCATGATCCAGGTCGCCGGTCTGATCGATCCGAAAAGGTCGACGGCGCCACAGGGTCTGCAGGTCACCGGCCAGATCAAGGAGCCGAACCGGCTGTTCGGCGCGCCGCAGATGGGCCCAATCGCCGCCGATGGGGTGCTGAAGGCGACGTCGAAGGGCTGGACCTGGGCCGGCAAGGCCAGCGCCGAGCGGCTGTCGGGCCTGGACTACAGCCTGGCTCGGGTCGCCGGCCCGGTAACCCTTGGCCAGTCGGGCGGCGAATATGATCTGAAAGCCGATCTGCAGGGCGCTTCGGGCAAGGGCTCGGGCCTGCTGGCTTCGGCGTCGGGACCCAGCCCGCACCTGGTGCTGGAAGCGGCGCGGCTGGCCGACGGCCGGCTGCTGATCCGCTCGCTCAAGGCCAAGGGCGACGGCCTCGACCTGGAAGCGCAGGGGCAACGGACCCTGTTCGGCGCGCTGAACTTCAGCGGCGATCTGAAGATCGACCGGCTGGCTGCGGCGCGGGCCGGCGCTCATGGCGGCCTGGACGCCCGCTGGTCGGCCGCTCAGGGCCGCGCCGATCAGCCGTGGAAGTTCAGCGTCGATGCGACCGGCGACAAGCTCGCCAGCGGCTATGCGGAGCTGGACCGGCTGCTTGGGGCCAAGCCTAAATTAAGCGCCAGCGCAACCTGGGACCATGGCGTCATCGCCGTGACCAAGGCCGAGCTGAACGGCGCGGCGGCGCAGATCGGCGCCACAGGCGTCATGGCCAAGGACGGGGCGCTGAAGTTCGCGCTGAAATGGAGCGCGGACGGCCCCTTCACCGTCGGCCCGCTGGAGGTTGCGGGGAAGGCCAGGGGCGGCGGTGATCTGACGGGCGTCTGGTCGGCGCCGCGCGCGGACCTGACCGCCGATTTCGAACAGATCGCCCTGCCCAGCCTGGTGCTGAAGCCGGCGCATGTGACCCTGTCCTTTGCCAAGGGCGCCGCCGACACCAGCGGCCAGATCGCCATCACCGCCGGCGGCGACTACGGCCCCGCCCACGCCAAGGCGGATTTCAAGCTGCTGGCGGACGGCGTGGCGCTGGAGAACATCGAGGCGGTGGCGGGCGGCCTGACGGCGGCCGGTTCGGCGAGCCTGCGCGGGCCCGACACCTCAAGCGCCGACCTGACGCTGGCGGCCACCACCGGCGCCTTCCTCAGCGCCGGGCGAGCGGACGGGCGGCTGAAGATCGTCAGCGGCAGTGGCGGCGGGCAAGGCGACCTGACCCTCACCGCGACAGGCGCCGCGCCCAAGGGCGCCGACATCAGCTTCAACACCCTGCAGGTCAAGGCCAGCGGCCCGCTGGCGAAGATGGCCTATACCGCGGCGGCGGACGGTGTCGGCGAGGGGCTGCCGTTTCACCTGACCGGCTCGGGCGTCGCGGACGCGGATGGTCCGCAGCGGTCGCTGACCTTTGATGGCTCCGGCAAGGTGCGCCAGGCGCCGTTCCGCACCCTCGCGCCCGCCACCCTGACCACCGAGGGGCCGAACGCCCGCCTGGTCCTGAGCCTCTCCTATGGCGGCGGCCGCGCCGACGTCGACGTGCGCCAGACGGGCCGCGAGGTGAACGGCAAGGCGGTGCTCGACAGCGTCGATCTGAGCGCCCTGGGCGAGGATGTGGCCGGCCGGGTGAGCGGCCAGCTGTCCCTGGAGGGCGAGGGCGCCCGGGTCGATGGGGCGTTGGACGCGCGCCTGACCGGGGTGCGCACCCGCGATGCGCCGGCCAAGCTGGCGGTGGATGGAACGCTGAGGGCGCGGCTGGCGGGCGACCGCATCAGCCTGGACGCCAGCGCCGGTCAGTCGGGCTCCAACGACAAGGCGAGCGTGAGCCTGTCCCTGCCCACCGTGGCCACGGCCGCCCCGTTTCGCATCGCGATTGTCCGCACCGAGCCGATCGAGGGACGGTTCGACGCCAACGGCGAGATCCAGCCGATCTGGGACCTGTTCTTCGGCGGCGACCGCACCCTGGGCGGCCATCTGGTGGCGCAGGGATCGGTCAGCGGCACGCTCAATACTCCGCGCTATATGGGCCACGCCACCCTGACCGGCGGCCGGTTCGAGGATGCGGCCACGGGCCTGAAGCTGCGCAACCTGGTCGCCGACGTCGACCTGGCCGACTCTGTGCTGACCGTCTCCAAGTTCAGCGCCTCGGACGCCAAGGCCGGCGTGGTGTCCGGCAGCGGCCGGGCGGACCTGTCCACCAACGGGGCCAGCAGTCTGACGCTGAACGCCAGGGGCTTTCAGCTGCTGGACAACGATGCGGCCAAGGCCACGGCCAGCGGCGCGGTCACGGTCACGCGCGGGGCGGACGGCAAGGCCGAGCTGGCCGGCGCCCTGACCATCGACCGCGCCGACATCTCCGCCGTCTCGGCGCGGGCCCCGCCGGGAGTGGTCAGCATGGACGTGACGGAGATCAACCGGCCGGGCGGCGCGCAATCCGCGCAGACCACCTCCCTGGCCCAGGCGCCGGCGGTGGAGCTGGACATCCAGCTGACCGCGCCGGGCCACATCTTCGTCAAGGGCTTCGGCCTCAACGCGGAGATGTCGCTGGCGGCCCATGTCGGCGGGACCACCGCCGCGCCGCTGCTGACCGGCACGGCGCATGTGGTGCGCGGCGACTACGACCTGGCCGGCAAGCGGTTCGAGATCGACGACCAGGGGGTGGTTTATCTGGCCAGCGACCTGGACAAGATCCGCCTCGACCTCAACGCCCGGCTGGATGAGCCCTCGATCACCGCGATCATCCAGATCCAGGGCACGGCCGCCAAGCCCAGGGTGACCCTGACCTCGGTCCCGACGTTGCCCAGCGACGAGGTGCTGTCGGAAGTGCTGTTCGGCCGCTCGGCGGCGCAGCTGTCGCCGGTGGAGGCCGCGCAACTGGCGGCGGCGGTGACCTCATTGGCCACCGGCGGCGGGTTCGACGTCATGGGGGGCTTGCGCAACTTCGCCAAGCTGGACCGGCTGGCCCTGGGTGGCGGCGACACCCCCAGCGCCGTAAACCCGAACGGCAGCCGGTACGTCGAAACCGGCGTCACCGTCTCCGGCGGCAAATACATTGGCAACCGGGTCTATCTGGAACTCACCGGCGGTGGCCGGCTGGGTCCGTCGGCCCAGGTCGAGGTCAAGGCCACCCGCGCCTTCTCGGTCATCTCCCAGCTCGGCGGCGAACAGGGCGCCAAACTCGCCGTGCGCTGGCGGGTGGATTACGGGAAGGCGAAGGTCCCGAAGGGGAAGTAGGGCGACCGGGTTGCTTAGGGCGTTGAGGTCCGGCGGTTAGACCGCACCCAATCCCGCTCCGCCTAGAAGAACCGGTAGTGCAGCTCCAGGCCGAAGGTGGTCGGGTTGTTGATCTGGTAGCTGCGGTAGATCTCGCTCGCGCCATTGCCGGTCCAAAGGCTCGCGCCGCCGCCGGTCGCATAGGTGACCGTGTTGAAGACGTTGTTGCCATAGGCGATGATCTCATACCGGTCGCCCGGGGCGACCCAGCTCAGGCGCAGGTTCACCTGCGACCATGAAGGCGCGATGTAATAGGGTTCGTTGAAGATGGCGCCATAGGTCTGGTCGCGCCAGATGTAGGTCCCCGACAGCGTTAGTTTCCCCTGGTCGAACACCCAGGTGTACTGCGGCGTCAGCGAAACCCGGTTCTTGGGCGTGTCCGGCAATTCGCCGGAGGCGCTCACGCGGGCCCCGGACGCACTCGCCGTATCCTGGAAGCAGTTCGCCGGCACGACGCCCGCCGGCGGGGTCCCGACGCCGGGGTCGCTGCACTTGGACAGGAAACCGGAGGCGTCGTAGGCGTAGGAGAAGTGGACCAGCAGGTTGTCGAACGGCGTCCAGATCGTCTCCAGCTCAAACCCGGCCGACTTGGCGTGCGCGACGTTGGTGAACTCGCCCGCGAACCCCCCCGTGGGCTGCGCCGTCGACAGGTCGTCCTGGAAGTTGAAATAGTCCTCATAGAAGAGGTCGGCGTCGACCACCAGGTTGTGGCCGAAGGACTTCTTCAATCCGAGTTCGTAGTCGTTCATGGTCTCGGGCGCCACCTCGGGCACGGTCGCCAAGGTGCCGAGGTTCAGGGCCAGGTCCTTGTAGCCGCGGCTGTAGCGAAGATAGCCGAGGGTGGTGCGGTCCGGCGTCCATTCCACGCCGGCGGTGCCGGTGAGGGCTGACGAATTGCCGGCCAGGTCACGCGACGCCACGCCATTGGGGCTGACCACGCACGCCGACTTCACGCCAAACTGGTTGCCCTCGTTCGCGTCCAGGCACGCGACCGAGGTCACGTCGACCGCCGGCATCAGGGCGCCGATGACCGATGGCGTTAAGAGGCTGGTCAGGGGCAGGAACTTCAGCGCGCGGAGGAATTCTTCGCCGGACTTCTGGTCCCAGGTGTAGCGCAGGCCGCCGGTCAGCTTGAAGTCGGAGGAGAGCTTGTAGTCGATCTGCCCGAACACCGCCTCGCTCTGGTCCGACAGATTGTAGTTGGAATAGTCGAGATAGCCGTGCGGATTGGCCGGCGCCGAGGTCAGCGGGAAGAAGCCGCCGCCGGCGCAGGAGGCGTTGGCCGCCGGGCCGCCCGTGCCCGCGCCGGGAACGGCGGGGGCGCCGACTTCATCGCAGGGCGCGATCAGCTGCGGCTGTTCGGGATCGCTCTCAGTCTGCGGATTGCTGAAGTTCTCATGATAGAAATAGCCGCCGACCACCCATTGCAGCGCACCGGGCGTGGTGGAGGTCAGGACGACTTCCTGGCTGTACCAGGCGTCCCGCTGCTGGAAGGTTTCGGCCAGGCCGCCGGGGTTGACGGTCAGGCAGTTCTCCACGGCCTGGAGAAGGGCGTTGGCGTTGGTTCTGGGCGCGCAGGTCGTGTTGTCGAAGGCCGCGCCGAACGGGCTGTTGGTCACCGGCACCTGATAGGATTGAACATCCGAACTACCCTGGCCAGGCAGGCCCAGCGTATAGGTGTACTGTGCATAACCGCCGGTATATTTCAGATCGACGCCAGGGAAATGGTAAGTATAGATATAGTTCAGGTTGCCATCGTTATCGACGTGGTTGTGGTAATTCTCGTCGGCCAGATAATTAAACGGGTTCTGAGCGCTGGGGTTTGAGAGGATGTTGGGATTGGTGAGCTTCACGTTCACCGGCCCACCCGCAGCGGGCGACAAGGTGCTGAACGCATATAGAGGATTGAAGAAGCTGGACGCGTTGCTGTCGATAAGCCCGGTGGCGGCCAGGTCCGAAATGGAGTCCGGCGAATAGGACGCCTTCATGCCCGGCCCGGCGAAATTGTCGGCGTCGGTGGTGAAAGCCCTGACGAACAGATCCGAGTTCTGGCCGAGCTTGGCGGTCAGCGAGCCTTCCAAATGGTATTCGCTGGCGATGCCGCCGGTCGTGTTGCCGTTGGCCTGGTTTGTATAGAAACCCGTGGTCTGATTTCTGTCGTAGGCGGAGAGGCGCAAATTCACGCCGTCGGCGACCGCGCCGGACACGGCGGCCTCGTAGTCGTACAGGCCGTAGTTGCCGATCGTGACACGGGCTTCGGCGTAGGGCGCGGAGGTCGGACGCGCCGAGGTGATGAACAGGGCGCCGCCGATCCCGTTGCGTCCCGACAGGGTGCCCTGCGGGCCGCGCAGCACGTCGATGTTCTGCGAGAACATCGGCGGGTCGATCGCATTGATCGGCTCGGGTTGGTAGAAGCCGTCGACATAGGTCGCCACGCCGGCGGAGGCGCCGAGATTGGTGGACTCCCGTCCGACGCCGCGGATGAAGACGTGGTCGTTGGTGGCGTCGTAGTCCATGCCGGGCGTGAAGTTGGTCAGGTCCTGCAGCGTTTCGATGCCGGCGCGGTCACGTTGCACCCGCGTGAAGTCGGTGACCGCCACCGGGACCCGCTGCAGGTTCTGCTCGCGCTTCTCCGCGGTGATGATCACCGCGCCGACTTCGGTGGCAGAGGCGCCCGCGGGCGGCGCGTCGGCGGCGCAAGCGACGCCGGCGGCGCTCGATATCGCGCCCAGAGCGCAGGTGAGCAACAGAAACTGCTTAGTCATAAATCCCCCATTTGCTTGGCGCGCGGCGCGAAGCATTGCTTTCAGCCCTATTTTTTGTGGGATGCTTCGGACGCCGAGCCGTTAAAGCTCGTGAATCGACCTTTGCATTCTTTGACGTCGTGTTTGCGGCAAGCGTCGCCGGTCGTCAATCGCCAGATCGCGACAATATTATGAAAGAACGATGACGATACCTGTCAATTTGAATGAGTCTGGTCGCGAGATTCCACGAAAGATTTCAACTCAGAACGCTGTTATCTTTATATCGCTGGCCATAACAGGCTTACGCGGCGTCAGGTTGGCCTGGTCGCAAAAGCTATAGATAGAATCGTCAATTTAAATCAGAGCGATACTGAATTGCGGATTGGAAATATTCGCGGCGACGGCTTGCTGCGAAAACGGTCCAGAGGTCCCCCTGCAGGCGCCTCAGTGCGTGACCCGCGGCCTCAGATGGTACTGGCCGTTCTGGAACCCGTCGAACAGCAGGCCCGTGTGCGGGTGGCCCACCGGTTCGCCGGAGGCGTCTGGCAACAGATTCTGCTCGGAGACGTAGGCCGTGTAGGTGCCGCCCTCGTTCTCGGCCAGCAGGTGATAGAAGGGCTGGTCCTTGCGGGGGCGGATTTCCTCCGGGATCGACAGCCACCATTCCTCGGTGTTCGCGAACGTCGGATCGACGTCGAAAATCACGCCCCGGAACGGCAGCACCCGGTG
>Ga0302314_10008337_pt1 | contig 18463 bp, 21 predicted proteins | sample III_Palsa_N2_3_FD_200533 | JGI IMG/M metagenome (GOLD analysis project Ga0302314, IMG submission 200533) | Peat permafrost microbial communities from Stordalen Mire near Abisko, Sweden - III_Palsa_N2_3 | ecosystem: Environmental > Terrestrial > Soil > Palsa > Peat permafrost | place: Sweden...
CGCCGAGCGCGAGCTGCGCGCCCAGCATCCCCTCGGAACCCACCATGCCCACCTCGACCCCGCCGTGTCCGCCCACCAGCGAGATCAGCGAGATGAAGGAGCCGGTCGGAAACCAGGCCCAGGCCGTCGTGTCGCCGCGTTCGCACAGCGCGGTCGACAACCCCAGTTCGACGGGCTCGCAGCGGGCCAGCAGCCGGTCGCGGTCTCGGTCCGGCAGCCGGGCGATCAAGTGATTCACTGCGGTCGCCAAGGCGCTCTCCGATACGTCGCGCCCGTTCCGGCATCGCCGGATGCGCACCGGCTGGCACGTGGATCCGCGACGCGTGGATCAGTGCGTGCGCTGCAGTATGAGGCACGCAGGCGCGCTGCGCGGCCGCGCCCCGAAATCGGCGCTGTCCATTGCGGCGGTACCCATGCCCCTCAGGTGGCCACGCGTGGCGGCAGCAGGCGGTCGTATTCCTTCTTGACGACGGCGTAGCACTCGCAGGAACGCCCTTCGAGCCCGGCCCGGTCCAGCACCGTGATGCGTCCGCGCGAGTACTTGATCAGGCCGGCCTTCTGCAACTTGGTCGCGCTCTCCGTGACGCCTTCGCGGCGCACGCCCAGCATGTTGGCGATGAGCTCCTGTGTCATCACCAGCTCGCTGCCGCTGAGTCGGTCCAGGCTCAGCAGCAGCCAGCGACACAGTTGCTGGTCGAGCGAGTGGTGGCGGTTGCAGACCGCCGTCTGGGCCATCTGCGTGATCAGCGCCTGGGTGTATCGCAACAGCAGGTGCAGCACGGGGGCACGCTTGAAGTGTTCCTGGATCTGGTGCGCGGCGAGGCGAAAGGCCTTGCCGGCGCTTTGCACCACGGCCCGGCTCGGCGTGGACTCGCCCCCCATGAACAGCGAAATGCCGACGAGCCCCTCGTGGCCGACCACGGCGATCTCCGCCGATGCGCCGTCTTCCATCACGTAGAGCAGCGACACGATCGCCGTCGTCGGAAAGTAGACATGCGTCATGGTGCCGCCTGACTCATAGAGTACGTCGCCGAGGTTCAGGTCGACCTGTTCGAGCTCGGGTTGCCATCGCCTCCACTCTTCAGCGGGGAGCGCGGCCAGCAGTTGGTTCTTCAGTGCGACGTGCAGCAACATCAGGCGCTCGAGTGCCTCTTGAAATGAGGCATGACGCCCCGAAGCGGGTCAGTCTACGGAACCGTCGGCCATCTGTACGTACGCTACCGCACAGAGCGGGTGAACAGCCCCCAAAAATCTCATTTTGTCGGTTTCCCGTCAAGTTGCAGGGGCGGCAGGGCGTGTCCTGCCGAATATCGGGCCCGGGCGCGCGGCTCCCCGCGGCTGGAATACCATCGTCCCTTCATCGCATCGCGCCTGCCCCCTTTTCATGAGCTTCGAACCGGTCGACACCCTCGACATGTCCACCCCCGATGCCAAGCGCGCGTCGTACGACCTGCTGGTCGCCCAGGTCCGCTCCGTCCTCGAGGGGGAGCGCGACTGGCTGGCCAACCTGGCGCAGTTCTCGGCGCTCGTGTACCAGTCGGTGCCGGCGCTGAACTGGGCCGGTTTCTACATGGCGCACGGGCAGGAACTGGTGGTGGGGCCGTTCCAGGGCAAGATCGCCTGCGTTCGCATCCCGTTCACGCGCGGCGTGTGCGGCGCCTGTGCGAGCTCGCGCGAGATCCAGCTGGTGGAGGACGTGCACGCATTCCCGGGCCACATCGCCTGCGATTCGGCGTCCAGTTCGGAACTGGTGCTGCCGGTACTGGCTGGCGACCGGCTCGTGGCCGTGTTCGACCTGGACAGCCCGACGATCGCCCGCTTCGACGCCGAGGACGCGCGCGGCTTTGCCGCAGCCGTGGCCGTACTGGCCGCCGGCACCGACTGGCCCTGAGGGTTTTTGCTCATCGGCGGATCAACGGGGCTGCCGTTGATCCGGAGACGGGCCCGCGGCGGCGATGCCGAGGCCCGCAAGACTGCAAAAATCGCACATCCCTCCACGGGTTCGCGGGATTTGTCCTCCGATTCTCAAAAGATCGGCATGGACAGGCGATTGTCTGCCTATCATGGCCGCATGATTTCCATGCAGGGTGTTCCGTCGTCACTGATCGCGCGCCATGAATCGTGGGTGCGCAAGCAAGCCAGCGCGTTGTCGCGGCGACTGCCGGCCAACGTCGAGAAGGCCGACCTGATCCAGGCCGGACTGATCGGCGTCGCCCAGGCGGCCATGAACTTCCACTGGGAAGGCGACCCGGACAGCGAGGAGGGCCGCGAGGCCTTCCTGCGCTACGCGCAATTGCGCGTGAAGGGCGCGATGCTGGACGAGTTGCGCCAGATGGACCAGCTGAGCCGATCGCAGCGCCGCAAGTTCAAGGTGATCCAGATCGCCCGCGAGCGCTGGATGCAGGGCCACGACACGCCGCCCAACCTGAGCGAGCTGAGCGAGGTCTGCGGCATCGAGGTCAACGAGATCGCCGAGCTGGAGCAGGCAGCCTCCACCGCGCAGACCCAGAGCCTCAGCGACGAGGACGACGACGGCGACCACTACTCGCCGCAAGGCCACGCGGCCACGCCCAACGACGAGGTGGAGGCCCGGGTCGATACCGCGATCCTGCTGCGTCGGCTGGAGAAGTTCTTCGCCACGCTGCCCGAGCGCGAACGCCAGGTCATCGACGCCTACATGGGCATCGGCATGAGTACCGAGGAGGTGGCCGAGTCGCTGGGCGTCAGCACGTCGCGCGTCTCGCAGATCTACCAGGCCACGGTCAAGCGCATCACGCTGCACTTCGCGCACAAGGACCAGCGCGCCCTCGACCGCTTCCCGGCGCGTTCCGGCCCGGCGTTCGACCAACTGGTCGCCACCCGCGAAGCCCAGGCGCCGTGGGGCACCTTGCTCGAACAGGCGCTCATGGCGCCGGCCGGCCGGTTCGGCGAGCGCGGGCTGCGCAAGCCGGCGGCCGCGTCCAGCGGCATCGAGGGCGGCGAGACGGCCTGACCGATCTGGCGACCGCCAGGTAAAGAGCGGCGCCCGCGCACGCCGATTGCCGCCCCGTCGGGGTTGCAACGCCGGCTTCGCCACCGCTCGCCATGTCCCATTCCGATGTTCCCGCGGGCGCCACGCGGCGCGGCTTCCTGCAGTCCGCAGGTGCGCTGGCCGGCACGCCGCTGATGGCGGCCCCTGCAAAGGCCGCGCCGGTCGCGCCTGCGCCTTCGGTCGCAGCGCCCGCCAGCCTGACGCTGCGCGTCAACGGCCGGAGCCAGCTCTTGCACGTGGAGCCGCGGGTCACGTTGCTGGACGCGTTGCGTGACAACCTGGGCCTCACCGGCACGAAGAAGGGCTGCGACCGCGGCCAGTGCGGTGCGTGCACGGTCATCGTCGACGGGCGGCGCATCAATTCCTGCCTGAGCCTGGCCCTGGCGCACGACGGCGACGACATCGTCACGATCGAAGGCATCGGCCAGCCCGGACATCTGCACCCGCTGCAGGCGGCGTTCGTCGCCGAGGACGCGTTCCAGTGCGGCTACTGCACGCCGGGCCAGGTGTGTTCGGCCGTGGCCCTGATGGAGGAGGCGCGCCGGGGCGACCGCAGCAGCGTCACGCCGGATGTGCGGCAGCAGGGGGCGACGGCGTTGAGCGACGCCGAGATCCGCGAGCGCATGAGCGGCAACCTGTGCCGCTGCGGCGCCTACGCCAACATCGTGCACGCGGTGCGGCTCGTCGCCAAGGGGGAGGGCCTGGCATGACCCCGTTCGCCTATCGCCGCGCGCAGAGCGTGGACGACGCCGTTCGCCTGGGCATGTCGCCCGGCGCGCATTTCCTGGGCGGCGGCACCAACCTGATCGACCTCGCCAAGGGCGGTGTCGTGCAGCCGTTGCTGCTGGTCGACGTCGGCCGGCTGCCTCTGGCCGATGTCGCGGCGACGCCGGAAGGCGGCGTGCGCATCGGCGCCATGGCGCGCAACAGCGACGTCGCCAACCATGCGCTGATCCGCACGCGCTATCCGCTGCTGAGCCAGGCGCTGCTCGCCGGCGCCTCGGCGCAACTGCGCAACATGGCCACCGTGGGCGGCAACCTGTTGCAACGCACCCGCTGCCCGTATTTCTACGACACCGGCTTCGAACACTGCAACAAGCGCGTGCCCGGCAGCGGCTGCGACGCCATCGGCGGCATCAACCGCAACCACGCGATCCTGGGCGCCAGCGCGGCCTGCATCGCCACGCATCCGTCCGACATGTGCGTGGCGCTGGCCGCCTTGCGCGCCAGCGTGCGCGTGCACGGCCCGCGCGGGGAACGCACGATCGCGCTGGCCGATTTCCATCGGCTGCCGGGCGATACGCCGCAGCGCGACACGACGCTGGCACAAGGCGAGCTGATCGTCGGCGTCGACCTGCCGCCGTCGCGCTTCGCCGATCATGCGCACTACCTCAAGCTGCGCGATCGCGCGAGCTATGCGTTCGCGCTGGTCTCCGTCGCCGCCGCGCTGGACGTGCGCGACGGCATCGTCCAGGACGCCGCGATCGCACTCGGCGGGGTCGCGCACAAGCCGTGGCGCGTCGCGCAGGCCGAGGCGCGCCTGGTGGGCCGCGCCGCCAGCGACGACGCGTTCCGCGAGGCCGCAGAACTGATGTTGCAGGGCGCACGGCCGGCCTCGCAGAACGGCTTCAAGGTGGAACTGGCGCGGCGCGCGATCGTGCGGGCGTTGCAGGTCGCGGGAGGCCAGGCATGAACAGCATCGGCACCCCGCTGGACCGGGTCGACGGCCCGCTGAAGGTCTGCGGCCAGGCACATTACACGGGCGACCTGGCCTTGCCGCGCATGGCCCACGCCGTGCTCGTCACGAGCACCATCGCCAGCGGCCGCGTGGCCCGCATCGATGCCGGCGCGGCGGAACGCGCGCCCGGCGTCGTCGCGGTGCTCACCCACGTCAACGCGATGCGGCTGCCCCAGGACGGCAAGGGTGCGGTGCAGCCGCCGACCGGACGCGTGCTCGCGCTGTTGCAAGACGACGTCGTGGCCTACAGCAACCAGCCGATCGCACTGGTGGTGGCCGAGACCATCGAACAGGCCAATGGCGCCGCGGCGCTGGTTCGCGTGTTCTATGAACGCACGGCGGCCCGTCTCGATTTCGACGCCGAGCGGCGCAACGAGTACGCGCCCGAGAAGGTCAACGACTCGTCCCCCGACACGCAGCGCGGCGACATCGAGGCCGGACTGCAGGCGGCGGCATTCCGGATCGAGACGGCCTGGACGACGCCGCTGCAGCACCACAACCCGATGGAGCCGCACGCGACGCTGGCCAGCTGGGACGGCGAGCGGCTGGCGATCGATGACTCGACGCAGTACGTCGCCGGCGTGCGCAAGACGCTGGCCGGGACCTTCGGCATCTCGCCCGACCTCGTGCACGTGCGCTCGTCGTTCGTGGGCGGCGCGTTCGGCGGCAAGGGCTCGGCGTGGTCGCACGTCATCCTGGCCGCGATGGCGTCGCGCCAACTCGGCCGGCCGGTTCGGCTCGTGATGCAACGCCCGCAGTTGTTCGGCCCGGTCGGCGGCCGTCCCCGCACCGCGCAGACGATACGCGCGGGCACGGATGCCGAGGGGCACCTGACCGCGCTCGAGCACCGTTCCACCTCCAGCACCTCGGTGATCGAGGACTGGGTGGAGACCTGCGCGGTGGTCACGCGCATGCTCTACGCCAGCCCGGCGGTGGCCACGGCGCACCGGCTGGTCAAGCTCAACGTCGGCACGCCGACGTTCCAGCGTGCGCCGGGCGAGTCCACCGGCATGTTCGCGCTCGAGAGCGCGATGGACGAGATGGCGATCGCCGCCGGGCTCGATCCGATCGAGTTCCGGCTGCGCAACGATGCGCAACGCGACGAGCAGAAGAACGCGCCGTATTCCAGCAAGGCCTTGAGCGAGTGCTACCGCGTCGGCGCCGAGCGCATCGCCTGGTCGCGCCGCAGCGCCACGCCCGGCACCTTGCGCGACGGCCACTGGCTCGTCGGCCTGGGCTGCGCCAGCGCCACGCGCCCGGCCAAGCGCAGCCCGTGCAAGGCCCGGGTGCGCCTCACGGCGGACGGCCGGGCGCTGGTGCAATCGAGCACGGCCGAGCTCGGTACCGGCACCTACACCGTGATGGCCCAGGTCGCCGCCGACGCGCTCGGCTTGCCGGTGGAACGCGTGCGCTTCGAGCTCGGCGATACGACCCTGCCCGAGGCGCCGATCTCGGCGGGATCGATGACGATGGAAAGCGTCGGATCGGCCATCGCCGCCGCCTGCGCCACCGCGCGCGCGAAGCTCGTCGCGCTGGCGATCGCCGACGCCGATTCGCCGCTGCATGGCCTGGCGCCGGCCGACGTCGTCGTCGAGGACGGCTGGCTGCGCGCCAGCGCCGATCCGGGCCGGCGCGACAACGTCGCCGTGGTGCTGACCCGGCAAGGCGGCGCGCCGCTCGTCGCGGACGGCGACAGTCGACCCGGCGCCGAGGACAAGCAGTACTCGATGAACTCGTTCGGCGCGGTCTTTGCCGAAGTGCACGTCGATCGCGATCTCGGGCTGATTCGCGTGCCGCGCATCGTCGGGCGCTTCGGTGCCGGCCGCATCATCAATGCCAAGACGGCGCACAGCCAGTTGCTGGGCGGCGTGGTGTGGGGGCTGGGCATGGCGCTCACGGAAGAGTCAGTGCTCGACCCGCGCTACGGCCGCTTCGTCAATGCGAACCTGGCGGAGTACCACGTGATGGTCAACGCCGACATCGGCGACATCGACGTCGCCTTCGTGCCAGAGCTCGATCCGCACGTGAATTCGCTGGGCGCCAAGGGCCTGGGCGAGGTGTCGATGACCGGCGTGACGGGCGCGGTGGCCAATGCCATCTTCAACGCGACGGGCAAGCGCGTGCGCGACCTGCCCATCACGCTCGACAAGCTGATCTGATCAGAGCGTCTTCAACACTTCGGCGCCCGCCGCCGTCATGCTGGGCGTGAACTCCACGACGTCGCAGCGCGCGGCGCCGTGGATCACGAACGGGTCGCGTGCGAGCGTGTCGCGCAGCGCCTGCTCGTCGCCCGAGCGTGCCAGGATCACGCCGCCGGTGCGCGGCACGCGTCGTCCCGAGGCGACGAACAGGCCGTCGTCGTAGCCCTTCTTCAACCACTCGACGTGGTCGTGCATCAGGGCGTCGACCTCTTCGACGGGCAACAGGTAAGTCAGCGTGACGATGAACATGGCTTGGGGCAGGGCAGGGATGTCGGGCATGGCCGTTGCGGTCGAGACGGCGCAACGACCGCGAGGAAGCCAATGTACCTGCGCCGCTTCTTCGACGTACCGAAGAAGGCCACGAACGCGCTTTCGCGGAATCGGCGCTCGCGAAAGGCATGGCGCTTGCTGCGTATCCCGCATGACTCTCCCCATTCCGGCGGCGCTGCGCCGTTCGCTGCGCGATACCTTCGGCTTCGACGAGTTGCGTGCCGGCCAGCACGACGTCATCTCGCGCGTGCTCGCGCGACGGGATACCTTGGCCATCATGCCCACCGGCGCCGGCAAGTCGTTGTGCTACCAGTTGCCCGCGTTGCACCTGAAAGGCACGACGGTCGTGGTGTCGCCGCTGATCTCGCTGATGAAGGATCAGGCGGAGAAGCTGGAGGAAGCCGGCGTGGCCGCAGAACAGCTCAACAGCGCGCAAAAGGCCAGCGAACAGGACGCGTCGATGGAACGCATCGCCGATGCGCGCAGCGACATCGTGTTCGCCACGCCCGAACGCCTGGCCGACCCGGAGTTCCGCACCGCGATGGCGGCGCAGGGCGTGGCCCTGCTGGTGATCGACGAGGCCCATTGCATCTCGCAATGGGGCCATGACTTCCGCCCCGCGTACCTGGAGATCGGCGCCGCCATCGAGGCGCTGGGCCGGCCGACCGTGCTCGCGCTGACGGCGACGGCGACCACCGAGGTCATCGAGGACATCCGCCACCAGCTGCAACTGCCCGATCTCGACGTGGTCAACACCGGCATGTACCGCGCGAACCTCCGCCTGAAAGTCGCCCAGGCCACCAGCGACGACGAGAAGTTCGATCGGCTCCTCGAGGCGCTGCGCGACACGCCCGGCGACGGCATCGTCTACACGTCCACCGTGAAGGTGTGCACCGAGGTCTACCAACGCCTGCGCGACGCCGGCGAATCGGTGACGATCTATCACGGCAAGCTCCCGGCCGTCGAGCGCAATGCCAACCAGGACGCCTTCATGGGCGGCGACAAGCGCGTCATGGTCGCGACCAATGCCTTCGGCATGGGCATCGACAAGTCCGACATCCGCTACGTGATCCATTTCCAGATGCCCGGCAGCGCCCAGGCCTACTACCAGGAGGCGGGGCGCGCGGGTCGGGACGGCGCGCCGTCCGATTGCGTGCTGATCTTCCATCGCAAGGACCGGCAGGTGCAGCAGTTCTTCCTCGCCCGTCGCTATCCGAACGTGGCGGACCTGGTGCAGGCCATCGAGGCGCTGGAGATCGCGCCGCAGGGCTCGACGCTGGCCGAGCTGGTCGATCGCATTCCCGGCATGCCCAGGAACCGGTTGTCGGTCGCGTTGAGCCTGTTGCGCGACGGCGGCCTCGCCACCTGCAGCGCCGCGCATGGCTGGCGGCGCAACGTCCGCCGCGCCGCGACCGCCGTGAACCTGGGCGCGCTGGCCGGCGACTACGCGAAGAAGAGCGAGCGCGATCATGCGGCGCTGGAGCGCATGGTGTTCTTCGCGCAGACGGGCTTCTGCCGCTGGCGCGTGCTGCTGGAAGGCTTCGGCGAGACGCTGCCGGCCGGCGATCGCTGCGGACATTGCGACAACTGCGTCCGCCTGGCGTCGCAGGCGATCGAATGGCTGCCTGCGGCCGCTTCGCCGCAGAGCGAGGGGCGCGCCGCGCAGCCATGCCTGGCCGTCGGTGACGCGGTGAAGGTCGCGCGCCATGGCGAAGGTGTCGTCGCCAGCATCAAGGGTGAAGAGATCGCCGTGCGGTTCCCCGACAAATCCACCCGGACGTTCGTGTCGTCCTTCCTCAAGAAGCCGCGCGCGCGGCGGACGGCGGCCAGGCGAGCGGAGCCCGCGGTCGCCATGGCGACCTGAGCCTCCTGGACCGCGACGCGAGCAACGGACGTGCCCGGCGGCGGCGCTCCAGACTCATGGAAAGCGAGTAGCCGGAACAGGCGTTCCTGGCAAATTTCGGCCTGGCGCCGGCAGGAAACGTGGGCGAGCCAAGCTACATTCGGGGCTGTCTCCACCGACCCCTCCTGCGCCAGAGATTCCAGCAAGTCCCCGTGAACAACGATCCCTTGCTTCCGCCGCAACCGATCGCCCTCGACCGACGCCGTACCGACGCCTCGGAACTCGAGAGCCTTCGGCGTGAGATCGCGCTGCGGGACGACATCCTGTCGCTCGCCGCCCACGAACTGCGCAACCCGCTGCATGCACTGTCGCTGCATCTGGCGCTCGCGCGGGCGACCGCGCAAGCGGGCAGCGGCGTCGATGCGGCCGAACGCATCCGTCGTGCGGAGTTGACGCTCAAGCGCTACTCGGAGCGCGTCACGGTGCTGATGGAGCTGCTGGCGTCTCCGGGAGTCACGTATCCGCTGGCGCGGCGCCGGGTCGACGTGAAGGCGCTGCTCGCGACGCTCGTCGACAGCCTCGAACAGGAGGCTCGCTCACGGATGATCAGCGTGGGCATCGTCGGCGACGACGCTGCGTTCGATCCGATGCGGGGCGTCGATCCGGTCGCCTTCGAGCAGGTCGTCGACAACCTGCTGCTCAACGCGTTCAAGCATTCCGGCGCCAGCGAGGTCACGATCCGGCTGTCGGCCGGCAACGGTGCATGGCGCGTGCAAGTCGAAGACAATGGCGGCGGCATCGCGCTTGCGGATCAACAGACGATCTTCGAGAAGTTCGCAGTGGCGGCCCACTCGTCCCGGGGCGCGGGGACGGGGCTGGGCCTCTGGATCGTCACTCGCCTGGTGCAGGCGATGGGCGGAGAGATCACCCTGAAGAGCACGCCTGGAAAGGGCAGCATCTTCTCGGTGCGTATTCCCGAAGGGGACGACATGAACACAACCCGATGACTGCCTCCACCACCGAGAATGTCGCCACCATCGAGCGCCTGCGCAGCGCCGTTCCTGGCCTTGACCAGATCCTGGGCGGCGGCCTGTTCCGCACCGGGGTCTACATCATCCAGGGCCTGCCAGGCTGCGGCAAGACGATCCTGGCCAACCAGATCTGCTATGGCCACGTGGCCGAAGGCGGCGCGGCCGTCTACGTGACGCTGCTGGCTGAATCGCACTCGCGCATGATCCAGCACCTGTCCACGCTGTCGTTCTTCGACGTCCACGCGTTTCCCGACAAGCTGGCCTACATCAGCGCTTTCCACGACCTGGAGAGCGGCGGCCTCAAGGGGTTGATGGGCGTGCTGCGGCGCGAGATGCGCACCCGCAAGGTGGGCGTTCTGGTACTCGACGGCCTGGTGGCCGCGTCCGAAGGCGCCACCGACCTCGACCTGAAGAAGTTCGTCCACGAACTGCAGAGCATCGCCGCGCTGCAGGATTGCACCGTGCTGCTGTTGACCAGCGGCAACATCCACCGCATGGCCGCCGAGCACACGATGGTGGACGGCCTGATCGAAGTCGAGGACAAGCTGTTCGACGCCCGCTCCGAACGCTCGATCCAGATTCGCAAGTTCCGCGGTGCCGGGCCGCTGCGCGGCAAGCATTCGATGCGCATCGACAACGACGGCATCAGCGTGTTTCCCCGGATCGAGTCGGTGTACCGCAGCGCGGCATCGGAGACGATGCACGACGAGGTCACGACGAGCGGGATCGCGTCGCTCGATGCGCTGCTGGCCGTCAAGGGCATCCCGATGGCCAGTTCGACCGTGGTCATCGGCTCGACCGGCACCGGCAAGACGACGATGGGTCTGCAATTCCTGCACGCCAGCACGGCGCAGGAGCCGGGCCTGCACCTGAGCTTCTTCGAAGGTCCGGATCGGCTGCGCGCCAAGGCGCGTTCATTGGGCCTGGGGATCGAGGCGCTGGAAGCCTCCGGCGCCGTCGAGCTGATGTGGCAATCCCCCGGCGAAGCGTTGCTGGACGAAATTGCCGATCGCCTGCTCGCAGCGGTGGCGCGACGCAACGTTCGCCGACTCGTCATCGACGGGCTCTCGGGTTTCCTGGAGTCGGCCGTCTACCAGGAGCGGCTGAATCGCTTCTTCTCGTGCCTGGTCAACGAGTTGCGCAGCCGTCAGGTGACGGTGCTGATGTCGCTGGAGACGCGCGACGTCCTCTCCAGCGTGGTATCGATGCCGTGGGGGGTATCCGGCATCGTCGACAACCTGTTCTTCCTGCGCTTCGTCCATGACGAGGGACAGGTCGAGCGGCTGCTGACCATCATCAAGATGCGCGACACGGACTATCAGGCCGGCCTGCGACGGCTTCGCATCGATGGGCAAGGTATGCACATTGCCGGAACCTATCGGGCGGACGGCGATGTGATTCCTTCGGCGCAGCCCGTTGCCAGCCCCGAAGGCCCCGCGCCTTCCCCGTCGGCATGACGGTGTCGGGATAAAAGGCGTCGCGTGAAGACCATTCTTGTCGTTGACGACGAACTGGGCAGTGCGGAAGTCCTGAGCCTGATCCTCGAGGAGGAAGGCTATCGGGCGTTCTGTGCCGTCAACGGCCAGCTGGCGCTTGCCCAGGCGCGCGAAGTCGTGCCCGACCTGGTCATCGTCGACTACATGATGCCGCTGATGAATGGCGCCGAGTTCGCGCGCGCGCTGCGCGCCGACCCGCAATTCGCGCACACGAAGATCATTCTCAACAGCGGGCTGCCCGAACTTGCCATCCGCGACCAGTTCGAAGGCTACGACGCTTTCCTGCGCAAGCCGTTCAAGGTCGAGACGCTGCTGACGCTGGTGCAGCAGTTCATCGGCCGCTGAGAAAAAACCGCGCCCGCAGGCGCCGTTCGACGAATCGCGTTTCCGGTCAGGCCGTCGACGCGGGTCGCAAGCCCATCCGTTTCAATATCAGCGCATCGAGCGAGATCTTGCCGGGCCCGAACACCGACAACGCCAGCAGGATCGAGCCCCAGTAGAAGTGGGCGTTGATGCCGGCCGGGCACTCGAAGCCGAACAGCTGCGGGTACGAGATCACGGCCATCGCGTTGACCACGAACAGCCCGGCGGCTCCGAACCGGCCGAGCAGGCCCAGCGTGATCAGCACCGGGAACGTGAGCTCGCCGAAGGCGCCCACGAAGGCCGCCAGGTCGGGCGGCAGCAGCGGCACCTTGTACTCGTCGTGGAACAGGGCGAGCGTGGCGCTCCAGTCCGAGATCTTGACGAGCCCCGAGCGGAAGAAGATGGACGACACGTACAGGCGCAGCGCCAGCAGCACCACGGGTTGGAGGCGATCGACCAGGCCGGTGAGGACGAGGACGCGCTGGATCAGGTTTCGCATGGAGTCTTCTTCAAAGTGTGAAGCCGCAGATCAGTCGCATCGACAGGGCACGAGCGAGCAGGGCGGCGAGATCGAAATCGGGATGGCTGCAGGCTGCCGCGGCCGCCGCATCCCCGAACGGCGTGCCGATGAGCGATTCATCGAGGAAGGCGGCCTCGCCGGCGCTGCATTCGCTGACGCCGACGGCGAAACCGTCGCGCGCCACGAGGGCCGTGTCGGCGCGATCCCAGGCGACGCTGAATTCGCCGGCGTAGCCGGGCTGGTGGATCGTCCAGATCCGCACGATCGGGTAGCCGGACGCCACCACGGCCAGGCCGGGCGACCAATGGAACCGGATCGCCGCCTGCCGGTCGGGCTCGATGGCCGCCAGGGTGGCCGCGTCCCAGTCGGGCGCATCGGCCGCGCCGTACGCGCGGTGCACGGCCCATTCCAGCCGCGCCAGGTCGGGCAGATACGGCAGGGACTGCGTGTGCTCGAAGGTGGCCAGGAACGCGGCGAAGCGCGCGCCGAACTCGGTCAGGTCGCCGCTGGTGGACGGCGTGCCGCGCTGGTATTCGCGGGCCAGGCCGTGAAAGAACTCGACGCCGACGACCTGGCGAATCACCGGGTAGGCCGACGACAATGCCTTGTCGGCCGCGGCCACCATGTTGGCGCGGTAGATGGCCACGCGCCTGTCGACATGGCCGGTGTCGCCGGCGAGCCAACGCTCGATGTCCGACGTGCGGCCGCTGTCGCGCAGCGCGGCGGCGAAGTCGGTCTGCAGCGCCAGCAGTTCAGCCATGCGCCGGCTCCCGGTCGCCAAGACGCCGGGCGACAGCGCTGGCCTGCGCGGCCTCGGAGAGCAGCACGTCGAGCGCGGGCAGGTCGGTATCCCACTCGATCAGCGTCGGCCGGGGGCCGAAGCGTCGGCAGGCCTCCTCGTAGAGCGACCACACCGGGTCGCAGACGAGCGAGCCATGCGTGTCGATCAGGCAATCGTCGACCACCGTGTGGCCGGCCAGGTGGATCTGGCCGATGGCCGCGCCGTCCAGTTCGGCCAGGCGCGCGACGGGGTCGAAGCCGAAGTTGATCGCGTTGACGTAGAGATTGTTGATGTCGAGCAGCAGGCCGCAGCCGGTGCGCCGCGCCAGCGCCGCGAGAAACGCGGTCTCGGTCATGTCGCTGTCGTGGAACTCGACATAGGCCGAGAGGTTCTCGACCAGGATGCGGCGCTTGAGCGTGGCCTGTACGCGATCGACGCGATCCGCCAGCAGCGCCAGCGTCTCGCCCGTGTGCGGCAGCGGCAGCAGGTCGTTGAAGTGCACGCCGCCGACGCCGCCCCAGCACAGGTGCTCGGACACGAGGGCCGGCTCGACGCGGTCGACCAGGCGCTTGAGCTTGGCCAGGTGCTCGTCGGCCAGGCGGTCGGCCGAGCCGAGCGACAACCCGACGCCGTGCAGGCTGATCGGGTACGCGGCGCGCGCGCGCTCGAGGGCGTGCATCGAGGCCCCGCCATCGAGAAAGAAATTCTCGCTGTGGACTTCGAGGAATGCCAGTTCCGGCAATCGCTCGAAGACTTCGCGGTAATGCGGTTGGCGAAGGCCGATCCCGGTGCCGGCAAGGGTCTGGATCGCGGCAGTCATGACGTGGCCTTCGTCTCTCGCAAACGTCGAAGATTACTTCTTGGGCGCCATCATCGAGCCACCCATCTTGTCGCAGGTGCCCTTCTCGACGTACTTCCAGTCGCCCTTGTCGTTGTCCTTGGTGGCGGTGCCGGCGCACGAATGCGAGCCCGTGGCGCTGGCGCAGTCGTTCGCGCCGGCCTTGGCGATGCCGAAGCACTTGTCCTTGGACGAATCGGCGGGCACCGGGGCGGCGTGGGCCGCCGTGATGGCGCCGAGCGCGAGGACGGAGGCGAGGGCGGTACGGATGAAGAGTTGCTTGTCCATGGGGGACTCCTTGTGTTGATGAAGCGCGCCGATGAGTGGCACTTCCGTCAGTCGCACGGCCCCACGAAACCTTACTCCGTTCGCGAAAATAATTTCGTTCAATGCGCCAGCCAGGTCCGCACGAGGGGGATGACGCGCGTCGGCGCATCGCGCAGCACGAAGTGGCCGACGTGCGGCAACGTGACCACGGTCAGCTCGTTGTCCACCCACTGCCAGGTGCCGTCCAGCGCGCCGGGCAGCAGGAACGGATCGTCCAGGCCGTGGATCATCAGCACGGGCGCCTGCACCTTGACCACGGGCGAGGTGTCGGGCGCATACGGTTCGCGCGGATAGTTCTGGCGGTAGTAGTCGGTCATCGCCTCCAGGCTGGAGCGCTGCATGGCCTGCGCCTGCTTGTCCCGCGTATCGGTGTCCGACTTGTCCGGTACCGCGACATCCACCAGTTGCGCGACGCTCAGCTTCTTCCACGCACCGTCCTGCTGGAAGAAGCGCGCATAGGCGCTGTTCTTCTGTTGTTGCGGGTTCGCCGCCAGCTCGCGCTTGAGCCCGCGCAGGTGCGGCAGGTTCAGGATCACCAGCCGGTCGACCAGCTCCGGGCGATCGATGGCCACCTGCCACGCCACCACGCCACCCCAATCGTGTCCGACGATCGTCGCCTTGGTCAATCCGATCTGCTTCAGGACGGCGGCGACGTCGCCGACCATGTACTTCAGCTGGTAGTTCTGCTCGCCCTCCGGTTGATCGGACAGGTTGTAGCCGCGCTGGTCGATCGCGATCGTGTAGTGGTCGCGCGAGAGGTCCGCCATCAGCGCGCGCCACGAGTACCAGTAGTCCGGGAAGCCGTGGATCATCAGCACCGGTGGATCCCGGGGATTGCCCAGCGTGACGTAGTGGATGCGCACGCCGCCCGAGTCGGCGTAGCCGTTCTCGACGCGCGCGGTGATGTCCTGGGCGTGGACGGTCAACGGCAGGAGCAAGAAGAGCAGGGCGAGGCGAAGGAGCTTCATGGGACGCGGCTCGAGGTTGGACGTGGCAGCTTTGTACCACCGGGGGCATTCATGTCACGCGTCCATGAGCCATGTGTCGCCGCGCCGGCTGCTGCGCGCGGGCACGCGGCAAAGGCGTTTGCGGAGTTCCTGATCGGCGAATTGCAGCAGGCAGGCTTCGCCTGACGCCGCGCAGCTTGGCCGATGCGTGGCTCAGGCCGGAAACGGCTTGAGCACGGCGCGATTCAGCGCACCATCGATGTCGTCTTCCCACTCGGCGCGCGGCAACTCGAACACCAGTTCCACCGCGATCCCGTCCGGGTCGGTGAGGTGGATGCTGTGCGTGGCACCGCGCTCGACCAGGCGGTGCAGCGCCACGCCGCGCTCGGTGAGAAAGCGGATCTGCGCGCGCCAGGCGTCCTCGCTGGCGTACTCGATGGCGATGTGGTCGAGCGACTGCGCACGCTCGTCGTCGACGCGTTCGAGGTCGGGCTGCTGGTGAAGAGCGATGTCGTGGTGATGCAGCTTGCCGTCCTTCATGCCGCTGTAGAAGCGCGTCGGCGGCCCGCCGTCGGATCGGGCGCGGCGCGAGGTGCCGACGTGGCGAAAGCCGAGCAGGCCGCTCCAGAAGCGGTGCGACTCCTCGAGGTCGCGCACGTTGATGACGAGATGGTTGATGCCGCTGGGCACCTGGGGTGCCGCGGTGATCGTGTTCGGTTCGTTCATGGTCGTTCCAATAGGGTGGTTGCCGCCGTCATGACCGGTCCACTGCCAGGGCGGCAGCATCGATCGCGGCGGCGATCAGTTCGAGTTGCGCGTCGCCGGGGCCGCGCGCGAGGCGGCTCTTCAGCGCGTGCTGCAGGTTCTCCATGGCGGACACGATGCGGGGCGCTGCAGCGCCTGCTCTCGCGTCCTGGAGTGGCTGGATGCGGGCGAGCAGGGCGTCCAGCGTGGGGCGATAGACGTCCAGGTGCGCGCGTCCTTCGGCGGTGATGGCGTGGAGCTTCTTCGTGCCCTCGTTCACCGCGATGCTGACGTGGCCCAGCTCCTCCAGCCAGGTCAGCGTCGGGTAGATCACACCGGGGCTCGGGCTGTACGAGCCGCCGGTGAGCTCCTCGATCTCCTTGATGATCTCGTAGCCGTGGCGTGGCCGCACGCCGATGAGGTGCAGCGCCAGCAGGCGCAGATCCCCGTGGGCGAACAGGCGCCGGCGCGAGGAACGCTCCCCGCGTTCGGGGTCGCCTTCGTGATGTCGGCCGCCACCGCGCTCATGCTCGCCGTCGTGACCGTGGTCATGGTCATGGCGCCGGCCGCCCTCGCGCCGGTGCGCGCAGCGGCCGGAGTGGTGGCTGTCGGAGTGATGGCGATGGGCGTGATGGCGGGACATCTGGCGACTCTATTTAGATATATCTATTTAACGATATATCGAAAACTGAGATCCTGCAAGCCTGGCCCTGTGGCGTGGATGGCCTTCGCACGATGGGTACCTCGCAAAACCCGGGTCAGCTATCCAGGGGCGCACCGCGTGGAGGCGGCAAGCAGCCGCAGCAACCTGCTGACGACGGCGTTCGTCAATGCGGACGGCCAGCTCGCCAGCGTGGTGATGAACCGGACCGACCAGGCCGTCGCCTACAACTCCTGCGTCGGACAGGACGAGGCCAAGGTGTCGATTCCGGCGCACGCGATCCGGACGCCGGTGGTGCGTTGAATCAGGTCACCACTTCGACGGTCGCGTCGAACAGGTAGCCCACGCCACGCTCCGTGCGGATCAGCTTCGGGTCGGACGCATCGACCTCGATCTTGCGCCGCAGCCGCAGGATCTGGACGTCGATGGAGCGGTCGTAGACCTCGGCACCGTGCAGGCGCGAGAGCTCCAGCAACTGGTCCCTGGACAGAGCTCTCCGCGGCGCCTCGCACAGTGCCAGCAGCAGGTTGAACTCGCCGTTGCTCAACTCGACCCGGCTCGCGTCGGGTGCGGTGAGGCGGCGCGCCAGCACGTTGAGCTCCCAGCCCGAGAAGCGGAACGCCCGGCGCTCGGCGCGCCGCGGCGTCGCGTCGTCCGGCGCGGTGGTGGCCGCGTAGCGGCGCAGCACGGCACGCACGCGCGCCAGCAGCTCGCGGTTGCTGAACGGCTTCGTGATGTAGTCGTCCGCGGCGATCTCCAGGCCCATCACGCGATCGGCCTCGTCCTGCTTGCCCGACACGATGATCACGGGAATGCGGCTGGTGGTCCGCAGTTCGCGCGCCAGCTGCATGCCGTCCTCGCCGCGCAGCCGCAGATCCAGGATGACCAGATCGATGGCCTCGGTCTGCAGCAGCTCGGCCATCCTGGCGCCGCCTTCGGCCACGGAGACGCGGAAGTCGTTCTCGCTCAGGTAGACGTCGAGCAGCTCGCGCATGGCCGGGTCGTCGTCGACCACGAGGATGTGTTGATCCATGTCCTGGAGTTTCGCGGCAAGGGTGGGGCGTGAAGGAGGCGACGAGAGCGGGTCGGCGTGCGGCCAGTCTAGCCTGCCATCGGCCACCAGCATGCCGTGCCCTGGCTGCGTGCGCGTTTCAAGGCACATTACAGGTGAAATGAACGGTGGACTTCAAGAAATCGTGCCGGCATTCGGCGGGTGCCTGATCGACCCCATGCTGACCGTCGAAGTGATCGAGGACGACCTGGCCATGCGAGCGCTGCTTGTCGAGTGGTTCGCCGGCGAGGGATACCGTGTGCGCGCCTGCGGCGGCAGCGGTGCCGCCGTGAAGGCGGGGGTCGATGCTGTCGTCGTCGACCTGCCGAACCTGCCAACGCAAGGAGCCGGGACCATCCGCCACGTGAAGAGCCTGTATCCGGGCGCCGCCCTGATCGGCCTGTCGACCCAGGCGGGCGAAGCGTCGAGCCGCGACTCCCGCCAGGCGCGTGCGCTGGGCCTGGCCCGGCTCGTCTCCAAGCCGTGCTCGCGCTGCGAGCTGCTGACGGCCGTGGCCGGGGCGATCGGCGGGGTGCCCTGACATGGCGTCGGAGAGAACGCTGCGCCGCAGGGTGCTGGCCATCGGCGCCGTGCTGGTGCTGTCGTTCATCGGCGAGGCAT
>Ga0302314_10008341_pt1 | contig 18459 bp, 14 predicted proteins | sample III_Palsa_N2_3_FD_200533 | JGI IMG/M metagenome (GOLD analysis project Ga0302314, IMG submission 200533) | Peat permafrost microbial communities from Stordalen Mire near Abisko, Sweden - III_Palsa_N2_3 | ecosystem: Environmental > Terrestrial > Soil > Palsa > Peat permafrost | place: Sweden...
CGACAGGTTGCCTGCAGTGCTCGCCAGCCACACTGGGTTGTTGATGGCAAACTGGTTTTTTGGGTGCGTTTTTTTTAAGCTGCTTTGCATCAATATATGCAAAACGAGCGCGCACCTTGATGCAAACGTCAAAGTCGTGCGTCGCCGTGGAGAATGGAAGCGTGATGACCACTTCGCTGGTGCGCAGCACTTTGCGCGTCACAATGGAATGCGCCGCCGCCGCCGCCGGCGACGAAGAAGAAGAATCGCCAAAATCGGTCCACGCAAACTCAACGACACGCTCGTGCGGCTTGGGGAAGAAGAGCAGCGGCCCCGGCACGGCCGTGAGGCGCGTGTCCTTTTCCGAGCAAACCACGCAAACGTCATTGCTCGATGGCACCAGGAGCGCGTCCACAACGCTGATGGAACGATGCAGCACATCGGGCACAAACCACTGCGAGGCTGGGCCGGGAACGTGCGTAATCGAGCCGTCAATCGCTTCGACGCGCAAGTATTGCGTGTTCGATGCGACGACGCGGTCCACGAAGCGAATGACGCTAAACCACAGGTATAGCAGCTTGGGGCCTTCCACAAGCTGCGCAGTGCCGTTGTTAGCTTGAGTCGATCGCGCGTGCGCGTCTGCGCGCACGGTGTGATGGCCTTCGCGATTCCACACGCTCACCGCCTCGCCCTGCTTGACGGTGCGCTTGCCGACGCGAATGCGGCGCATCGGCGAGTTGCCGGATCGGTGCTGCAGGCCCATGGGGTGCGCTCGCGTCTCGTGCGCGCGCGCGCCAAAGTGCGACGTGTGCGCGACTACAGTATCATCATGGAGAATGCAAGTTTCGCGCTGTGCGGAACCGCCCGCATAGGTCTGAAGACTGAGGAGTTTTCCCTGTGCACGGTTACAACTGATCATGCATGGAACATATGGGTGAAAAAAAAGGGCGGCATTCTAAATAAAAACAGTGCAGCGGCTGCCCATTAAAGCTGGTGGCGGATGATGAGCATGTCCAGTACGCTCAGCAGGCCCTGGATGCCCTCGAGCAGCCCGTTGCCGTCGGGCGGTGCGGGCTCGGACACTGAGCCAAAGTCAATCCAGCGCACCGCGGGCACGCCGTTGCAGTGCATGAGCAGCAGCGACGAGCCCACAATGTCGTACTTGGGGAACAAGGCGGACTGGCGCATCTTGCCCAGCAAGTTCTGCACCTCCTCAATGTACCCTGCGGCGAGCTCCTCGTCAAAGCCGTTGGGGCCAACGAGAAAGCGGTCGAGCACCTTGACAAAGCCGTCGAGCGCAATCACCGAGCGCGACTCGGCTTGCGAAATGTTAAACTCGTCGTGCCGAAGCGCCGTGAGCCGATAGCCAAACTTGCTCGACGTCGTCGTCGCATCTCGGAAGCGCAGGTAGTCGCGCTTGCCCAGCAGGCCCTTCTTCATGCTCTCCGGACCCGTGGGCTCAACGCCAATCGACGCCCACACCTGCTGCACGCGAGCCGACGACAGCTCGTCTCTAAACTGCAAGTACTTTCCATAGTAGGCCGCCTTGGGCTCGTTGGACAAGTTGCTCTTGAACGAGCGGAAGCCCAGCTTGACGTCCATTACGCAAATGAAATGGTCCGACACCGCTTCCTCGCCCGCGGCGGCGGGCAGCGGAGCCACCACGAGGTTGGACACGTCCTCAAGGATGAGCGCGCGCGGCGTCACAGTGTCCTCCACGCGCAGCAGCGCCGGCATTACCGCTTGCAGCGCATCGCCCTCGGCCGCGACACGGCGGTAAAACGCCACTTCGACGTCGAACTGCTCGCGGTTCACTTCCTCCTTGCACACCTCGCCGGCCACCATCATCGACACGGCGCCGTGCGCGCCGCCCACCGGCCCATGCACAGGAGCGGCGGCGGCAGCGCGCGATTTGACTTTGCGCGGCGAAAACGTGAGCGGCGCCGGCTCCTCGAGGATGACCGCCGGTCGGCCTTGCGACAGCCGAGGCACGAGCGAGGTGTGCCTGTGGTGGTGGCCGCTGCCGCCAGAGAGCCGACGGGTGTCGAGCGTGGGCGACGACGCGTTGACCGGCACGGCGAGGAGCGCCTCCATCGACTTTGTCCTCCGCAGCTGCGCCGACGTGGACAGCGGCGACGCGACGTTGTGCGCGCTGGCCTTTTCAACGACGGGGCCGAGGTGCGGGTCGCGCGAGAGGAGCTCGCGCAGGCTGCTGCCGTTGGTGAGCGCTTTTGTGGCGGCGGGCGAGGCCGCCTGCGCTGCCAGCGGGGAAAGCGGCGACTCGAGAACGACTAGCGAGGCCGACGGCGGCGACTGGCCGTTGACGGGCGAGCCGGCGTGGCTCTCCTCCAAGTTGATGAGCCGCGTCGACAGCTCCACGGCACTGCCGCGGCGCCACACGTTGCGCCGCGACCGGTCGAGAATGTCGTTGAGCGCCGCGAGCAGAAAGTAAACGCCGTGCAGAAAGCCAAAGTCCTTCCCGCCGGCGTCCTTGATCTCGTAGCAGTGCGAGAAGTCAATCAGGCGAACGACGGCGTTGGGCGACGCAGAGGCGCCGTCGTACACGATGAGCAGCGACGCGCCGTACATGCGCCATGTCGCGCGCTCCTCCAGGCACTTGGCCACAGCGCCCACCTGCGCGAGCACGCTGCGCACGAGGTCGTGCCTAACCGCGCGACCGTCGAAGAAAAAACGCTCGAGCGCGTCGGGGATTTGGTTCGGCTGCAGCGACAGGCACCATTCGCGGCTGCTCTCGACGACGCGCCGTGTGGCGGGCTGGAACACCCGCATGCCGCAGAAGCGGAAACCAACAACTTCCTGCGGCGGGTACTTTGCGCGCTCCTTTTCCACCTTTTCCGGGCTCGCGTTTTCGTCGTACGATCGCCGGCCCATTTTCAAGTCGAGCACGCACGCCTCGGTAAACCCCGCCGTAAGATCCTCCAGCACGAGGTACTTTTCGCCGTCGTCCAGCTCCTGCACGCCGTAAAACCGAGGCAGAAGCACGCCTAAAGGATGTCCGCTCGATTGGACTTTGATGTAGAACTCTGCCTCGAGCTCGCCGCGCATGCGCTGGCCACCGCCAGACGACACGCCTTGAAACGGCTTGTAGATGAACCCGTTGTGCTGCAGGATGGGTTTGGTCAAGTCTTTCTTCGAATGGCCGCCCACGGCTTCGAGCTTTTTCACGGCGGCCACGGACACGGCAGGCAGCACGCTGCGCGCGGGACGTCAGCGCCTCGTTTGTTGCAATGGGCGCACATTGCCGCGGGTTTTTCGTCCAAGTCTCCTGCTGCACGCTCAGGCAGATTTGCTGCAAGCGGACGCGGCGGCGGCAACTTTTTCCGCCACAGCAGCACGCACGCCGCCGCCGCCGCCGCTGTGGCTGCGGCTACGAAGAACGCCACCGCCGCCTGCGGGCGCTCCATCGCGCGTTCCCTCGCTCGTGCGCCGCGTGCTCTCTGCGCGCAATTTCGCCGCTTCAGAGCAACCGGCTTGTTACGCGCCAGATTTTTTGAAAATTTTCGCACACGCTGCGACAAAAAGCGATAGATGAGCCTGGCGCAGTTCGAGGCGGTGGTGGCGCACGTCGATCAGGTGCGCGCGGCGTGCCCGCCTTGGCGCTCACAAGCACGGCGGAGCAGCCCGCGGCGGCCGGTCTGAGCGCCCTCGCGCGTGAATTAGAAAACAGAGGCGACGCCGAGCTGCTGGGCCAGTTGACCGACGGCGTGGCGCGTCTGCTCGAGGGACTGCCTTTGGGCAAACCCAAAGGCCAGCCCAAGGCAGAGACGCGCGACGAGCCTTTTGAATTCGCGTGGGCATCGGTGCCCGACGTGTCGTTCGCTTCGCCACGCGGTGCGCCGCTACGCGCTAAACGGCGCGCGCTACGCGAGACTGACTTGCGGCGTGCGCAGGCAACTTTTCGTGTGATTTCGGCAAGGGCGCATTGGGTACGCTGGCCCCCCGTCGGCGTGAGAGCTAACCTTGGCGCGCGCGCGAAACGACGAAACAGGATTGCGCGGCAAGACGGGCACGCACCGCGTCGACGCTTCGCAAGTGGACTTTGCGCTGTCGATCCCGCACAAAAATGGCGCCATGGCGCTCGTCCACCTCACCTACGCGCAGGGCGCCTCGCCGCTCACGCTTCTCGCCACGCCCAAAGCGGCCGGCAAGCCCGTGGCGCCCGTGCCTGGTCCAAACGCCGAGGGCGCGCCCCCCACGGCACCTGCGAAGCGCGACGATGTCGTTCTGCAGCTCCTGTCCGCCGCGCTGGGTCGCGGGATTGCGCCGTCCAAGGCGTTCAAGTCGCAGCGCGGCGAGGCGGGTGTGGCGTGCAAGCTCAAAGTCGTCACCGACGGCACGCTCTACCCCCTGGACGAGGGCATGTTGTTTGTGGCCGCGCAAGTCGTCTTTCTCGCCAAGAAGAGCGTCGCATCGGCGGAGATTGCGCGCTCGCCCTCACGCACGTGCGTAATGCGCGTCGTCGCCAACGGCGTGTCGCACGAGTTTTCCATGATCGACGAGGGTGAATTGGGCCCGCTCCAATCGTACCTCGCCTCGACGAGGCTCGGCCAGCAGCCGCGTTTGTCGGCTGCCGCGCACGCAGGTGGCAATGGCGGCGCCGAGGTCGGCAGTTCTGAAGAGGAGGACGACGACGACGACTCTAGCTTTGAGGGCTCGTCTTCGGAGGAGTCGTCGTCTGGTTCCGAGGACGACGAAGAAGCCAACGGCCAACAAGGCGACGAAGCCGGTGGCGAGAACGCCGTGCACGACACCGAACACGAGGGAACGGCGGAGGGGTCGTCAAATTCAAGCACCTCGGATGACGACGATGACGGCCATTCGCTCGCCGAGCTGGTGGACGAGGACCCTCTGCAGCCCGACGACGCTGAACTCATCCCGTCCGGCGTCAAGCGGCGACGGAAGCAAGCCGAGTGAAAACGTTTTTAAACTTGTTCCACTCCCTGCTGCTCCTTGGTTGCCGCGAGCATGTTCTCCTTGTGGATTAAATGCACCGTGGCTTCGACCAAGTCCAGCAGCGCGCCCACGTCGCTCCCGAGCTGCGACAACGTGGCGTCTGCGGACGTTTTGCGCCCAAACGAAATGACGCCCTTTGGCCGGTCAATCTTGGCCGCGAGGGGCTCGATGCCGGGCGTGGTGGACGTCACCATGCGGCACACGTGCGCCTCGGTGGCGTTGGCGTCCAGGCGGCAAAATGTCGCCAGACGCGCAATGGTGATGCGCGTGTAGTACTTGGCCACGGTGCGGATGTTGTGCTCAACGACGCGCGCGGCCAGTGTCTCGAGCCAGCTCGGGTCCGCGGCGATGAACGGGTCCGCTTGCAGCACCGCGTGGTCGGGCAGCGGCCAATCGCACACCTCGGGCGTCAGCAGCTTGGTGAGGAGCCGGTGGTACGGCAGCAGCGCCGCCGACTGCATTTCGGGCTCGGCCGCGGCGCGTCGCATGGCGTCGCTCTGGTGCGCCTCCCAGGGCGCGAGCGCGAGCAACAACGCGGCGTTTCGCAGCTCGGTTTGCGCGAGGGCGGGGTTGGCGCGCACCGAGGCGCAGGCGAAGATGGCGAGGTGGCTCTGCGCAATCTGGAACGCGTCGCGCTCGTGCAGGTGGAAGGCAATGAGCAGCCTGTGCAGGCGAATCTTCAAGTCCTCCATGCCGGGCTCGTCGAGCACTTTGCGCTGCACTTTCTTCGACAGGATGCTGGCGCGAATGTAGTCGCGCTTGCCCAGAGTCAGCCGCACCTGCTCGAGCAGAAATTCGTTTTTCTCGCGCTTGTTCATACCACCGTACGTTTCCACCTGCTCTTCTTGCAGAATGTCCGCGGCGCCAGGGATGTCGCCCGCCTGCTCGCGCATCACGGCGAGCCTCATCGTGAGCCTGGCATGCTCCACCTCGAGGAAGAGTTTGCCCTCGCTAATGTGCCGCAACACGCCAATCAGCTTGAGCTCGGTGGCTTGATCAGGCGCGTCCTTGACGTACTCGCACGCCTCCTGCACAATCTTCTCCTGCACCGATTTGAACTGCGACCGTCGCTTGAACAGCAGCGCCAGCTTTTGTCCACGTGCGTTAGCCCCGCGTTGGTGAGAGCGTGGCGAGCGCACCTGCACGCAGAGCTCCTCCCAGTTGTTGGCGCGGCGGCACAGCTTGACAATCGCCAGCGCGGCGTCGCCCGCCGACGCGGAGTCGCCTCCGAGGCGCGAACGTTTCTCCAGCGAGAGCAGCGTTTCAATGGCCTCGCGCAGCCGGCCCTGCTCGGCAGCGCCCGTGGCCTTGGGGATCAAGTCGAGCACTTCGTCGCTAAAGTCCTTTTTCGGCCGCTTGCCAAACGTTTGCTGCGTGGCGACATCGGCGGAAGGATCGGTCAGCGCGTTGCCCAAGTCGGCCATTTTGGATACGGCGCCTTGGCGTGCAACGTGCGCGGGGTTGCAAGGCGGCGAGCGAGTGGGCCTCACACTCAGATTCGTCGAGCGGCAAAATGTACGCGGCGGTGGAAGGCGAAGCTGCGGGAGCCGCCTCGGCGCGCTCAACGGGGCGGCTCCTTGCCGCTCATTTGTGGTTGCTCCGTGCTGCAGGCCCACTTACGCACGCACGCACGCACGCACGCACGCACGCACGCGAGATTACTATGGTCACCTACTCCGCCTAGCTCACCGGCCCGTTCAGCACGCGCTCCGTCGTGCACGGCGCCTCCGCAGCGTCAGCCAGCGGCCTTTGCTCGCACTGCACCACACCGGCCACCGCGGCCAGCGTCTTTTTTGCCTTGGCCCACTGCTTGTCCGTGGCGCGCGGCTTGAGCGCCCCCGACGCGCCGCCCGCAACACCCAACGACGCGCCCACGGCCGACTGGGCCGGCGGTAAAACAAGCTCGACGGTGTCGGGCCCGTCCTTGGCCGTCAAGAGCACGCCGCGAGACAAAAACCCAGGGAGCGCCTTGGGCGCAAAGGGCTCCAAGTTGAGCACCACGGCGACGCGTCGGCCCAGCACCTGCGCGGGCGTGTAGTACGCCGCAATGCCCGAAACGACATCCACTGCATCGCCCACACCGGCGTCAACCTTGAGCACGAGCAGACTGTCCTTGGCCGACGCCTCGACCACGACGCCCACGCGAACGTCAAGCGGAGCGATGGCCGACACTGCGGGAGCCTGCTTGGCGGCCGCCTTGTCCTGCCTTCGCTGCTCGGCCGTCTCCTTCACGGCCTGCTTGTGCTCGCTCTTGCGTGCCAGCGCCTCTTCGATGCTGCCGAGCTGCGCCTTGATGCCCACGCCCACCTCGAGCTCCTTGAACAACACCTCGTCCACATTGGCCACCGCACTGCCCACGGCGACGTTGTCAAACGAGCCCCGCAGCGCTGACAAAACCGCGCGCGGCTGCGAGAAGCGCGCGAGCGCCTTGTCGGCCGACCCTGGGATGAAGGGGTGGAAAAAGTGCGCCAGCGCAAACACGCCCTCGACCATGCCGCGCACCGCCGCGCGTCTGTACGCCGCGCTGGCTTCGTCCTTGTGCTTCCATGGCGCCGACTTGTCCACGTACGCGTTCGTCGCGTTGAGCGCGCGCTCGAGCTCCTGCAGTGCCTCGCGGATTTGCAGGCCGTCGCCTTGGTGGGTGGGGCGCACCGCAAAGCAGCGCTCAAACGCGATTTGCAGGCCGACCAGGTCGAACGGCAGCCCAGTGCCGTCCAGACGCAGCGCGGGCTCGGCCGGCACCTTGCCCTCGGCGAACATGGCACACACGCGGCACGCGCGTTGCACGAGATTGCCAAATCCCTTGAGCAGCACATCGTTGAACGTGGACACGAGCGCCTCCTCGTTGTAGGGCAGGTCGAAGCCATAGGGCGCGCTGCGGCACAGGTAGTAGCGCAGCGCGTCCACGCCGTACAGAGCGAGCTGCTCGTGCGGGTCGCGCGTGTTCCCGAGGCTCTTGCTCATCTTCTGCCCGTCGGCCCCGGAGACAAAGCCGTGCGCGAAGACGGCCTTGGGCAGCGGCACGCCGGCGGCCATCAGCATGCACGGCCAGTACACGCAATGGAATCGGATAATGTCCTTGCCGATAATGTGCACGTCGGCGGGCCAGAAGCCCCGCGGCGGCGCGTCGGGGCCGCTCTCGATGCCGAGGCCGTCGACGCCAGTGAGGTAGTTGGTGAGCGCGTCGAACCATACGTACATGACGTGCGGCGGTTTGTCCGGGCACGGAATTCCCCACGTTAGCGTGGGCCGCGACACGCACAAGTCCTGCAGCGTGCTTTCGAGGAACTTGCAAATGTCCGCGCGCGCATACTCGGGCTGAATAAACCCGGGGTTGGTTGCGATGTGCTCGCGCAGACGAGCGGCGTAACGGCTCATTTTGAAAAAGTACGCAGCCTCGGAGCGCTTTTCGTACGGGCGGCCGTGCGCGTCCAACGGCACACCGGCTTCGTTCTTCGCGGCCAGCTCGGCGTCGGCGTTGGTCACAAAGGCCTCGTCGTACTTGTTGTACCAACCCTCGTACGTGGCCAATGCAATGTCGCCATTGGCCTCGACGCGCCTCCACAGCTCGGTGGCCTGGCGCTTGTGCTCGGGCGACGTCGTGCGGATAAACCTGTCGTACGAAATGTGCAGTGCGGCGTCCATCTCCATAAACTTGCCGGCGTAAAAGTTGCAATGCTCAATTTCAGAGCGCCCCAGCTGCTCGGCGCTCTGTTGGACTTTTTGGCCGTGCTGCGCGTGTGCGTGTGAGCGGCTTTGGCGCGCGCCGCGCGATAGCAGCAAACCTCGTCTGTGCCGGTGAGAAAGAAGACTTGGCGGCCAAACGCGCGATGGTAGCGCGCAATGACGTCGGAAGTCACGGCCTCATACGCGTGGCCAAAGTGCGGTTCGCCGTTTGTGTACGCAATCGCCGTGGTCAAGTAGAACCGCCCAGAATCGACCGCCGGCGGAGTTTGCTGCGTCGGCGTGGCAGCGCGCTGGGCAAGCGGCGGCGCCGATGGCGCGGAGGACGACGCGTCGAGCGCGTACAGCTGGCGACGCAGCGCAACGGCTGGCTCGGTGAGCTGCGCTTCCATATATGTTTGTGGTACTCTCGTACGTGTGATTGGGTGGCCAGGAGCCGCCAGGTGATCCACCGTTATTATAGTAGCGTGCATTTTGGCGGGCAGACATGGACACAGAGTGGTTACATTAACCCATTGTGCTACGCATGGTGCGCAAACACAGATTCGCGGCGCGCAGCCTCCGTGGTCGGGTGCGCGGGCCCCAACACGGTGTTGTAAATGGCCAGCGCTTCACCGCCCAGAGTAGCGGCCCGCTTGGCGTCGCCCATGCGCTTCACGCAGTGGCTGTACTGCAGCAACGTGGCCGCCACGGCAGCGGTGTCCGGTCCGAGGGCCTTTTTGCGAATGGCAATGGCCTCGTTGAACGCCACGCACGCCGCGACAAAGCTGCCTTGCGCCATGAGGGCCTGTGCGTGCGCGTTGAGCACGGTGGCCATCTGCAGGTGCTCGCGGCCCACGACAGCTTGCACCATGGCCGTCGCCTGTGTGAAGAGCCGGTTGGCCTCGTCCACGTGCCCGGCCTCCGAGTGCACGCTGGCAAGCGACTGCATCGCCAGAGCCACTGTTAAGTGTTGGTCGCTGCACGTGCGCGCTGGTTAGCTGCACGCCGCGTTGGGGCAGCAAGAAAAAATAGGCGCACCCAAGGTCAGAACGCCTCAAATCGAGCGACTCGGTGAGAACGGCGATGGCCACGTCGAGCTTGCCCTCCTCCTTAAGCGACGCGGCGAGAGAGTTGAGAGCCGCACACGCCGAGGGCACATTGCCTGACCGGAGGTTCTTGACCGCCAGAGCGTAGTTGTCGCGCGTGGCGTCCGACGTGGTCGGGTTGATGAGCACGGGGCGCAGCTCGGCGAGGAAGAGCCGGTGCCGCATCGTGGGCGAATCCTGACCAGCGGACACGCTCAGGTTGGACAGCCTCGCGCTGAGCGATTTGTGCGCGGCCAGCGGCGACAGCACCACGGAGCCGTCGTCCACCGTGTACGACGATACGGAGCTCGCCTCCACCGACGCCGGAGACGAAGGACGCGCCGCCATATGTTCGTTTCGACTCTGACACGCGAGTTGGGGCGAGAAGGGTGTGTGCGCCTAGCCGGTCCCTGGACCCGAGGCACAGAGCAGGGCGCACTGCTGCTGCTGCTGCTGCGTGAGCAAGGTCGGACTTGGTTTGTGGTGTCGACGTCGCGCACGCGCCCAGACTGGTCACGCGCGCGCGGCGGAAAAAAATGTCGACCGCGCAAGGAGCCGCTCGGGATGCCCCCAATTTTATAATTGTGCAGGGCCGCTCGGGCACCTAACAGGACAACGGAAAACATCACACGCGCGGCCGCCAGCCCGCGGGCCGCCGCGAACACATTACGCGTAGTTTAGTAAGAGCCAGCGCATTATATGAATAATCGTTGACGGACATGTCAGACTGAGACGGTACTGACCGTGCAAATTATAGTAGTGCATGACGCCGCGGACGGCGTCGCCGGTCGGCGGGCACAGGTCCAGGACCTGCGAGATCTCCACATTGCTGCTTGATTACATGCATGTACCTACGGTACATATCGCATTTTGCAGTGGCATTGTCTCAATATCAACGACGCATGTGCTGGAGCTGCTTCACGCAGCGTCGCCGGGCGACGGTTGTGTCAGCGAGGCGACGCGCCTTGTTACGTACGTACACGCCCACAACACGGCGCTGCGAATGCATGGCCGCGTTCACGTCTGTCCACGTGGCGCCAGGACTGCCAGAGCTGCGCGCGCCCGCCATGGTGCTGGCCGCCCTCGAGGCCAACTTTTGCGGCGCAATGCCTGCGCACGGCGCACGGCAGCTCGTCCTCGTGCGGTCAATCGACGGCCGCCCGCAGGCGATTACCAACGAGCTCGCGAATGCGGACGGGCGCTACATTGTCGCCCTCGCCCCGCAGCCTGACGTGCGCGCGCGCCCTCTCGCCACGTATCTTTTTAAAAAAAATTAACGCATTGGGCAGGGCGCCTTGGCCGAATGCAAGGCGGCATATCAGCTAGCGCATGAGGCGGCGCATTTTTGGCTCGACGCCTTGGCACCGCCCAGTCCTGCGCTCGAGGTCGTATGCGAGGCCATTGCCCTCGCGATTCTCACGCAAGTAGGCCAGGCCTGGTTCGCTTCAACGACGGCGCCCAAGGCCGCGGCGGCGCAATTCGACGCGTACCGCCGCAAAATTGAGGCCTGTGCGGCCGCGGCGGTGGGCGCGCCGTGGGTGGACCAAGGCCACCTCGTGCCCGTGCGCGGCTGCGACGTGGGTGCCGCGCACGTGTTTGCCGGCGCCGCGCTAGCGCTGGCGCTCGACGAGGCGCTGGGCGACTGGACCGCATTGCTGGCTTTGCGCGCTTACGTGCGCCACGATGGCTCTGTGGATGTTGCGGCGTGGCAAGCACGGCTCGACGGTGACGCGCACGCAGCTGCGTTGGGCCGCCGCGTGGCCGATGTCTTGTCGCACTGCGAATAGCGCGCAGAGGGCCTCGCATCACAGTTTTTTTTTGTGTTAAGCAAAGACCCACAGCTCGCGCGTGTCGCAGTTGACGTGGACGACGAGCTCGCCGCGCGAGTTCCACATGCAATCGTTGATGGCGGCGCGCTCCTGCACGGCCGTGAGCGAGAAGCCCACGCACGTGTGCGGCCAGCCCAGGTTAAGCGCGCTCGTTCCCGGGCCGATGGGCTCGGGCAGGAGATTAAAGTGCGCGTAGTCCAGCATCCGGAGAATGGCGTGGAATATGTGCGGCACGCCACGCAGCTGTTGGCGCAGCCACAGCACGCTCTGTTCCAAAAGCTTGAGCGCCTGCCCCCACAAGCGTAGCTTGAAAAAAACGCACCTCGGCTTGCGGCCACACGGGCGCAAAGGCGTGCGCGCTGAGCGCAAAACCGTCGGCGACGTCAAGGAAGTGGTAGTCGTCATCGTAGCCTTCGTGGCCGAAGCGGCACACGGCGTGCTCGCACCCCGGCCCGATGGCAAACGGGTCCTTCCACAGCAGCGCGTACCCGGGCGGCAAGCAGTTGACGCCCGACTTCCACGCGCTGCAGCGCAGCTCCTGGCCGGCGCTCGACAGAATCGCCACGGCAAAGTGGCCGCGCTCGTACGTGTACAGGTAGAGCTCCTGCTCCATACCAGCCATGTCGACGGCGCGGTTGGCGAGCTCCAACGTGATCCCAGCGTCCCACATCCCAACGCTGCAGCGGTTGTGCCAGATGCGCTCGTGGTCGCACTCGAGCACCGCAGTCGTGTCAACGTGGGCCACGTCGCCGCGGAAATGCTGCACGGTGTACGGAATGGGCCCCGGGGTCACGAACGCCGTCTGCACTTTAGCGCGCAGCCAACGGGGGCGGGGGTCAGTGCATGACTGCTCGCGCGCGCGCGCGCGCGCGCCGCACGCACGCGGCTGCTCGAAGATGAAGACTGCATTGCCGGTGCCCACCGTCACGCCCGCCGGGCAAATCTTGAGGTCAAAGCTGTCGTCGCCCACGAAGCGAACGCGCTCGGCGGCCACGTGTGCCACGACGCAGCTCTGCACGTCGATGAGAGACAGTTTCACGTTGAACACCGAAACCTCGTTTGTTCTCGCGTGCGTCATGTGCACGAGAAAGCGCGCGTCAGACGGCAGGAGTGCTTCGCTGAACTCCTTGTCATGCGGCGGCGGCGCGGCGGCCAGCGGCGTCGCGACCACGAGGCCTCGCGCGCGGGCCTCGCGTACGTAGCTGTGGGCGGCGGCGCGTGCTGGTTAGTGCGGTAAGCGCGCGGTGGCTGCAAAGGGGGCACGTTTCGGCGTCACGATGCCATGGGTGGTGCTTGTCGCGGAACATGAACAGCATGTGGCACGCAATTTGTCTGTGGTCGTGGACGAGCGCCTGTCGCGCGCGCGCGCGCGCGCATGTTAGCGCCGCGTGGGACCGTCTACAGTCCTACGTGCAAACACCGATGCAAAAAGGTTGCCGCGGAGCGCCAGCCCGCGGTTTGAAGCGCGAGCGCGACGGCATGCGCCTCCTCGACGCTCGCAAAGCCGCAGGCCAGCCAGAAGAGCCCGCGGAACGAGCTGACTGCGGCGTCACAACCAAAGAGGGCGCGTGGCATGAGAACCGCATCCACCAGGGCCCGTGCGCGCGCCACGGGCACGTCTGCGCGCGGGAGCAGCATCAGGGTAAATGGCTGCGAGAGCGCGGCCGAGAGCGCGGCCGACAGCGCGGCCGACAGCGCCATCGGGGCTCGGGGTTCTGGACTGAACGTCCATGTACGTACATATGTAAAAGATAACCCCGCTCCGTGCTTCTTTTTTCTCCCGGACGCGCCCGCACGATGCCCGCCCGCCCGCGGGTCCCACCCACCTACCTATCATTATGATGCGTGCGCGGTACTTGTTCGTCGCCTTCATGCGTGTAACTCACGTCCGCTGTTGATCGACTTGCAACGGCTACCAAACATGAATGTGGACAGGACATCACTGAGGTTAAGTAAGCGTTATCCCGCTGGCAGGCGTGACCGTCGTAACGTTTGCCACTGGGCCACACACGTGACACGTGTCCGCATTGCCTCCCGGCAACGCCATGCAGCTATGCACAAAAAAGGCAGGCGGGTGGCAACCGAGCGGCTCCTTCACCCGCTCACAACGAAGCCATGGCCGCGCTCACCGAGCCTTCCAAGCTGCACGGTGCGCTCGCTGATGCCCACCAAAAAACAGGCACTCACGTCGCCACCACCACGCAGCCGAGCTGGCGACGCTCTCAGCCCGGCTGCACCAAGTATCGCTGGACAATTACAAGCAGGTGCTCGAGGCGCAGAGCTGCCTGCTGCGCGCGGGGCAGTCGGCCGAGACGATGGAGCTGGCCTCCAACAGGCTCTCGCAGTCGCAGGTACCCCTGCTGCGCGAGGCGCTCGCGTCGTTTAGTGCCAAGGGCCACGCGCTGGCCGACGCGCACAAGCAGACGCTGTCAACGGTGGAGCTGCACGCGTCGCTGGTGGACCTGCTGGCCATTCCGCAGCTCATGGACACGTGCGCGCGCTCGGGCGCCATCGAGGAGGCCCTGGAGCTGTGCTCATTTGCCCGCACGCTGCGCGCCAGGCACGGCGCGATTAGCTCTTCGCTGGCGGAGCGCAGCGACAAGCGGCAGCACCCGGGCACGGCCATCGTCGACCAGGTCGCCATGGAGGTCGAGGCCTCGGGCGCCGCACTGCGAAGGCAACTGCTCCAGCAGCTGCGCGGCCCTGTGGACTTGCCGACGTGCCTCCGCGTCGTGTCGTACCTGAAGCGCATCGACGCGCAGCGCAGGCGCGGCGGCGGCGGCGGCGGCAACGGCGCTGCAGAAGAGGACACGGCGCTGCGACGACAGTTTTTGCAGTGCCGCGACGCATATTTGGAGCAGCAGCAGCTCGCCACGGCGGAACGGGGCGACCGGCCGTACCAGACGGTGCTCAAGGCCGTGCAGAAGAGCCGCGAGCTGTGGTTTGACGTGATTACGCAGTACCAGGCCATTTTCGGCAGCGAGGACGCGGCGTCGCGAGCCATTCTGGCGCGCTACATCGGCCACAACGTCGCGGCCTTCCTCGAGCAGCTGCGCGCCAACGTCGCCAAGCTGGACAACTGCGGCGAACTTGCCACTGTGTGCGAGCTCACGGTGCGCCGACCGAATATAGCGCGCGCCTCGCCTGACTCGCTGCCCAGGTGTCGTTTGCCAACAGCCTCGCCAGAGTAGGTGCCGACTTTGGCGCGTTGTTGCCCCGCACGTGCGTTTGCTCTCTGCGGGCTGACGGCTGACTGGCCATGGCGGCAGTTTTGCGCAGCGTCTCGTGGAGCTGATGGACGCGCAGTGGCAGGCCGCGTGCCAGCAGTGCCGCGATGCCCTTGCGAGCGGCGACTGGGGCGACGCGCTGCCCATGGCCGCGTCGTCCAAGGACGAATTCGCCCCTCCGTCCTCGCTGCTCGCCTTCCCGGTGCTCGTCGACCTCGCCAACGCGCTGCTGCGCTCATTCAACGAGCTGAGGGCCTTTGCGCCCGTCGAGGTCGCCGCCGTGCTCGCCGCAGAGTTGAAATCGTGCCTCGACCTTGTGGCTTCTGGCGTGGATGAGTACAGCGCGCGAGCGCACAGGGATGCGCGATTCCCCGCACTCGCCGCGCTGCTTGCCGACGACGCGCTGCCCTTCTTTGCGCGGTGCTTTGCGGCTGTCCTGGGGCAGGCCGCCATGGCCGACGTGGCTGCGAGCGCGATTCGGCGCGTGCGCGCTGCCGCTGCCGCTGCCGTCGCGAGAGAAAAGCCCGTGGCGCCAGAGCTGGCACCGCCGTCGCACGCTTGAGCCGCCACTGTATGAATTGTAAGGCCTTGGTGTTTTTTTTTTAACTTTATCGAAAAATATAGCGTCGCTAGAGCGCCTCTCTATATCAGCAGCAGCAGTCCTCTCACGTGCGTGTACAAATGTAGAGTTTAAAGGGCACCCGAGCCCGAACCCGATCGATCACGCGCACACAACTCGGCGGCGGCGGCGAAGACGGCGGCGGCGACGGCATGAAAACATGGCTGAGCAAGGACTCGGGCAAGGCGTCGCAGGCTACGTCGCCCGGGTCGGCGCCGCCCAGCGCGAGCTTTGCCACGGTCAAGTCACGCGGGCCCGAGGACGCACCCGAGGTGCTCGCGGAATTGCTGCTGGACGAGGCCGCGCAGGACGGCAACTCTGAGCTGAGCGAGTGGGGCGACGACGATGAGGAGGAGGACGCCAAGCCCGACCTGATCGAGGACTCGTCCTCGCTGCCGGAAGCGAGCACGGGCGCGAGCGCATTGGCCGTTCCAGAGGAGGACAACAGCGTGGATGACAAGTCGGTGACGTCGGCGGCCACGTCGCTGGCGCACAAGCCGCTCAAGATGTCCTACAGCTTTTGGGGCAAGCGCAAGTTTGGCTCCTCGGGCGGAGCGCGGAAATCCGTGGTGCGCGTGCACGTGCGCAAAAAAGAGGTGGGCGAGCTGAGCCGGCTGCTGTGCGTGCAGGCGCTCGTGGGCGTGCACGCGGGGCCGATTTGGGTTTGCGAGTGGTCCACCGACGGCACGCACATGGCCTCGGCGGGGAAGGATGGCAGAATTCTCGTGTGGCAGGTGCTGCCGTCGCCCCACATGAGCAACCACTCGCCCAAGGGCGACGGCGGCAGCGGAGGCGGGGAGTCGCAGAGCGTGTTTGCTGGCGTGGTGGTGCTGGGCCCTCCGCTGTTTGCGCCGCATCCGGTCAAGGCGTTTGCGGGGCACACGGCTGACGTGACGAGCGTGGCGTGGAACCAGAGCGGCTTTGTCATCAGCGGCAGCGTGGACAAGACCGCGCGCGTGTGGCACCTGACCACGACGCAGTGTTTGGCCGTGCTGGCGCATCCCGATTTCGTTTCAGGGGTGGACATGCACCCCACGGACGACTCGCTGGCGCTCACGGGCTGCCTGGATAAGCAGCTGCGGTTGTGGGACCTCGCCACAGGGCAGTGCCTGCGCGTGGCGCAGACGCCGGCGCTGATTACGTGCGTCAAGTTCAATCTGGCGGGCGACCGCGCCATCGCGGGGCTGATGAATGGCAACGTCTTCTTCTTCCAAGCCGACAAGCTGCGGTATTACACGCAAGTCGAGTGCCGTGGCAGCAAAGGGCTCCGCAAAGTCACCTCGCTGCGCTGCTTCAAGTACCCGGGGGCGGCGCGCGAGATGCTCTTGGTGACTTGCAACGACAACCGCACGCGGCTGTACAGCATGGACGACTTTTCGCTCGCGTGCAAGTACCGCGGTGCGCTCAACAGCGGGCGGCTCCCGATTGGCGCGCGCTGTTCAGACGACGGCAGCTACTTGCTTTGTGGCTCGGAGGACCGGCAGGTCGTGCTGTGGCGCACGCGCAACGACCACGTCAAGTCCATCTTCGGCCGCCAGGGCAGGCGCGACATGTGTGACACATTTGAGGCGTTCCACGCGTGCGGGGCCGGGGCGGTCACCGTGGCGTGCTTTGCTCCAGTGGGCGGCGGGCACAGCCATGGCCATAGCGGCAGCAAGGGTGGCAGCGAGGACGGCTTGGCGGGGGCGTTTATTGTGACGGCGAGCGAGGGCACGATTGCCGTGTTTGAGAATGAGCGGGTGTGATTATGCGTGCGTGCGTGCATGTGCGTGTGCGTGCGTGCGTGTGCGCTGTGTACAAGTAAAGGTTAATGCTTACGCGTAGGTTAGCCGTGCTTGGTCAGCTTTCGCCTTTGTTACGGTTGCGTCAGTTTGTCGATTCTCATGGTTAAAAGGCGGAGAGCACACCCCATCCACATGAGGTAGGCGGAGAGGAGCGCAATTGTCGGCGACGCGACGAGCATCAGCCCGCGCAAGTCGTCGTAGGGCCACGCAAAGAGCGCCAGCGCGCACGATGCGGCGTAGGCGAGCACCAGCGCGAGGCCCACGCGGCCCCAGCGGCGTCGCGCGGGCGGCTTGTCGTTGTCCCACCACAACGGCATGCCCAGCTTGACGCGCGGGGAATACACAGTCGTCTTATAGCTGCTCGTCATGTGGCAAGCGAGTGAGCCGCTTTGTGCGCACGACGTGCGCTTAGTACTGGCGACGCACCCGACCTCCTTCTCAAACGCGGCCTCGTCGGCCTCCATCGTTTTTATTTCTTTTTTTTATCGTAATAAGAAAAGAGGTGGTGTGATGGTGCATCGGCGCGCGCCAATCACATACATACACACGGGCGGAGATGAACGTAGCGCTCGTGCACGGCCCGTGCGCGCTGGTGGCGTGGAAGTTCACCGCGCTGGCCACGCCGGACGCGCTCGTGATTGAAAGGCTGCGCGACGCGCCTTGGCCCGCCATGGAGCGCATGGGCGACGTCTTTCTGTGCGCCGCGCGCGTGGACGAGGACTGGACGCTCGTGCTCGAGTCCAAAGCCTTTGACCCGGCGCCTGCCGAGCGCCTCGTAGCCGCGCTCGCGCAAGTCTATCGTCAATCGCGCAGCACTGTGGACGTTGCCGCCGCACTCCTGGTGAGCCCGCCGCTCGTCGACGCGCTCGCACGCGACGAGGCTGTGCGGGTCGCCAAGGCCATGGTCGAACAGCTCGGCGCCGAGGCGGCGGCGAGCCTGATGCAATGCGCCGCCGGAGGAGGCCGCATTGTGTTTGCGGGCGAGCGCGACGCCGCCGTGGAGCTCGCGCGCGGCCTGGTGGCGTCTGCGCTGGACCAGCAATGGTCGTGTCTGTGGCCCGTGGGCGCGCTGACTGCGGTGTCCAGGGCGGAACTCGCCAGGACGCCTTGTTTTGTGGCCGTGTGCGACGCCGCCGCCGCCGCCGCCGTTGCGCGGCTCGAGTGTGACGCGCTCGTGCACAACGGCGCGGTTGTGCAGAGCGCCGTGGTGATGCGCCAAGGCGGCGAGCTGGTGACGTCGGTGCGGCTGTTCGCGCAAGGCGTGCACTCGCTGGACGACCTCGCGGCCGCGGTGCG
>Ga0302314_10008342_pt1 | contig 18458 bp, 24 predicted proteins | sample III_Palsa_N2_3_FD_200533 | JGI IMG/M metagenome (GOLD analysis project Ga0302314, IMG submission 200533) | Peat permafrost microbial communities from Stordalen Mire near Abisko, Sweden - III_Palsa_N2_3 | ecosystem: Environmental > Terrestrial > Soil > Palsa > Peat permafrost | place: Sweden...
ATCGACCCGAAGAAGGCACTGCTGCCGACGCCGCAGACGCAGCTGCCCAGCTTCTCCCCGGACGGCTCGATCCAGCCGGCCGCCTTCGTGATCGACCGCCCCGGCTCCAGCTACCTGCCCGGCAGCCCCTACGGCGATGGCGGCCCCTACCGCGACGGTGGCCGCCGCAACCAGCCCGGCCCGCCGCAGACCCAGCTCGCCCCCGGCCTGGAGGCCGCCGAACGGAGGGCGACCGCATGAGCGGCCTGACCACCAGCTACCGCAGCCCGCGCTACACCCCGCAGCGCGGGGCGGTCGGCAAGCTGTTCGCCCGGGAGTCGCCGCTGCGCCGGATGGACTGGGTGCTGGTCGCCGCCGCCGTCGCGCTGTCCGGCATCGGCTCGCTGCTGGTCTGGTCCGCGACCCGCAGCCGCAGCGACATCAACCACGGCGACCCGCAGTACTTCCTGGTTCGGCACCTGCTGAACCTGGCCATCGGGATGGGCCTGTGCGTCGGGATCGTGCTGCTCGGCCACCACCGGCTGCGCACCGCCGTGCCTTTCCTCTACGGCTTCGCGGTGCTGGCGGTGCTGGCGGTGCTCAGCCCGCTCGGCTCGACCGTCAACGGCGCGCACTCCTGGATCGTCCTCGGCGGCGGCTTCTCGGTGCAGCCGTCCGAGTTCTGCAAGATCGCGATCATCCTCGGCATGGCCACGCTGCTGTCGGCCCGGGTGGACGCGGGGGAGGACCCGTATCCGCAGGGCAAGGCCATCGTCCAGGCGATGGGGCTGGCGGCGGTGCCGATCGGGGTCATCCTGCTGATGCCGGACCTCGGCTCGACCATGGTCATGGTGGTGATCATCCTGGCGGTGCTGCTCGCCTCCGGCGCGCCCACCCGCTGGCTGCTCGGCCTGATCGTGGTCGGCGGGACCGGGGCCTTCGCCGTGGTCCAGCTGCACCTGCTCAAGCAGTACCAGATCGCCCGGTTCGCGGCTTTCGCCGACCCCCGGCTCGACCCGTCCGGGGTGGGCTACAACACCGCGCAGGCCCGGATCGCCATCGGCTCCGGCGGGCTGGCCGGGCAGGGGCTTTTCCACGGCACGCAGACCACCGGCCAGTTCGTGCCAGAGCAGCAGACCGACTTCGTGTTCACGGTCGCGGGGGAGGAGCTGGGCTTCCTCGGCGCCGGTCTGATCATCCTGCTGCTCGCGGTGGTGCTCTGGCGGGCCTGCCGGATCGCCCGCCGGGCCGACGACCTGTACAGCACGATCGTCGCCGCCGGGGTGGTCGCCTGGTTCGGCTTCCAGGGCTTCGAGAACATCGGAATGACCCTGGGGATCATGCCGGTGGCCGGCATCCCGCTGCCCTTCGTCAGCTACGGCGGCTCGTCGATGTTCGCCATCTGGGTCGGTATCGGCCTCCTCCAGTCAGTGAAGATGCAGCGCCCGACGTCGGTCTCCTGACGGGCCCTGGACCACAGCGGATACTCCGGGGCGCTGGCAACACCCGACGGTCTACGTCGTCAGCTGCTCACGTAGGCACTAACCGGAGTTCTCCAGGCGTTGCCTTTCAAGTCCCCAGGACCCACGATCCCCGCGACACCCTGAAACCCAGGGCGTCGCGGAGATCGTCAGAACCTGTCACCAGGACGTCGGGGCTTCACCGGGCCTCAGTCCCGCTCGGGCTGCTCCTCCTCGGGAACGAGAAAAGCCCTGACCGGTTTCCCTTCAACCTGCTCGCGGAGCGCCGCGACCAGATCTGCGTACTGCGGGTTGATCCACTCCATGGGTGCCTCCTGACCACAAGCGTATTGCTGCCATGGTCCGCGGCGGGGCAGCTACTGGGTGAAGCCGCCGGGCTTGGGCTTTTTCTCAACGATGATCGGTCCGCAGCCGCCAGGTCCGGTCGGGGTGTGCCAGGTCTTCGCCGCGACAGCAAACGGCTGTTCGCCCGGGCCGGCCCATAGCTCAGGGTCCGGGGTGCAGCCGGCCAATTCGATCAGGCGCACCGTGCGGGCGATGGTGTCAGGGTCGTGCTCGGTGTCGTCGGGGAGCTGCGGGTAGTGGTGGATGAAGCCACCCAGCCGCTCGCAGAGCCGGGCGTACAGATCGGTGTGGAGGATCAGGGCGTGCCAGCCCTCGTCCACGACCAGAGATGGGGCGATCGGGGCCTGCCGGTCGTGGGCGCAGGCGGCGAGGAACCCAAGTGCCTCGGCGGTGATCCGCTGAGCGAGACCCGGGGCCATGCCGGGGTTGTTACCGAGCACGGTGTTGACGACGCCGGTGAACTGCTCGCCGGTGAGTAGGTCGCGTGGGTCGCGCTGGTCGTGGGAGAGGGTCGCGGTGACCCAGGGGCCCGTGTCAGGGGTGGGGCCGGGTGGGCGTGGGGCGGGAGGGACGCTCACGGTGTGTCTCCTTTGAGTGGTTTCGTTTCCGCTCTTGAGTTCATCGCCTGGAGGCGTGTAGGACGATGAAGACGTAGTGCGGTGGCAGTGCAGATCGCTGACTGGGAGGCGCTTCGTGGACGTGGTAGAGCGGTGGTCAGGTCGACGCGCAGCCGCTTTACAGCTGGCCCTGCGTATGACGAACGAGACGTTCGCTGAACACCTGGGCGTGAGCGTGCGGACCGTCGCCGCATGGCACCGTGATCCGGAAGTCACGCCTCGGGAGGAGCTTCAGGCGGTACTCGATACCACGTTCGAACGGGCCGGGCCCTCGGCGCGCGAGCGGTACGCGCGCCTGGACGCGGCCGGACACCTCGGGGCGGCGGGGTTGCGCCTTCGGGTGGCGGTGGCCGTGGTGGTCGACCGTGACCGTGTGCTTCTGGTCTGCCGCCGAGGAGATGACGGCGGCGGCATCACCTGGCAGTTTCCTGCGGGTGTCGTCAAGCCGGGGGGTCGCCCGGAGACGGTCGTGGTCCGCGAGACGCTGGCGGAGACGGGTATCCAGGTGGCGCCGGGCCGGTCGCTGGGAGAGCGCTTGCATCCTGTTACCGGTGTGGTGTGCGCCTACGTGCAGTGCGGCTACCTGGCTGGGGAGGCGTCGAATGCTGATCCGGATGAGAACGTAGCTGTGATGTGGGTGCCTGCGGCGGAAGTGTCGCGGTTCATCCCCGTGGACAGGATCTACCCACCTGTACTGGCGATCTTGGGGGCAGTGTGAGTGAGCAGGGCATCGCGGCGGCGGTCATCGTCCACGAGGGCCGGGTCCTGATGATCCGGCGTCGGGTCGCGGAGGGTGACCTGTCGTGGCAGTTCCCGGCTGGGGGCATCGAGGTCGGAGAGAGCGCGGAGGTCGCGGCGGTGCGGGAGGCTGCCGAGGAGACCGGTCTCATTGTGGAGGCGATCAAGGTGTTGGGGGAGCGGGTGCATCCGAAGACAGGGCGGCACATGTCGTATGTGGCGTGCTCGCTGGTGTCGGGAACGGCGCGTGTCGCCGACGCGGACGAGTTGGCCGAGGTGTCGTGGACAGTGCGCGGTGACCTGGTGGCTCTGGTGCCGTACGGCCTGTTCGAGCCGGTTCAGCAGTACTTGGACGGCGAACTCGCCTGACCCGTTGCCGTCGCCGGAGGTTCCAGGGCTGGGCTGGCGGTTTCAGTCAAAGCCCCGCGCCGCGCTACGCTGGGTGGTCACCCCAGCGTCCACACGAAAGTCCCCCTATGCCTGTCGAGTCGGTCTTCCCGCGCCTGGAGGCTCTCCTCCCGCACGTCCAGAAGCCGATCCAGTACGTCGGTGGTGAGCTGAACTCCACCGTCAAGGACTGGGACGCCTGCGATGTCCGCTGGGCCCTGATGTACCCGGACGCCTACGAGGTCGGGCTGCCGAACCAGGGCGTGATGATCCTGTACGAGGTGCTGAACGAGCGCGAGGGCGTCCTCGCCGAGCGCACCTACAGCGTCTGGCCGGACCTGGAGGCGCTGATGCGCGAGCACCGGGTGCCGCAGTTCACCGTGGACGCGCACCGCCCGGTCAAGAACTTCGACGTGTTCGGCCTGAGCTTCTCCACCGAGCTCGGCTACACCAACATGCTGACCGCGCTGGACCTGGCCGGAATCCCGCTGGAGGCCAAGGACCGGACGCTGGACGACCCGATCGTGCTGGCCGGCGGCCACGCCGCGTTCAACCCCGAGCCGGTCGCCGACTTCCTGGACGCCGCCGTCGTCGGCGACGGCGAGCAGGCCGTGCTGGACATCACCGAGGTGGTCCGGGCCTGGAAGGCCGAGGGCCGCCCGGGCGCGGACGGCCGCAGCCCCCGCGACGAGCTGCTGTTCCGGCTCGCCCGGACCGGCGGGGTCTACGTGCCCAAGTTCTACGACGTCGAGTACCTGCCGGACGGCCGGATCAGCCGGGTGGTGCCGACCATCTCCGGCGTGCCGTGGCGGGTGTCCAAGCACACCGTGATGGACCTGGACGAGTGGCCCTACCCCAAGCAGCCGCTGGTCCCGCTGGCCGAGACGGTGCACGAGCGGATGTCGGTGGAGATCTTCCGGGGCTGCACCCGGGGCTGCCGCTTCTGCCAGGCCGGCATGATCACCCGCCCGGTCCGCGAGCGGTCGATCACCGGCATCGGCGAGATGGTCGAGCGCGGCCTGAAGGCCACCGGCTTCGAGGAGGTCGGCCTGCTGTCGCTGTCCTCGGCCGACCACACCGAGATCGCCGACATCGCCAAGGGCCTGGCCGACCGCTACGAGGAGGACAAGGTCGGCCTGTCGCTGCCGTCCACCCGGGTCGACGCCTTCAACATTGACCTGGCCAACGAGCTGACCCGGAACGGCCGCCGCTCGGGGCTGACCTTCGCCCCCGAGGGCGGCAGCGAGCGGATCCGCAAGGTGATCAACAAGATGGTGTCGGAGGAGGACCTGATCCGCACCGTCGCCGCCGCCTATGGCAACGGCTGGCGGCAGGTGAAGCTGTACTTCATGGTCGGTCTGCCCACCGAGACCGACGAGGACGTGTTGCAGATCGCCGACATGGCGCGCAACGTCATCCAGAAGGGCCGCGAGGTCACCGGCCAGAACGACATCCGCTGCACGGTCTCCATCGGCGGCTTCGTGCCCAAGCCGCACACGCCTTTCCAGTGGGCCCCGCAGCTCGGCGTCGAGGAGACCGACGCCCGGCTGCTGAAGCTCCGCGACACCATCCGCAACGACCGCAAGTACGGCCGCAACATCGGCTTCCGCTACCACGACGGCAAGCCCGGCCTGGTCGAGGGCCTGCTGTCGCGCGGCGACCGCCGGGTCGGCAAGGTCATCCGCGCGGTCTACGAGGACGGCGGCCGGTTCGACGGCTGGCGCGAGCACTTCTCCTTCGACCGCTGGATGCGCGCGGCTGAGAAGGGCCTGGCCGGTACCGGCGTGGACGTCGCCTGGTACACCACCCGCGAACGCCAGTACGAGGAGGTCCTGCCCTGGGACCACCTTGACTCGGGCCTGGACAAGGACTGGCTCTGGGAGGACTGGCAGGACTCGCTGGAGGAGGTCGAGGTCGAGGACTGCCGCTGGGACCCCTGCTTCGACTGCGGCGTCTGCCCCCAGCTCGACCTGGACATCCAGATCGGCCCCACCGGCAAGAAGCTGCTCCCGCTCAGCGTCGTCAAGTAGCGGTCAACCAGCAGTAGCGGAAAGGGACGCCGGGCTCAGTGCCCGGCGTCCCTTCGCGTGTTCCGGTCGCGTGCTGGGGAGTTCAGCGCGGGCTGGGCAGGTGGATGGCGGTCCAGCCGGACGGCAGCGAGCCCCCGGCGGTGGCGTGCACCCGGCCGGACCCGTTGCAGGCCATGCAGCGCTCCACCCGGATCACCGTGCGGGCCCGCCCGTCCGGGCTGACGCTGTACCGGGTGTAGCGGCCCGAACCCTCGCACAGGATGCACGGATCGCCGCTGATCACCTGGTGGGCGTGCCCGGTGCCGCTGCACGACTGGCACTCCGACCGGCTGATCCGTCCCGCGCCGCTGCACGTCAGGCAGCGCCCGGAGGGCACCGAGTCCGCGAGCTTGCGGCTCACATTCGCCCCCCGTCCGCGTCCGCGCTCCAACCCGTCCGACTGAGGGTATCCGCTCCGGCACCGCGTTGGCACGGGATGCCAGGAAGACCCCTTGTCGTGGGCGTCAGCTGTTCCGGGGCGGCTGACCGGGCACCCGGATCTTGCCGACCATCGCCGCCAACGCGTCGTACACCGGCAGTAGCAGGATGACGGAAACCCCGATCGCAGCACCGGGGTTGGCCGGTCCGGTGAAGTTGTAGGCGACTGCGGCAGCCAGCAGCGCTGTCCTGAGCGTCAGATTCGTGAGCACTTTCCACCATGGATCGTGGGGCTCGGTGGCCAGCATCCGCCGTATCCGGTCGTCCTCCTCGGGCGGCTTTTCCGGTGCGTTCTTCCTGCTCCCCATCAGTCCACCCTCATCAGCTCGTCGTGCTCGGATGGAAAGCAGCATGGACTGCGGCCAGGCGAGACGCAAAGGAGACCCGGGCGTTGCCGGGCCGGATCGTACCCGTCCGATGATGGTGTGATGGCTGATCAGGGGTTCGGGGGCGGGCGGTCCGCAGTCAAGGACTGTCTGCGGGTGGTGATGGCGCTGCTGGTGGTCGTCGTGCTGCTGTTCGGCTGGGGGATCTGGCAGCTCCGCCGGCAGCAGAACCCCAGTCCGCCCGACGTCCGGGCACTGGCGGACTCCGCCTCCGCGCGCACGGCGGACCACGCCGCGACTCAGCTGACAGATCATCAACTGTCCTTGCTGCGAGCTGCGACCCCGTGGGCGACCTACCTGGGGACCTCGGTCGTGGACGGGTGTACGACGGAGCTCATGGGCGGGTTCATGGCCTCCACCTGGACGCCGGCCGGGTGTGAGCGGCAGACGGTCGTCTACGCGGCCTTCAACGGGGACATCCAGCAGCGCCTGCGGCAACTCGACACGGCGGTGGACGCCCTGCACTGGCACTCGCAGCAGACGCTGCTCAGCAAGCTGGACGCGTTTCAACAGCCGCCGGGAGACACGACTGCGGAGGTGTCCGCCGACTACGGTCCCGACCCCGACCCCGGCCCCCAGCCGGACTCGCTGGACGTCTCCGTCACGCAGAAGCCGGGACTCCCGCAGGGCTACGGCTTGGCCGGCTGGCAGGCCGAGGTGAACCCGCAGGCGAGCCCCGGTAACAGCTACCGAGCGGCCACCGTCGCTTGGCAGCCGCTGTCGGCAGCCGCCCTGGCGAAGGCCGCCTATGCCGCACACGGCTACCTGCTCGCCTTCACCTTCTCGGCCGGCTACTACCCCCCGCCCACCGTGCCCACCCCGGCCGACCAGCCCGCGACCGGCTACGCGCACTGCTTCAGCGGCAGCGACGACTGCGATTAGACGACCGCGATTAATGCCGGCGCCGCCTCGGCGACCCGCCCTACGATGCCCCTTGCCGATGAGGGGAGAGTCATGGACGACTTGGGGCGGGACTTCAGCGTGGGGGACCTGCGGCTGATGCAGGGCCTGGCCCAGCGGGTGGCGGCGCTGCGACCGGAGCTGGTGAACGACGACGCCTCGTTCGGCGGGCTGGCCTGGGTGTGGGGCAAGGACCGCGCCGCCGCCGGGGACAGCTGGCGGCGGCGGCTCTGGTACGACGGCGGCGAGCTCGCCGGGTGGGCCTGGGCCCACCTGCCGCACCAGGTGGCGTACAGCGACGGCACCGTCCACACGGGCACCAAGGCGTATCTGGCGTGGCAGGTCCACCCGGACCGGCCGCAGCTCCTCGAAGAGGTCATCGACTGGTACGACGCCCAGGCTCCCGAGGCCGACCACACCACCAGCGTCCGGATTCGGGACGAGGACGCGCTGAAGCGCTTCTCAAACCACGGCTACCTGGTGCACGAGGAGCACGCCGATCCCGTCAGCGGCTACTGGGTCCAGGTCAACGCCCGGGAGTTGACCGACCTGGAGGCCCCGGTGCTGCCGCCCGGCTACCGGTTCCGCAACGCCGACGAGGTCGGTCCCGAGGCGGCGGTGCGCGCCCATGTGGACGCCTGGCACCCCTCCACGTTCACCGAGCGCGGCTTCGAGGGCGTCCGGGAGAGCTGGCCCTACCGTGGTGATCTCCACGTCCTGGTGGAGGCCCCGGACGGGACCATGGTCGCCAGCACCATCATCTGGCTGGACGAGCAGAACAGGACCGCCGAGTTCGAACCGGTCGGCACCCACCAGGACTACCGGCGGCGCGGCCTGAGCCGGGCCCTGCTGCTGCACGGCATGGAGCTCGCCCGCCAGGCCGGGGCCACCCGGATGATCGTCGGCTGCCTGGGAGCCTCGGCCCACTCGGCGGCCCGGGGCCTGTACTACGGCGTCGGGTTCAGCGAGTTCACCCGTGGCGTGCCGATCGTCCGGACCGCCGACTGAGCCTGGACCCGCTCACACGGCGCGGACCGGGCGTGGCGCGGGCGCAGCTCGGTCCCGGCCTTCAGCAGGAAAGCCCGGGTCCGGTCGCGGGAGTAGTGGATCAGGTAGGCCAGGCTGCTGATCGAGGAGCCGCCCTCGTAGCGGCGGCGCAGCTCGGCCAGGTTCACCGGGTAGACCGTCATCACCGGCCGGTACGGCGGCCGGATGGTCACCCCGGCCAGCCGCAGCAGCTTCGCCACGTACTGGTTGGTCCGCCCCAACTCCTCGGACAGCACCAGCAGTCCGGCACCGGCCTGGTACTTGGGCTCCAGCAGCCGGCCCAGCTGGATTTCCAGGTCGCGCGGCAACAACCCCTGCAAAACCCCGAGTTCGGCACTCGCCTCGGCGAACAGGGCACGGATCAGCGGAATGTCGCCGTTATCACAGGCGCGCCGAACCGCCGCCACATATCGGCTGCGCGGAGTATCATCCGTGTGGAAATCAAGCACGCTCAGGTCAGCCATGGAGTTGCTCCTTTCTCGTCTTCCCGCGCAGTTGTTCGCCCCCTGGTGTGTGGCAGGGACAACTGCACTTGTATTGCTCCGGACTTGAGTTCGGACCGGCCCGGAAGCTGAACCGCCCGGTGCACAGTCGGTGCAGGACCGGATGCCGGTCGTCGTAGCAGCAGCCGGACCGCCGCAGCGGCTGCCCACCCACGCTCACCAGTGCCTCCGGTCGCTGCTGTGCAGGTTCAACTCACGTACCCGAGCGTTGAGTTCGCCTCGCCGATCAACGGTCTCCAGCTGCTCCGGGCAGGCACCCCAGGGAATTCCGCCGCCCGCCGGCCGCAGTTGCACCCGCCCGGCGCGGAAACCCGTCACCACGCCGATCACGTCCCGCTCGCGGTCCCGGAGCAGGGCTCCGGGGGCCATGTTCATCTCTTTAGTCGCAATCATCTCCCCGGCACCCTTCGGGTGATCGCCGCATGGGAGTTGACCTGCGGAAAGGAGGGTTCGATCAACTGATTCTGGTCCATCGCACACGCTGCCTCGCGCTTTGCCGAGCTGAGATCTTTGGTCATTCCATGATTGCTGCCCGAAGGGAAGTGGTACAGCTTTTCCCAGGGACCCCAGAGGCCCAGGATCTGGCCGGGACCCGAGTTCCCGGTCCCGAGTTGACCGACCATCAGATCAAATGTGCGAATGGAGTAGTGGGCATGGTGCGGCGAGGCGGACAGGGTGCGGAGACGGCGGGCAAGGCCTTCGGCGAGCTGGTGCGGATCAAGCGCGAGGACCTTGGCATGACCCAGGACGACCTCGCGGACCGGCTCCATGTGGAGCGCTCGTACGTGACGAAAATCGAGAACGGCGAACGCGTCCCCGGCGAAGAGCTCGTGGCCGAGATTGACCGAGTGGTCGGCGGGCGGGGCGAGTTGATCAAGCTGTACCGGAGGATCAACTGGGAGGTCCGGCTTCAGTTCTTCCCGAAGTGGTTCCAGGAACGCGCCAAGATGGACGCGGAGCTGATCGAGTTGCATGCCTACCACACCCAGCTGATCCCTGGGCTGTTGCAGACAGAGGCGTATGCGCGGGTCCTCTTCGCGCGAGTTTTGAGGACGTCGACTGAGGAGATCGATGAGGGAGTGTCTGGCCGGATCGGCCGACAGGCGCGCTTTTTTGAGCCGGATGGTCCGCTCTACGTCGTACTGCTGGACGAGAGCTGCATCCGCCACCAGGTGGGCACTGTAGAGGTGATGCAGGCGCAGTTGGAACACCTGTTGCGGGTGGGGCAGCTGCCCAACGTCTGCATCCAGATCGTGCCCTTCGGCCGCTCTAATGTAGAGCCACCGAAAGCGGATTTGTCGTTGATCACGCTGCCCTCGGGCCGCCGCTGGAGCTACTCGGAGACCATGAGCAGCGCCGAGTTCAGTAGCAACGTCATGGTGATCTCGGGCTACCAGCACAACTATGATGCGTTGCGGGCGGACGCACTCTCGGCCTCGGAATCTGCCGCCCTGATCCGCGAAGCAAGAGAAGGGCACGGCCACCATGAACAGCAGCGATCTGACTTCTGCCCCTTGGCGCAAGAGCAGCTACAGCGGGGGGGACGGCGGCGACTGCATCGAAGCGGCCCCCGGATTCATCACTGGCGTCGTCCCGGTGCGTGACAGCAAGGACCCGCAGGGCCCGGCCCTGCTGCTCACCGCTGCGGCCTTCGCGTCCTTCGTCTCCGCCGTCAAGTCCGGCGACGCCGCCTTCGCCCGTGGCGAGCAGTACCTCGCGGGCTGAGTCAACACTTAACAGTGCTCCGCCACCCTCTGTGGCGGAGCACTGTCATGTCATAGTTGATGCTCAGTCAATTCGGCATCAGTAGAAGGGCTTGGCGACCATGGATCTGACCTCCGCCCCTTGGCGCAAGAGCAGCTACAGCGGATCGACAGGCGGAAACTGCATCGAAGCGGCCCCCGGATTCATCACTGGCGTCGTCCCGGTGCGTGACAGCAAGGACCCGCATGGTCCGGCTCTGCTGCTCACCGCTGCGGCCTTCGCCTCCTTCGTCTCTGCCGTCAAGTCCGGCGACGCCGCCTTCGCCCGTGGCGAGCAGTACCTCGCGGGCTGAGTCATCACTTAACAGTGCTCCGCCACCATCCGTGGCGGAGCACTGCCATGTCATAGTTGATGCCCAGTCAGTTCGGCAAAGCAGAAGGGCACGGCGACGATGGACCTGACCTCCGCCCCTTGGCGCAAGAGCAGCTACAGCGGAACGACCGGCGGCGACTGCATCGAAGCGGCCCCCGGATTCGTCACTGACGTCGTCCCGGTGCGTGACAGCAAGGACCCGCAGGGCCCGGCGCTGCTGTTCACCGCTGTGGCCTTCGCGTGCTTCGTCTCCGCCGTCAAGTCCGGTGACCTCCCCGGCTAGCTGAACCGATCAGCGGCTGGCGGCGTATCCCCGGCACGGGTTCGTTGAACGACCGAGGAGAAGCACATGTGGCTGCGCGGAGTAGTGGGCCTGGTTCTGGTGGTGGTCGGCGGGGTGTGGATCGCCCAGGGGTCCGGGGCGGTGCACGGCTCGGCGATGAGCGGGCACAGCCAGTACGCGGCCCTGGGCGTGGTCGTCCTGGTGGTCGGCCTGGCCCTGATCGGCTGGGCCTGGCGGATCAAGGAGGGCAGGCGGCCCCGGAGTTGAGCGGCCACAGCGCCCCGGCCCGGAACTCGGGCGGGATTCGCTGCTGGGTCACCGTCGCCGAGGTCCTCACGGCCGCCGCCCGCCCGCTCGCCCCCTGCGGAGGCGTCAGTTGACCGGTGCGAAGGTGAGCAGGTCGCCCGGCTGGCAGTCGAGAGCCTCGCAGAGCCTGCTCAGGGTGGAGAAGCGGATCGCCCGGGCCCGGCCGTTCTTCAGCACCGAGAGGTTCACGCTGGTCACGTCCACCAGTTCGGACAGCTCCACCAGCGTCATCCCGCGTTCGGCGAGCAGCCGGTCGAGGTGGACCGTGATCGCGTGCGGCTCGGCCTCCTCGGCCATCAGATGGTCGCCTCGTTTTCCTCGCGCATGGTCACGCCCAGCCGGACGATCCGGGCGAAGGTGAGCAGTCCCAGGCTGACGAACAGCGCCAGCCAGGGGAACGGCCAGAACTCGACGGCCTCGATGGGCGAGGTGCGGTACGTGGTCATCGAGTCGAACAGCCCCAGGGTAGCGGCGGCCTGCACGCCCCCGGACACCAACTCGCCGATCATCAGCACCCAGGCCAGCCGCCGGAGTTGCCCTGCGGTGCGCAGTGTGAACGCACCCTGCCTGGCGGTGGTCCTGGCCAACTGGACCACCAGGACGGCCAGGCCGACGTAGAGCAGTCCGCTGGGGACCGTGGTGAGGTCGGACAACAGCTTCTGGGTGAGGCCGGGTTGGTTGACGCAGACCTGGAAAGTCCCGGGCTCCGTGCTGATTCCGGGCCGCAGCCCGCCGAGGGGATTCCCGAAGCCGTTGACGTGGGCCACTCCCCAGGGAGCACTCACGCAGGCCTCGAAGTCGGAGCCGAAGCCGAGGAAGGACGTCACGCCGAAGGCGGCCATGAGACCGCCGTCGAGCACCACGGCGAATGCCACGCCGAGCACCACCTTGGCGGCGGTGTGCAGCGGAAACATCGGATTGCGGACCCTGCCTGCGTCGAACATGGGCATCCCCCGGTTCAGTCGTATCGACTATCGATAGGCCAGGCACGCTAGCTATCGATAGTCGATACGTCAAACCTCAGCCGCTGACGCCGGCGCGGCCGTTCTCGACGTGGCCGGTGTAGCGCTGCGACCAGGACGGGTCCAGGTCGCAGGTCAACGTGACGTCGTACCAGCCCTTCGCCGCCCCGTGCACGTCCACGCTGTGGCTGCTGCTCCTCCCCGGCTTGACCACGTACTGAACGGCCTTGCCGGTCTGGTAGTTGTTCGGCGTCACGGTGAACACCGCGATCGACGTGCCGGAGTTGGCGAGCGCGAAGTGCAGGCCGTTGCCCTGGTAGCCCGCCGTCACCGAGAGCTTGGCGCTGGGCGTGGTGGCATCGCCCTGGAACCGCCGCAGGAACCGGTTGGGACCGGTCACCGTCAGGTCGTAGGAGCCGTCGCCGTAGCCGGTGCCGACGTTGAAGAAGTCGCTGACCGTGCCGGCCGCCGGCACCGTGTACTGCCACGGGCCGCCGCTGCGGAAGGCGTTGGCGTACACCGCGAAGTGCGCGGCGCTGCTCGCCTGCGCGCCGGTGTTCTCCATCTCGATCCACACCTGCGCCGAACCGCCCGAACCGAACACGTACGAGCTGAGGTTGGCGTTCGGCTGGTACGGCAGCGCCCGTGCCGGGCGGGTGCCGGGCTCCTGGGCCGGCAGCGCGTTGTCCACCGGGGACGGGTTGGGCAGTGGGCCGCAGGCCGCCAGGCCGATCGTGGCGCTGGTGTCCGGGAGTTCCGGCATGCCGAAGACCGGCTTCTTGAAGTCCAGCGTGCTGGTCAGGTCACCGCACACGGCACGCCGCCAGTCGCTGATGTTCGGGCAGGTCGCGGGCTTGCCGATGGCCGCCGTCCAGACCTCCAGGAACCGCAGCACCGAGGTGTGGTCGAACACCTCCGAGTTGACCCAACCGCCCCGACTCCAGGGCGAGATGACGGTCATCGGGACCCGGATGCCGAGCCCGATGTTGGTCCCCTCGTAGAACTCCCCGGCGGTCCCGGCCGCAGCGGCCGGCGGCGGCACATGGTCGAAGAAGCCGTCGTTCTCGTCGTAGTTGAGGAACAGCACGGTCGAGTTGAAGACGTCCGGGTCCGCGTTCAGCGCGTCCATCACCAGGTGCACGAAGTGCGCGCCGTCCTGCGGGGTCGCGTACGGGTGCTCGGAGCTCTGCTGGTCCGCGACCACCCAGGAGACCTGCGGCAGGCTGCCCGCCAGCACGTCCGCGCGGATCGCCGCGGCGATGTCGTCCGGGGTGCTGCCGGTGCTGGGCACCGAGCCCATGCCGTACTGCGCCAGCGGGCTGCTCGCCGGGGCGGAGCTGAACTGACTGAAATAGGCCAGCCCGTTGTCCCCGAAATTGTCGCTCGCGTTCTGGTAGACCTTCCAGCTCACCCCGGCGTCCTGCAACGCCTCGGCGTAGGTCTGCCACTTCAGCCCGGACTCGTCCCCGCCGTTGTAGGCCGGCCCGCCGGCCTGCCCGGCCGGGTCGATCATCCCGCTCCACAGATAGGTGCGGTTCGGGCCGGTCGCACTCAGGATCGAGCAGTGGTACGCGTCGCAGATGGTCCAGTTGTCGGCCAGCGCGTAGTGGAAGGGGATGTCCGCGCGCTGGAGGTGCCCCAGCGTCCTGACCGTGCCCTTGGCCGCCACCCAGGAGTCCAACTTGCCGTTGTTCCACGCCTGGTGCTGGTCGGACCAGCTGTGCGCCAGATCCCCGTTGCACTGCGCCAGCAGCTCCGGGTCCGCGCCGCCGGCCGGGCTGGTCGCGCTGAACGCCCACGGGTACTGCCTGCCGCTGCCGTTCGGCTGGTCGAAGACGCTGTACCCGCCGGCCAGCTCGATCGTCGCCCGGTCCGCGAACCCGCGCACCCCGCGCAGGGTGCCGTAGTAGTGGTCGAAGCTCCGGTTCTCCTGCATCAACACCACAATGTGCTTGGCGTCGGTGATGGTCTTGGTCAGCTTCGCCTTGTGCGCGTCACCTTGCTTCTCTTCCTTGGCGGGTGCGTCGGCCGCCGACGCCTGCGCACCCCCGGCCACCGCCCCCACCGCCGTCACGCCGACAGCGGCGGCTCCGGCCGAGGCGGCCATGAAGGTACGGCGACTGAGCGGTGCGGGGGAGTGCTGCGGCTGCTGGTCTTCCATGGTGCGGGGGCTCTCTCTCAGCGAGTGCGACGTGCGTTTCGACGCACTGTGACCCGCCAAGCCCCCGCCCATGTCAACGCCCCGGCTACCTCCGGACGAACACTTCGTGTCGCGCACCCAACCCCCGCCCCGGTTGCCCGCAACCCGTCACCAGAACCCCCCGTTTCCATCCGACCCGTAAACCCCGCGTCAGTCCACAGCCCGGGCTGACGCGTGCCGGGTGAGCGGATAGCCGATCGCGAACCGAGCCGCCGACATACGCGTGTCATTGACCTCCACCACCCGCTCGGCCGGGGTCGACGCGACCCGCACGATCCGCAGCAGCGGCAACCCGCGCCGTACGTCCAGCAGCCGGGCCTCGTCGTCGCTCGGCATGCGGGCGGTGATCGTCTCGGACCAGCGCTGAGCGAGCGCGAGAGGGCCGGTACGCTCGGCAGGACAGGAGGTGCGCATGAGCGAGTGGGTCAATCCCCGGTACGCCGGCGTGATTGAGGAGTACCGCAAGCTGCTCCACCCGGCGGATGACGAACCGAAGCGCGGCTTCGTCCTCGTCGCCCGCCGCGAGCAGCCCGACGAGGACTGAGCTCGACCAAGCCCTCGCATCCCTCCGGGTGCGAGGGCTTTCGGATGTGCATGCCTGGTTGAATCGCGGGATGACTGATCTTCATGTGGTGCGGGTGTTCTGCGGGCCCGATGGCGGGGGTGGGAACCTGCTCGGGGTGGTGCTCGACGGGGCTGCGGTCGCCGGGGCGGGGGAGCGGCAGGGGCTGGCGGCTGAGCTGGGGTTCAGCGAGACCGTGTTCCTGGACGACGCCGGGGCGGTGGACATCTACACGCCCAGCGTCCGGCTGCCCTTCGCCGGGCATCCGCTGGTCGGGATCGCCTGGCTGCTGCGGACCGGCGGGGCCGCGCCCGCCGTGCTGCGGCCACCGGCGGGGGAGGTGCCCTGCCGCTGGGACGGCGAGTGCGACTGGATCGCCGGGCGGGCCGAGTGGGCGGCGGGCCGGACCACCCGGCAGCACGGCTCGGCGGCCGAGGTGGACGCGCTGCCGGCGCCGCCCCCGGGCACCGGCTGGCTGTACGCCTGGGCCTGGGCCGACGAGGCCGCCGGGCGGGTCCGCGCCCGGGCCTTCCCGCGCCGGGGCGACGTCATCGTCGAGGACGAGGCCACCGGCGCGGCGGCGGTCGTGCTGACCGCCGAACTCGGCCGCCCGCTGGACATCCGCCAGGGCGCGGGCTCCCAGCTCCTCACCCGCCCGAGGCCGGACGGCACGATCGAGGTCGGCGGCCGGGTCGCCCCGGTCGAGGTCCGGCACATCTGACTGTCCGTCAGCAGTGCTGGATTCAGCAGGCGCAGAGGCAGAAGGGGTGACCGGCCGGGTCGGCGAAGACCCGCCAGGACTTGGACCCGGACCAGTCCTCCAGCAGCGTCGCGCCCAGCGCCAGCACCTTGTCCTGGGCGGCGTCCAGATCGGTCACGCCGATGTCGACGTGCGACTGCTGCGGCTGGTCCTGGCCCGGCCAGACCGGCGGCCGGTAGCCCTCGACCAGCTGGAACGCCAGGCTTGTGCCCTCCAGCTCCACCCACTCGGCGTCCTCCACCACCACCCGGCCACCGACCAGCTCCGCGTAGAAACCGGCCAGGGCCACCGGGTCCGGGCAGTCCAACGCGTACGCCCGCAGCGTGCCAATCATGGGTGTCCCTCCTGAGTTGCTGGAAATGCTGGCACCATGCCCGGGCCGCTGTGGCCGGAAACTGCGCGGGAGCAGCCAGAAGCAGCCGGAAACCATGGGAACGCCGGACGTCCTCCGGCCGCGTACCCTTGGAGGAGTACACATATCCCTGCTTCCGAAGGACTGAGCGCACTGGCACGCCGCACGCCCGACGGTCCGCCGCCCGCACCGGTGGTGCAGCGCATCCGACTGCGCTACACCAAGCGCGGACGGCTGTGCTTCACCAGCCACCGCGACTTCCAGCGGGCACTGGAGCGCGCGCTGCGCCGCTCCGCCGTTCCGATGGCGTACTCGGCAGGCTTCTCGCCGCACCCTCGGATCAGCTTCGCCAACGCGGCGTCCACCGGCTCCGCCAGCGAGGCCGAGTACGTTGAGCTGGCGCTCAGCGCCTGGTGCGACCCCGAACTGCTGCGCGCGCAGCTGGACGAGTCGCTGCCGATCGGCCTGGACGTCATCGACGCGGTCGAGGTTCGCACCCCGAACTTCACCGAGCGCCTGGAGGCCTCGGTGTGGGAGCTCCGGCTCCAGGACGTGGACCCGGAAGAAGTCCGCTCGGCGGTCGCCGCTTTCCTCGCACAGGAGAGCGTCGAGGTCCAGCGGCAGACGAAGAACGGTGTGCGCACGTTCGACGCGCGCGGGGCCGTGGTGGCCCTCGAAGTCACCGAATCGCAGGTCGGCGCGGGTCTGTCCGGGCTACCTGAAAGTAGTACCGATATCCCCGCAGGCCGTGGCTGTGCGATACTGCGGCTGGTTGTTCGGCACGTAACACCCGCCGTCCGACCCGATGACGTCCTGTCCGGTCTTCGCGTGACGGCCGACCTGGCGCTGCCGGTCCCCGCTGGGGTGACCAGGCTGGCGCAGGGGCCGCTAGACGAGGAGTCCGGTGCGGTGACCGACCCGTTCGCGCCCGACCGTGGCGCGGCAGAGGCCCTCCCAACCGAGGCGGCCGAGCCGCAGCCCGTGTAGGCGGCGGTCGGCCGGTCAGGCCCGCGCCCTGCACCGCTGGTGCATCGCGGCTCGTCGTCGAACAAGAGCCCCACTGCGCTGGTGCGGGGCCCTGGGAGCCACCCGGGGCCCGGACACCCGGCCGTACCCGGACGGGCACGGCCCGGCGCAACAGATCTGAAGACTGGCCTGACCAGAGGACTTTTCAGCGGAACCGCAAAACTGCGGACCGCTGATCGACACACGTGAGCCCCTGTGCGGCGCCCGCCGAGAGCGTGGCGCCCGGGGGCATGACGGGAGAACCGCCCGGATGCCTGATATCAACGAAGCGAACGAAACGAACGAAACGAAGAGCGCGGCCGAGGGCGGCAGCCCGGCCGAGAGCTCCGCGCCCAAGGCGGCCCCGCGCCGCCGCCGCGCGGCCAGCCGCCCGGCGGGTCCGCCGGTCGGCGACGAGGCCACCGAGGGCCAGCCTGCGGCCGAGCCCGCCGCCGCTGCCGATCCTGCCGCTGCCGAGCCTGCTGCCGCTGAGCCGGTGAAGCGTGCTCGCCGCACCCGCAAGAAGGCCGAGCCGGTCGCCGAGACCCCCGCCGCCGAGGCCGCACCCGCCGCTGCCGAGGCCGCTGAGCCCGCCGCCGCCGCTGCTGAGCCCGCCGCTGCGGAGCCTGCTGCTGCTGAGCCGGTGAAGCGTGCTCGCCGCACCCGCAAGAAGGCCGAGCCGGTCGCCGAGACCCCCGCACCCGCCGTCGCTGAGCCGGTCGCCGAGGAGCCCGAGCCGGAGGCCGAGGAGGAGGCCGCCGCCGAGCAGCCCGCCCCGGTCGCCGCTGCCCCGGTCGCCGCCGAGCCGGTCGCCGAGGAGCCCTCCGGGCACCGGACCCGCCGTCGCGCGGTCCGCCCGTCCACCGCGATCTTCCAGGCCCCGGTGTTCCAGGAGCCGGCCGAGATCGTCGTCGCGACCCGCCCCGCCGCCCCGGCCGCCGCCTTCACCCCGCCGGCCGCCGTCACCCGTACGGACGAGGCCGACGAGCCGGTCGAGGACGGCCGCCGCCGGACCCGCCGCCGGGCCACCGCGCCGGTCGCCGCGCCCACCGCCCCGGCCGA
>Ga0302314_10008343_pt1 | contig 18457 bp, 17 predicted proteins | sample III_Palsa_N2_3_FD_200533 | JGI IMG/M metagenome (GOLD analysis project Ga0302314, IMG submission 200533) | Peat permafrost microbial communities from Stordalen Mire near Abisko, Sweden - III_Palsa_N2_3 | ecosystem: Environmental > Terrestrial > Soil > Palsa > Peat permafrost | place: Sweden...
CCACAAGAGAAAGAAAGAAAGAAAAAAAAAGAATCAGTTTGGACCCATTTCATGGTATAATTGCATCAGAGCGTGGTAGTTTGAGTCCTTGTCTGCGGCGGTGGTGGTGATGATGATATTCTGGCAGACATGTCTGAGAATGTGTTGGGCACCCTCTGGCCAGTCCTGATAGACACAGTCTCGAAGAAAGTCGCAAAGCTGACCAATGTTGCTCATCAAACTGTTGATCACGTTGGGGTCCAACAGTAGTTGTTGGCACAAAATCATGTTCTTTTGTGGCAGGATGAGTTGTCTGAAGACAGTCAACCAGTCGAAGACGGATTGGAGGTAAGTGGACACCTCAGGGTGTTTCTCACTTGCCAGCAGCAAGGTCTTCAAACCCCAGTGAGTGTAGAGAGATGGAGTGGTCGTGATGGGAACAATGACCTGAGGAGTAGTGGTGGCGACCTTCTTTGTTGGACCTCTTGGATCTGAATCTGCCAGAGGTGGTGGTGGTGGCGGCAGTTGTCGAGACTTCAAAGATTTTTTGTAGTGGTGAGTGCGAACTTTGGACGACGATGAGGAAGATCGTGGTTTCCTGTGCTTGTTGATGAACGTGTCGAGTGTTCCCTGATCCGGCTCTTTTTTGGTCATGAAGGGTGTGATCAACTTGGCCATCTTGATCGGTGGTAGTGGAGTAGGTGTCGTGATTGCTGTCTTTGGAACACCTGGTTCAGACTTCAATGATGGTGATGAAGGTGAATGAGACATGATGTGGTTTTCTTCTTTATTATTATTTTTATTGACTCAAAACAAAAAAAAGGAAGGAGGAGGTAAGAAAGAGACACAACAAAAAAACAAAAAATAAATAATAAATAAATAATAATGATCAGCGACAATGGCAGCGGGAGCAGAGAGAGGGTTCATTGTCGTCGTCATCACGCAAATTTGATGCCGGCGGACATGTACTTCGCGTAGAGGCGATAATAGATAACGGACACGACGAAAACGAAAAAGAAGTCTACAGTCCAGATGATGTTGGTGCCTTGGACTGCATGATAGAAGACAGTGGTATCATAATCTGCTGTCGGCATCCCCGCGCGGGAGAGGATGCTAATAATAATGTGAGGGACCCAAGCACAGGTGTTCATGAGATAGATCCCCAGTGAGACCTTTTTGAGTGTTGCAGCGATCACGGTGAGAGCCGTCAACATGAAGGTGAGGCATGCCGCCAGGATGACCAAGATTTGAAAGGAGGTGATCTGAATCTCAGCGGTGTCGGACAGAGATTGAGGTCCGAGATGAGGATGATCCATCAACAACTTGACTGCCACGAACCCAAAATATGCCATGAGACCTGTCTTGCAGTAGAGGTATAGTCGAATCCAGATCTCCAACTGACTGGCAATCAAATTTTCAACACGCTGACGCTCCGCCGACCAAAACTCTTGATAAGCATCACAATCACCACAGGATTCCACGAGGATGACCAGGTTGCGCTGGCTGGGAATGCTGCAGATCTCATGTTCGCCTGATTTGCATTGATAGACCACACACGAAGGAGGAGGAGGAGAACGAGTGGCCTGGACGCTCCAATAGCATTCACCTTCCCTTCCCTTGTCCTCCATCGCCACCGCCACCTCAGCTGGAAGAGGAGCCTTGAGGTCATTGGAGATGTCAGTCATTTTTTATTTCTTTTCTTTTTTGTTGTTGCTGCTGCTGCGAAAAAAAAGAGTTGAAGAGAGAGAGGAAAAAGAAGAAGAAGGAGGTACACTGTTTTCCCAAAAAAATAACAACAAAAAAAATTCAACTCTTTGATAAATAGCCAGGGGAGGAGTTAGGAAGATTTCATGCATCATTTTTTTTCTCATCGCTATTCTTCCTTCTCCTCCTTCCTTGAGCATCCTTTTTTTCTTTCTTTCTTTCTCTCAACAAGCAAGCAAGCCAACCCAACACCAACATGCTCGAAGTATCCTTTGTGATGTTCAAACAGGACGCAGTGAAGCGTGGACTGGTGGGCGAACTGACCAGTCGTCTTGAGAGGAAAGGGCTTAGGATGTTGGCTACGCGCATCTTGATCCCCACCAAAGCCCAGATGGCGCTCCACTATGGGGAACACGCAGACAAACCATTCTATACTGAATTGGTGAGCTGGTCTCTTCAGGGTCCCTCTCAGATCATGGTCTGGTGCGGCCCAGAGGCTGTCAAGCTGATCAGGGGACTCATGGGCCAGAACTTGCACGACGGTCCGGGTACCATCCGTGGAGACTATGCCACCACCATTCGTCAGAATGTGATGCACGCCTCCTCTTCCCTGCCAGATGCTCTCAGGGAGATCAACCTCTGGTGGACAGAGTTGGATATCTGGCAACTGAAACCTCAGATGTTCACACCATCTTACAGCATTGGACAAGCTGACATGTCTCCCGTGACCCATCTCCAATGGGACCTGACTACGCGTCTCTCTATCCCCGTGTTCGTGGGTCCTGGTGGGTCAGGCAAGTCAACCATCGTCAAACAGCTCACCGAATATAACCCAGAGTTTGTCGCCTGTATCTCCACCACCACCCGCTTACCCCGTGAAGGGGAGATGGATCACCAGCACTATCATTTCGTTAGTTCCCAAGGTATCTTCATAGATAATAGGGTGCAAGAGGGAGACTTCCTTGAGTGTGCCAAGTACGGAGATTCATGGTATGGTACCACCTACTCCGAGCTCGAGAGAATCAGGGCCAAAGGGAAGACACCCGTCTTGATTGTGGACACCCAAGGGCATCAACAGTTGGTCAGGAATCGTGCGGCCAACCTTCTGTTCAAATTCTACTACATCTTCGTCCGCCCCACAGGGGACAATGAGACTGTGTGCAAGATTCTGCACGATCGAATGAGTCAGAGGGGTGACATTGTCGAACAGGTCCTCAAGAGGGAGGCCCAGGTGGACCGAGAGCTCGCTTACTACAATGACAACTGCGAGAAGTTCGACAAGCTCCTCTACAACGACTTTGAAAGGATTCCAGAGCATGCCACCGGCCTTGGGAAAGTCATCTCCGACATCCTGTCCGTCCTGACTTGAAGAAAGAATGAGATCGAAAAAAAAGAGAAGTCTCCATCCTTTTTTTTGCATGTGTGCATGTTGTTTTTTTCTCTTGTGGCCATCAAAAAGAAGAAAGAAATATACACATACTCTCTCTCTTCCTCCTTCTCCTTCTCCTTCTCATTCAAAAAAAAGATTTTTCTTTCTTTCTTTGTGAAGGTGGTTCTTGAGAAAAAAAATGTATCTTGCGATCATTGGTACGCTGGCCAGTGGCACCTGTGGAGTGGCGAGATATCTGGAAACAAATTGCGAGGGGCGTGTCTTGATCCTCAAGTCGGGTGGTACATTGGACAATGAGGACCTCTCACCCACTCGTCTGGAAAACGCCAACCTCTTCATTGATGTCATCAAGGGTGTCTCGAAAAGGAGGGTCAGTTCAGAGACGTCGACGACGGCGGTGGATCCAAAGACTTTGGATGTCATGACCATGTATGATGCCACCGAGAGCTGGGAACGACTCAAGTCTCCTGCTGATCAGACGTCTCACTGGACTACTCACGAGTTCCCTGAGCTGATGGATCTGGTCACCAAAGAGTGGACCACCTTCACCATCATCCTGGGGGTGAGATCTCTCGAACAGTTGACCCAACTCAAGATCAGACCCTATGTGAAGGTGGTCTTCTTGGATGCGCCCTTTGATATCAGGAACCTCCGACTCCTGAAGCACTCCAACGAGATTGAGAAAAGCACCACCTTCCCTGATGAGAAGCGCTACAAATTTTTGGATGACATCTACCAGTGGGGTATCTATGACCCTGACTTCAGCAGTCTGAAGGAGTCCAATGGCAACAGCAACGGCAAGAGTCCCTCCAAATCTTTGATGATCGCACCCAAGACCCCAGAGAGTATCTATCCTGGGGTGAGAATCTTGGCCACCAAAGCAGACATCAATATTGTCACCTCCAGTTACGAAGAGTTCATGGCTACCGTGCAGACCATCTTGTTGCCCTTGGGAAAGCGCAAGCAGGCTCGTCCACCTTGGACTGAGTACTTTATGTGCAGCGCCCAGATGGCAGCCACTCGCTCCAACTGCATGAAGAGAGAGGTCGGGGCTGCAGTGGTCTCACCTGAGAACAGACTCATCTCTATTGGCTACAATGGAACACCCAGAAACGTGAAGAATTGTGACGAGGGTGGCTGCAAGAGATGCAATGAGGGTGTGGCCAGACAGGGGTCCTCCTTGTCAGAGTGCCTGTGTTTGCATGCAGAGGAGAATGCTATTGCGGATGCGGGGTATGCCAGAACCAAGGGTGCTACCATCTACACCACCACCTTCCCCTGCTTGACCTGCTTCAAGAGAATCATCAACGCAGGGATCATTACCGTGTGGTACCGCGAGGAGTATGGTACCTCTGAACAGTCCCAGGTGATCCGTGAACTGGCCACACAGGCCAACGTGACCATTCATCGTCACATCAACCCTAACTTTCAAGTCTTGTTCAACTATTGAAGAAAAAAAAGAAGAAGAACAAAAAAAATCCATCTCTCTTTCTCTTCAATTTTTTTTTGATTCTTGAAAGCATCCTCCTCTATTCCAACAAAAAATATATGAAAACATAAAAACTCGAACTTCTCATCCCACGCACTCATTGTTTTTTTGGGATTGTTTCGTTGTGATGGTTCGGTTCGTTGTTCGTCAAGTTCGGTTCGTTCGTTGTTCGTCAGGTTCGTTTTTTTCAAAAAAAATACTCAGAACCGAACGTTACGAACCCAAACCGTTTGTACGAACCGTTCTTCCAAAAAAAACAAAAAATACTGTCTTTTTACATCGTCATCCACTTGTTGTGGCGACACGCATTTTTTTGCATTAAAAAACCGCAGAAAATACTTGTTTTTTTGAAGGTCAACATAGTTTCCAGTTTTTTTCGCTGGCATTAAAAAGGATAGTTGGACACAAAAAAACCAAAGAATCAAGAAGAAAAAAATATTGTATTCACCCCTCCTTCCTCTCTCTCTTCTTACCTTTCCCCTCCATCAGTATAATCATGACCACAGTCAACCATCCCAGCGGTGACGTTCACCACTTCCATCAACAAGCTGTTGTTGATCTTACCGTAACCCCTGTAGAATCTATACTACCTCAATTACCGCCCAGATCCTCTGTGCAACTAGAACAACAACAACAGTCATCCACCACGGACACGATGGACACAACCCCATCCCCAAAACCAGCTCAAATGTCTCTAAGTGATCTGGTAACGGAGAAGAAGAAGAAGATGGCGATGGTCCGTCTAAGAGAAGATAGCCATGATACTTCTTCCTCTTCCTCTATGACCAACCGCAGTGATAGTAACAACAACAAGGAGGAAAGAGATGAAAATGAACAGACTGCGATACGCAAGACCAGGGAAGTTACCAACACAGATTGCAGTTCATCATCATCAACATCATCATCAGACGACGACTGTGATGGTGCCGAGTATGATGACGAGTATATGGCCAGTTACACTAGCGCTCCACCCCCCGCCAAAAGGAGAAGGATGTATGCAAATGATTTTTACAACCACAATAGAAACACCTCCACTGCGAAACAGCAACGGAAACAGAAATCACCTCCTTCAAAAAAAAGTAAAGGTGGTAGACCTCGAGGATCCAAGAATAAGCCCAAGCCCCAAATACCAACACCAACACCTTTGGCAGAATCCACTTCAACATCAGGAAGTTCCAGATTTGTGTCACCCATCGTCATTCCCGCAAGTCCTGTTACCACCACCACCACTGCGACCACCTCAACAACAGTGACAATTCCACCTGCTCAAACTGCACCACCTTTGTTGTCATCGTCATCGCCATCAACCCCACCCTCTGTTGCACGACCTCCCGTTCTCCAACCACCAAGGACCACAGTACCCACCAGAACGATTCCAACCAACAGTCCACCTGTTTTTCGAACGGTCCAGCAACAGAATTCAGCATCATCGACATCGACATCGACACCACCGACTCGACCAATGAGTTTGACGGAAATAATTGCTATCAGGGCCAGCGCCAAAGCCAAAGAAAATGCTATCGCCAACACGATCTCTGCTCTCCTGTGTCCCAATCCAGACTCCTACAAGGAACTGTACTCTCTGATAGAGTATGGAGTCACACTGGAGAAGAATTCCTTCCTCTCCGAGTTCGTCAACCTGCAAGAAAGGGAGGTCCAGATGAAACGAGCATCGGGTCTGCTGGTCTGGGACACGGTGGCAAAAGATGAGCGCAAACTTATCTTCCCTCCCTCCGCCACTCGTCCCCTCCTCCTGAGTTTTGTACATGGAGGGTTCATGTACACCGTCCAGAGTCAGTTGGAGATGCCATTTGTGGCCGGCATGTCACAACCAACTCCGCCTACAGATCTGGTTACCAGAACCCCACTGGGTGATCCTCCTCATCATCATTCATCCACCTTCCTCAATAACAACAACAGCAGTGGTGGTGGTGGTGCTGTCACAACCAAAGGGAACTTTGAGATAGTTCGCACTGCTGGTGGTACTGTCGTAACCAGAAAGAACTTTGAGATGATTCACACGACTCAAGCTCATGATTACTGCAAGCAACTTGCCACGGTACCCTTCTTTGGCACCAGGGTCAGAAAGGATGAGGCCTTTTTTCTGAGTCAGCCCAGACTCGCAAAGATTCCTGTCAATGTGTTGGAAGCCAATGGAATTGGTGCGGATGCTGATAGAACCCAGAGTAGGACCAGGGTCGTTTTATCCATTCTTGATCTTAAGCTTATGTCGTGGCGCTATGTGGCCTTTTTTGCGCCTGATCTATGCACTCAATTTATCAACGTCACCTTGGGGCCAGGTGATACATTATTGGCCTTGAGCAGTTCAGGTATCGTGACACAATTTACAAATGGTGGTGCCATAAATAATTATAGTATCACCCCACTGAAGAGGATCAAGGTGAATCTATCGTCCCTGTCATCACCATCTACGACAACGACACCAACAACAACACCAAAGTCCGAGTCCAGCCAGCGATTCATCATTTTCGCCTCTGATGGTAGTGGTGGTAGTGGTGGTAGTGGTGGGGGCGATGGCATAGGAGGCGAAAATGATGGCAATACCTCATCCTCCTCATCCTCCTCATCACCTCAAGAACGTCCAAAGCAGAAACAAAGATTTGGTATCATCAGCATCGAGGGGATTGAACTCTTCAGTTTTGATGAAGATGCTCCAACCAACACACCACCACCCGTTATCAGGGGTAAAACCATCAGGTTGATCAAGACCAAGATGAAGCTGAGTCATTTTTATGATCAAACCAGTTACGTGGGCTGTGGACATCATGTGTTTTTCCTCTCACCCCTCAATCGCACCTACCAAGTACTACTACGTCTTAACCTGGTCACAGGACAGTACTCCAAAGATTATATTCACGGTAAATCTCCCGTCGTGGCCATAGGACTCCCCCCACCCACACTTTCTTTGGTCATCACAACCACAACCGCATCGTCATCGGTCACACCAGATGACCACACACTCTACGTTCATTACACTACACCTCATTTCAAAACCATCGCGTCACCCTCACCATCATCGTCAACAGCATCATCATCCATACCCGAGTGGCATTATTCGCGTGCTATCTTGAAGTTGACACTCCCCGAATGCCTCTTCTCCTCATCCTCATCATCCATTACTACTGCAACAACTACTACAACAAGAGGCTTTGGTTCACTCGTCCTGCCTTCTGTGCCCAAGTCTAAAGAGGCCCTCATTCTGTCTCGACTTTTGACAGGCAGTCATCATGACATCTCTTTTGTCACCCCCAGCGGAGAGATTGTCAATGCGCACAGGGCCATCCTCAGCCAATATCCTTATTTTGACACTTTTTTGAATGGTCGCCTGAGCCCCACGCTGTCTTCATCTACCTCTGCACCGGGCGTCGTGAAGGTGAACAGTGAGGCGGAGCCCTTCAGGGCACTCATTCAATTCATTTACGGAGACTTCAACCCACTGGCACCCGAACACAAACCCTATCTGAAAGACCTCTACGAATTGGCCGATCTGTACATGATCTATGAACTGAAGACCATCCTGGCCACACATGCCATTCAACAAAATGATCATGTTCTCCTCATCGGTATCTATGAATCCCTCCTCCTGACCGACCACAAGAAGGGAGACCATGAGCTTATGGAACGAGTCGAGGAGGCCTTTGATTTGAACTCGGGTGTCATTGTGGAGATGAAAGAGTTTGAAGACTTTTGTGCCACACAGCCATCTTCTGTCACGGTCGCCCTCTTCAGACGTTTCAAGAAGGCAGCAGCATTGAATGTCAAACCCAATGCTCTCATTGACACCCCCATCATCACCAACGACCTTGATTTTTAGAGTGGAGAAAAAAAATAAAATGGAAATGGAAATGAAAATGAAAGAAAAAGATTGCTTTTTTTGTAAATCACTTTTATTTATTTATTTTTGAATGCGATTCCCCCCATCCCATTCCCTTGACCAGTCACTCCAACAACAACAAAAAGATCACTCTTCTTCTTCCTTCCTTTTTTTTCCAATCCACTTGGGGGACAAAAAAATGCCAGAGTGCATCGCGCTGACAGCTATGGCTCATGGATTGTGCAGGGACAAGAACGCCGCCGAACTCTGTAAATTACTGAGAAGCAAAGAGAGGGGTGACCTGGACATGAACGCCACACTTGGATTCGACGATGATATTGATAACCACCAAGGGACCTTGTTGATGAGGGTCTGCAGAGTATTTGATGATGAGACAGAAGGTCTGGCTGTTGCCAAATTGATCTTGGAGCAGGAGAACGTGAACCTGGCAGTGACGGACAACTTCAACAGGACGGCACTTTGGTTTGCTGCTTTTCATGGTCGTGCCTCTATCGTCAGGCTCTTCATCGAGTCTCACAGACCATTACCCTACACCCTCAAGTCCCTCCCTGTCCTGGTCCCCAAACTCAACTATGACATTGGAGGCAACCAACATGGCATGAAGAGAGGTGATCACAACAACAGCGATCCCAAGAAAGAGAAGACAGACAGAATGGATGAAGAAAAAAATTTGATCAAAGTGGCCCCACCTTCCCCTTCCTCGGCCCCAATGCCCTCTCGTTTGGTGGACCAAGAGTTGTTTCCCTCCTGCACTCCCCAAGGGGCTGCGGAACGCAGAGGACACCACCGAGTCATTGAACTCTTTGAGATTAACGACACTCCAGAACATTATGATTTCCACTTGCCAGACATCTCCATCAAGGTGGCCATCCGACTGACCTGCATCACCGTCCTCTTGTGCTTCTTTGCGCTCAATTGGATCATGAAGCGATGATGACGATGATGTGTCTTCCTCTTTTTTTTCGCAACAACAACAACAACAAAAATTGTGTATTCTTTTTTTTCACTCTTCCCTCCTCCCTTTGGGCCAAAAAATAAACAAAAATAAACAAAAAACAAAAAATGTCAGACTCCAACAACAACAATGGCATCTCTGTTGGAAAGAGTGTTGGATACAATTCAACGTCTTCTTCTACCGCCAAGAAGCCATTCTATACGGGTGGCTATCGAACTCAAGGATATGGCAATAATTATAATAACAATAACAATAATTGGAAAGGAGGTGGCGCTCTTGGTTCTACTGTCGTCCGACCCTATGCACAACGAGGCCAATTGAACCAATTAAAGGCCACGGAAGGATTGGATGTCAATTCATTGGTCGAGTTCAAGGACATTGAGGTGATGGAGATGAGGTACCCGAAACCAGGGAATCCTGATGTGTCCAAGAGCAGAGTGATTTTCAAGGGTTCGGATGGCACTGTGTTTCTTGGTTCGGTGCCACAGCTCCCAAAAAGATACACTTATGTGACCTTGTCCTTCTCTGCCCAGCGAGTTAAAAATGGGGACTGGCAGATTGCCAACCACACTGTTAAGCAGAATAACAAACCCTTGACCATCGGCTTGCTGATTGAACTGCTACGCGAAAGTCCTCAGAAGGACAACAACAACAACAACAAACCTGCCTCATCTTCGACAACGACGACACCAACAGCTGCACCAACAACAACCGAACAGGTTGTGACTGATATGTTCCAGGAAGGAAAGGAACATGCAAGAGTTTCTGATGAAGTGAAGGCAGCCCTCCTTGAGATTATCAGCGAGCGTGATGCCTCCGAGGTGCTGGTGAATCCTCAGCTACTGCAGCAGGTCTCTGTACTCAGTGATGAGTTTGAGTTGAAGACAGAAGGACTGATGAATCACTGGATGTTTTACAGTGTCATCTGCAACCATCCTTACTTTGCCTCCTCGTCCGTCTTTGCCATTCTCATGGAATGGGTGGGCCATCTGGTCCCCTTCCATACTCCCGACGAGTTTGGTTTACTCAGAAGAAACCTGGCCATGGACACTGCCAAGTGCTTTTTCCATGGCACGCTCCCGATCCACTTTCCCCCGATGCAGTTCAACGATCTGGAGCGTGTGGAGACGGTGCTGGGCAGGAAGCTGCCAGATGTCCAGAGACAGGCCATTGAATCGTATTGGAAGATGAGAAAGTGGCAGGAGTTCGAGAATCCGCCCAGGACCATGATACCCGTGTCCACTGCCCTAACATTGGGTGTCACCCAGGAATCTATTCACTGGATGGTCACCCAGGGAGTGATGACTCGATTCAACACCCCCGACCCAGATACCGGGCTCTTCATGATGGATATGTTGGAGGACACCCGCAGGCACTTTGCGGAAGAAAAGGTGTTTGCCAGCATCACCCGATTGATGAGCAATACCCACGTCCCCGAATCCATCCTCATGTTGTCCAAACTGCTCATTGAACAGAGACCCATCGGGATGTCTCTTGAACAGGTGATTGCAGTGAATAAAATATTAGCCTCTCCCTTTTTGCTTCTGACAGGTGGACCGGGTGTAGGTAAAACCTTCACGATGACCATTGCGGCCCACCTGTTGGCTGTCTTTGGGGGAGAGATCACCCTGGAGGGCACTCTCTCTGGCAAATCTAAGAGTAACCTCATTGATGCCTACAAGAATCTATTACCCAAGCTCAACTCACTCACCGCCGAGTTCATGAAGTCACAGCCGGGTCTGAGGAACCCAGACGATATCAACACGCCTCATAACCAAACACTGTTGAGTCGCTCCCGTTCTGGGTTGAAATCGAGTGGTGGTGATGAAATCAATGAGGATAGTGACATGGAAACCGACAGCGACATGGACAATGAGGGAGGCGACGGTCATGACAGCAATTCGGACAACAGCGAGTCAGATGACGAGGGGACCAAGAGAAACATCCGCATTAAAACAGAAGGTAGCAGCAGCAAACCACCATCCTCATCCTCATCCTTACCCACACTAGGTCTCAAAATTAAGCCCAAGCCGGCTGTGGACCCTACCAAGGTTCGAGAGGCCACACTCGCTGAGACTATGACCCCTTCACGTGCGTATGTCACAAAGACGACAACCACGACAACCATCACCAAAGATGACGACGAGTTCATCCAGGCATGGCTTAAACCCATGAGAGACAGCAACTGTTTCTGCCCCCCCAAAGAGAAATTGGAAGAGATATGTGACCCCAAAGTGATTCAATGGGCCCTGGCATGGAACAGTCCACTCACCTCCACTGCTTTGGTCGGTGCCTTGAGACAGAAGCTGGGATCCAGTATGGACAAGATGATTGAGGCCACAGAGGCTCATTATCGCCACACCCGAGGTTACATGCCTCTCAAGGCTGGGGGTAAGGTGACCAACATCTTTGATCCACCTGTCATGGAAACTTGGTTCAGAGATGAGGTGCAGAGGGTGACGGGGATCAATTTCGCCGCAGGACATAAAGGACAAACAGACATTGCCACGTTAAGACCTAAATTGAAGGTGGCCAATGTGGCAGAGATTTTGTATGCCCACAGAATGGAGAGGGAACGCAGAGTGCCCAGTGTCTATAAATCCGTCACCTGTCTGTTCTTGGACGAGCAGATGTTGAGCATCGCGGACATGGCTGAACTTCTTGAGGCCTTGCCTAACTTGCGCCGACTCTATCTTGTGGGCGACATTCACCAATTGGGGGCCATGGAGCCCGGTGCCTTATTTCCCTCACTTGTGCATATGTTAGAGCAGGCAGGTTTGTTTAATCCTAATCCTACTCTGGGTGATTTGTTTAGTTGCAAGATTTTGGCCAGGTTGATCACCAACCACCGTATCAAGAGGATCACCTCCAAAGGTAAGTCGATCAGTGTCAACCCCAGCAAGTTGATCAATGGAAGGACAAAGTCAGGCAAGAAGGTGGAGTTATGTGATCTGGCCGCAGCTCTGGAAGATGTCCTGGCCATGCGCCTACCACGAGCATCTCAGGACGTGTCCTATCGCACAGTGCCCACGTACCGGTCTGACATTCTGGATGTGGAGAATCCATCCGAACAGCAGCAGACCACCTTCAAGAATTATGTCCTGGCAGAAGCCTATGAGGTGTTCAAGGAGGACCCGAATGTCAATTTCATGGTACCTTACAAAGAGGACCCATACATCGCCAATCGTTACATCTTTGAGAGAGGTTTCCCTCACTACGCCCAGATGCACGAGACAGAGATCCCTCTCTTTGTGGGCATGAAGATCAAGGTCACCAAGAACACAGACTGCTTCAGGACCCAGGTGTTTGCCAATGGGGACATGGGGACCATCAGTCACATCATTGTGAAGGGTCGCTACAAGCCAGGGTACAAGAATGCCAAGAAGACACCCCAGGGTCCACCCTGCGAGTTGGAACTCAGGAATTATATTTTGAAGACAGACTGGAAGAGTGCTTATGTGATCATGGATGGGAGGATCATGGACTTGTCTGCTTTTGGTCCAGAGAACATTGTGCCGGGTTGGTTCTCTACAGCTCATTCTAGACAGGGGAGTCAGGGCAAGCACGAGTGCTTTGTGCTCCTCAAGCACCCTTCTTCGATGACCAACTTCACTGAGAACAGGATGGCCTACACGGTCATGTCCAGGGCTGAGGAGCGATTTACATTTGTGGGCGGATCAGTCGATTCCCTGGAGAGGATGATCAAAACACAACCCAAGGGCACAGCCATCACTCGACTCATCTCCCTCCTCAATTTCAAGAATGACATCTTGCAAGGCAGACCCCTTATCTATGAATGGCTGATGCATCGTCTGAGACTATTTGGTCTACCTCAAGATGAGACTCAGTCCCTATCCCACTTACCTGCACCTTATCAAGTTGTGCCAGAGGTTGGTGAAGATCACCCTTCATCTCCATCTTCCTCCTCGTCTGAATCAGAAGACAATGGTACCACTATCGTCAACAAGACCCCTGCCCTCAGTCTTGCCGAACTTAAGAAGAGGCCTCACGCTATCGCCATTGTCCCTTCGTCGTCGTCGTCATCGTCATCCTCTACTTCTGCCCACAAGAAACTCAAGACCAGTTCTGCTTCTGCTTCTTTCTCCCATTTTTTGTCCAGTGATGATGAGGAGGATGGCGACAATCATGCACCTCCAGCCAAGCGTCCAAAGATATCATCATCATTACCCTCATTCGCTCCCCAACCATCACCTGGACTTCCCTTTATCAGAAAGATTATCCCTCTCAAAACAAAACCAGTGAATGATGCTCTACCTGTTGTCGTTGATGCTACTGTTACTACTACGACGAACATCCAGGCCACAACACCCAAACCCAAACCCAAATCTCAACTTGGTGGTGGTGGCGGTGGACTCTTGGCCTCTCTCAAGGCGAATCCCGTCAAGTTGATAAAAAGTGTTGAAAAGGTCACCACAGAAGAGGATTATAATGGTGGCCCAAGATGGAGTTGAACATATGTGGAAAAAAAATAAAAAATGAAAAAAAAGATTCCCAAGTCCCCCATGTTATTTATTTTTTTGTGGTCTCATTTTTTTGTCTTGCATAAAGAATCAAGGCTAGTCCACTTTTTCCACTTTTTCCACTCCTTCCTCCCTTCTCTCTGTTCATCTAAAAAATGTCAGGTGTACCATCCCGCAATCCAAAACCCAAACGCAACCAATCGGCAACGGTATCGTTCGACATCACTGTGGGGGACAACTGGTTTGTTGACAGGAGACTTCCTGGGGTGAAATGGATGCTCGTGACGGGCACGAACGAAGAACTGCTACTGAATCCAAGCCTCTGTTACCAATTTATTGGGCAAGTGGACGAACTGGAACCACCACACCTCCAGTTTATGGCCAGTTATTTTTATGCGATTTCCAAGGACTCCTCCGCCAACATTGTGGACACCAGAGAGAATGAACTGAAGAGATTGCTGATGAGACCTGTGACCCAGAATGAGGGACATTTGGTGAATGGAGAAACACCCATCCGCAAGTTAGACTGGCCTCACGTCAAACAAATCAATGTCAGAGCTACCATCAACGTGTTCGCATTTGATTATGTTGATCCTTCGCCCTCACCACCGGCTCTCTCCTTCGGACAATCCTGGCTCTATTTTCTGTGTACCTCGGCATGCTTCTCCAGATTATGGTTCGCATACTCGAAATGTATTGGAGTGCGGCGAAAAAGGCTCACCTTGGATGACATGGTGTGAATGAACAGAAAAAAAAGCAATAAATACTCATTCTTTCTTTCATTTGTTTTTTTCTTTGTCTTTCATTTGTTATTCTTCTCTTTCTGAAGAATGGCCAGGTATTGATGAACCATGTCCAAGTTGTGTTTGTAAACATGAGCCCGAGCATTGGTGGTGGTGCTAGTTGTGGTCGATCCACCTCCCCCTCCCCCAGTCTTGAATCTCATGATGTTGAGCACGCTCATGTTCTTGTGGTGGGTATTGATGGCAAACTGTTTGGGGTGAGGGATGAGGTAAAAATCAGGTGTCAGGTCATTCTCGATGCACGCATTCAAGAATTCTTCCAGTCGGTTAGAATCCCCACTGGCGAGGCTCAAGAGAGAACAGAATCGAGTCGAATTGTAGTTGATGAGATCGTTGACACAGGTAGGGTGGGCCAGTAGTCTTGTAAGGAGACCCCTGAGGTAAGGTGAGGCAAGGATAGCATGATCCACATCAGTCCTCTTCACCTCGTCCAGTCTGCCCAACTTCAAATCAGGCTGGGCCAGCAAGAAGTCAATCATGTCCAACTTCTTGGTGTTGGTCGACATGTTACTGTGAATGACCGACATCAGAGGTGTGACGATGAGACTGCCACGAATCACCCTGACATTGATGAATTCTGGGTGTGCATTCAAGACCTCTTGAGCTTGTTCCTGGTCACAGGAGGCACAGATAGTGATGAACCGGTCCTCTTCTCCGCCCACCTTGGCATTTCTGTTTTTCGACAGCAAGAGGGATGCCGCAGGAGTGGTTGTGGTTGTGGTCATTGTCTGTGTCCTATAGGCCATGATGGTGAAGGAAAGAGGGGAGAGCGAAGGAGGTAAGAAAGTATAGATGAATTTTTTCAATAAAAAAATAAAAATGAATAAAATAAATAGACACATCCATCTTTATTATTGAAAAAAAAGAAAAACCCTTTTTTTAATTCATTCATTTAAGTTCTTTTTTTATGACACAAACGAGGAGATAGTTGGCAGTGGTGATGAGGGTGATGACTCGATGGGTGTCATCACTGTTGCTATTTCTGTGGGTGGCAAGGGTGGTGGTGGTGCGGCGAATGAGACGGGTGTTGGGATCTCTATCCCAAATTGGATGAGGATGGAGGTCAAGAGTTCAACTTGGACAGTCAGGTTGGTCACTAATTCCAAGGTGAGGATGTGTTTGCATGAGAGTTTGGTATGTTCCTCTCGAAGGTGCATGTGATCACTTTTGGTTCGGTCCCTGAATCTCTTGACAGCATCCTTGTTACTCTGTCTCCTGTGTTCCAATTTCTTCTTTTGTTCTGAGGCCGTCTTTGGGCGCTTCTGGTCCGCTCTGTACCAGCCTAATTTTGTAGTGGGCACTTTTTTCGCGACCAGTGTTGATGTAGTGGCAGCAACAGTGGTCGCAGTAGTGGTAGTCGTCTTGACATTTGCCCTCCTCTTTCTTTTCTCTGACGATACAGGCAAGGGTGATGATGATGTTGGTTCCTGTGGTGTCGATGGAGGAGTATGAGACAATGGCAGAGGCAGAGGCATAGTCAGCAACGAAGGTAACGACGACGACGACATTTTTTTGAATCCACGAGACTGACTCTTCTTCTTGTCGAAGAGAGAGAAAAAAAAAGAACGAATGGACCTTCAACCTTTTTCTTCTTTTTCTTCTTTTTCCGTTGCGATCAAATCAAAAAAAGTGAGAACAACAAGGGGAAGGAGGGTGCGTTGAGAGAAAGAAAAGAAAGGAAAAAAAAGAGGTAAATAAATGCATGTTCTTTTTTTTCCTTTCTTTGTTGCAATCATCATTTCTTGTGGACAAGAAGAAGTGCCTCCAAAGCGTAAACGGACCTCCTGATGGTTTGAGGCGAGATCCCGGAAGCTTTACAAATCCCTTTGTAGGTGATCTTGTGAGATGTCCTGCGAGCAGCCAGAAGGACACAAGAGGCAGCCACGGTGGTAGGATGTCTCGAGTTGACTCCCAAAGTGGTGTGCATTTGAACCAAATCACAGGCCATGCGTTCCACTCGCTCTGGGCAACCCAGTTCTTGGGAAATGGCCACAGCAGTCCCCAGACAATCCTGAGAAGGAAGACGACGATGACCAGCAAGCTGATCTTCTCCTTCTCCTCCTTCGCCCTCGACGTTCTCCTCATCTCCATCATTAATGGAAGAAGAGGAGGTTGTAGATGCCAAAATGGCAGCCATGGACGTGTGATGTTGAAGTGCAGTCAAAAGAGAGGTCACTCCGTTCAAGTCATGATGAGATCGGTTGCTGAGCTTGATGCTGCGAGACAAGGACGGAGTCCCATCCATGAGTTGAAGAGCCTGGATCACCTCAGTAAGATTCAAGGTGCAGGTGGTAGCGGGGTTCAGTTTCTGGAGCACGAAAAGGGTCACGGCCACAGTGCTCTGGTTGATGGTCTTCTTCATGACCTTGATCTCAGGCAAGGCAGTGATGGCACGGTACGCCTCCAGCTCAATCGCTTCGTGAGTTTTCGTGTCGGATGAAGGCGAAAGAGGCACAAGATCCAGCAAAGTGGGGGTGGTAAAGATGAGCTTGACAATCTTGATCACAACGTGCCTGATCTTTTGTTCGTAAAGCGAACCTCGCGAATTTGATGACGATGGTGATGAAGTGGCGACAGTAATGCAGTCTTCATCGCTCTCCTCTTCTTCCTTGTCACTATTCATGGAAGTAGATGAAGAAGAAGGAGGATGGAAAAAAGAGGAAGAGGTGGAAGGTGCAGTGGAGGATTCAGAAACAACACAGGCAAGAAACCAAAGATCATTGACTTCATGGTGGTGAGGATGAACAGAAATAGAAGATGAGGACATGGTGAACGAAGAAAGGGAAAAAAGAAAAAAGAAAAAATGAAGTAGGCGTTGAAGTTAGAGATGGAGAAAAAAAAGAAAAAAGTTTTCAAGTTTTAAGTGGGTTATTCATCAGACACACCTTGTGATCAGATACCGGGTTGGACCTCCTCCACCTTGAACTTTCTCTGTCTATATGAGCACCTCATGCAAAAACATTTTCTTCAAGGTGGTGGAGGTCTAACCTGGTATCCAACCACTCACTGAGCCTGATGATAGTCACCAAAAAACTTTCTGGATTTCAGTTTTTTCTCATCCAAAACAACAACAACAACAAACCTTCTTCTTCTTCTTCTTCTTTACAGGCGACATGTTTGAACAACCTACCTTGGACAGGAAGCGCAAAATCGAAGCCCTCTATCCTGAACCTTCCAACAACAACAACTTTGTCGAAAAGAGACCTAGGATCATGCTGACTGACTCGAGCTGGGTTGATCAATTCCGCATCCCCGACTGCCTCGCCCTCACCAAAACCGAATTCGAAGAGCTGTGGAACATGAAGCCCGACACGCGAGAAACTGTTAAAATGTTTGGCAAGACTTTTTCCGCGCCGCGCTGGAGCATCACCTTTGGCCGCTCTTACTTTTACGCCGGAGTGAAACATGAAGCCAAACCGCTCACTCCAGTCATTTCCAGATTGATGGACTGGTGCAAAATGCGATCCCCGACCTTGAACGGCGCCTTGGTCAATTTTTACGAGAGCGGTTTGGACAACATAGGCCAACACTCGGACAACGAAAAGAGCATCATTTCAGAGAGCGAAATTTACAGCCTTTCTTTTGGAGCCACCAGAAAGATGCACTTCCATTCGAAGAAGGGGGGACCAGTGCAAGAAACAATCAGCCTCGAAGACAAGACTTTGATTGTGATGGGTGGACAATGCCAGCAAACCCACAATCATTCAGTCCCTCTGACCAAACAAAAAACCGGAAGAAGAATCAACATTACATTCAGGAGTTTTCAATAATTTTTTTGTGTGAGAAAAAAAGAAGAAAGA
>Ga0302314_10008347_pt1 | contig 18451 bp, 19 predicted proteins | sample III_Palsa_N2_3_FD_200533 | JGI IMG/M metagenome (GOLD analysis project Ga0302314, IMG submission 200533) | Peat permafrost microbial communities from Stordalen Mire near Abisko, Sweden - III_Palsa_N2_3 | ecosystem: Environmental > Terrestrial > Soil > Palsa > Peat permafrost | place: Sweden...
AGACGATGTTGCGCTCGGCCGCCGGGAGGGCGGAGAAGTCGCCGAGGAGGGCGGCCGCCATCCGGTTCCAGGCGAGCACGTCGTAGCGGGCGTTACAGACCAGGGCCGGCGTATCGTTCAGCCGCTCAATCAAGTGCAAGACGCCTGGGCGCACCTCATCGCCCGGGCCCGTGCGCAGAGCGGGCCCGGGGTCCGTGAGATGGCGCAGGTAGGCGCGTTCGTCGTCGGACAGCCGCAGCGCCCGGCCGATCGAGGCGAGCATCACATCGGGAACGTGTCAAGCAGCCTAGGGACCGTGGCTTCGCTTGCCGATCCGGAATCGCCGCTCTGGCAGTACGCGAACCTGCTCGGCTACAACTCATCCAAGGCCGCGCTCAACGCGATCACGCTGATCTACGCGCACACCCTGCGCGCGGACGGCATCACCGTCAACGCCGTCTCGCCCGGGTACGTCGCCACCGACCTGAATCACCACAGCGGCCATCTCACCGCCGAGGAAGCGGGAGCGCACATTGCCCGCCAGATCACCCAACCGGACACGGACGCCACCGGAGCGTTCCTCAGCGAGAACGGCGGCACCTATTCCTGGTAACGCCGATGCGCGCGGCGTCCCCCGTGATCTGAGATGATCTGGGACGAGGCGGACGGAGGCGACGATGAGCGCGGAAAACCGGATTGAACGCGCCCGATTGCTGTACGAGCGCGCCGTCTTCGACGGCGACGCGGGCGCGCTGGCGACCGCGGACAGCGAACTGGACGGGGTAGAGGCCGATCTCGCCCTGGCCCGCGGCCGGGTCATTCACACGCGATTCCTCGGGCAGCTGGACGAGGACCCCGAGCGGGCGATCGAGGATCCAGGCGAGCTTGTGCTGTTCGAGCGCGCCGCCAGGTTGTACCGCGAGCTCGCGGACGTGCGCGGCGAGGCCGAGGCGCTGTTCTGGATCGGCTGCTTCCACCAGGTCGTCCGGCGTGACGATCAGACCGCGGTGCCGATCCTTGAACGCTCCCGCGCGCTGGCGGAACGGGTCGGCGACAAGCGCACGATGTCCGAGGCGCTGCGGCACCTGGGCATCGCCGAGCACCGGGCCGGGCACCTGGACGGCGCCCGCGAGCGGCTAGAGGAGTCAACCCGGCTGCGCCGGGAAATCGGCTCCATGCCCGGCGTGGCCGCGAACCTGGTCGGGCAGGCCTACATCGCCGCCGCCGATGACCGCCGCGACTACGCCCGTACGCTGCTGTCAGAGGCGGCCGCGATCGCCGAGGCGACCGGCGCCCACCGCATCATGCGCCAGGTCGACGAGGCCCGCGCCGACCTGTCGTTACCCGAGCCGGGCGGTGACGGGCATCAGCTGCCCCGTCTTTGCGCTCACCCCTGGCGGGCGAGAGGCAGCGCGGGCTGTCACCGGTCGTCGGCGGTGACGAAGGGCAGGTTGGCGATGCTCTTGTCGGCCCGGTAGCCGTCGGGGACGCCGTCGACCATGATCACATCCATCTCGAGGTTGTCGGTCCGCAGGTGGGCGATCTCCTTGTAGGCGGCGGATTCGTACCAGCCCAGGGCGCTGCCGGAGTCGGGGAACTCGATCACGATGACGCCCATGCCCCACGTCCCCTCCAGAACCTGCGGCGGGGTGTCATGGACCCGGAATCGCCCCCCGAACGGGTCCAGCGTGTCGTTGATCCGCCTCAGGTACTCGGCGATCTCGCGGCTGGGGTTGATGAGGCGGCGAACGTTGGCGATGACGAAAGCGGACATTGCGTCGTTCCCTTCGGAGGGTGTCAGTGGCGTGTTCTCACTGATCAGAACGCTACGGCGGCACCCGGCAGCAGGAATCAGTCATGCATAGGTAATTACGCCCGCGCTGCGGTGGGATCCCGCGAGGAGAAAAAAAATAGGCGACCCGGTGCCTGGCTGCACTCAGATCGCCTCGTGGTGAGCGCCCCCAGTGATCGTCACCTGCCTCTGCTCCGCAGACGAGCGATCAGAGCGGCGCCCACCGCATCACCCGTCAAGTCGACGAGGCCCGCGGGCACCTCGTCCCATGATCACGAAGGATTTGTGCACCTATTCGATAATTTTCCTTCGTCAGGAAAAAATCCTTCGTGATCATCGGGTCGGCGGCAGCTCGCGTGCGGGCAGAGTGGTCGGCGAGTCTTCTTGGGCTGAAGTAACGCGGAGTTCCTCGGCCGTGGGCTGATGTGACCCGGAGAAAAAAAATAGGCGACCTGGTGCTGCCCTAGCGGCAGTCAGATCGCCTCGGATGGAAGCGCCCCCAGCAAGATTCGAACTTGCGCACCCGGCTCCGGAGGCCGATGCTCTATCCCCTGAGCTATGGGGGCTCACTAACGCAGAAATGCTACCAGCCCGGGGCCGCGCTCGTGACACACGCGCAGGACGCACGGGTGACGCCCACAGGACACGCCCGGCGGGCATAGGCAACTTCGCGTTGGAGGCGGTAGCCTCACGGACTGTGACGCATGGTTTGGGGCGGGTGCTCGTTGTGGACGACGACGAGGTCATTCGGCAGCTTATCGCCGTGAATCTAACCCTCGAGGGGTTCGACGTGGTGACGGCGGTCGATGGCCAGGACTGCATTGACCGGGTCCAGTCGATCGCGCCCGACGTGATCACGCTGGACGTGATGATGCCGCGGCTTGACGGCTGGGAGACGGCCGTCCAGCTGCGCAAGACGCCCGAGACCGCGCACATCAAGGTGGTCCTGATCACGGCCCGCGCCCAGGAGGACGACATCGCCCGGGGCGCCAACGTCGGCGCGGACGCCTACCTGACCAAGCCCTTCGATCCCGGCGAGATGATCCGCGTGGTCCGCGAGCTGGCCGGCGCCCCGCCCGCGTAGCGCACGGTGATCAGCAGCGACGTGCGGCACGCGATCGCCCGCGCGATCGCGGACGAGGGGCTCGGGCCGGCCGATCCCGGCCTGCGCCCGACCGGTGCGCCCGGGCAGTACGCCTCCAGCGTCGCGTTCGCTTCTGGCGAACAGCCTCGCCCGCTGGCGGCCCGCGTCGCGGCCCGGCTTGAGGGCGCCGGCGACATCGCCCGGGCCGAAGTCACCGGCCCCGGCTTCATCACCGTCACCGTCACCCCCGAGGCCCTCGCGGCGCTTCCCGGTCGCATCGTCGCCGCCGGCGTCGCCTGCGCCGCCAGCGTCGCGCTGCGAGGCGTCCCCATACAGACGCCGCCCGCGGGGGACCCGCTCGCCGAGGCGACCTGGGAAAAGGCCAGAGCGGCACTCGCCGCGCAACTGACCGCCCGGCTCGCCGCCGCGGCGGGCGCGACGGCCGCTCTTCCCGAAGGTGTCGAACGGACCGTGTCTTCGCCCCCACCGCTGCAGCTTGCGCCCGGCGGCGGGGCAACGGTCCGTTACCCAGGCCAAAGACAGGCTCCAGCCGCGGGCCGGCCGCCGCAGGAGACCGACCTGGCGCGGGCCGTCGCCTACGCCGGGGCTGACGCGGTCCGGTTCTCGCTGGCCAGGGCGGCGCCAGGGCGGCCGGTCGGGATCGATCGGCAGCTAATCGCGAGGCATGTGCTGGGTAACCCCGCCTATGCTGTCAGGTACGCGCACGCCCGCGCCGCGTCCGGGGTGCGCTGGGCAGCCAACTCCCGCCCTACCACCCTCGGGAGGCCAGCGGTCCCACAGCATCCGCTCGCCCACCAGGCGGAATTGGTGCTGCTTGACGCGCTGTCGTGGCTCCCGGAACGGGTAGCGATGGCCGCGCGTCGTGGCCGGCCGGATGAGTTCGCCCGGTACCTGGAGGAACTGGCCAGCGCCACCGTCGCCGCCCTGATCTGTGTCGGTTACCCAGCAAACGCCGGGGTGCCCGGAACTGACAGACTGTCCATGGCGAAGGCGGCGCGGACCGGGCTGGCGGCCGGACTCGGGCTCCTCGGAGTCGACGCGCCCGACCGGCTGTGAAGTTGAGACGTTGAGAATGGGGAACCGCAGTGAGTCGTGTCGCCCACCCGGCCGGGCCGAGGCACGGGGACGTGCTGCCGGCCGACCACCCGCCGGCGCCGCCCGCCGACCTTAACGCGCTCGACGCGGCGATCTGGCCGCGCGGCGCCCAGCGGCAGGGCGGGGCGCTGACGCTCGGCGGCATCGACGTGCGCGACCTGGCCGCCCGGTTCGGCACCCCGGTGCTTGTCACCGACGAGGCGGACGTCCGCAGCCGGGCCCGCGAGTACGCGGAGGCGTTCGGCCCGGACGCGCACGTCGCCTACGCGGCCAAGGCGTTCTGCTCGCGGGCGGTGCTGCGCTGGGTGACCGACGAGGGGCTCGGGGTGGACGTCTGCACCGGCGGCGAGCTGGCGGTGGCGCTCTCGGCCGGCGTGGACCCGGCCCTGATCACGCTGCACGGCAACAACAAGCTGCCCGCCGAGATCGAGCAGGCGGTGGCGTCCGGGGTCGGGCACATCGTGGTCGACTCGTTCGAGGAGATCGCCCGGCTGGCCTACCACGCGGACATCGCCGGCACCCGGCCGCGCGTCCTGGTCCGGGTCACGACCGGGGTCGAGGCGCACACCCACGAGTTCATGGCCACCGCCCACGACGACCAGAAGTTCGGCTTCTCGCTCGCGTCCGGCGTCGCCGACGAGGCGGTCAGGCGGGTGCTGGCGCTGCCCGTGCTCGAGTTCGCCGGGCTGCACTCGCACATCGGGTCGCAGATCTTCGACACCGGCGGCTTCGAGGTGGCCGCCCGGCGGGTCCTCGATCTGGCCGCGCGGATCCACGCCGAGCACGGCGTCGCGATCCAGGAGCTCGACCTGGGCGGTGGGTTCGGCATCGCCTACACCTCCGAGGACGACCCGCCCGAGGTGAAGAGCCTCACGACCGGGCTGCGCGCGATCGTCGCCGCGCAGTGCGCGGCCCTCGGGCTGCCCGAGCCCCGGCTGACGATCGAGCCCGGCCGGGGCATCATCGGGCCGTCCACGGTGACGCTGTACGAGGTCGGCACGATCAAGAACGTCGACGGCATCCGCACCTACGTGAGCGTCGACGGCGGGATGAGCGACAACATCCGCACCGCGCTGTACGACGCCTCGTACACCTGCGTGCTCGCGTCGCGATCCTCGGACGCGCCGCCGATGCTCGCCCGGGTGGTGGGGCGGCACTGCGAGAGCGGCGACATCGTCGTCAAGGACTGCCACCTGCCCGCCGACCTCGCGCCCGGCGACCTCCTCGCGGTGGCGGCGACCGGGGCGTACTGCCGGTCGCTGGCCTCCAACTACAACCACCTGCCGCGCCCCGGCGTGGTGGCGGTGCGCGACGGCGCGGCGCGCGAGATCGTCCGCCGGGAAACGCTTGATGACCTGCTGCGATTGGACGTCGGATGAGCGCAGAGAAAACCCTCAAGGTCGCGCTCCTGGGCTGCGGCAACGTCGGCTCCCAGGTAGCGCGGCTGCTCCGCGAGGAGGCCGACGAGCTGACGGCGCGGATCGGCGCGCGGCTCGAGATCGCCGGCATCGCGGTGCGGCGGCTCTCCCACCCCCGGCCGGGCATCGACCCCGCCCTGCTGACCACCGACCCGATGGACCTGGCGACCCGGCCGGACATCGATATCGTGGTCGAGGTCGTCGGCGGCATCGAGCCGGCCCGCTCGGTGCTGCTGGCCGCCATGAAGAACGGCAAGTCGGTCGTGACCGCCAACAAGGCGCTGCTGGCGGAGTACGGCGAGGAGATCCACGCGGCGTCCCGCGCCTTCGGCGCCGACCTCTACTACGAGGCGGCCGTGGCGGGCGCGATACCGCTGCTGCGGCCGCTGCGCGAGTCGCTGGCGGGGGACACTGTGCACCGGGTGCTCGGTATCGTCAACGGCACCACCAACTTCATCCTCGACCGGATGGACTCGGCCGGCTCCGACTTCAGCGAGTCGCTCGAGGAGGCGCAGGCGCTCGGCTACGCCGAGCCCGACCCGACCGCCGACGTGGAGGGGTTCGACGCCGCCGCCAAGGCGGCGATCCTGGCCTCGCTCGCGTTCCACACCCGGGTCACCGCGGCCGACGTCTACCGCGAGGGAATCACCGAGGTGAGCGCGGCCGACATCGCCTCCGCCAAGCTGCTCGGCCGGACCGTCAAGCTGCTCGCCATCTGCGAGCGGTCGGGGGACGGGGTCGCGGTGCGGGTGCACCCGGCCATGATCCCCCGGTCGCACCCGCTGGCCGCGGTGGGCGGCGCTTACAACGCGGTGTTCGTCGAGGCGAAGTCGGCCGGCCAGCTCATGTTCTACGGGGCGGGGGCGGGCGGCACCCCGACCGCGAGCGCGGTCCTCGGCGACCTCGTCGCGGTGGCCCGCAACCGGGTGGCGGGCACCCGCGGGCCGGAGCCTTCGACCTACGCGGAGCTGCCGGTGCTGCCGATGGGCGACACCCTCACCAGGTACCACGTGTCGCTCGACGTGGCCGACCGCCCGGGCGTGCTCGCCCCGGTGGCGGAGGCGTTCGCCCGGCACGGCGTCTCCATTCAGGCCGTGCGCCAGACCAGCAGGGGCACCGAGGCGCTGCTCATCATCGTCACCCACGTGGCGCGGGACGCCGCGCTCGCCACGACGGTGTCCGAGCTCCAGGCGCTGCCCGTGGTGCGGGCGGTCGCGAGCGTGATGCGGGTCGAAGGGGAGGAAGACCAGTGACCGGTTCACAGGCCCCGGCCGCGACCGGGGCGCGCGCGGCCTGGCGCGGCATCATCACCGAGTACCGGGACCGGCTCCCGGCCACCGCCGAGATGCCGGCGGTCACCCTGCAGGAGGGCGGCACGCCGCTGCTTCCGGCCCCGGTGCTGTCCGCCCGCACCGGGTGCGACGTGTACCTCAAGGTCGAGGGCCTCAACCCGACCGGGTCGTTCAAGGACCGCGGCATGACGGTCGCGATCACCGTGGCCGCCGCCCAGGGCGCCCAGGCGGTGATCTGCGCCTCGACCGGCAACACGGCCGCGTCGGCGGCCGCGTACGCCGCGCGGGCCGGCCTGACCTGCGCGGTGCTCGTGCCCAAGGGCAAGATCGCGATCGGCAAGCTGGCCCAGGCGCTGGTGCACGGGGCGAAGCTGCTCCAGGTCGACGGGTCGTTCGACGACTGCCTCGAGCTCGCGCGCAAGCTCGCGGTCGACTACCCGGTGGCGCTGGTCAACTCGGTCAACCCGGATCGCATCCAGGGCCAGAAGACGGCCGCGTTCGAGATCGTCGACGCGCTCGGCGACGCGCCCGACATTCACTGCCTGCCGGTCGGCAACGCCGGCAACATCACCGCCTACTGGATGGGCTACCAGGAGTACGCCGATCTCGGACTGGCGACGAAGCGGCCCCGGATGTTCGGCTTCCAGGCCAGCGGGGCGGCGCCGATCGTGGACGGGGCGCCGGTGACGCACCCGCAGACGATCGCGACCGCGATCCGGATCGGCAACCCGGCGTCGTGGACGCTGGCCGAGGCGGCCCGCGACGAGTCCGGCGGCCTGATCGACAAGGTCACCGACCGGGAGATCCTCGCCGCGTACCGGATCATCGCCCGCGACGAGGCGGTCTGGGGCGAGCTCGGGTCGTCGGCGAGCGTGGCCGGGCTGCTCGCCACGGCCGCCGACGGCAGAATCCCGGCCGGCTCGCGGGTGGTCTGCACGATCACCGGCAACGGGCTCAAGGACCCCGACTGGGCGCTGTCGGGCGCGCCCGCCCCGACGACGGTCCCGGTGGACGCCGCGTCCGCCGCCGCCGCCCTCGGGCTGGCCTGAATGACGTGGAGTGAGAGCCCGGTTCTGGTGCGCGTGCCGGCGACGAGCGCGAACCTGGGGCCAGGCTTCGACGCGCTCGGGCTGGCGCTCGGCCTGCACGACGAGATCGACGTCGCCGTGACCGGGTCCGGCCTGTCGGTCGAGGTGTCGGGCGAGGGAGCGGCCGAGGTCGCCCACGCGGGGGAGAAGCACCTGGTGGTGCGCGCGATGCGGGTGGCCTTCGACGACCTGGGGGTCGATCAGCCACCGGGGCTCGCGCTGCGCTGCGTCAACCGCATACCGCACGGGCGCGGCCTCGGCTCGTCGGCGGCCGCGATCGTGGCCGGCATCCTGGCCGCGCGGGCGCTGGCCGGCGCGAGCGTGGACCCGCAGGACGCGCTGCCGCTCGCCAGCGCCCTCGAGGGGCATCCCGACAACGTCGCGCCGTGCCTGTTCGGCGGGCTCACCATCGCCTGGCTGGCCGATTCGACGGCGGCCGCGCACGCCGTTCGGCTCGAGCCGCTCGAAGAGCTCCGGCCGGTCGCGTTCATCGCCCCGGAGCCGGTCTCCACCAAGGTGGCGCGGGGGCTGCTGCCCGCGAGCGTGCCGCACGCCCACGCGGCTCGCAACGCGGGCCGGGCGGCGCTGCTCGTCGCCGCCCTCACCGCGCGCCCGGACGCGTTGTTCGACGCCTCGGAGGACCTGCTCCACCAGAGTTACCGGGCGCCGGTCATGCCGGCCACCCACGAGCTCGTCAGCCGGCTGCGCGCGGCCGGGGTGCCCGCGGTCGTGTCGGGCGCGGGCCCGTCGGCGCTCGCGTTCCTGACCGGTGACGGCGCCGGTGAAGCGGACTTGGAGAAGCTGGATTCAATCGCGCGGGAAACGGGTACGCACTGGCGCATAACCCCGCTAGCCGTCGAGAGACGCGGCGCCAGCGCAGTTCCGGATGGTCCGAGCATCCGGTGAGGCGTGGCCGTTGTCTCCCGGGGAACGATCCCTTTCCCCCCCGGGAACCCTCGCCTGGCTGCGAAAACCCCTTTTCCGCGACATGGATGGCTGCAAAGGAATGCCGTGGGCGCTGTCGGTGTTAAGCTGGGTACAGCATCGGTCGCCTCTTTGCGGGGCGGGTGCTGGTCATCCAGACGTCGCCTGGGGGGTAACGTATACCTGCCCAGGGATCGGGCTCTTAGCGTCACCCCAGGAGAGCGATACGTTCCCCTGAGCGCTACTCCACACCACATCTTCACGCCGGCGGCTCCGGAGACGGGTCGCGCACACGGACAGACGCGACGTGCGGGAGTAGATGCCGAGCGCAGCCGCAACCTCCATCATGAGCAAATGGGGGTCTCGCGAGCAATGCGATCGGGCCTGACGCCACGGAACCCGGGTCGAGAAGACACCTAGGCGGCCGAGGATCATAATGGAAGGACCATTAGTGAGCGACACCACCGAACTCCTCAGCGGCGCGGCCCCCGCGTCCGAGGATCCCCCCATTGGGCAGCCGGCCGCCGCATCCCCACGGTCATCGGGCCGTAACGGCGGCGACCTTTCCAAGTTGCTCGTCTCCGATCTGCAGCGGCTCGCCCAGGAACTCGGTATTTCCGGGACGGGGCGGATGCGGAAGGGGGATCTCGTCGCCGCGATTACGGAGCGGACCGGCGGCGTGCGCTCAGCCCCCAAACAATCGCGAGCTGCGTCTGCGGGAGCCGACACCGCTCGCCCCCTGAATCAGGATGCTATGGAAGCAGACACATCCGTCCGGTCCGCCACCGCCGCCGCGCCCGCAGCGGCCGGCGCCAGTGCCGACGCGCCGGCCAGTGCCCGCCCGTCCACCGCGGCTGAGTCCGACCACACCAGCGTTTCCGATCGGGCCGCTACTTCCGACCGAGTCGGCGTTTCGGCTGCATCGCAGCACGCGGGCCTGTCCGCCGAGCAGGCGGCCGAGGCCGGGGCCGAGGCCCAGGGCCAGAGCGGCAGCCAGGATGGCCGCCGGGACCGCCGCCGCAACGGGCGACGCGATGACCAGGGCGGTAACGGCCGCGACCAGCGCCGTGACAACCGCGACAGCCGGGACAACCGCGAGAGCCGTGACACCCGCGAGGTGCGCGAGCCGGCCGCGGCGAGCAACGTCAGGAGTGGCCAGAACGCTCAGGGCGGCGGTAACAGCGGCCAGAGCCGGGGCGACAACGCCAACCGGGGCGACGGCCAGAACCGGGGCGACAACCAGAACCGCAGCGACGTCAACCGCGTCATGGACGACGATGACAGCAGGGACGGGCGGCGCGGGCGCGACCGGTTCCGCAACCGCAACCGGCGTCGCGGCGAGCGTCCAGGCACCGAGCCGGAGACCGTCATCGCCGAGGACGACGTGCTGGTGCCGATCGCGGGCATCCTGGACGTGCTCGAGAACTACGCCTTCGTGCGGACCACCGGCTACCTGCCGGGGACCAACGACGTCTACGTCTCGCTTTCGCAGGTCCGCAAGCACGGGCTGCGCAAGGGCGACGTCGTCGAGGGCGCCGTCCGCCAGCCGAAGGACGGCGAGCGCAGGGAGAAGTTCAACGCCCTCGTCCGGCTGGACAAGGTCAACGGCCTCGACCCCGAGGAGTCGATCCGCCGGCCCGAGTTCTCCAAGCTGGTCCCGCTCTACCCGCAGGACCGGCTGCGCCTTGAGACCGACCCGACCCTGATGGCCACCAGGATCATCGACCTCATCAGCCCGATCGGCAAGGGCCAGCGCGGCCTCATCGTGTCGCCGCCGAAGGCCGGCAAGACGATGATCCTGCAGGCGATCGCCAACGCGATCACCAAGAACAACCCGGAGTGCCACCTCATGGTCGTCCTCGTGGACGAGCGCCCTGAGGAAGTCACCGACATGCAGCGCACGGTCAAGGGCGAGGTGATCCACTCGACCTTCGACAACCCGGCCGAGGCCCACACCACGGTGGCCGAGCTGGCCATCGAGCGGGCCAAGCGCCTGGTCGAGATGGGCCACGACGTGGTCGTGCTGCTCGACTCGATCACCCGGCTCGGCCGCGCCTACAACCAGGCGGCGCCGGCCAGCGGCCGGATCCTCTCCGGTGGCGTCGACTCGACCGCGCTCTACCCGCCGAAGCGGTTCTTCGGCGCGGCCCGCAACATCGAGAACGGCGGCTCGCTGACGATCCTGGCGACCGCGCTGATCGAGACCGGGTCCCGGATGGACGAGGTCATCTTCGAGGAGTTCAAGGGCACCGGCAACATGGAGCTTCGGCTCCGCCGTGAGCTCGCGGACAAGCGGCTCTTCCCCGCGGTCGACGTGGTGGCGTCGTCCACCCGCAAGGAAGAGATCCTGCTGGCGCCGGACGAGCTCAAGGTCATCTGGCAGCTCCGCCGGGTGCTGCACGCGCTCGAGCCGCAGCAGGCCCTCGAACTGCTCATGGAGCAGATGCGCAAGACCCGGTCCAACGCCGAGTTCCTGCTCCAGGTGCAGAAGACCACCCTGGGCATGGACCGAGACCGGTAAGCGCAGGGGAAATATCAACCAGACGCAAGTGGTTTAGGCGTCTGGCAGACTAGGAAGCCGCTAGGACGCGGTTCCGGTTCACGTCGCGCCTGCCTCGTTTCCGCGAGGCAGGCGGGCGACCCGGCGACCGCTTGAGGCAAGGAGCCAACCGATGAAGTCCGACATCCACCCCAACTACGAGGTCACGACCGTGACCTGTGGTTGCGGATCCGAGTTCACCACCAAGTCGACCGCGCCCGGCGGCGCGATCCACACCGACGTGTGCTCGCAGTGCCACCCGTTCTACACCGGCAAGCAGAAGATCCTCGACACCGGCGGCCGCGTGGCCCGGTTCGAGAAGCGCTTCGGCAAGGGCCCGGTCACCGGGGCGGCCGCCAAGAAGAAGTAGCGACCTCGCCAGCGCCCGCGTGTCCGTCGACGACGGACACGCGGGCGCTGTGTTTGTCCGGCGAGGTTGTGGTTGACGCTAGGGTTAAGGCAGCGCCTGCCCTGCGCGAGAGAGAAGGTTTTCCCTTTGTTCGACCGGTTGGGTGACCTGGCCAGCGAGCATGCCGAGCTTGAGCGTGCCCTGGCCGATCCCGGCGTGCACGCGGACGCGGATCAGGCCAGGACGCTCGCCAAGCGGTACGCGGAGCTGACGCCGATCGTCCACGCCTATCTGGAGTGGCAGCAGGTCGGCGACGACGAGCAGGCCGCGCTCGAGCTGGCGAACGAGGATTCCGGCTTCGCCCAGGAGGCCGTCGAGCTGGCCAAGCGCCGCGAGGAGCTGGAGGAACGGCTCCGCAAGCTGCTGGTGCCGAGAGACCCGAACGACGACCGCGACACCATCCTCGAGGTCAAGGCGGGAGAGGGCGGCGACGAGTCCGCCTTGTTCGCCGGCGACCTGCTGCGGATGTACCAGCGCTTCGCCGAGCGGCACGGCTGGAAGACGGAGATCATCGACTCGACCGTCACCGGACTCGGCGGCGTCAAGGACGCGACCGTCGCGGTCAAGGCCGGCCGCAGCGGCACCGGGGCCTGGTCCCGGCTCAAGTACGAGGGCGGCGTGCACCGGGTGCAGCGGGTCCCGGTCACCGAGTCGCAGGGCCGCATCCACACCTCCGCCGCGGGCGTGCTCGTCACCCCCGAGGCCGACCCGGTCGAGGTCAAGATCAACGACAACGACCTCAAGGTCGACGTGTTCCGTTCGTCCGGCCCCGGCGGCCAGTCGGTGAACACGACCGACTCGGCGGTGCGGATCACGCACCTGCCGACCGGCATCGTGGTCTCCTGCCAGAACGAGAAGAGCCAGCTCCAGAACAAGGAGCAGGCGCTGCGGGTGCTCCGCTCCCGGCTGCTGGCGGCGGCCGAGGCGGAGGCGGACGCGAAGGCCTCGGCCGAGCGCAAAGCCCAGGTCCGGACCGTTGACCGCTCGGAACGGGTCCGCACCTACAACTTTCCGGAGAACCGCATCTCCGATCACCGGGTCGGCTACAAGGCGTACAACCTCGACCAGGTGATCGACGGCGACCTGGACTCGGTAATCGACGCGCTGGCGGCCGCGGACCTGGAAGCGAGGCTGGCCGAGGGATGAGCGTTGGCCGGCAGCCGGGGCTCGGGCTGCGCCGCCGGGCGGGGAGCGCTGGATGACCCTGCTGCTCGATGAGGTCGCGCTGGCAACGGCGCGGCTGGCGGAGGCGGGCGTCGATTCCCCGCGCGCCGACGCCGAGATCATCGCGGCCCACGTCCATAACGTCAAGCGCGGCGAACTGCACACGGTGAAGGACTCGGATTTCGACGCCAGATTCTGGGTTGACATCGGCCGGCGGGAGAACCGCGAGCCGCTCCAGCACATCACCGGGCGGGCCTACTTCAGGTACCTCGAGCTCGATGTCGGGGCCGGCGTGTTCGTGCCCCGGCCGGAGACCGAGGTCATGACCGGCTGGGCCATCGATCGGCTGCGTGAGATGGACGTCGCCGAGCCGGTCGCGGTTGACCTCGGCACCGGTTCAGGCGCGATCGCGCTCTCGATCGCGCAGGAGGTGCCGAGGGCCAGCGTGCACGCCGTCGAGGGTGATCCGCTGGCGCGGGCCTGGGCGGAGCGGAACATCACTCGCTACGTGGACTCCTACACCGCCGGCCGGGTGCTGCTGCACGCGGGCGACTTCGTGTCCGGTGACCCCGCCACCGGCCTGAAGGAGCTGGTCGGCCTGGCCGGCCGCGTTGACCTGGTGCTCTCTAACCCGCCGTACATTCCGCTTGGTTCGATTGTGCCGCCCGAGGTGGGCGAGTACGATCCTCCTGCGGCGCTGTGGAGCGGCGCGGATGGCCTGGCCGCCGTTCGCGCGGTCGAGCGCGTGGCGCGGTGGCTGCTCCGGCCGGGCGGCCTGGTCGCGGTGGAGCACGGCGCCCCGCAGGGCACTGCCGTTTTCTGGGTGTTCAGCGAGGAAGCCGGCTGGCGCGACACAACCAACCACAAGGATCTAGCGGGTCGCGATCGTTTCGTGACGGCATCCAACGGCGGCGACTTACCCGGGTTCTCATCCCCGGTGGCCGGATGGATGAAGAGTGGCTGAAAGGAGCGGACAAGTGGATTCTGTCAAAGTTTCTGCCGTGGGAGCGGACGGCACCGGTGCGGTCGCCGCCTTGCTGGCTCCCCACTTGAGGCCCGGTGACGCGGTCTTGCTCACCGGCGGCCTGGCCACCGGCAAGACGACCTTTGTCAAGGCAGTCGCGTCCGCCATGGGCTCGCCCACTTCAGTCACCAGCCCGACCTTCACCCTCGCGCACTTCTATCCCTCCGGTCCGGGCACGATCCTGCACGTCGACGCCTACCGTCTCTCGGGCGTCCTTGAATTCCGCGACCTGGGCCTGGACGAGTACCTCGATGAGTCCGTCACCTTCATCGAATGGGGCGAGAAGGTCGCTGAGGACTTCTCCTGTCATCTCATGGTGGAGCTGCACTGCGACGCGAGCGAGCCCGACCTCCGGGTGATCGGGTTCTCCTCCGAGTGCCCGCGGTGGTCACCCGTCATCGATGCCCTGCAGGCGGCACTGCCTGATGAAGTGAAGTTCAGCTGAGGAGCTCGTCCCATGAGCCTCGTACTGGCCATTGAAACGTCGTCGCCGGCGCACACCGTAGCCGTGGGCGATGGAGACAGCCCCGCTGCGCAGCGCTCAGCTCGCCGGGAGGACCCGGGCTTCGCCGGTCTCGGCGACCTGACCGCGCAGCTGCTCGCGGCGGCCGGAGCGGCGTTTAGCGATATCGGCACGATCGCGGTGGACATCGGCCCCGGCGGATTGTCGTCCATCCGCTCGGCGGTCGCCTACGCGAATGGCCTGGCTTTCAGCCTCGGCGTGCCGGTGTTCCCGATCAGCTCGCTCGAGCTCATGGCCATCGACGCTCAGCTCGGACAGCCGGGTCCGGTCCTGTGCCTGAAAAGAGCGCAGGGCGGCAACCTGTACGCGGGGCTCTTCGACGGCGGTGAAACGCTGGAGCTGCGTCACGGTCGGCCCGATTCCGTCCTGCCCGCGATCGCGGCCGGCCTGCCGACGCTGCGGGTAGCGGGGGGAATCGGATTTGACCTGCCCGCATTGCTGCCAGGCGTTGCCATTGTCGACACCGGAATCGCGGATGCCGACGTGACTATCCTGTACCGGGCGGCAAGGGGCGCCATCGAGGGTCCGGATCGTCTGGTCGACGCGGCCGACGCGCTCAATGAAGGCTCCCTGGTCTTTCACAAGTACTGACGGGCGTCAAGCGGTGACCCGGTCGGATACCATCGGGTGGGTGCGTGAAGAAATCCGCGACCAAGTGAACCAGGCTGCCGCCTGCCTGATGGCAGGCGGCGTGGTGCTGCTGCCGACTGACACGGTGTACGGCCTGGCCGTGCATCCGGACCACGATGACGCGATTACGCGCCTGTTCGCGATGAAGGGCCGGCCGCGCTCCGTCAACCTGCCGGTGATGATCGGTTCCAGAGCCGACATCATCGCCCTCGGCGGAGTCGTGAACAGCGCCACTGACGCGCTGCTGGACTCGAAATACGTTCCGGGGGCGCTGACCCTGGCCGTGGGCGTGTCTGAGGGCCAGCTGGCCCCGTGGCTGCGCGGGCGAGACGAGTTCGCGGTGCGGATACCGGACGACGACCGCATCCTCGCGATCATCAAGCAGACCGGTCCGCTGCTCGTGACGAGCGCTAACCTGCACGCGGAGCAGGTCCGCGAGTCGGTGCCGGAGATCCTCTCCACCCTCGCCAGCCAGCCCGACCTGGTCATCGATGACGGAATCCGTGACACGGTGCCGTCGACGCTGGTCAACTGCCGCCTGGTCCCGCCCGTGGTGGAGCGTGTCGGCGCCGTCTCCGAAGAAGAGATCGGGTCAATCCTCCGATGAGCGGTCGCGGCGGCCTGGTACTCGGGGTGGAGACGTCCTGCGACGATACCGCGGTCGCGCTGGTGGACCCCAGCGGTGGTGTCATCGCGTCGTGCATGGCCTCGCAGGTAGATCTGCACAACAACTACGGCGGCGTCTACCCGGAGCTCGCCAGCCGCGCGCACATCGAGAAGATCCTGCCGACGGTCCAGTCGGTGCTCTCGACGTCGGGTGTGCACCCGCGCGAGCTGGCGGCGATCGGCGTGACCCGGGGGCCCGGGCTCATCGGCTCCCTCCTGGTGGGGTTGAACACCGCCAGCGGACTCGGGCAGGGCTGGTCGGTCCCGGTCATCGGCGTGAACCACCTGCGCGGTCATCTGCGCAGCGCGGACCTGGAAGAGCAGCGGGTCACCTTCCCGGCCATCGTCTTGCTCGTCTCGGGTGGGCACACGCTGCTCGCGCGCCTGGAGAGCACCAGCGACATCAAGCTCATCGGCTCGACGCTCGACGATTCGGTCGGCGAAGCGTACGACAAGGTCGCGCGGATGATGGGCCTCGGGTATCCCGGAGGTCCGATTATCGATCGAATGGCCGGCGCCGGGACGCCCACCGTGCGGTTTCCGCGACCGATGTACAAGCAGGGACTGGACTTCTCCTTCTCGGGACTGAAATCAGCGGTCGAGAGGTATCTCGCGGCCACCCCGGACGCCCCGCCAGCCGACGTCGCCGCCTCGTTCGTCGAAGCGTGCTTGGACGTGCTTATTTCCAAGTGCCGAACCGCGCTCCGCGAATTTCCCGCCTCGTCCCTCGTTATCGTCGGGGGAGTCGCCGCGAGCCCGCCGCTGCGGGCGGCCGCCGCGCAATTGTGCGAAGACGTCGGGGTGGAACTGTGCCTGCCGCCGGTGAAATGGTCCACCGACAACGGTGCCATGATCGGCCTCGCGACATGGGATTATCTTGCCAGCGGCGTCACCAACACGCTCGAGCCGGTGCCGGGGCTGAGCATGGAAGCGTTCTAGGCTGGCTTCGCCCGATGGGAAGATCCACCCTGTGGCAAGATGGAAGCGATGAGCTCTCAATACGACTGCGCCGACGCAAAGCAGCGGGAAGATGGCCTGGTCGCGGCGACTACCGCCGTGCAGGAGGGCCAGATTGTCGTGCTGCCGACCGATACCGTTTACGGTGTCGGGGCGGACGCGTTCTCACCCACCGCCGTCGCCGCGCTGCTGGCGGCCAAGGGACAGGGCAGGAACGTGCCGCCCCCGGTCCTCGTCGGCAGCGTGCGGGCGGCTTCCGCGCTCACCCAGTCGCTCGGCCCGTACGGCCAGGACCTGATCGACGAATTCTGGCCGGGCCCGCTGACCCTGATCTTCCGGGCCAGCCCGACGCTCCGCTGGGATCTGGGCGACACCCTGGGCACCGTCGCCGTCCGCATGCCGCTCCACCCGATCGCCCTTGACCTGCTCCGCCGGACCGGGCCGATGGCGGTGTCGGGCGCGAACTCGCAGGGCCTGGCCGCCGCTACCTCCGCCGACGAGGCGCAGCAGCAGCTGGGCGACTCGGTCTCGGTCTACCTAGACGGCGGCCAGTGCGCGGCCAACGTGGTCTCCACGATCCTCGATCTGACCGGGACGGTGCCCCGGATGCTGCGGGCGGGCGCGATCAGCGTCGACGCCCTGCGCAAGGTCGTCCCGGTGATTGACCTGCCGGTCACCCCGGCGATCGTCGAGGAGGAGCTGAGCCCGGCCGACCGCAGAGCGGCCGAGAGCATCGCCGCCGCCAACGCGGCCGGGACCGTCGAGCCGGCCGACGCCGTCGAGCCGGTCCAGCCCGCCGACGCCGATCCGATCCCCGATCAGGGGCCGGGCGCCTGACCGCCCGCCGCCATGCGCGAATATCTCTACATTCTGATCATCGCGGCGGCGGTGACCTATCTCCTCACCCCGCTGGTGCGACGCGGCGCGATCGCGGCCAACGTGCAGCACGCGCCGCGCAGCCGGGATGTGCACACCGCGCCGACGCCGCTGCTTGGCGGGCTCGCCATGTACGGCGGGCTGGTGGTCGCGCTGCTGGTGGCCGAGCGGCTCCCTTACCTGCAGAGCGCCTTTCCCTCGTCGCGGACGGTTCTCGGGCTGCTGCTGGCGGCCGGGTTGCTCGTGCTGATCGGGGCCGTCGATGACCGCTGGGAGATCGGCGCCCTGGCCAAGCTGGCCGCTCAGATCGCGGCCGGCGGCATCGTGGCCTGGTCCGGCGCGACCATCCCCTGGATACCGCTGCCCGGGGGCGGGACGATGCCGCTGGAGCCGGACCTGAGCTACACGGTGACGATCCTGATCATCGTCATCACGGTGAACGCGGTGAACTTCATCGACGGCCTCGACGGTCTGGCGGCCGGGGTCGTCGGCATCTCCGCGCTGGCCTTCATGGTCTACTCCTACACGCTCACCAACTCGGTCGGCATTCCGTCCCAGTCGGTGCCGGCGGTGGAGTCGGCGGTCCTGGCCGGCATCTGCATCGGGTTCCTGCCGCACAACTTCAACCCGGCCCGGATCTTCATGGGCGACACCGGGTCAATGCTGCTCGGCCTGCTGCTCGCCTACGGGCCGATCTCGAGCACGGCCTCGCTCGACAACAACATCCTCATCAATTACGCGAGCCCGGTCAATCACCCGGTCGACCGGTTCGCGACCATCCTGCCGTTGCTGCTGCCGATCGCGATCTTGTTCATCCCCTACGCGGACCTGCTGCTGGCGGTGGTCCGGCGGATGGCGGCGGGGCAGTCGCCGTTCGCCGCCGACCGCCAGCACCTGCACCACCGGCTGCAGAACATGGGCCACTCGCACCGGCAGACGGTGCTGCTGATGTACCTGTGGGCGGCCCTGT
>Ga0302314_10008349_pt1 | contig 18449 bp, 21 predicted proteins | sample III_Palsa_N2_3_FD_200533 | JGI IMG/M metagenome (GOLD analysis project Ga0302314, IMG submission 200533) | Peat permafrost microbial communities from Stordalen Mire near Abisko, Sweden - III_Palsa_N2_3 | ecosystem: Environmental > Terrestrial > Soil > Palsa > Peat permafrost | place: Sweden...
TGCGTCCGGGTCCTCGCCGGTAGCGGGCAGCTGGGTGGTCCGTGCACCGTCGCCGTCGACCGTGAGGCGCCAGGAGCGGCCCTCGGTGGCGTGGAAGTCGAAGGCGGTGGGCTTGTGCGGCCAGGCGCTCGTCGAGAAGCTGGCGATGAACAGGTTCTCCTCGACACCGTCGAGCGCCACCTCGACAGGCAGTGAGGCTGGCTCGCCCACGGCCAGCTGGGCGTCGTAGGTGTGCACCGCGATCTCCTGGACCTGGTGCCGGGCGACGCCACCGGCGGTGTGCGGCGTCTGCGTGTAACCCCAGCCGGTGAAGCAGCCCTGGTCCGGACCGGCCTCCCGCAGGGCCGCCAGCAACAGCTCGGTTGAGGCGGCCAGCCAGGCCAGCACGGCCTCACGCTCCTGCGGCGCGACCGCATCACCCTTGGCCGGGGTCCTGGACGTGGCGTCCGGCCCGGCGGCGACGGTGGCGGCCCAGCGGCGGCGGCCCTCGCCGATGTGCTGCACCAGGTCGGACAGGGTCCATTCGGGGCAGGTCGGCACGGGCAGGTCGAGGCTGGGCGCGGCGGCGATCACGGCGCGGAACGCGGTCGAACGTTCGTCGATCAGCCGCAGCAGATCGGAAAAATCCAAAGTCTTATGCACAGCGGCAGTTCTACCACCGTGATCCACGTGCCCGACAGCGATTTTCCCAGCAGGTGCGACGGGGCACTACGCCACAGCCGAGCCCCGCGTCCCAGGCGACAGGCCCCGGCCCGCATTTCAACGCGGTCGCCTACGGGCCCCAGCGCATCGGTGTCGGCCTGAGCCGGGTCGGGAACCGGCGCGGTGGCTGACGGGAGGAACCTGCGTCGGCTTCGGCTCAGAACAGTGCCAGGCCTTCGCCGCTGGTGTCCGCGATGACGGGGCGGAAGCGCACGGGGGCGGTGTCGTGGCGGTCGGGGCCGGCCGCGGCGGCCACCGCCGGGGCTGCCTCGGCCAGCCAGGTGCGGAATCGGTCGAGGGCCTCGCGGTAGGGGACATGGGCCAGGGTGCGGTGCTCGCCGCTGGGGCAGTAGTCCAGGCTCAGGGAAATCATGCAGGAGCCCGGGGTGTTGTGACTGCCGGTCCAGGAGGCGCGCAGTTCTCCGCAGGGCGTGCGGCTGCGGGAGCTGTGCGGGTCGCGGTGGGTCGGCCGCAGTGGTTCGCCGACCAGGAGGGCGGTCAGGGCGGCCAGGTGGGGTAGCGGCAGTGTGGTGCGGGTGCGGCAGCCGGGGCAGCGGTGCCAGTGCCGGAGCCAGTCCTGGGCGTTGGTGCGGAAGAGGGCTGTGTACCGGCTGGTGACGTAGATGTCGTTGGGGTAGAGGTAGTTGGGCCGTTCCCGGGTGTTGCAGCGCTGGCAGACGGGAGCGCGGACGTAGCCGTGTTCGTGGCAGTGGTCGATCACACAGGCGGGGGCTTCCTGGCAGACGGCGCACCTCCACCCGGACACCTCCAGCGAGGCGCGCTTCCTGCTGAGCACCGAGTAGACCTGTCCGTCCAGTTCGCCCTTGTAGGGGCGCGGCGTGGTGGTGCGGCAGTCCGGGCAGAGGTTCCGGGCGGCCCACCGGTCGGGGCGGTCAGCGACGGTGCCGCACTGCCGGCAGGTCCGTGCGGCCGGCAGCCATTGAGCCTCGGCGTGCTCAGCCGCGTCCAGCACCTTCACCAGAGCACGGGGCAGCCACCAGGTGTCTTCCGCCGATGCCTGGGGCCGCTCGACTATGGCCCGGCGCCAGTCGATCCCCGCCAGGTGCGGCAGGGAACCAGGGCCGCACTGTGATCGTTCAGAGGCGGTATCGACGCCGGCTTGAGCCCATTCCCGGCCCAGACGCCAGCGCCATCGGAGTCCCGACCCGTCACTTTGATCCGTCCTCAGGGGCCCGGGGGAAGGGGAGACTCGGACCAGGCCCCCTCGGTTCACCATGACCGCGCCCAGCTCCGCGGCCGCGAGGCGCACGTCGGCTTCGCACACCTGCCACTGTCCGTCGGCTCCCTTCGTGATCGGCAGCACACGCGCCCCGAGGAGCACGTACCCCGCCCGCGGATCGGAAGGGAAGCAGGTGAGGGCTCCGGAGACGGCCGGGACCGCGCTGCGGGTCATCAGCTCGACCCACAGGGCATCCGCGACGGCCAAGGCAAGGCGCCGCTCTGCACGGCGCGGGGTAACGCAGTGGGGCATGCCCGGCACGCTAGCAGGCGCCCCGGAAGCCGGGGTCAGCATGACGCCGACGGCGAACTTCATGGTGTTCTCCTGGACCCTGGCCAAAGGCGCCCTCACAGCGAAGCCCACGCCGGTCACGGCAAGGACCGCGGCGGCGCCGATGCAGGCCAGGGGAAGGCTGCGCTGGTTGTTGCCGAAGGTGACCACGATGAAGGCGACTTCGAGTCCTTCCAGGAAGACACCCGCCCCAGTAGTCACCGTGTTGTGTCGCAGGTCAGCACGGCGTGCAGCACAACGCGCGGTGGTCTAGGCCTTGCGGACAGCGGGTGGGTTCCAGCGACCGTTCAGGACCTGTCGGCCGGGTGCGTACAGGCGCATGGTGACGCCGAGCGGCCCGAGCGGGGTGGGCAGCCAGTTCGCTTCGCGATCGGGGCCGGGGTTGGTGTGCCGGAGATGGAGGGTCAGGGAGCCGTCGGCGTTGAAATCCAGCGGGTCGCGGTCGCCGAGTGCGAAGCGGTTGAGCTCGTTGGCGACCTGGAAGCCTTCGGCGTCGTACATGGTGACCGACCAGAACGCGTGTACGGGCGGCAGGCGGTCGGCGTCGAAGTGCAGGACGTAGTCCGTTGCCCCGTCCAGGGCATCGCCGTCGGCATCGGTGATGAGCACGGGGTAGACGGCGTCCTCGGCGGGGTTGGCGCCGAGGCCGACGGCGGCGACAACGGCGCGGGGGAAGTAGTTGTTGCCGTAGACGCCCATGGTGTCGGTCAGGCTCACCCACCCGTTGACCTGAGTCGCGAGGTCGGGGATCCCCGCCAGGATCGACGCACGCGCGGTACTCGCCCCGGCCTCGATCTCGGCGATCTGGGCGACGTCGAAAGCGCCGGGGTCGAAGTCCTGGCCGGGCACGATACCCAACTCGGCGATCCGGGCCAGCTGGGAGAAGTCGGTGGCGTGAGGCGGGTTGACCTTCATCACCCGGGCGGCGCGGGCGAAGAGGGCGACCGCGCTCATCCGGTTGGTGAGCATCAGCGGTTCGGTGTCGGTGTCGACGTCGATGTCGGGGACGGCCCTGTGGTCGGGCACGGCGTGCAGCGCGGTGATCCGGTAGTCGTCCTGCACCGCGTGCACGGCCGGGTAGTCGGCCGGCCCGTTGGTCTGGGTCCGGCCGATGATCCACACGTACGCGGTCGGCGCTGCGATCACGTGCGTGTCCCGAGGGGTTTCGCCGGTGTAGCCGGGGCCCACGACGACGAAGTCGCGGGCGTCCGTGCCGGTGGTGCGCTTGCCCGGATTGGCGAAGACGTCCGTCCACATGTCCAGCATCGGCAGCATGTAGTAGCGGTCCCGGGTGTCCGGGGCGTGCAGGACCAACGGACCGGCTGTCAGGTCCAGCCACGCCGACGAGTACAGGGTGTCGAAGTTCGGCCGAACCACGGTGCGGAAGTCCGCGGACGGGAACGCGCGCAGGTGGTGGAACCGATTGGCCGGCCCGAAGCCGGGACGCACCCCCGCCTCGAAGCTCAACTGCTGCATACGGGTGAGGTCCATCAGGACCAGCGGGTACAGGTAGACGTACGCCTCATGGCTCAACGTCCGCAGATCGCTCGACAGCCTGCTCATGGGTTACTCCCTTTGGGGGATCCGGCAATCGCGGCCCGGGTGCGGCCTCGCCGCCGCACCCGGGCCAACGCGGTAGCCAGGCTGCGCCGCCAGTTGTCACCGGGCTGTGGAGGGGCCGGTGCCGCCAAGCCGACGATACGGTCCCTTCAGCGGTATCGCCCTACAGCGTTGTGGATGACGGCCCCGGAAAGGGTCATTTATGAGACCATGCCGTTCCTTCCGAGTGCCCGGCGGGTGCCGTCCGGCCGAGATCGGGGCAGTGCTCTGATCCGGTGCGGCCGAAGCGGCGGGGCGTGGGCAAGGCAGGGTCGGAGTCGGAATCGGGGTCCAGGGCTGCGGTGAGGCGTTGGCGCAGCAAGCGGCCGAGTGGGCGGTCCACCAGCCGGTTCAGTGCGGCAGCGAGCAGCAGTGAGAACAGCAGTCCGAGGGTGATCGAGGGCAGCAGTCCGAGGCTGGGGAGAGCCTTGAGTGTCGCGCGGGTGACGGGGATGCCGAGGCTCTGGTGAACCAGGTAGAAGGGGTAGGTCAGTGCGCCTGCGTAGACCAGTGGCCGCCAGCGAAGGTGGCGTAGGGGGCCGGGTCCTGCCAGGACGAGCAGGAGGAGGAGGCCGGTGAGCAACGCGGCGCAGACGGGCCAGCTGGGGCTGGCTCCGCGCGCGGCGGGGACGGCGTGTTCGGTGACGCGCGCGTTCAGGACGGTCAGGGCGTAGCACCAGGCGAAGCCGGCCAGCAGCCAGAGCAGCAGGTTGGGTCCGAAGCGGTGCATGAGGTAGAGGGCGATGCCGGTGACGAAGAGCCCGGCGTACTGGCTGAGCAGGAACTCGTTCATGACCGCGGAGTGCAGTTCGAGGCTGATGGCGGCCAGGATGAGCCAGAGGAAGCCGAAGGCGATGGCGCGGCGGTAGGTCAGGCCGATGAGCAGAAGGAGGCCCATCAGCAGGTAGAACCGGGCTTCCACCCACAGCGTCCAGGCGACGCCGTCGGTGGTCTGCAGGCCGAGCGGGCCGGGGATCATGGTGAGGTTGCCGAGGCTGGTGCGGATGTCGGTGGGTGCGCCCGAGCGCTGGCCGGCCAGGACGGTGATGCTGCCGAGGGCGACTATCAGGATGACGACGGCCCAGTAGAGCGGGAAGAGCCGGGCGACGCGGGAGATCGCGAATTGTGCGGGGGTGCGGCCCCAGCAGCTCATGCAGATCACGAAGCCGCTGATCAGGAAGAACGCCTCGACGCCGAGCCAGCCGTATCCGCTGACCGTGTGCAGCAGCGGGGCGGCCACGGGCAGGTCGCGGCCCTTGCCCCAGAAGTCCGGGGTGGGCGTACCCAGGTAGTGGTAGGCAGCCACGGCTGCCGCCGCCAGCAGCCGCAGCCCGTCGACGGCCGCCAGGCGGGACGGCCTGGCTTCGGCGGCGCGCGGCCGGAGCCGCGTGCGGAGCGGAGCGGGGAGAGTGGGCATGGCGATGTGCTCCTCCGGCGTGGACGCGGGGATCGAGGGGTGGCGGGGCGGGTGCGGGGGGATGGCCTACGGGCGGCCGTGGGCGATGGCGCGGTGGGTCGCCGGCTGTGCGAGGACAGCGAGGGCCGGCATGATCGCGGTCGCGTCGAAGTGGTGTGATCCGGCCGGATCGCACTACGCGTGGGAGGGTCGGTGGACGTCGGCGGATCGCCGACGTCGTGCGCCGGCTCCGGGCGGGCGGAGGACTGGATCGTCGACCCGCCCGGCGAGGACGTCAACGCCTCGGCCCAACGATCGAGCTCAGGAGTGTGCCCGCACCCGGCTTCGCCGCCATGTGTAGGCCAGGGCGGCGGCTGCGAGGAGCGCGAGCACGGCGCCTGAGGGGTTGGTGAGACTGGTCAGTGCCACAAGTGCCGCGATCACGAGTGCGCCGGCGGTCGTGCCGGGCCGCTGGACGAAGGGAAGCGCGATGAGGAGCACTAGCGCCCACAGAAGCGCGGTCACCGTGTGGAGCGCGCTCGCATTGCCGACCTGCCCCAGCAGCAGCGGAAGCAGGCCCAGCGCGAACACCCCGCCGATGAGCCCGGTTTCACCCTGCTGTGGACTCAGCAGTTCGGGCGGCACGGCTGCCAGGAGCAGCCACAGGGCAATGGAGGGCAGCAGAGCCGCGCTGAGCGCATGAAGGTTCTCGCCACGCACGATCCACAGGACCGCCACGGTCGGCGGAACCTGGACCAGTGTCCCGACGGTTGCCAGGACCCTGGCCCCCTGCCATCGCGCGCCGAACATCAGGCCCAGTACAACCATCCACAGCACGGCCGCGCCGACCTGGTCCCCGAGCATGAGCCGGTAGGAGGTCGGCCGGCCGCCCGGCGAGGAGGAGTACGGATCGGTCCCGGTGAGGTATCCGATCGAGGCGCCGACGTACGCGGCCATCGCCAGGGGCACCGCGCGCGCCAGGACCGCCGCCCCGCGGCCCTCCTGCCCCACTCCCAGACGCACCCGCAAGCCGTGTTCGGCGACGTCCAAGGCCTCACGGACCAGAGAGACGCGTCCGGCGTCGGCCGTGGCCTGGGCGAAGATCGCCGCGATTTCCGCCGCGTGCTCGGCCCGCGAGGAGGGTGGATAGGCGCGCAGCGCGATCCGCAGCACCCCCGTGGGCTCAGGTATCTGATCCTCGCTCATGCCGTGGCTCCCTTCAGGTGTGGCCGCGGCGCCAGTCGCCGTTCAGCCTCCTCGGTGATGGCCCGCAGCCGCACTGTCTCCTGCGCGAGCGCGGTGCGACCGGACTCGGCCAGCGCGTACACCTTGCGCGCGCGGCCGTCCACAATCTCCTCGCGCACCACAAGGACCAGCCCCTCCCGCTGCAGCCGGTCCAACGCGCCGTACAAGGTCCCGGTGCGCAGACGCACCCGCCCGCCCGAGATCTCTGCGACCTCCTGCATCAGCGCATAGCCATGCCGAGGCTCATCAGCCAGGGCCGTGAGCAGGAGCAAGGTCGGCTCCTGCATCGGACGTGAATACTCGCTCATGGTGACTACATATACTGGTGACCGGCATATGGGCGCAAGCCTCGGCCGGTTGGCCACAACTCTGCGGCTGCACACCCCATTCGAACCCTGGAGGTGCCACAGGCTCCGTCCGTGCTGGTCAGACAGCATGTTGTTGGTACTCGTGCAGGGTGCCGCCGAGCCGATCTCTTCGTCGGATGTCCAGCTGGTCCAACTGGATTGCTTCGGTGATTGGTTGGGGAAGTCGGCGTAGTGGCGCGGCATTCGGACCCCGGTGGTGTAGCCGTGGATCAGCGGCCGCGGCATCAGCCTGGGGTCGTAGGGCGGGTAGCCGCGCTTCTCGGTGGAGTCGGCCTCGGCACGGCTTCGCGGTGGGAGAAGGTCAGCGGACTGATCACCGACCGGCCGGCGCATCATCCGGATGCGCCGACGGGTCCGCTTCCCGGGGGCGGCAGCATCACCGCCGATGCTTCTCCGGCGTTCCGGGCGATGAGAAAACGTGGAGGCCGAGCGGGGTGCTACGGTGCGGCGATCTGCCGTGTCAGTTTAGATTGACACGGCAAGGATGTCAGTCCAAACTGACAAGCATGGGCATCGAAGAACTCAGCGTGAACCTCTCGTCGGATGACCCGGCCATTGGGCTCCGCGCCTCGCTGGCGCTCCATCGCCTGGCTGAGAGGGTCGAAGCGAACCACGTCGCGTCGGCCCGGGAAAAGGGCTGGTCGTGGCAGCAGATCGGAGACGCTCTGGGCGTCACCCGCCAATCCGTACACACCAAATACAACAAGGAGTCATCATGACCACCGAATCCGTTGTGCCGGAGGTGCATCACGCGTGGGCCATCTATTTGCAGGCCAGTGAGGAGGCCCGTCGTCGAGGTGACCGCCGAACCGGCACCGATCACCTCTTGCTCGCCCTGTTGGAGGACCCCTCGATCGAAGTCGCCTTGGGCGTGAGCCTGCAGCAAGCTCGCCAGGCCCATGAGTCACTCGATCGCGAAGCCCTGGGCTCCCTGGGCCTGGAGTTCGGCACCGACGCTCCGGAACTGCCGATGCGCGCCGTGCCGAAGAAGCCGAGGCTCAGAGACGTCGCGCAAAAAGATCGCCTCCGCATGACGCCCGCGGCAAAGAAAGTGCTTGAGGCAGCGGTCAAGCCCAACCGCCGGAAGCTCCAGGTCGCGGCCCAGCAGGTGCTGGCCCAGATCCTCGCTCTCCAGCCACCAGATCCTGCGGCGGTGCTGCTGGGCGCTCTCGACGTGGACACGCCGGAGGTTCGACGCCGATTGGATGCGGTCGCGCCCGACAGCTGAGTCCCCAGCGACTCACCAAGTGGATCACCGACGTCGTAGGACTGACGACATATGTTCGGACGCGCCGGCGTCCCGCTCCTCGCAAACGCATCCTTCTGGCCTGACGCGACGTTACCGAGTCGCAGGAGTGAGGGCGTTGCCGCCATGGCATGCGGATCGGCCGGAGGCCACGGGCCCTGCAGTTGCATCGCGAATGCCCGTGTTCGGACCGGAGGTGCCATGTCCCTGAAGATGAAGTTGGCCGCGATAACACTCGACTGCGCGGATCCGCTGGCGCTGGCGGCGTTCTATCAGCAGGCCACCGGCCTTGCGCCCCATCCGAAGTCAGATGCCGACTTCGCTGGAATCACGCGTGAGGACGGGCTGTTCATCGGATTTCAGAGAGTCGATGGCTACCGGGCGCCGACATGGCCTGACCAAACGGTTCCGCAGCAGTTCCACCTCGACTTCGCGGTGCCGGACTTCGACGAGGCCGAGGCCCAGTTGCTGGCGCTGGGCGCGGGCAAGCCCGATCACCAGCCGGGAGAGGGCAAGTGGTGGCGGGTCCTCACTGATCCGGCTGGGCATCCCTTTTGCCTGGTCATGGACGAAGAGGGCAAGCAGGCATAGCTCCGATCAGGTCACTGCCGGTCTGTTCAACCTAGTGCTCGGCCTCGGCGGCCTGGAACCGGTCTGCGGGCCATCCGGTGGCTTGGAAGACGGCGACGGGGTCCAGGTAGTCGCGCCAGTGCGTCACCTTGCGGTCCTTGACGGTGATCACGGAGACGAAGTGGTTGTCGTAGGCGCGCCGGGTGCGCACCGCCCGCCCGTGCACCGCGTACTCCAGCACGACCACGGACGTCTCGGGGTCCCGGTGGACGGCAAGCCCGTCCGCGCTGTGCAGAACCATGGCATCGCCGTAGCCGCGGTACAGGTCGGCAACCGCACGGCGTCCCTGAACCCGGCGCGGGTAGCCGGGCACGGAGATCACGTATTCGAAGACCACGTCCTCGGCCAGCAGGTCGAAGAAGTGGTCACCCTCGACGAGTCCCGCCAGCCCCTCCTGGACGACCTGGAAGAACGGGTCCAGCGCCGCGAAGTCGGCGACGTCGCCGATGGAGATGCTCACCGCGTCGCCGGAGAGGTCCAGGCGTGGACGCTGCGCCGGGCGAAGCTGCGGTCCTGGTCGCCGCCGTAGGTGCCCAGGTACGTGACGTGGCGCACCCCTCCGGCTTCGGCGACGTCGAGGAAGGCAGCCACCTGCTCGGCGTAGGTGACCCGCAGGACGGGCGTGACGAGGTAGTGCCGGTCGACGCCGTCGAGGGCACCGGAGTGGGTGGTGGCGTCGTCCCAGTCGAACAGCACGTCGGCGCCGTGGCGCGCTGCGGTGCGGGCGCCTGGCCCTCGCGCGGCGAGTCCTCTCGCCACGAGCGAGCCGGTGCGCCCGGTGCCGCCGAGGATGAGTGCGGTCTGTGGTGATCTGGTCATGGCTCAATCGTGAGAGCAGGCCATGAGCGAATCAATGCGTGTGATGCTCGATCTTTTACGTCAAACGCTCGAATCATTGCCCATGAGGGTTGTCTCGCTGATACTGATCGTGTGGACATACTGCACGATCACCTTGTTCGGGCACGCGCCTCCGGAGCCGTGTTCGCCCGGACCGTGGCCGAACCACCCTGGGGGCTGCGGCTTGCCGGCTCGATCCAGCTGGCCGTGCACACGGTGATCCGGGGCAGGGGATGGCTGTGGCTCGACGACCCGGGTGGTGCGGTGGAGCTGGTGCCGGGGGAGGTGACGCTCGTGCGCGGCGGAACCGATCACTTCATCGGACACGAGCCGGGTGCCGACTGCCTCGAACCCGAGGACTTCCGGGCCCGGCACGCGCAGGACGGATCTGCCGGGGCCCCGGGGGCGACCGTGTTCCTCTGCGGCGCCTACCGTTTCTCCGGCGACATCGGCAGCGGACTGCTCGAGGCACTGCCGCAGACGCTGACCCTCTCGGCGGCGGTCGGTGACCCGCTGCGGGACGTGATCGCGCTGCTGTCGCATGAGCTGGCCGCCCCCGAGCCCGGACAACCCACGGTGCTCGACCGGCTCCTCGACATCCTCCTGGTGCTCGCCATCCGCAGCGATTTCCGACGCAGCCCGACCGCACCCCGCTGGTACCGGGCATCCGCAGATCCCCGGCTGAGCGCCGCGCTGCAGGCCATGCACGAGAACGCCGGCCACCCCTGGTCAGTGCCCGAACTCGCCGCGATCAGCGGCCTGTCCCGGGCGGCCTTCGCGCGGACCTTCCGGGACGCCCTCGGCCGGACTCCCATGCAGTACCTGACCGACTGGCGGATGGCTCTCGCCCGCGACCACCTGCGCACCGGCGAGCTCGGCCTGACGAGTATCGCCCGCGCCGTCGGCTACAGCTCGCCCTACGCGTTCGCGGCCGCCTTCACGCGCCACCATGGCCAACCCCCCGGGACCTGGCGGCAGAGCGAGTCGCTCCGGACGCAGCCGCGCGTGGGGAATGATCCCCACACCCGCTGACACCGCCTGTTCGTGTCTGCAGAGCGCCAATGCCGGGGAGCGCCACCGGCATGTCGGTGGCGCTCCCCGGTTGTGCGGGGTGGTCGGCCGCGGATGCCGCGTGGGGTCAGCCCGACATGGGGTCTGCGGGCAGCGGAGACGAGACCGTCGGCGCGCCCTGCCGTTCGCGGCCGGTGTCCACCGGCCCGTCCGCAGTCCGGGGTGACGCCCTGCGGTGGTCGGCTGCTGCGATCCGCTGCAGCAGGGTCGGAGTCACGTGGCGGTAGGCGGCCGGAGCGATCGGGTTGAGCCAGTGCGTGGCCCGCACCAGCTTGTTGATGTTGATGTTGAGGTCGAGGTCGTCCAGCATCTCGTCGACATGGTGCATCGAGAACGGAATGATCTTTGTGCCCCGGCTGTGGTGCCTGTCGGTGGCGATGTCCATGAAGGCCAACTGGTCGACCACCGCCTGCCGCATGGCGGGCCGGTCGGGGAGCGGCAGCTCGCCCGCGAGATCGGCTGCGATCCACACCGCTGCCATTTCGGCGTTCGGCGGGCTGAGGAACGAGGAGTTGTAGCCGTTGAAGTACAGGCCGGGGACGTCGACCGGCAGGACCTGCCGGTACAGCATGAAGTTCCCGCGCTCGTCCAACAGCCGTTCCTGCACGTCCGCGCCGAGAAACGGCACGCCCTGGGTGAAGCCGGTGGCGCACACGACGAGATCGGCCGGCAGCGCGCTGCCGTCGCTCAACTCGGCGATCGGCTTGCCCTCACGGGCGCCGAGCGCGGTGATGGTGCGGTCGCGGTGGACGGTGATGGTGCCGTCGGCGACCCCTTCGAAGAAGCCCTCGGTCGCCAGCCCGATGGCACCGGTGATGATGCCCTCCATGGTTCCGGACGGCAGCAGGCCGAGCTTCCGCAGTTTGAACTGCCGGACCGAGACCGAGCCCACGGAGTTGAGCATGTTGCGGCGTGCCCGGTCGCCCGGGCCGTGCAGGAACTTCTCGAGGCCCCGCAGATACCGGTAGCGGAACAGCGCTTTGCCCATCCGGGTCAGCAGCAGCATCTTGAAATTGAGGAGTCCACCGATCCTGCGCGGTACCTTCCAGAGCAGCTGACGGGCGATCACATCGGTGCCGGCGGCGGTCCGGCTGATCGCCACGGTGATGTCGCAGGCCGACTTGCCGTAGCCGACGACCAGCACCCGCTTGCCGCGAGCCTCCTCCGCCTCGTGGAACTCCGTGCCCGCGCACAGTCGCCCGCCCGCTTCGGTGAACTCCTCGCGCCCCGGGTAGTGCGGGATCGCGGGCTCGCAGAACACACCGTTCGCGACGACGAGCCGGTCGAACTCCTCCGTCGACTCCGCGCCCGAGGCGGTTCGCGTGTCCACTGCCCACCGCCCGTCGGCGAGCGGCCGGGCGGCGGTGACCTCGGTGCTGAGCCGCAGGGCGCGGTCGAGGCCGAACGCGGTGGCGTAGGAGGCGAGATAGGACTGGACCTGGGTGCCGCTCGGCCACTCGGGACAGTCCTTGGGCATGGGGAAGTCGGAGAGCGAGTACTGCGCCTTGGGGCTCTGGGTGGTCAGGCCGGGATAGCGCCGGGTGCGGCTCCAGACGCCGCCGACGTCGGGGGTCTTGTCGAACACCTGGACGTCGTGCCCGGCCTGGGTCAGGACCTTCGCCGTGGCGAGGCCGGCGACACCGGCGCCGATGACTGCGACTCTCATGGCTACCCGACCTCGGGAGGGAGCCGCAGTTCGATGCCGAAGTCGGCCATGATTCCCTGCATGACCGAGATGTCCTTCGGGCCCGGCGGCATGTCCGCGAGGGTCTGGTAGTACTTCTCGAGACCGGCGGGCGAGACCACGGAGATGACCCTGGCCTCCGCCTGGTACGGGTTGCGGAACGCATGGACGACGTCACGGGGCAGGTAGAGGTAGTCGCCGTGTTCGAGGACGAAGTCCTCGCCGCCGAGGTGGACGTCCAACCGCCCGGCGAGGCAGATGAAGGACTCGTCCTCGCGGGTGTGCAGGTGCGGGGGAGGACCGTCGGTCTGCGGGGGAATCGCGTACTCGAACAGCGAGTAGGCGTCATGGGTCGACTTGCCGTCGGTTTTCACCGTGATGCCGAGGCCGATCGCCGCGATCGCGCGGCCGTCGCGGGAGGGGAGCATGTAGCCACCGCCGAGAGTCACCGTCGTCTCCTAGAGGTCGCGGGCACCGACGGGCGGACGGTGCCAGGGATGTCACACAGTGGGCGCAGCGCAGGGGTTCGCGCAATCGCCGGTCCCGCTCAGCGGGACGGCCCAGGGGGAGTGCGTTCGCCGCGTGGGTCAGCGGCGTCGACGTGGGCGGGGTCCGCACCCGGGTGCTGCGGGCGGGATCCGGCCCCGACCTGGTCCTGCTGCACGGCACCGGCGGCCACCTGGAGGCCTACGCCCGCGACCTCGCCGGGCTGGCGGCGGACTTCAGCGTCACCGCCTACGACATGGTCGGCCACGGCTGGTCCGCGCTGCCCGACCGCCCCTACACGGTGGACGTCCTCTCGGGTCACCTGCTGGGCCTGATGGACGCCCTGGGCATCGACCGGGCCCACCTGTCCGGAGAGTCGCTGGGCGGCTGGGTGGCCGCCTGGTCGGCCGCCCACCACCCCGACCGGGTCGCGCGCCTGGTGCTGAACACCCCCGGCAACATCGCCAACAAGCCCGAGGTGATGGCCCGTCTGCGCGACAGCACCATGGCCGCCGTCCGCAACCCCGACGAGGAGACCGTGCGCCGACGCGTCGAATTCCTCTTCCACCACAAGGAGATGGTCACCGACGAGCTGGTGGACCTGCGCCGTGCCGTCTACAGCCGACCCGGCTTCCTGCGGGCCATCACCAACACCCTGGTCCTCCAGGACCCGGAGGTCCGCAAGGACTTCGCCTGGTCACCGCACTGGGTCGGCCGGATCACCGCGCCCACCCTGCTGCTGTGGACCGAACACGACCCCACCGGCGGCCTGGACGAGGCCGCGCTGCTGCTGGAGTGGCTCCCCGACGCCCGGCTGCACGTGATCGCGGACGCCGGGCACTGGCCGCAGTGGGAGAAGCCGGACGAGTACCTGCGGACCCATCGCGACTTCCTGCTGCTCGGCAAGGACCCGTCATGAGCGAGATCGTCGGCTTCGTCGGCATGTCACATTCACCGTTCGCCGCCATGATGCCGCCGCAGGACCCCTCGCAGCCCGGCGGACACTTCCTCGCCGACGCCGCCCGGGTGGCGGACGCCGTGACCCGGCTGGCACCGGACGCCATCGTCGCCATCGGCCCCGACCACTTCCACGCGAACTTCTACGACCTGATGCCGCCGTTCCTGCTCGGCGTGGAGGAAGCCACCGGCTTCGGCGACTTCGGCAGCAGGTCCGGCCCGCTGCCGGTGGCCTCGACACTGGCCTGGGCGATCCGGGACGGGCTCGCGGAGTCCGGGTTCGACATCGCCCTCTCCTACTCGCTCACCGTCGACCACGGCGTCGTCCAGAGCTACGACATGATCTGCGGCGGAACCGACATCCCGGTCGTCCCCCTGGTCGTCAACACCGCCGCGCCCCCGCTGCCCAGCATGGAACGCTGCGTCCTGCTCGGCCAGGCCCTCGGCTCAGCGATCCGCAGCGCCGGGTTCGCCGGCCGGGTCCTCCTGCTCGCCAGCGGCGGCCTGTCCCACTGGCTGCCCTCCAACGACCCGCGCGACCCCTCGGTGGCCGACGACCGACGCCGGTCGGTGATCCACGGCCGACGGGACACGAGGGCCTTCGCCGCCGCACGCGAACCCCTGGTCCGCGCCATGGGCGGCAATCCGGACGCCCGGGTCAGCCCCGAATGGGACCGCTGGTTCCTCAAACACCTCGCGGCAGCGGACCTCGCCCCCATCACCGCGCTGGGCGACCGGGAGCTGGAGGACCGGGCCGGCAGCGGCAGCCACGAGATCCGGACCTGGCTCATCGGCCAGGCCGCCATCCGCGGGCAACTCTCCTGGACCAGCTATGAGGCGACCCCCGAATGGATCACCGGCATGGGCATCGCCACCACCTTCGAGGTGCACTGATGACACGGAGCGCATCCGGAGCCGGCGCGGCACTGCGCCGGCTCACCACCGCCGTCCACGACAGACGCCCCTGCGCCCCGCTGCGCGACCTGCTTCCGCCGGACGATCTCGACGCGGCCTACGCCGTCCAGGCCGCCTGGGTCAGTGAGCGGACCACGGCCGGCGCCACGGTCGTGGGCCGCAAGATCGGCCTGACCAACCCGGCCGTGCAGCGCCAACTCGGCGTCGACCAGCCCGACGTCGGTGTACTGATGGACGACATGGCCTGCCCCGCCGACCGGCCCGTCGACATCGCCCGCACCCTGCAGCCCAGGATCGAGGCCGAGATCGCCTTCGTCCTGGCGCACGACCTCACCGGCGCGGTGATCGGCCCGGCCGACGTCGCCGCCGCGACCGCCCATGTCACCGCCGCACTGGAGATCGTCGACAGCCGAATCGCCGACTGGGACATCGGCACTGTCGACACCATCGCGGACAACGCCTCCTCGGGCCTGTTCGTGCTCGGCGACGGGCAGTGCAAGCTCGGCGACCTCGACCTGCCCGGCTGCGCGATGACCATGTGGCGCGGCGGGACCGAGGTGTCGACGGGGTCGGGGGCGGCGAGCCTGGGCAACCCGCTGGAGGCCGTCGCCTGGCTGGCGGCCACCGTACGCGACCACGGACGACCGCTGCGCGCGGGCGAGATCGTACTGTCGGGCGCACTCGGACCGATGGTGCCGGTCGCCGCAGGCGATCGCTTCCGGGCGGTCATCAGCGGCATCGGCGAGGTCGGGGTCTCTTTCCGGGAGGGCGCCGCATGAGCGGGATCAAGGTGGCGGTGATCGGCTCCGGCAACATCGGCACCGATCTCATGGTGAAGGTGCTCCGCATGGGACAGCACCTGGAGATGGCGGCCATGGTGGGAATCGATCCGGGGTCGGACGGCCTCGCCCGTGCCCGGCGGCTGGGCGTGCCGACCACCGCCGACGGGGTCGAGGGCCTCGTGGCGATGCCCGGGTGCTGGGGCCCCACGGCAAGCGGCTGATCGACCTCACCCCGGCCGCGATCGGTCCGTTCGTCGTTCCGTCGGTCAACCTCGGACAGCACCTGGACGCGCGCGACCTCAACATGGTCACCTGCGGAGGGCAGGCCACGGTCCCCGTGGTGGCGGCGATCGCCGGTGTGACCCCGGTGCCCTACGCCGAGATCATCGCGTCGATCGCCTCCAAGTCGGCCGGCCCCGGCACCCGCGCCAACATCGACGAGTTCACCGAGACCACGGCGGCGGCGATCGAATCCGTGGGAGGCGCGGGGCGCGGCAAGGCGATCATCGTCCTCAATCCGGCCGAGCCGCCGCTGCTCATGCGCGACACGGTGTTCTGTCTGGTCCGCGACCCCGACAGCGGCCGCATCACGGACGCGGTCGAGCGCATGGTCACGGAGGTCGCGGCCTACGTCCCCGGATACCGGCTCAAACAGCCGGTGCAGATCGCGCCCGTGGACTCCCGCGACATGCGAACACTGGTGGGTGACCAGCAGGTGACCCACCGGGTGAGCGTCTTCATCGAGGTCGAGGGCGCGGGCCACTACCTGCCCGCCTACGCCGGCAACCTCGACATCATGACTTCGGCCGCCCTGCGGGTCGCCGAACAGATCGCCGCCCGCATGGTGGAGGCCACAGCATGAGCCGCAGAGTGTTCATCCAGGACGTCACCCTTCGCGACGGCATGCACGCCACCCGCCACCGCATCACCCCCGCGAAGGCCGCGGAGATCGCCGTCGCCCTCGACGCCGCGGGCGTCGACGCGATCGAGGTCGCCCACGGAGACGGGCTCGCGGGCGGCAGCCTCACCTACGGGCCCGGCAGCCACACCGACTGGGAGTGGACGGAGGCCGTGGCGTCGAGCATCACCACGGCCCGCCTCACCACCCTGCTGCTGCCGGGCATCGGCACCCTCAAGGAGCTGCGACACGCCTTCCGGCTGGGAGTCCGCTCGGTGCGCGTCGCCACCCACTGCACCGAGGCCGACGTCGCCGCCCAGCACATCACCACCGCCCGCGAACTGGGCATGGACGTCTCGGGCTTCCTGATGATGAGTCACCTGGCCGAGCCCGCCGAACTGGCCCGACAGGCCGCCCTGATGGAGGCCTACGGCGCGCACTGCGTCTATGTCACCGACTCCGGGGGCCGGCTGACCGTCAACGGGGTCCGCGAACGGGTCCGCGCATACCGGGAGACTCTGAACCCAGGAACCGAGATCGGCATCCATGCCCATGAAAACCTCTCGCTCTCGGTCGCCAACTCCCTGGCCGCCGTTGAGGAGGGCGCGACCCGGGTCGACGCCTCCCTCGCCGGCCACGGCGCCGGCGCGGGCAACTGCCCGATCGAGGCGTTCGTCGCCGTGGCCACCTTGGAGGGCTGGCAGCACGGCTGCGACCTCTTCGCCCTCCAGGACGCGGCCGACGACCTGGTCCGCCCGCTGCAGGACCGGCCGGTGCGGGTGGACCGTGAGACCCTCACCCTGGGATACGCAGGCGTCTATTCCAGCTTCCTGCGCCATGCCGAAGCCGTCTCCGAGAGACACGGCGTCGAGGTACGCGCCCTCCTCCTGGAGGACGGACGCCGCAACCTCATCGGCGGCCAGGAGGACATGCTCGCCGATATCGCCCTCGACATGTCCGCACGCGGCGGGTCCAAGTCCCGGTAGGGGTGGTGGTGGGTCGCCGTTGACGTTCTGCCCGGGGGCCGGCGGATGCTCGGCCGGGTCGGCTCTGCTGAGGGCCCGGGGACGGGGAGTCCTCGAGCCTTCCGTCGTGTGCCGTTGCTCAGCTGCCGTTGACGGCCTCGGCGTAGCGGGCGGTGACGTCGTCCCAGTTGACGAGGTCCCAGAGCTTGGTGACGTAGTCGGGGCGGACGTTGCGGTACTGGAGGTAGTAGGCGTGCTCCCAGGCGTCGAAGACCAGCAGCGGGGTGACGCCCTGGCCGACGTTGCCGTGGTGGTCGTAGACCTGGGAGACGACCAGGCGCTTGGCGAGGGGCTCCCAGCCGAGGATGCCCCAGCCGCTGCCCTGGACGCCGGTGGTGGCGGCGGTCAGCTGCTTCTTGAAGGACTCGAAGCCGCCCAGGTGCTCCTCGATGGCGGTCGCGAGGACGCCGTCGGGGCGGTCGCCGCCCTCGGGGGAGAGGTTCTGCCAGAACTGCGAGTGCAGGACGTGGCCGGACAGGTGGAAGGCGTAGGTCTTCTCCAGGCCGACCAGGCCGCCGAACTGCTCCTTGTCCTGGGCTTCGGTGATCTGCTCCAGGGTGTCGTTGGCGCCCTTGACGTAGGCGGCGTGGTGCTTGGCGTGGTGCAGTTCCAGGATCTCCCCGGTGATCGCGGGCTCCAGCGCCGCGTAGTCGTAGGGCAGGTCGGGCAGGTTGTACTGGGCCATGGTGCGGCACCCTCTCATCAGGCGGTGGCTTCTGATCGATCGTCCGACACCACTATTGCGAATAAGTTGCAATAACTTCAAGTGTGCAGAAAGATGTGTTGCGGGGTGGGGCGGCTGATCAGCCTCCCCGCTGAAGCCCGGCCGGGCACCGGTACGGGAGTCCGTGCGAGTCCGCTGATCGTCTTCCCACCCGGCGCCCGCCGGGCCAGACAGCCGACCCACCCCGCCCGCGCGAGCACGCTCTGCAGCCCAGTGCAACTGGCTGGGTGCGACACGAAGTCGCGTATGGCGAGTGAACTCGCAGATTGGAGGCCGGCGATGCCGGGTGCGTAGTTCCTGATCAGTGTTCGAGATCGGTCCCCTCCTCGACGTGCGTCCGCAGGTCCTGCCTG
>Ga0302314_10008350_pt1 | contig 18449 bp, 15 predicted proteins | sample III_Palsa_N2_3_FD_200533 | JGI IMG/M metagenome (GOLD analysis project Ga0302314, IMG submission 200533) | Peat permafrost microbial communities from Stordalen Mire near Abisko, Sweden - III_Palsa_N2_3 | ecosystem: Environmental > Terrestrial > Soil > Palsa > Peat permafrost | place: Sweden...
GCTGAAGCTTTCTGGGATAGGTGCGGTGGCGGCTTCCCTTCCCGGCTTTGCGCAGGATCTGGCTGCGCCGGATTACAAGATCGAGATTGCACCGGTGGCTTGGGAGCTATCGCCGAAACATACGATCCGGACAGTCGCGTATAACGGGCAGGTTCCGGGGGCGTTGTTGCGCTTCAAAGAAGGGCAGCCGGTGACGGTTGATGTAACGAATCGGACGGAGCGCGCTGAGGTGGTGCATTGGCATGGGCTCTTTCTGCCGCCGAGTGTGGATGGTGCAACGGAAGAAGGTACGCCAACGATTGCGCCGGGGGCGACGAAGCGGTACATCTTTACGCCACGGCCTGCGGGCTTTCGGTGGTATCACACGCATACGATGGCGGACGATGACCTGACGCGGGCGCAGTATGGTGGGCAGCATGGATTTTTGATGGTCGACGCGCGGGCGGATGCGGGGCGGTATGACCAGGAGTTTTTTCTGGGGCTGCATGATTGGGGCGGGCATCTGCTGGGGACCGATGATGGGTCGATGCAGCCAAGCTATGACGTGGCCACGATCAACGGCAAGGTGATGGGCGCGGGGGAGCCGCTACGCGTAAAGCAAGGGCAGCGGGTGATGCTGCATGTGTTGAACTCAAGCGCGACGGAGGTGCATTGGGTCGCGCTGGCTGGGCATCGGTTTGAGGTAGTGGCGCTCGATGGGAACGCGGCGGCACAGAAGAAGACGGTGGAGATGTTGCGGCTGGCTCCGGCGGAGCGCGTGTCGGCGGTGGTCGAGATGAACAACCCGGGCGTGTGGGTGCTCGGCGAGGTGCGGAAGCATGTGCAGGCCGCGGGGATGGCCGTGGTGGTGGAGTATGCGGGGTTCAACGGCAAGCCGCAGTGGGAGCAAGCGAAGGAGCTGGTTTGGGGCTATGAACAGTTTGGTGGCGAGCAGTTAAGCGGCGATGAGAATAGGGCTCCGCTGAAGGTGATTCCGCTGGTGTTTGAGTCGAAGTTTCGTGGACATGGGGCGATGGAGCGGTGGACAATCAATGGCAAGTCGTATCCGGATGGGCCGACGGTGATGCTGCGTGAGGGGATGCGGTATCGGCTGCAGTTTATTAATAAGAGTACGGATGATCATCCGATCCATCTGCATCGGCATACGTTTGAGGTGAAGATGCTGGGGGCGCGGATTCCGGGGTATAAAAAGACTCTCGGGACAGCGGCGGGCACGCGGATGAGTGGCGTCGTTAAGGATACGGTGTTGGTGGAGGCGCAGACAATGGCCGAGGTGGAGTTTACGGCGGATCATCCGGGCAAGACGCTGCTGCATTGCCATCAACAGAACCATATGGATATGGGCTTCATGATGCTCTTCGACTATGCGTGAACTTCATCCATTTCGATTTGTAACTGTTTCCGTTGCTTTTTGTGCGGCGATGGTTTGCGGCGGTGTGGATGCGTGGGCGCAGGGGAACTATGAGATCCAGGTGTATGGGGCGGAGACGGTGGCACCGAAGAATTTGATGGTGGAGTTGCACTCGAACTTTACGCCGGAGGGGCAGAAGAATTTGATCGATGGAGTGTATCCGACGAACCACCAGGAGCATGAGACGCTCGAGTTGACCGAGGGGATCAACGGCTGGTCGGAGGTGGGGTTTTATGTGTTTACGAGCGAGCAGGATGGGCATGGGGTGCAGTGGGTGGGGGATCATATCCGGCCACGGGTGAGGGTGCCGGACTCGTGGCACTGGCCGATTGGGGTAAGCCTGTCGACGGAGGTGGGGTATCAGCGGGCGATGTATTCGCCCGATACGTGGACGTGGGAGGTGCGGCCGATTGTGGACTACACCGCGGGGCGGTGGTACTTCGCGGTGAACCCGGCGCTCGAGCGGACGTGGCATGGGCCGGACGTGCGGCAGGGCGTGGGGTTTTCGCCGGGGGCGAAGATCAGCTATGACTTTTCGCGGGTGGTGAGCGCGGGGCTTGAGTACTATGCCGACTATGGGCGGTTGGGGGACTTCGATAGCTTGCATGAACAGCAGCAGCAGATCTTTGCGGTGACGGATCTGAGTGTGTCGCCGAAGTGGGAGATCAATGTGGGGGTGGGGGTGGGGCCAACGGCGGGGACGGACCACCTGATCGTGAAGGGGATTCTGGGAAGGCGATTTGATTGGGGACGGCACTCGGCGGTGGACTAGGCTAGCTGTGTTCGCTGCTGAACGCGGCGCGATTCGCTAGAATAGAGACAGAATGTCTATCCAGATCGTACGACCTGCGCGGAGTGTGCAGGGTTCTCTTGTGGTTCCTGGCGATAAGTCCATCTCACACCGCTATGCGATGCTGGCGGGGCTTGCCGAGGGGACGTCGCGGCTCTCGAACTTTTCTACCGGTGCGGATCCGCACTCGACGCTTGGGTGCATGGCGGCGTTGGGCGCGACGGTGACGAAGACCGGCGAAGGGCGTGCACAGGTAATCGAGGTGCTTGGAGTTGCGGGTGAGTTCAAGGAGCCTGCTGCGGCGCTTGATTGCGGCAACTCGGGGTCGACGATGCGGATGCTGTCGGGGCTGATTGCGTCGCATCCGCATACGTTTACGCTGGTGGGCGACCACTCGTTGACGCTGCGGCCGATGGAGCGGATTCGCAAGCCGCTGAGCGCGATGGGCGTGAAGATGGAGCTGGTGGAGGGACATGCGCCGATCACAATCCAGGGTAGTGAGCTGACAGCTATTGATTTCGATACGCCGATTCCTTCGGCGCAGGTGAAGACGGCGGTGTTGTTTGCCGGGCTGCAGGCGACGGGGACGACGAGCCTGACGGAGTCGGTGCGGACAAGGGACCACTCCGAGCACGCGCTGAAGGCGTTTGGCGCGGTGTTGAAGCGTGACGGGGAACGGCTGAGCATTGCCGGTGGGCAGAAGCTGAAGGCGATCGATGCGACGGTGCCGGGGGATATCTCTTCGGCGGCGTTCTTCCTGTGTGCGGCGCTGTTATTTCCGGATTCGAATTTGGTGCTGGACTCGCTGGGGATGAACCCGACGCGGACCGCGCTGCTCGACGTGCTGACGCTGCTAGGCGCGAAGTTTCGCGTGCTGACGGTGGAGGAGCATCATGGCGAGATGATTGGGACGCTGCAGGTGAATGTGGCGCAGGGTGGTTTGAAGGGTGCCGACATCTCGGGAGCGCTTACGGCGCAACTGATCGATGAACTTCCGGTGCTGGCGGCGATTGCGCCGTATACGCGCGATGGGATTCGGATTCGCGACGCGCAGGAGCTGCGGGTGAAGGAGTCCGACCGGATTGCGCTCGTGGTGAAGAACCTGAAGGCGATGGGCGCGGAGGTGACGGAGTATGAGGATGGCATGGATATTCCGGGTGGGCAGACGTTGAAGGGTGGGGTGATCGACTCGGGGACGGACCACCGGATTGCAATGGCGTTTGCGATTGCGGCGCTGCGGGCTGAGGGCGAGACGGAGATTCATGGCGCGGAGGCGGCGGCGATCTCGTTTCCGGAGTTCTTCGCGTATCTCGATGAGCTTTGTGTGCGGTAGATTCAAGCGGTAAAGAGTTTGGGCGCTTCCCTTCCCTGTTGAGTTTCAAGGAGCGTTGATGGATACGATGGCCGAGCCGGTGCGTGCGTTCTCGTTCGCCGAGGCTCGGCCGTTGGTCATTTGCGAGGTGGTGCAGTTTGGCGGGGCGGAGCGGAGTTTGCTGGCGCTTTCGGGGTGGCTGCATCGGCGGGGGTTGGCGCACTACTTCGTGACGTATGCGGATCATTGTGGGCTCGCGCAATATGCAACGCATCCAGTTACAATTTGCGAACTGCGGCCTGGAGTGGGGGCGGCGAGGAAGATTGCGGCGTTGCGGCGGCACTTTGCTTCGCGTGGGCCATCTGCTTATCAACCTCTTATGTCGGGGTATCAGCCCGCGGTGCATGGGACTCTGGCGGGGCTAAGAGGATTTCATGATCTGATGCATGACACGGCGGCTTTGTTTAGCGATGCTCCCGCGCGTGGGTTGGTAGCGCAGGGGCGGGTTGCGGTGTCGAATCGCGTTGCTGGGCTCGGGTTGCGGGGTGGTGGGACGACAATGGTGACGAGTGAGTTTTTGCGGAGTGAATGCCGACGAGACTTTGGGGTTGAGGCCGAGATTATACGGATGGGTGGGCTCGGGGCTGTCCGTGCGATGCGTTTGCGCTGCGTTGAGGGCGAGTTACGGATGCTTTCAGTATGTCGGGTGGAAGCAAATAAACGGGTGGATTGGGTGTTGCAGGCGCTGGCGAAGTTGGAGGGGGCGTCTGCGCCGCTGTCTGCTCGTGTTGACTGGCGGCTGGATGTTGTTGGAGAGGGGTCTTTGATTGGGGAACTGCGTGGGTTGGCGGATGTGCTGGGGATTGGTGGGCGTGTAAGGTTTCATGGGTTCGTGGCGGATGCGGAGTTGGAACGGTTGTATGACGAGGCGCATCTGTTTGTGATGCCTGCGGTGCAGGGGTATGGGATTCCGGCGATTGAAGCGTTGGAGCGGGGGATTCCGGTGGTGGTACATCGGGAGTCGGGGGTGAGCGATCTTTTGTTGGAGACGCCTTGGGCTACGGTTGTTCGCGGGGATGAGGCGGGAATGGTGGCGGGGTTGCGGGCGGCGATTGAGGGGGTGGTTATGGAGAGGCATCATGGGGTGCCGATGCCTTCGTTGCCGACGGAAGATGAGTGGGCGGAAAAAGTGGCTACTTTATGTGGGTGGGTTTAGTTCGGAGTGCAAGGGCAAAAGACAAATTTGGGGTCCCTCCACTGCGCTTCGCTCCCGTCGGCATGACAGGCATTTTTTTACGGGTGTGGAGATGGACTCAGGCTTCGTCTGCGATGCTTGTCCTGCCGGACGAGCCAGCCGCGCGCGGGGCGGTCACTTCGCGACGAGTGTACCGCTTCGCGTCGCCTGTTACATCTTGTAGCGGCCCATCTCGTCGTCGTTCAGGTTCTCAAGCCACTTGCGGAGCTCGTCGGGGTTGATATTTTGCGCGGCGTTGGCGGCGATCTTTGAGTTGGCCAATACATCGCGGTGGACGTAGATCGGGCAATCCCAGCGGAGGGCCAGGGCGATGGCGTCAGAGGGGCGAGCATCGAGGGTTACCGTTTCGCCGGCGTGGTCCATCCAGATGACGGCGTAGAAGGTGTCGTCTTTGAGTTCGGAGACGACGACTTTTTTCACGACGGCGTTGAGGCCTCGGGCGAGGTTGCGCAGGAGGTCGTGGGTCATCGGGCGAGGGGTGGCGGTCTTGTCGAGCTCGAGGGCGATGGCGTTGGCTTCGAAGATGCCGACCCAGATGGGGAGGACCATGTCACTGCGAACGTCTTTGAGGACGACGATGGGCATGTTGGTGACGGGGTCCATCATGAGGCCGCGGATCTGCATCTCGATGAGCTGTTCGACTTCGAGGGTCGAGGGTGCGGGATGGTTGAGCGCGCTCACTGCACGGCCTCGCCGACGAGGGAGTTGGGGAAGGTCTGGGTGATACGGACCGAGAGATACGAGCCCGGTGCGGGGAGGATGGGCTGCGTCGTGGTGAAGTTGACGGTCTTGTTCTGTGAGCTGCGACCGATGACCTGCGCGCGCTGGCGGTTGTGACCTTCGACCATGACCTCCATGACCTCGCCCAGGTGACGCTGGTAGCTGCCGCGTTGGAGATTGCGCTGGCGGTCGTTGAGCCGCTGGAGACGCTCGACCTTGACCTCTTCGGCGATGGAGTCGGGCATGTCGATGGCCGGGGTGTTGGGACGGCGGGAGTATTTGAAGGCGAAGATGGCGTCGTAGCCGACCGCGTCGAGGAGGGTTGCGGTCTGCTCGAAGTCCTCTTCGGTCTCGCCGGGGAAGCCGACGATGATGTCGGAGGTGAGCGAGATGTTGCGCTTTGCCGCTTTGATCCAGGAGATGCGCTCGAGGTACCAGTCGCGGGTGTACTCGCGGTTCATCGCGGCGAGGATGGTGGACGAGCCGCTCTGGACGGGGAGATGGACGTGGTCGCAGAGGGCTGGGTTGGCGTCGATCGCGTCGATGATGTCTTTCGAGAAGTGGCGCGGGTGCGAGGTGGTGAAGCGCACGCGGCGGATGCCGGAGACCTGGCCGACGGCGTCGAGGAGTTCGGCGAAGGTCTGCTTGCCGGAGGGATCGTGGTAGGAGTTGACGTTCTGGCCGAGGAGCTGGATCTCGGTGAAGCCGGAGTCGGCCATGCGGCGGGCTTCAGCGAGGACTGAGTCGGAGGCGCGGCTGCGCTCTTTGCCGCGCGTGTAGGGGACGACGCAGTAGGCACAGAACTTGTCGCAGCCTTCGATGATGGTGATGTAGCCGCGATGGGGGTTGGAGCGGGCGGTGAACTCGGTTTCGAAGGTCTCTTCGGTCTGGCGGTCGTCGAGGCCGGTGATGCGGGTTTCGCCGGCTTCGAGGCGGGCGAGCATCTGCGGGAGGTTCCGGTAGGACGCGGAGCCGGAGACGATCGAGACGTAAGGAGCCTTCTCGAAGATCTTCTCGCCCTCCTGCTGGGCGACGCAGCCGAGGACGGCGAACTTCTTGCCTTCGCCCTGCATGCGCTTGTACTCGTTGAGGCGATGGAAGACTTTTTGCTCGGCTTTGTCGCGTATGGAGCAGGTGTTGTAGAGGATGAGGCCGGCGGCGGCCTCGTCCTGGACTTGGGCGTAGCCCTGCTGCTCGAGCGTGCCAATGACTTTTTCGGAGTCATGCGCGTTCATCTGGCAGCCGAAGGTTTCGATATAAAACGTTTTACTCACAGTTCAAGTATATCGCCGAGGCCGGAGATTCAGGGGTTTTGCGGGGGCGGTGGGCGGAAGACGCAGTGAAGACGCGTGTTTGCCGTGACTTTAGTTTCGTTCCATTACCGATGGGGGATTAGAGACTCCTCACTTTCGGTGGTCCACTGCCGATAGGCGGAAAGAAGCAAGAGAGTGTGCGCTTCTACCCAGCCCCGCGGAGATATCTATTCATGCGTCCATCCACTGCCCCCACAGAGACCGATCAACTTCTTCCCGTTAACAGCACTGGAAAGGGGCGGGCTGCGATTCGACGGCTGGGGTCTCTGGCTGCTTGTTGTGTGGCTGCGACGCTGTGGGCGGTGGCTCCGGCGATGGCGGCGGAGCGGCAGGTGCTGGTTGGGCATGTTCCGAGTGCGGTGGCGCAGTCGCGGGTGACAGGGCGGCTGGCGGCGACGACCAAGATGCAGCTCGCGATTGGGCTGCCGCTGCGCAATGCGGCGCAGTTGGATGCGCTGCTGGCTGAGATCAACGATCCGACGAGCGCGCAGTATCACCAATACCTGACGCCGACGCAGTTCGCTGCGCAGTTTGGGCCGACCGAAGCGGACTATGTGGCGCTGATCGCGTTTGCGCAGGCCAACGGGCTGACGGTGACGGGGACGCATCCGAACCGCATGCTGCTCGACGTGGCGGGGCCGGTGACGGCGGTCGAAAAGGCGATGCATGTGAACATGGTGACCTACACGCACCCGGTGCGCGGGGCGTTCTATGCGCCGGATCGTGAGCCTTCGCTCGATACGGATGTGCAGACGCTCGATGTGAGCGGGCTCGAGAACTACAACGTTCCGCAGCCGATGGGCTTGAAGACGGTGCCGATGACGGCGGGGGCGACGCCGTATGTAACGGGCAGCGGGCCGGGCGGCTACTTTATCGGCAAGGATTTTCGTGCGGCGTATGCGCCGAGTGTGACGTTGACGGGTGCGAACCAGGTGATTGGGCTGCTGGAGTTCGATGGCTTTTATGCAGCGGACGTGACGAAGAACTTCGCACAGGCGGGACAGACGGCAGTGCCGGTGCAGACGGTGCTGCTTGATGGCTATAGCGGAGCGGCGGGAAGCGATAACACCGAGGTGACGCTGGACATCATGATGGCGGCGTATATGGCGCCGGGGTTGAGCAAGATCATGGTGTATGAAGGCACGACGCCGAACGATATCTTGAACCGGATGGCGACGGATAACCTGGCATCGCAGATCAGCTCGTCGTGGGGGTATAACCCGATCAATGCGACGACGGAGCAGATCTTCAAGGAGTACATCGCGCAGGGGCAGTCGGTGCTGCAGGCCTCGGGTGATAGCGGGGCGTATACGAATGGCGTAATGCCGCCTTCGGACGATCCGAACCTGACGGTTGTGGGTGGGACGGACCTGACGACGAATGGTGCGGATGGGCCGTGGCAGGCGGAGACGGCGTGGTCGGGTTCGGGCGGCGGCGTGAGTACGACGTATGCGATTCCGAGTTATCAGCAGAGTGTGAGCATGGCGTCGAATGGCGGCTCGAAGACGATGCGGAATATTCCGGACCTGGGGATGCTGGCGAATCCTTCGATCTACCTGATCCAGAACAATGGGCAGGCGATCATTGTGGGTGGAACGAGCGCGGCGGCTCCGCTGTGGAGCGGGTTTATTGCGCTGGCCAATCAGCAGGCGGCGGCGAATGCGAAGTCGCGCGTGGGCTTTCTGAATCCGCTGGTGTATGCGATCGGCGAGAGCAGCAACTATAGCGCGGACTTCAACGATATTCGAAGTGGGAACAACTCGGGCTATAACGCGGTGACGGGCTTCGACCTGACGACGGGATGGGGTTCGCCTGCGGGCCAGCATCTGATCAACGACTTGACGGCGACGACCACGACGACGAGCCCTTCGTTCAGCTTGTCGAGCTCCACTGCTGCGTTGACGGTGAAGCAGGCGGGTACGGGGACCGAGACGATTACGGTGACGGACAAGTATGGGTTCACCGGAAGTGTGGCGTTGACGGCGACCGGACTGCCGACGGGCGTGACTGCGGCATTCAGCCCGGCGAGCGCGACGACGAGCTCGGTGATGACGTTTACGGCGATCAGCACGGCAGCGGTAGGGACGTACACGGTTACGGTGAAGGGCACGTCGGGCACGCTGAGCAGCACGACGACGATTGCGCTGACCGTGGTTGCGCCGAGCTTTACGCTCTCGGCTTCGTCCGCGAGTTTGACGGTGGCGCGGTCGGGCACGGCGAGCAACACGATCTCGGTCGCCGATGTGAATGGCTTTAGCGGCAGCGTGGCATTGACGGCCACGGGTATGCCGACGGGCCTGACCGCGAGCTTTAGTCCGACGACGACGACAAGCTCGAGCAAGCTGACGTTTACGGCCAGCAGCACGACGACGGCGGGCACGTACACGGTGACGGTGACCGGGACTTCGGGCACGCTGAAGGCAGCGACGACCGTCTCGCTGACGGTGACGGCGCCGACCTTTACGCTGGCGGCTTCGCCTGCGAGCGTGACAGTGCCGCGTTCGAGCACGGCCAGCAGCACGATCTCGGTGGCTGGGCAGAGCGGCTTCAACAGCAGCGTTGCGCTGACGGCGACAGGAATGCCGACGGGAGTGACGGCGAGCTTTAGCCCGGCAACGACGACCTCGACCAGCAAGCTGACGTTTACGGTCAGCAGCACGGCAACGGCGGGTACGTACACGGTGACGGTGACGGGCACTTCGGGCACACTGAAGGCGACGACCACGGTCTCGGTTACGGTGACGGCACCGAGCTTTACGCTGGCGTTTGTGCCGAGCACGTTGAGTGTGACGCGCGGTGCGACGGCGAGTGGAACGCTTGGGCTGACGGCGGTGAATGGCTTCACGGGCGGAGTAACGGTGACCCTCTCGGGGATGCCGGTGGGCGTGACGGCGAGCTTCGGCGCGGTGAGTGCCGCCGGGACGGGCGTTACGTTTACGGCGACCTCGACGGCGGCACTGGGGACTTCGACAGTGACGCTGAAGGGCGTGTCGGGTGCGCTGAGTGCGAGCACGACGTTCAGCTTGACGGTGGCGGCTCCGACGAGCGGCTACACGGTGGTGAACATGGCTCCGTCGTATAACGTCAACGCGTTGGTGACCGATGGACACACGTTTACGGGCACTGGGCTGGATGGCGGACTGAATGGGAGCATCACGGCGTACTCGGCCAACCTGACGGGGACGCAGCAAACGATTGCGGGGACGCTGTTTAGCTTTGGGCCAGCGAATGCGCTGGACTCGGTGAGCGGTAAGACAGTTGCATTGCCGGCGGGGCTGTATTCGGCGATCAAGCTGCTGGCGACTGGTGTGAACGGTGCGCAGTCGGCGCAGGTCTTCAAGGTGACGTATACGGATGGCACCTCGACGACGGTGACGCAGAGCTTGAGCGACTGGTTTACGCCTTCGAACTTCGCAGGTGAAAGCAAGGCGATGACGATGGCGTATCGCGATAACGGCGCAGGACAGCGGGATAATCGTACGTTCTACCTGTACGAGTATGCGCTGGCGTTGAACCCGGCGAAGACGGTGGCCAGCATTACGCTGCCGAATTCAAGGAACGTGGTGGTGCTAGCGGCGACGCTCACGCATTAGAACGAGGGTCGTCTGCTCGGCTGAGTTGGGTTGAGTCGACGTCTGCGCAGCAAGGGGAAACGAAGACCGCGTCCCAGGGGCTACCATGCCTCTGGGACGCTGTCGTTTGGGATGGACCCTGTAACTATTTCTATGCAGCGCTATCTAAGCAAATAGAGAGCCTGTGCTTGCATCTGGAGCGAGAGGGCTCAATCCACATGGAAGGGCAGGCGAGAGGACAAGCTGACGAGTGAAGGCGCCGCTGCCAATTCGCGATGAGGCGCAGATGATTGCCACGATTCTCGCTGGCGAGGTTGAGCTGTATCACGAGCTGATCCGCCCGTACGAGCGCACGGTGTACAGCATGGCGTTGTCGTTGATGAAGAACGAGGCGGATGCGGAGGACGTCGCGCAGGAGGCGTTCTTGAAAGGCCTGCGTAAGCTGAGAGATTTTCAAGGCCACTCGAAGTTCAGCACATGGCTGATCAGCATTACGTTGAATGAAGCGCGTGGGCGGCTGCGGCACCAGGGTGTGCTGCGGATCGATTCGCTGGACGACCCGGGAGATGAGGAAAATCCAGTCTCCCCTGCACTGTTGCGGGACTGGCGCGAGGTGCCTTCGGAGGCGCTGGAACGCAAGGAAGTACGTGAGATGCTGCAGGCAGCGATCGGGAATCTTGCTCCAATCTATCGGCAGATTGTGCTGCTGCGCGATGTGCAGGAGATGAGCATCGAGGAGACGGCGCAGGCGCTGACCATCAGCGCGGCTTCGGTGAAGGTGCGGCTGCATCGCGCGCGGATGATGCTGCAGCAACAGCTCGCGCCGCAGTTGAAGAGTTTGAATCCAAGGAGGAGGTGGTTTCCATGGTGATCGAATGCAGACACGTCTGGGAGTACATCTCGGGCTTCCTGGACGATTCCCTGCCCCTGGAGACGAAGGAGCTGGTGCAGAAGCACCTGGAGCACTGCGAGATCTGTTCAGCCATTCTCGATTCGACGCGGAACATTCTTGTGCTGACGGCGGATGATCGGGTGTTTGAGCTGCCGGTGGGGTTCAGCGAACGGCTGCATGCTCGACTTGATCGCGAGATCAGTGGCGGCTTGCAAGAGCGCGAGGAAGACCTAACGAAGTAGGCCGCCGAAGAAGCGGATGTGTACGATAGCCTCGGCTGCGACGAGGAGCAGGGTGAGCAGCGCGATGGCGATCTGGATTGACTCGGCGCGTTTCTTCGAGGGTGTGACAGGAGCGACGCGCCACTGCGAGGCGGGGCGAGCGCGCAGCGAGCGGATGCGCCAGATGACGTAGAGGTTGATGAGCGAGCCGACGACTGCGAGGATCGTCATAGGGATGCGGAGCGCGGCGCCGTGGATGGAGTCGAGGAACTTGAGGCCGGTGGATGCAGCGGCAAGTGAGCCGATGCCGATCAGCAGCCGCAGGCCGCTGATCGCCATGACGGCGGAGCAGGCGCTTTGCAGCAGGATGAAGGCGAGGCTGGTGAGGGAGATGACCCATGAGCGGCTCTCGCTTTTGGATTTGCTGACAGGCGCTTGCTGCTCGATCACATCACTCTCCGTCACTGGATTCCTTCTCTCGTCTTGCCTCGATAATCCTACCTGTTTTGACTTCTCCAGGCAGAGCACCCCGCGCGGGCGGCGGTGCTCCCGATGGTCGCAAGCGGAATTTCGTGCCGACCATCGGGAGGTCCACGCGAAGCGATCACACACCACGAAGTGGTCGACCCGCGCGTAGCGGGCCCGTCCGGCAGGACATGCTTTTAGACGATCGATCAAGGCGGATGGAATGCTGTAACCTTTTTGCTGCTTGCCGCTCTCATTCGCAGAACACATGAGAGCGGCTGCGGGCCAGGACGTGAAGTGGGGACATGGACCAGGTCTGAGAAGGAGCGGCGCATGAAGACACCGATCGAAGAAGCGTCCGTTGAGAGCTTCGTTTTGCCTGCGAATCGCGAGACTGAAGATGCGGGAGCTGCGAGTATACGACTTGACCTGAAGCATCCGCTGGCAATCCGCTGGATGCATTGGGTCAACTTTCCAGTGTTGTTCACGATGATCTGGAGTGGGCTGCTGATCTATTGGAACGACTCCGATAATGCGTACCAGCATCCGCATGCGGTCTATCGTGTGGGGCTTGGGCGGTTCACGCTGGTCCGGTTCTTTCCGGAGTGGTTTTATCAGCGGCTGCATGTGCCGTACCACGTGACGCAGGGGCTTGGGTACCACTTCTTCTTCATGTGGATCTTCGGGCTGAATGGGCTGGTGTATGTGCTGTATCTTGCGCTGTCGGGCGAGTGGCGGTTTATTGTGCCGCAAGCGCGGAGCTTGCGCGATGCGATCCAGGTAACGCTGGTCGATCTGCATCTGCGGAAAGGCCTGCCGGAACAGACGAAGTACAACGGCGCGCAGCGGATTGCGTATACGTCTGCGATCGGTATGGGAGTGGGGATGCTGGTGACGGGGCTGGCGATCTATAAGCCGACGTCGGCTCACTGGCTGACGTCGTTGCTGGGCGGCTATGAGATGGCGCGCTGGCTGCACTTCTGGCTGACGATGAGCTTTGTTGGGTTCTTCCTGGTGCATGTGGGGCAGGTGGTGTTGGCGGGCTGGAACAACTTCAGGGCCATGGTGAGTGGGCGGGAGATTCAGCCGGTCGAGGCACGGTCGCTCGAGGAAGAGAGGAAGACATGGCGATAGATGAGGGTGGGCGCGACGAGGAGCTTCAGCCAGATGTTGCGGGTGCGGCTTCGGAGACGGAGACTGGAGTTCCAGTTAGTGCGCATAAAGCGGAAGTCCTTGAAGCCGGGGCTGTAGGCACGGAGGATGCGGAGGCCGTTCGGCTGGAGAAAGCGGAACAGGCGGAGGCGATCAGCAAGGAGACCGCGGTCCGCAAAGCTCGGGAACGCGAGGCCGCGGATGCGGAGGTTCGGGCGGCGTCACGCAGGCTTACGCGACGGTCGTTTGTGCTTGCCGGGGCGGTGGCGGCGGCGGGCGTTGGGTTTTATAAGTGGCTCGATGGCGAGCCTGTCGATGAGGCGCAGCCGGGGCTGCTGCGGGGAGTCTTCCAGACCAATGCGGCGATCGCGCGTGGGATCGATCGCGATCATGTACTGACGCCGACATATCCGCTACACCGCGCGGAGACGCTGCGTGTGAATGGCGTGTATGGGCTGAAGATGAAGCTGGTGCCGGAGAGTTGGCGGCTACAGGTAGTGGGATCGCGTGATGATGCGCGCAGTCCGGCGTATGTGAAGGATGTGACGGCGTGGGAGTACCAGTATGCCGACGAGACGACGAGCGAAGATCAGGGACACGACACGAAGGTCGATCCGAAGATGTTGACGGCGGAGAAGATGGCATCGGACGAGAAGATGCCGCAGGCCCAGGAGGATGAAAATCACACGGGACGAAAGCCGCGCGGAATGGAAGAATCGGGTGAGAGCAACAGCACGCTGCTGCCGAATACGCCGGGGCTGTTGCTGACGATGGAGGATGTGTTAAAGCTGCCGCGGCATGAGTTGGTGACGCAGTTCAAGTGCATTGAAGGCTGGAGCCAGATTGTGCAATGGGCTGGAGTGCGGCTGCGGGATTTTCTGGAGGCGTATCCTCCGGCGATGATCGACGGGGCGGAGCCGAAGTATGTGTACATGGAGACACCCGATGGAGACTACTACAACGGGTACGATCTCGAGGCTTGCCGGCATCCGCAGGCGCTGCTGGTGACGGAGATGATGGGCGCGCCGTTGACGCAGTTTCATGGCGCTCCGCTGCGACTGCATATGCCGACCAAATACGGCTATAAGCAGATCAAACGCATCGGACTGATCAGCTATACGAACGACAAGCCGGATGACTACTGGACCAAGTTAGGGTATGACTGGTACGCCGGGCTTTGAAGCACTCTGGCCTGCAACTTTGACCATGGAGAGGATCGTTCATGTCTTTGCATCAGAAGCGCGCGCTGGTTACGGGAGGCGCGGGTCTTATCGGTTCGCATGTCGTCGACTTGCTGTTGCGGGAGGGTTGGAGCGTCCGGATTCTCGATAATCTCGAGCCGCAGACGCATAAGAACGGTAAGCCGGAGTGGGTGAATGCGGCGGCGGAGTTTCGCCAGGGCAACGTGCAGGACTATGAGACGATGCATGCGGCGCTGATCGACATCGATGTCGTCTTCCATGAGGCGGCGTATGGCGGGTATATGCCGGAGATGGCAAAGTATGTTCTGGTGAACAGCTTTGGTACGGCGCAGATGCTGGAGATCATCCGCGATCACAAGCTGCCGATTCGCAAGGTCGTGGTCGCGAGCTCGCAGGCGGTGTATAGCGAGGGCGCGGCGAGTTGCCCGGAGCATGGCGCGGTCGTTCCGCTGCTGCGGCCTGCGGAACAGCTTCAGGCGGGAGACTTCAGCGTGCACTGCCCGGTGTGTGGGAGGGCGACGAGTTCGATTCCGACGAAGGAGGCGACGCCCGGCGGTGGCGAGACGGTGTATGCGCTGACCAAGGTCGACCAGGAGCGGCTGGTCTTGCTGTGGGGAAAGCAGACGGGGACACCGACGGTGGCGTTGCGCTACTCGTGCACGTATGGGCCGCGGCAGTCGCTGTTCAATCCATATACGGGCGTGATTGCGATCTTCTGCACACGGCTGTTGAACGGCCAGCCACCAGTGCTGTATGAGGACGGCGGTCAGACGCGGGATCTCTGCTTTGTCGAAGACATTGCGAACGCCAATTTGCTGGTTGCGACGACGGACAAGCTCGATGGACTGCCGGTGAATGTAGGGAGTGGACGTGCGACAAGCGTGCGTGATCTTGCGGGGATCATCGCCGATCAGCTTGGGGTATCGATTGCGCCGCTGGCGCGAGGAGAGTTTCGACCGGGAGAGATTCGGTCGTTGATCTCGGACATCAGCCGCATCCGCACCATTGGGTATGAGCCGCAGACGACGCTCGAGCAAGGGATTGGGCGATATATTGCGTGGATCAGGACGCAGGGGACGGTCGAAGACTACTTCGCTAAGGCCGAAGCAGGATTGCGTGCGAAGGGGATTGTGCAGAGTGTGCGTACGGCGGAGTGAAGGATGTGCGTCAATGCGTGACAGAACATGATCCTTCAACCAGCGGCTGATATCTTATAGCCGACAGGTTGAGGGTAAAGATGAGCGATGGAATGCGCGGAATGACACGCCGTGATTTTTTGTGGGCGAGTGGGATGTTGTTCGCCGGAGCGGTGCTGTCGAAGCCGGGCGAGCTAATGGCAGCATCGTTGGCAGCGCTCGATGTGGCTTCGGCGGGGGCGATCGCACCGATGTTGCGTGGGCCGATCAAGGACGCGATTGCGCAGAAGCTTCAGTTGGATCTTCGAAGTCATGCGCAAGGAGCGGATGCTGTGGCGAAGGCCATCGTTGAGGAGAGTCTGCGCGCCGACGTGTTTATTCCGATTACTCCAGGCCCGATGCTGACCGTGATGCATGCGGGAAAGACTGCAATGGCGCGGGCATTTGCGCGGACAGAGATGGTGCTGGTCTATAGCCCGAAGAGCCGGTTTGCCACACGGTTCGAGGCTGCGGCGCAGGGCAAGGCGAACTGGTGGGAGATTCTGCAGGAGCCGGGGTTTCGCTTCGCGCGATCCAATCCTGCAGGCGATCCGGGTGGACGCAACATCCTCTTTACGATGATGCTAGCGGCGAAGAAGTATAACCAGGCGGATCTGGTTCAGAAGACGCTTGGCACGGTGATCAATCCGGCGCAGATATTGCAGGGCGGCAGCAACCAGGAGCGGCTGCACAGCGGGGAGCTTGATGCGGTCGGTTCATACAAAGTGGGGCCGGGCTTCGAACAGCTTCCGTATCTTGCGCTGCCGAGCGATATCAACCTGAGTGGGCAGACGGTTCATGAAGAGCATCCGGATATCAGTCTGAATCTTGATGGAAAGACCTTCTATCCGGAGCCGCTGGTCTTCTATGCGGCGGTTCTGAACGGAGCAGCCAATGCGCCGGGAGCTGCGGCGTTCGTCGATTGGCTGATGGGCGCGGAGGCGCAGGCGCTGCTGCGGCACTATGCGTTCGATCCAGCGGCAGATGCACCGACGCTGCGTGCATGAAAGTGCGCCCTGCGCGGGCGACCACTTCGTGGTGTGTATACCGCTTCGCGTGGTCCGACCGATGGTCGGCACACAATTCTGTGGCGACCATCGGGAGCACCACCGCGAAGCGATCACCCATCACGAAGTGATCGCCCCGCGCGGAGCGGGCTTCGCTCTTCGAGTTAGAAGAGTTTGCGGGCGAGGAGGTTTTCGATGCGCTCCTGGCGGCCCGAACGAGGCTGCGGGTTGATGGCCTTCGCCTCGGTCTGCGCGGCGATCTGGTCGAGCGAGAGCTTGCCGGAGAGCATGGCTTCGGCGTCGGGCGTCTTCCAGCCAGCGTAGCGCTCGGTGACGATGGCATCGTACTCGCCGTCTTCGATGAGCTTGGCGGCGAGCAGAAAGGCGCGGGCGCAGAGGTCGGTGGCACCGACGTGGGCTTCAATGAGGTCGGTGGGCTCGAAGCTCTGGCGACGGACCTTGGCGTCAAAGTTGAGGCCGCCCTGGCCGATGCCGCCGGACTTGATGACGTGATACATGGACATCGTCGTTGAGAGGAGATCGTTCGGGAACTGGTCGGTATCCCAGCCGAGGAGGGAGTCGCCGCGGTTCATGTCGAGCGAGCCGAGGACGCCGAGCGAACCGGCGAGAGCGATCTCATGCTCGAAGGTGTGACCGGCGAGGAGAGCGTGGTTGGCTTCGATGTTGACGCGAACTTCTTTCTCGAGGCCGAAGTTCTTGAGGAAGCCGTAGACAGTGGCGACGTCGAAGTCGTACTGGTGGGCGGTCGGTTCCTTGGGCTTGGGTTCAATGAGGATCTGGCCGTTGAAGCCGATCTTGTGCTTGTACTCGACGACGAGGGTGAGGAAGCGGCCGAACTGCTGCATCTCGTGGTGGAGGTTGGTGTTCAGCAGGGTCTCGTAACCCTCGCGACCGCCCCAGAGGACGTAGTTTGCGCCGCCGAGGGACTTGGTGACATCCATGCAGTGCTTGACGGTGGTGGCGCTCCAGGCGAAGACGTCTGGATCGGGATTGGTCGCAGCTCCGGCCATGAAGCGTGGGTGCGAGAAGAGGTTCGCGGTACCCCAGAGGAGCTTGGTCTTCGAGCTCTCCATCTTTTTGGCGAGATAGTCGGCGATGGTGTGGAAGTTGGCGAGGGACTCTTTGAGCGATGCGCCTTCGGGCGCGATGTCGCGGTCATGGAAGGTGTAGAAGGGGAGGTCGAGGACGCGGAAGAGCTCGAAGGCCGCGTCGGCCTTGATCTTGGCGGCTTCCATGGGGTCGCCGGAGAACCAGGGGCGGGAGATGGTCGCGCCGCCGAAGGGGTCGGCACCGTTCATGACGAGCGAGTGCCAGTAGGCGGTGGCGAAGCGGAGGTGTTCGCCGAGCGGCTTGCCGAGGACGACCTTGTTGGCGTCGTAGAAGCGGTAGGCGAGCGGGTTGCTTGAGCTCTCGCCTTCAAAGCGCACGGTAGAAAAATCAGAAAAGATCGTTTCGCTCATCGGGTGTTCTCCATTCTTGAGGTAGTGCGATTGTTGCCAATCGGTGAGTGGTTCATTCGGCTGATGCGCCGGGCAAGTAGATGACTGAATTGGTGGGCTCGAGGAGCGAAAGACGGACGCGCGGCTGCACGTGCAGCGAATGGGCGCGAGAGCTTACGATTCGATTGAAGGCCGGTTTTGATGGTCGGTCCAGGCGAAGGAACAGACGGAGAGAAGGCGTTGGTTAAGATGATTGCGGCATGGGAGGCGGCGGACGATGCGGCGTCTGCGATGCAACAAGCAGAGGAGAGCGGAAGCAAAAGAATCAAGTTTGCCGCGCCGCCAGAGCCGCTCATGGAACGTTTTCTCATCCGTCGTTTCACGTCAAAAACCAGCCAACAGTCTGCGCTCAGAGGATTCGGGCATAGATATTTTTGTTGATGAAATTAGTGGACAAAAGCCAGCTTTGAACGAAGCATCACCTGTCCAAGACTTTCACATT
>Ga0302314_10008352_pt1 | contig 18448 bp, 15 predicted proteins | sample III_Palsa_N2_3_FD_200533 | JGI IMG/M metagenome (GOLD analysis project Ga0302314, IMG submission 200533) | Peat permafrost microbial communities from Stordalen Mire near Abisko, Sweden - III_Palsa_N2_3 | ecosystem: Environmental > Terrestrial > Soil > Palsa > Peat permafrost | place: Sweden...
ACCCGCATGGTGTTCTTTTCCAGCGGCGGCACTGTCTATGGCCCGGCGAACATGCCGCTGACCGAAGACCATCCCCAGGCGCCGACCTCGTTCTATGGGGAAAGCAAGCTCCAGATGGAGCGGCTGCTCAGCCTCGTGAACGCCCAGTCGGGGATGGAGCGGGTGGTGCTCAGAATCTCCAACCCCTACGGGCCGGGCCAGCGGTCGAGCGGGCATTTCGGAGCGATCGCCACCTTCGCCGCCCGCGCCCTGGCGCGCGAGCCGATCACCATCTGGGGCGACGGCTCCGTCGTGCGCGACTATATCTTCGTGGACGATGTGATGGACGCCGTGGTCAAAGCGGCTGGCGTGGCCAAGCCTTCCGCGATCTACAATCTGGGCAGCGGCGAGGGACGGGCGCTCAACGATATCATCGAAGGGCTGCATCGACTGCTGGGCCGCCGGATCGAAGTTCGCTACGAGCCGCCTCGGTCGTATGATGTGCCGGTCAATGTCCTGGATATCACCCGAGCGACGGTCGAACTCGACTGGACGCCACGGACCTCATTCGAGGATGGATTGTCGGCGACCCTGGCTTCGATGAGCGGCGGAAACGGCTGAATGCGCATCGCCCTGTTCGTCCATTGCTTCTTCCCGGATCACATTTACGGGACAGAAGCCTACACCATGGCCCTTGCCCAGGAGCTTCAGGCCCTGGGTTGCAGTGTCCTGGTGGTTTCAGCGGTGTTCGCCGGCGAGCCGTCCGCGGGGGCCCTGGTCCATGAATACGAGATCGACGGGATTCAGGTCTGGGCGGTGGACAAGAACCAGGCGCCGCACAAGGACCTTAAAGGCACCTATTATCAGCCTGAGAACCGCTGGATCTACGAACGCATCCTGCGCCGTTGGGCGCCCGACGTGGTCCACGTCAACCACCTGATCAACCACACGGGAGCCCTGCTGGACGTCCTCGAACGGATGGCGATCCCGACCTTCGGCACCCTGACCGACTTCTTCGGCTTCTGCTTCAACAACAAGCTCGAAGCGGCCGACGGCTCGCTGTGTACGGGACCGAACGCACGCCGTTCGAACTGTGTCGCGTGCCTGTTCAAGGCGGCGCACGTGGGGGCGGACGCCCGTCCTCTCGTCCGCGCCGCTTCGACACCGTTTCGACGCAACACCGCATCCAATCTGCTGGCGCGCTATCCGTCGCTCGCCGGCTCGCTGAAGCCGACCGTGACCCAGCTGATCGAACGGCCAGATCTCCTGATGAAGCGCTACAACAGCGCCTACAGCGGGCTGATCGCTCCAAGCGCCTTCCTTCGCGACGCCTATATCTCCAACGGCCTGACCGTTCCCCTCAAGCTGAGCCATTTCGGAATCGAGGTGGATCGTTCGTCCAAGCCGCCCTCGCCCAAGCCGGATGTGACCCGTATCGGCTATGTGGGGCAGATCGCGCCGCACAAGGGCGTGCATATCCTGATGGACGCGTTTCTGCAGGTGAACAGTCCTGCGCTCAGCCTTGATATCTGGGGGCCCGCGAGCCAGGACCCCGCCTACTTCAAGGACCTAGTCGACCGCTCCGAGGGCAGGCCCGTGCGGTTCAACGGCACCTTTCCGACCAAGGACATCGCCTCGGTGCTGGCTCAGGTCGATGTTTTGGTGATTCCTTCAACCTGGTATGAAAACAGCCCGCTGATCATGCTACAGGCGTTGGCGACACATACGCCCGTGCTTGTTTCGGACGTGCTTGGGCTGACAGAATTCATCGAAGATGGCGTTTCCGGCTTCCGTTTCGGTCGCGGTAATGCGAACGAACTGGCCGTGCGGCTGCAGGCTTTCGCAGACGACGTTCAACTGGCCCGGCGCATGAGCGCGCACACCCGCTACGATCGTACGCCGCGGGATATGGCGCTTGAGGCGCTCGGCCTATATCAGGCGACTTGCAACGTCAGCGTGCCGGTGAAGGCAGTTGGCCGTAATCGGAAGGGACGTGTGAATGGCTGACTCCCAGGCTCTGGCCCGCGCGAGTAAGGGCGTACAGGGAGGGAGCTCCGAATGGATGGAGTTCAATCGCGCCGGCGCCTTCGATACCGATGGCGGCCTGGCCCTCGTCGCGCCGTTCCCGCCTGCCGAGCTGATGCAGAACACGACCGGTCTGACCGAGAACCGACACTTCGCGGAACATGGCGTCGCCATCTTCGACGCGCTCGAGAAGGCCAGCCCAAAACCCCTCAATAGCTACACCAATGTCCTGGACTTCGGCGTCGGCGTCGGACGGCTCGCCCGCATGTTCCATGGCTTTGACGGGACCTACACGGGCGTCGATATCGACAAGCGCCATATCAAGTGGGTGACACGCGCGCTCAAGCACGTGACCCCCGTGCTGACCAAGCCCCGGGCGCCGATTCCGCTCGCCGACGGGCAGTTCGACATGATCGTGAGCATCTCGGTATTCACGCACATGAACGAAGCCGACTGCATGTTCTACATTGAGGAATTGGCGCGTCTGGCGGCTCCCGGCGCCTATCTTTTCCTGACGATCCACGGTAACCGTGCATTGAATAGAGCCAGGGCGGAAGAGAACATCCTCGCGATGCTTGCGATTCCAGAACAAGACGTCAAGGAGGCCGGCCGCGCGCTCCAGGATACGGGGTTCCGCTTCGTCCGGCAGGATGGGCACCTGACGTCCGACAAGTACGAATACGGCATCACCTTCATTGGAGAGAAGTACCTGAGGCGAGCCTGGGCGCCGATGTTCGAGTCGTTCAAGGTCATTTCGGGCGCCATCCACGACTTCCAGGACATCGTCGTGCTCAAGAAGCGCGAGGCTGATTGATGGCCAAGCAGGCCGCCGACCCGCTTCGCAGGGGGCTGCCCGACCTTACCGTCTCTCCCGCCGCTCTGCCGTCGGTCAGCGTTCCGCCCCCTGTCCGGCTCGAAACGGGCGCGATCGAAGTCGGCGACGACGTGCAGGGTTTTGTGGTCTACGGCGGATACTTCACGCTGCCCGACGGGCTTTATCTGATCGACACGCGTTTCGAGGCCGCCGGCGACATACCGGCGGTGCTCGACGTGTTCGATCACGGCGTGGTCCTGGCCGAGACCAATTGCGCGCCGCATACGCGCCTGCTCGTCAACCTGACGGACGTTACGGCGCTTGAGGTGCGGATCCGCGCGCTCGGCGGCGCATTCCGTTGCGATTCGATTCGACTGCGGTGCCTCTACGACACCCGTCGGCGGGCGGTGGCCGCCGAGTTGGACAGCATCGCCGCCGATCTTGCCGCCGACGGAAGAGCCGACCTCGCGGCGACGATCATCGACTTCCTGACAGAGGCCGGGAGCCCCGAAGAGGCCGTCGGTTTCACCGAAGCGGGCAGCGTGGCCGGGATGTTGCCCGGCCGGCGCATGGAATTGATCTGGCGGGCGCTGCATACGGGGCAGCCGGTCGACCAGTGGTCGATGATGCTGGATCAGGACGCTTCGACCAGAGGCGGGGCGGCGCAGGCGTTTCTCAAGGCTGCCCCACCGCCGGAGGTCATCGACTATTCGAGCAGCAGTGCGGAGGCCGCTGCGGCTCTCCGCGCCCACGGACTGGACGCCGCTGCGCTGCGCGTGCTGGCGGCCGACCGCTGGTCGCTCGAGGAGGAACTGGTCGGCCGGTCGCTCGGCCCGGCCGCCCTTTCCAAACTGCGCCACGCCCGCTCTGGATTGGTAGATCATCCGGCGTTCCGGTCTTCTCTGATGCGCAAGCTGGCCGAGAGCGAGCACGCCTTCCAGACGACCGCCCTGGTGCTGGGCTGCGTCGTGGCGCCCTCGCCGCTGACGGGCCAGCCGCTGGTGTCGCGCCACTCGATCGTCACGCCGATCGAGCACGGGAAGCAGGTCTTCCTGTTCTACTATTTCGCCGGGCCCGAGCCCTTCTACCTGGGCGTGGGCGGCTGGGCGGGCCAGAAGGCCCTGGTCTACTTCCCGCTCAAGAACCTGGTCGTGGGGCTGATGCACCCCTCGCAGAGCTGGACACCGTTTCCGGCCCTGATCGACGCGCTGAAGCATTTCGTGCTCGTCGAGGCCGATGAGGTTGGCGCCTATCTCGCCTCGGAAACACGTCCGGCGCTGCTGACCTCGACCGTGAACAACATGGGCCACAGCTTCTGGAACGACCAAAGCCGGCTCATGCAGCTTGATCGGGCGGGTCTGCTCGGCAGTGTCGACGCGATGGTCGTCTACCGGGAAGTCTTCATCGAGCCGACTGAGGTCGTCGACTTCGCCGGCGAGGTGCTGCGTCCCTCCACCCCCAGCGAACTCACCGCAACGGTCTATCGCAACAGGCTTTTCTGCGTGCGGCCGACGGCCTTGGCCCTGCGCATTGAAGACGTGGAGCGGATACAGGCAGCGGCGAGGGCGGCGACCACCGAGGCGACGTGGGCGCAGATCGAGGTGGCGCAGCAATCAGGGTTCCTACTATGGGCCAATCTTCGGGCACACAACAAGGTCTGGGTCGGTCAGGTCGAAGGCATCCTTCAGATCGCGCAGGATCTGGTCGCGGATCACGGTAGTCTGGCCCTGTTTCTCGATGGCATGCGCGACTGCGGGCCGTTGATGCGAGAGATCAGTGAGCGGGCCCCGCCTGGCGTGACGGTGTTCGAGGGCACCAATCTGCCGTTGGCGGACAGCATCAGCTGGGCTTTCGCGATCGACTCCTATGTCGCGACGATTGGATCTGGGCTCACCCTGGTTACCTGGCTCGCCAACAAACCTGGCCTCGCCCATTCGGAAAAGGGGCATCTCAGCCAGCTCGAATTCTGGCGCGAGGTGCGCGAGGGTCTGGCGCCCATCCACGCGCCCAAGCTCTCCGAAATCGAGGAAACCGTCGGCGGCTGGTACAGCGACTATCACATCCCGCTCGACAAGATGCGTCGGCTCATGCGCAAGGCGGCCAAGCACGCAAAGCCGACGGGGCGATTGTGACGGCGCCGGTCGCCCCATCGCGGACGGGGCGGCGGAAGCATGGGCAGGTCGCCCTGACAGGGACGAATCTCAACCCCTGGTGCGCGGCGCCGGACCAGGTGTGGGCGGCGTCGGTCGTGCTCCACGCCAATCGGCCGGGCGAGCCCGTGGCCGCCTTCACCTATAGCGGCCTTCCGGTACATGACGGGATCTACGTGCTATCGACCAAATCCCTCGCCGGACTGCCGGAATGGGAGGGAGCGGCCGAGCTGACTCTGGCGGTGGCCCAGGGCGAGACCCGCGTCGCGCGCACCTTCCTGCGGGTGGCTACGGCGGAGCCGGTGCTCATCGGCTTCCCGTTCGCGGCCAGCCGGGGCGAGATCAGCGTTTCGTACAGCGTGCGCGTCGCGAACCTGGAGCATTGGGCGGGATCCGGGCTGCATATCGAGCCGCCCAGGCTGGTCCGCCTCCTGGACGAAACCAGCGGCGCACGCTTCTTCACCGCTACGCGCGGGGCGGGACTCGCCCCCATGATCAGCGCCAATCAGGGCGGCCTCGCCAACAGGCTGCTTCCCTTCCTCTCCACCCTGGACATCGCCGCCCAGGCCGGACGCCCTGCCGGCATCCTGTGGGGGACAAACGCTCACTGCGCCGCGAGCCTGGACGAGTTGTTCGACCTGGGTGCAAGCGGCCTGACCGAGGACGGTGGCGATACGGTCGTTGGCGTCGACGAGCCGTTCTTCGACTATGAGCCGACGCCACGCGCCCTCGACCTGAACGCGGTGGCTCCGAGCCGGCCGATCCTGGTCCACAGCATCCGCGCCATAACCGCCGATCCGTTCGGCCGCCCCGACGGCGCCGCGATGGCTGGGCGATTCTCCGGCTTGAGGCCATCGGTCGCGGTGATGGATCGGCTGGCGGCGTTCGGTCCGCATGACCTTGGACAGGCCATCGGCCTGCATGTGCGCCGGCCCTTTCCCCATGGTGCTTTCCGCGCACTGGAGCGGTCCAAATTTACCCTCGCGGACGAGGTCTACAGAGCCATTATCGAGGATCTCAGGGACAACCGCGCCGATGTCCAGACCTTGTTTCTCGCGACCAATGATCCCGCCTTTGAACGGCGGCTCAAAGCCGAGTTCGGCGACTACATCCTGACGCAGGAAAAGCGCAGCATCGACAACACGCGCGATCCCCGCGCGGTGCAGGACGCCCTGGTCGACCTCATCCTCCTGTCCCGGTGCAAGGCTTTGATATCGGCGCAGAAGTCCGACTTCGGCTACGCGGCGGCGCTGTTCGGCCGGCGACCGCTCTATCGTCTGGGTGAGGCGGAAGCGGATGGCGGGCTGGACGTCGAGCTGTGGAACGATGGGGAACGGCTGGACGTCCGCCGCTACCGGCGGGGCGAAGACGCGCGTGCGTTCGCCGCCCCGTCGCCGAGCTAAACCCGTTCGGGTGAGTTCGTGTGGACCGGCGCGGGAGCCGTCCCCGCGTTGGCGTCCCGTTCGGCGAAATAGGCGGCGCAGTCGCCAAAATAGGTCGCCCTGCCCTTGTCCAGCACGAGCAGTTTGTTGCTGACCGAGCGGATCAGGCTTTCGGCGTGCGAGGCCAGGACGACGATCTTGGCCGAATGGACCATGTCGTTCATGCGCTTGGACGCCTTTTCGACGAACCCTGCATCGCCTGCGCCGATCCATTCATCGAGGAGCAGGATGTCTGGCTCGAGCGAGGTCGATACAGCAAACAGCAGGCGCATCACCATGCCGGCCGAGTAGGTCTTGATCGGCAGATAGGCGAAAGCCCCGAGATCGGAGAATTCCAGCACCTCCTCGATCAGGGATGGAATCTGCTTGTTCGGCACCTGGCGCAGGGCCGCCAGCATCTTCACGTTGTCGATGGCGTTGGCCTCGTGGTCGGCCCCGTGACCGATATCGATCATCGACGAGATTTTGCCGCGCACTTCGATATGGCCACGGTTCGGGTCGAAGACGCCCGCCATGATCTTCAGAAGAGTGGTTTTGCCCGAGCCGTTGTGACCCATGATCCCGAGCCGATCGCCCTGGTTCAGCTCGAAGCTAAGCTGGTCGATCGCCCGGACCACCACCATGTCGCCCGAGCCTTTGAACAGCCGGCCGCCAACGGCCATGTCCATGGCCACATGGCGCAGCGACTGCGCTCGCGAGCTGTAGATGGTGTAGTTAAGTTCGACGCCCTGCAGGCGTATGGAAACATCCGACACGATGCTGCTTTCCTACAGCCAGAACACGATGCGGCGTCGATAGAGCACGAAGGCGACAAAGCCAACCGCCATGCCCGTAAAGAGAAGACCGAAGCCGACCAACCAGTCGTGTGCGGATGGGGCGCCCCCGAGAAGCGGATTTCGCATCAAGTTGAGCATATAGTAGAACGGGTTGAACTCGACAAAGAGCGCCCGCTTGCCCGTAAGCTTCTCTGGCTTCCAGAACACGGGGGTAAGGAAGAATAGTATCTGCGCCAGATAGCCGAGCAGAAACATCACATCGCGGTAGCGCAGGGCCAGGATGCCGAGCGGCAGCGCCCAGACGATGCATATCATCGACACCAGCATGAACCCCGGGATGAATTCGGGGCGGATCGTGAAGCCGAGCCCAACGCACAACATCACCACGATGAAGGCGATGATGTTATGGAGCGCGACAAAGATCTGGCGCAGCAGGAACCGCCAGAAATGCAGAGTGATTGGCAGTGGAAGCGTCAGGATGGTGCCACTGGCGCCCAGCAGGATATTCGGGGCGTCGAACACTATGCCGACCATGAAGGTCCAGGTCAGAATCCCCGCCGCGATGGAGGGCAAGCTTTCCTTCACCGACAGTCCGAACAGACCACCATAGACGAGGGCGATGGCGATCGAGGTGGCGACCGTGGACCCGGCGACCCAGAATGGCCCGAGCAGGGTACGGCGATACTTGGCGATGATGTCCTGATACGCAAGGCGAACCCAAATCCGCCAGAGCTCTATGCCGCGAACGATGTCCTTGGTGGCTCGATCGATCGGACCGGTCGAGCTGAAAGTCACAGTGCTCAAGCAGACTCCTACGGTTGGCGCGATGCTGCAAATTGTGATCAAACGCCCCGGCCCCGTGTACGGCAGGTCCGACATGGGTGCAACGCAAACCTGGGCGTGTGGCGGCCTGTACGGGCCGGCCGAAGGCTTATACGGTTCCGTTCCGATCGATGCATGGAGTGCACGGTGACAACCATAAAGCCGCTGGCGATCAGCGGGGTTTTGCTGATCGAGCCGAAGCGGCATGGCGACGAACGTGGCTTTTTTTCCGAGACGTACAGCGCGCACGCCTTGGCCGAAGCCGGGTTCGAGGGCCGTTTCGTTCAAGACAATCATTCCCGCTCTTCGGCCGCAGGAACCGTGCGTGGCCTGCACTTCCAGGCTCCTCCGCACGCCCAGGACAAGCTGATCCGGGTGACCGCGGGCGCGATCCTGGACGTGGTGGTCGACATCCGCCGCAGTTCGCCGACCTACGGCAAGGCGATCCAGGTAGAGCTCAGCGCAGACAATTGGCGGCAACTCCTGGCGCCCAGGGGCGTGGCGCATGGTTTCTGCACCCTGACCGCGGGCGCCGAAGTGCTCTACAAGGTGACGGACTACTATGCGCCGGAGACCGAAGGCGGGCTGCTTTGGAATGATCCGGCGCTGGGCGTCGATTGGCCGTTCAGCGACGCCGAAGCCACGGTGAACGCCCGTGACCGTGTCTGGCCGGGCTTTGGCGAACTCGAAAGCCCGTTCGAGTAGGGCTTGATGGCGAGGGCGGCCCCCCGGAGTGGGGCGGCGTGTGCGCCTCTCCGTCGCTGCGCGCGGTCGCCCTAGCCGTTATAGCCGCGGACAGCCTCGATGATCCGGTCCTGGGTCGGCGCATCCAGATAGGCGTGCATCGGCAGGGCGAGCACCCGGTCCGCCGCCGCTTCCGAGGCGGGCAGGCCACCCGGCTGCGGATAGTGGGCGTAGGGCGCCTGGCGGTGCATGGGCACCGGATAGTAGGCCGCCGTCGGCACGCCCTGGGTCTTCAGGTGCGCGGCCAGACCGTCGCGGTCGGGGTGTTCGACAGTGTACTGGGCCCAGACCGAGACCCCGCCGTCGATCACGGCGGGGACCTTGACCACGCCGTCCAGGCCCTCGGCATAGCGCGCCGCCACGGCCTGGCGCGCCTCGATCTCGCTCGCGAACACGGCCAGCTTCTCGATCAGAATCGCCGCTTGCAGAGTATCCAGCCGCGAGTTCATGCCGATACGCGTGTTCAGGTATTTGGGATCGTGGTCGAATGTCCGGCCCTCCAGGTCGCCAGCCACCGCCTTGCCGTGCACGCGCAGGCTGTCCATCACGTCCCAGAGGGTCTCGTCGTTGGTCAGCACCGCCCCGCCGTCGCCGTAGCAGCCGAGCGGCTTGGCCGGGAAGAAGCTGGTGGTGGTCACGTCGGCCCAGTGGAGCGGATGCTGGCCGTCAAGGGTGCAGCCAAAGCCCTGGGCGCTGTCGGCAATCAGCTTCAGGCCATGGCGGCGGGCGATCGCGGCGATCCTTGGGTAGTCCGCGGGCTGGCCGAACAGGTCCACGGCGATCACGGCCTTAGGTTCGAGCCGGCCCTCGGCCTTGATCGCGACGATGGCGGCTTCCAGCTTGTCGGGATCGAGGTTGTAGGTGTCCGGCAGCACATCCACGAACACCGGTTCAGCGCCGGTCCACGGGACCACTTCGGGCGTGGCGGCGAAGGTGAAACTCGGGCAGAATACCGCGTCGTTCGCACCGATCCCCCAGGCCATCAGCGGCAGGGCGATGGCGTCGGTGCCGTTGGCGCAGGACAGGGCGCGCTTGGCCTGGCCGAACGCCGCCAGCTGCGCTTCGAACTCGCGCACTTCCGGGCCCATCACATAGGCGCCGTGGGCCAGCACCTTCTGGATGGCGGCGTCGATGGCGGGTTTGATGCGGCGCTGCTGGGCGGCGAGGTCGATGAAGGCGATGGTCATGAGTTCGCTCTTAAACCGTGGTCGCCGCTGATAGATGTCGGAAGGCGTCACATCGACTCAAACCCTATGACCGATTGTTTCGCCGGCCGTGGCGGCGGGATCGGCGTTTGGGCTAAGAGGGGCGGGCGGGCGCCGACAAGGAGAGACGAATGAGCGCTTTGACCGCCCCAGCCGCTGGACTGATGACCTGGCTGACCGAGGCCGCCCTGCCCCTCTGGTGGGAGGCGGGCGCCGATCACGAGCGTGGCGGCTTTCACGAGGCGCTGGACGACCAAGGCCGGCCGGTCGCCGCCAACCGCCGGGCGCGGGTGCAGGCGCGGCAAGTCTATGTCTACGCCACCGCTGGGCAGTTGGGATGGACCGGTCCCTGGCGCGCGGCGGTCGTGCATGGCCTGGACTTCTTCCTCGGTCACTATCAGCGGCCGGACGGCCTGTTCCGCACGGTGGTCGCCCCCGACGGCGCGCCGGTGGACGAGGCGGCCTGGCTGTACGACCAGGCCTTCGCCCTGTTCGCCCTGGCGCAGGCGGCCCGGGTGCTGCCCGAGCGGAGCGACCTGCGCGACCGGGCCCGCGCGCTCGTGGGGGCCATCCAGGCCTGGCGCTGGCCCGAGGGCGGCTTCCGCGAACCGCCGGCGGCTTACGACCGCCAGTCCAACCCGCACATGCACCTGCTCGAGGCTTCGCTGGCCTGGGCTGAGATCGATGACGCTCCCATCTGGAATGCGACCGCGGACGAGATCGTGGCCCTGGCGATGAGCCGGTTCGTCGATGCGAACGGCGCCCTGCACGAGTTCTTCGCGCCGGGCTGGCGGTTCGCCGACGGGGTGGACGGCCGCATCGTCGAGCCCGGTCATCAGTTCGAATGGGCCTGGCTGCTGGAACGCTGGGCGCGGCTGCGCGGTCGCGACGACGCGCATCAGGCGGCGGTGAAGATGTTCGCCGTCGGCGCCGCGGGCGTCGACGCCCGGCGCGGCATGGCGAGGCAGCAATTGCTCGACGACGGTTCGGTGCACGACGACGTGGCGCGGCTCTGGCCCCAGACCGAGTGGATCAAGGCGGCGACCATCCTCGGTCATCACGACGTCGCCGTCGCGGCCGTGAACGGGCTCAGGCTCTACCTGGACAAGCCGGTCGCCGGCCTGTGGTGGGACAAGTTCAAGCCGGACGGAAGCTTCGTGGCGGAGCCGGCGCCGGCGTCGTCCTTCTACCACATCGTCTGCGCCATCGCCGAGCTCAGCGCCGCCGCCAAGGACGCGTGACCACGGCGCGCCGGCTGAGCGCAAGCGGCGACCAGGAGAGGCTGCGGGCCACCGCCATCGTCGATCCGCGCTTGGGCAGGGGCGGCGCGCGGAACAGATCGGGGCGCCCCAGGGCTTCGCCCAGCGCTTTCAGCCGGATCCGGAGCAGGTGCGGGCTGCGCGCCAGCACATAGCCCACGGTCAGGATGTGGGTGGGCAGGGCGATCGGCATCAGCCACGGCGGCATGTTGCGCAGGAAGGTCCACAGCCGGTTGCGGGCGCCGTGGAACTCGGCGAAGGCCGATCCCTCGCCGCCGCTCGAGGCGCCGCCCACATGGCGCACCACCGCGCGGGGCTCCAGCAGGCAGCGCCCGCCGGCGAGGCGCAGCCGGAAGCCCAGGTCCACGTCCTCGCAATAGCAGAAGAACCGCTCCTCGAAGCCGCCCAGGGCCTCGAAGGCGTCGCGGCGGTAGAGGGCCGCCGCCCCGCAGGCTGAAAAGACTTCGCACGGCGCGGTGGGGGCGGTCGACCGCGGCTGGCCGTAGCCGCCGCGCCAGGGGATGCCGGCGATCGACATGCAGTCGCCGGCGCCGTCGAGCAGGCCGGGATCCGCGTCGTCCAGCTGCAGCGAAGCGACCGCCTCGGCGCCGAAGGTCTCCGCCGCCGCCACCAGCCGCGCCAGCCAGTCGGGTTCGGCGAAGGCGTCGGGGTTCAACAGGGCGATATAGCGGCTGCGCGATAGGGCGGCGGCGCGATTGTTGGCCGCCGCGAAACCGAGGTTTTCGGCCTGCAGCACCGTGCGCAACCGCGGTCCGATGCAGAGCCGCTCCACCGCGCCGTCGGCCGAGCCGTTGTCCCAGACCACCGCCTCGAAATCCGTGAAGCTCTGCGCCTCCAGGGCGTCGATGCAGCGCTGCAGGTGAGCGGCGGAGTTGTAGGCGACGACGATCACCTGCACCGTGGGCGCAGTATCGCCGCTCGGAGCGGCGGCCTCAGCCGGCAAGGCAGATGTCCACCGTCTCGCGCCACGGCCGCGGCGTCCAACCGGCCGCCTGCTGCAGCTTCGTGGTGTCGAGCCGCGAGTTTGCCGGTCGCCGGGCTGGGGTCGGATAGTCCGCCGTCGTGATCCGCTCAAGCATTGGCCGGCGTCCGGTGCGCCGCTCCGTGTCCTCGAACACCCGCTCGGCCACGTCGGCCCAGCTGGCGTCGTCGGCGCCGGCGAGATGGAACAGGCCCTGCAGCGAAGGATCGCCGGCCACGCCACGCCGGGCGGCCTTGAGACACAGGGCGGCGATGTCGGCGGCCAGGGTCGGGCGGCCGTGCTGGTCGTCCACCACCCGCATGACGTCACGCTCGGCGGCGAACCGGCGCATGGTGTTGACGAAGTTGGCGCCCTTGGGGCTCACCACCCAGGCGGTGCGGAAGATGGTCCAGGCGCCGCCGATGGCGGCCACCTCGGCCTCGCCCTCCGCCTTGCTGCGCCCGTAGACGCCGAGCGGTCCGATCGGGTCGGTCTCGACGTAGGGTGTGGGCTTGGCCCCGTCGAACACATAGTCGGTGGAGATGTGGACGAAGGGAATATCGAGGCCGGAGCAGGCCCGGGCCATGGCCGCGGGCGCGTCGCGGTTCAGCCGCATCGCCGCGTCGGGTTCGCTCTCAGCTTTGTCGACGGCCGTGTGCCCCGAAGCGTTGATCACCGCCGCCGGGCTCAGCTGGCGGATCAGCGCCGCCGCGTCGGCGACCAGCAGGTCGCAGCGGTCGCGGCCGGCGAACTCCAGCCGGGCGCCCGCGTCGGCGATCTCCGCCAGCGCCTGCGCCACCTGGCCCGAGCGGCCGAACACCAGAATCGTCTCGCTCATGGATGGATCGGCGCGCGTTGCATCAGGCCTAGCTATCGCCTCCCAGCGCGATAAGGAAGCGGCAGAGGCCATGGCGCGGGCGCGCGAAGCGATGCTACAGCTTGGCCATGAAGACTGTCGCTCTAGCCGCCCTGGCTGCCGCCATGACCACCGCACCCATGACCACCGCCTCCGCCGCCGCCGAAACCCCACCCTGGGCGCCTGGGGCCCTGACACCGGAGCGGGTGTTCGCCAGCCCCTCGCTGGCCGGCCCGTCCGCGCGCGGGGTCGAGGTGTCGCCGGACGGCAAGCTGGTCACCTACCTCAAGGCCGAGCCGGGCAACCAGTACAAGCTCGACCTGTGGGCGGTGTCCTCAGCCGGCGGTGAGCCCAAGCTGCTGATCGCGGGCGAGGCGGTCGAGCCGACCGGCCAGGCGATCTCGGACGAAGAGAAGGCCCGGCGCGAGCGTCAGCGCACCGCCGCCCTGTCGGGCGTGATCGACTATCACTGGGACGAGAAGGGCGAGCAGATCCTGATCCCCGCCGGCGGAGCGCTCTACCTGGCCGACGCCGCCACGGGCAAGGTGCGCAAGCTCGACGTCAAGCCCGGCGCCACCGACGCCAAGGTCTCGCCCACCGGCCGGTTCGCCAGCTATGTGCGCGACCAGAACCTCTATGTGGTCGGCCTGGCGGACAGCGCCGAGCAGGCGATCACCACCGCGGGCAAGGGCCCGGTCAGCTACGGCGTGGCCGAGTTCGTCGCCCAGGAGGAGATGGGCCGCTACACCGGCTACTGGTGGGCGCCCGGCGACAAGGCCATCGCCTTCACCCGCGTCGACGAAAGTTCGGTGAAGCTGCTCGACCGGCTGGAGATCGGGACCGAGGGCTCAAAGGTCGTCAAACAGCGCTATCCCCAGCCGGGCGAGCCCAACGCCATCGTCGAGCTTTACGTGCAGGGGATCGAACCGGGCGCGAAGCCGGTGAAGGTCGATCTCGGTCCGAACACCGACATCTACCTGGCGCGGGTGAAATGGTCGGCCGACGGATCGGACCTCTATGTCGAGCGCCAGAGCCGCGACCAGCAGACGCTGGACCTGCTGCGTGTCGACCCCAGGACCGGGGCCGCGACCCTGGTGGTGCATGAGCATCAGGCGCCGTGGATCCCGCTGGCCGACGACCTCTATCCGCTGAAGACCGGCGATTTCATCTGGGGCTCGATCCGGTCCGGCGTGAACCAGCTCTATCTCTACCGCCGCGACGGGACCCTGGTGCGCCAGATCACCCAGGGCGACTATTCGGCCGCGGGCGGCGGCGGCGGCGCGGGAGCCCATGCGCCGGGTCTCGCCGGCGTGGATGAGGCCAAGGGCCTGGTCTACTTCATGGCCTCGGGCGATACCCCGATCGAGCGGCAGCTCTATGTCGTGTCTTATCGCGATCCGGGTCCGGCCAAGGCGATCACCAGCGGTCGCGGCTGGTGGACGGCGGTGATGCCGAAATCGGCCCAGGTGTTCGTCGGCTATTATTCCGACCCGGACACCCCGCCGCAGACCGCGCTCTATGACGTCGCCGGCCAGCGCCTGCACTGGATCGAGCAGAACCCGCTGGACGCCCACCACCCGTTCTTCCCCTACGTGGCCCGCTATCCCAAGCCGGAGTTCGGTGTGCTGAAGGCCGCCGACGGATCGGACCTGCACTATGTGGTGCTGAAGCCGGTTGGGTTCGATCCGGTGAAGAAATACCCGGCCATCGTCGAGGTCTACGGTGGTCCTGGCGTTCAGTCGGTGACGCGCAGCTGGCGTTCGGCCACCGAGAAGCTCTACCTCGAAGCCGGCTATGTACTGTTCCAGCTCGACAACCGTGGCTCGTCCAACCGGCCGATGGCGTTCGAGGGCCAGATCTACAAGCGGATGGGTTCGGTCGAGGTCGATGACCAGGTGACCGGGATCGACTGGCTGCGCGGGCAGCCGTTCGTCGACGGCGCCAACGTCGGCGTCTCCGGCTGGTCCTACGGCGGCTACATGACCCTGCGCATGCTGACCGATCCGCGCACCCGGCTGAAGGCCGGCGCGGCGGGGGCGCCGCCGACCGACTGGCGCGAGTACGACACCCACTACACCGAGCGGTACATGGGCATGCCCGGACCCGACAAGGCGGCCTATGACGCCTCGGCGGTGATCCCGCGCCTGGACAAGCTCAGCGGCCGGCTCCTGCTGTTGCAGGGCATGGCCGACGACAATGTGCAGTTCTCCAACTCCATCGCCGTGATGGCGACCCTGCAGGCCAGGAGCGTCCCGTTCGACCTGATGCTGTTCCCGGGCCAGCGGCACGGGGTGCAGGGCGAACCCCGCCAGCTGCAGCTGTGGCGGACCTTCCTGCAGTTCTTCTCGCGCGAGCTCGGCGGCGCCCCGCCGCCGCACATCACGCCATAGACTGAGCGCGGCTCAGGCGACGTCGGCCGTTTGTATCAGCCGGTCGAGCTGCCGGCGGATGTGGGCCGCCTGGGCCGGCGTGGCGGCCAGGGCGATGGCGCGGTCGAAGGCGACGCGGGCCTCTTCCAGCCGGCCGATCCGCATCAGGAAATGTCCGCGCGCGCCGTGGAAGGGGAAATAGCCGGCCAGACGCGGCTCCAACGGCTCGATCAGCGCCAGCGCGGCGGCCGGCCCCGCCAGCTTGTCCACGGCGACCGCCCGGTTGAGGGTGATCACCGGCGAGGGCTGCATATGCTCCAGCGCCGCATAGAGGCCCTCGATGTTGGCCCAGTCGGTATCTTCCGGCCGGGTGGCGCGGGCATGGACGGCGGCGATGGCGGCCTGCACCTGATAGGGGCCGGGCCGTTGGTGGCGCAGGGCCTTCTCGGCCAGGGCCAGGCCCTCGCCGATCTGCCGGTGATCCCACCGACCACGATCCTGGTCGTCGAGCAGGACGATCTCGCCGGCGGCGTCGAACCGGGTCTCGGCCCGAGCCTGCTGCAGCAGCATCAGCGCCAAGAGGCCCATCACCTCGGGCTCGGTCTGGAACAGCCGCAGCAGCAGGCGCGCCAGGCGGACGGCCTCCGCCGTCAGGGCCAGGCGCTGGGAGCCGGCGCCGGCCGAATAGCCCTCGTTGAACACCAGGTAGACCATGGCCAGGACGGCGGCGAGGCGTTCGGCGCGCTCGACCGGACCCGGCGTTTCGAACGGTACGTCGGCGCCGGCGATCCTGGCCTTGGCGCGGGTGATGCGCTGCTCCATGGCGGCTTCGCCGACCAGGAAGGCGCGGGCGATCTCCCTGACCGTCAGGCCGGAGACGATGCGCAGGGCCAGGGCGATCTGCTGGGTCGCCGGCAGGTCCGGATGGCAGCAGATGAACAACAGGCGCAGGACGTCGTCACGGTAGTCGGCGTTGTCCAGCCGTTCGGCCAGGGGCGCCTCGGCGTCGCCGAGGTCCGACAGCTGGTCCTCCGCCGGCAGGGGAGCGGAGCGGGATCGCTTGCGCACGCCGTCAAGGGCGGCGTTGCGGCCGACCAGGATCAGCCACGCGGTCGGATCGCGCGGCGGGCCCTTCTCCGGCCAATTGTGCAGGGCCCGCAGGCAGGCGTCCTGGAACGCCTCCTCCGCGGTGTCCAGATCGCGGAAGTAGCGCAGCAGGGCGCCGATCGCCTCGGGCCGCGCGGCGACGATCGCCGCGTCGATCCAGGCGAGGTCGGTCATGCCTGGACCGTTGTCTCAGGGCGCGCGGGTTCGTGGACCGCCGCGGGCATGCGCGGGTCCGGGTTGAACAGGGCGATGGGCCGAAGCTCGAAGCACCCGCCGGGGCTGGCGGCGCCGATCCGGCGCGCCACGTCGAGCGCGTCCTCCAGGCCCTCCACGTCGATCACATAGAAGCCCAGCAGCTGCTCTTTCGTTTCCGCGAACGGACCGTCGATCACCAGCGGCGGGTCCTGGCTCTTGCGCAGGGTGGTGGCCGCGGTGGTGGGTAGCAGGCGCAGGGACGGGCCGAGCTTGCCTTCGGCGATCAGCTGCTCCTGCACGGCGCCGATGGCGCCCATCACCTCGGCCTCCTTGGCCGGGCTCCAGGACCAGACCACGTCTTCGTTGTTATAGCAGAGGATGGCGTAGAGCATGGACCGGTCTCCTCAATCCCAAGGACGGACCACTATGCCGCGTTCCGACGCCGCCGCCGCAGAAACTTGCAGGGGCCGCCTTGTCGGGATGAGCTTGCGGACGCCGTCCTTGGGGCGTCAACCCATAGGAGCCCGCCGATGAGCGCCGACCTTTCTCCCGATTTTCCTGGCGACCGCGAGCTGGTCCTGACCCGCCTGATCGACGCCCCGCGTGCGGCGGTGTTCCGCTGCTGGACCGAGGCGGAGCTGTTGAAGCAATGGTTCGCGCCCAGGCCGTTCACCACGCCGGTAGCCGAGCTCGACGTGCGGCCGGGCGGCGCCAGCCTGATCGTGATGAGGACCCCCGAGGGGCAGGAGATGCCGAATGCCGGCCTCTATCTGGAGGTGATCCCGAACGAGAAACTGGTGTTCACCGACGCCTTCACCGCGGCCTGGGCGCCGAAGGAGGGCGCGCCGTTCATGGTGGTGCTCCTCACCTTCGCGAATGAGGACGGCAAGACGCGCTACACCGCCCGCGTCCGCCACTGGACGACCGAGGCGCGCCAGCAGCACGAGGCCATGGGTTTCCACACCGGCTGGGGCCTTTGCGCCGACCAGCTGGAGGCTTTGGCCAGAACGCTCTAGCTGGCCACCAGCCGGATCACCGGGGCCGGCTCGGATGCGGCGACCGGCAGGCTCCACGGCGCCGCCGGTTCGCGCGGCGGGGCGAGAGCGACTTCGGGCAGTTCCTCCGGCGTGGCAAGTACGCCCTTGGCCTTGAGCCGGGCGCCGACGCGGGCGTCCGACAGCAGGGCCGACAGCGGGCCGGTGCACAGCAGCGGGGCCAGGATCGGGGCGAACACCAGGCAGAGGTCGGGGCGGAAGATCAGCGCCGAGCTCAGGCCGAGACCGACGCCGAGCTCCCACTGGTGCTGGCGCACGCCCTGAAGGGCGGTCAGGGCCTCGGCGGTGCGGCGCTGCGGCGTCCAGCCGGAGTCGCGGCCGATCAGGGCCTCGAACACCGTGCGGCTGTTTCGCGCCATCAGGATCGGCGCGGTGATCGCCGACAGCAGGGCCTCGGTCGCCGCATTGCGGAGCAGGATCGCCGATCCGCCGAAGGCGCGGCGCTCGGCCGGCCGGCTCAGCACCAGGGCCAGGCCCATCAGCTTGGGGCCGAGCAGCAGGAAGGCGCACAGGGCCGAGCCCCACAGGAAGGGAGTGACCTTGGGGGCCAGCACGTACCAGAAGGAATCCCAGTCGGTCGGGGTCTGCAGCTCGATGGCCAGGCCGACGATCACCGACAGCAGCCACAGGGGCGAGGCCAGATAGGCCATGGCCCCCATCATGAACTG
>Ga0302314_10008353_pt1 | contig 18445 bp, 18 predicted proteins | sample III_Palsa_N2_3_FD_200533 | JGI IMG/M metagenome (GOLD analysis project Ga0302314, IMG submission 200533) | Peat permafrost microbial communities from Stordalen Mire near Abisko, Sweden - III_Palsa_N2_3 | ecosystem: Environmental > Terrestrial > Soil > Palsa > Peat permafrost | place: Sweden...
CATGTCGAGGTTTGTTGAGTTTTCACTTTAGTCGTCATGCTGAGTAGCGCCTGTGAGGCGCGTGTCGAAGCACGCACACTCTCTCACCCCGCCCTCTGCATCGCCCGCCGTTCCTCCAGCCCGCGATGCAGCTCGACCAGGGTGCGGGCGGCGTGTTCGTTGGTCTGGATCGCCGCCCAATAGGCCGAAGTCTTCGGGCAGGACGGGATGGGATTGGGCACGTCGAAGGTCTCGATGACGTTCTCGATCAGGAACAGCGCCGGGGTCAGGGCGCAGTCGGCCAGGGTCAACCGCCCGCCGACCGCGTAGCCGGCCTCGCCGATATAGTGCTCCAGGGCGTTCAGCCCCCGCACCACCTGCCCGGTCAAAAGGTCCCGGACGCCCTCGTTTCGAGTGGCCCGCCGCGCCTGGGGCAGGCACATGAACATGTTGTTCATCAGATAGATGTCGCCGATCCGCGCCACGGTGCGGACCAGGGCGCGCTCGCGGGGCGTCGCGCCGAGCAGCGACGGCTCGGGATGGATTTCCTCCAGAAACTCCGCGATCACCTCGGATTCCGGAATCACGTCGCCGCCCAGGTCCAGCGCGGGGATGCGGCCCAGCGGGTTGATCTTGGCATACTCGGCGGTCGGAAAGCCCGGCGGCCGCTCCAGCACGATGCCCTCGATCCCCTTGGCGTAGATCTGCATCCGCACCCGCGCCGAATAGGGGCTGAGATCGCCGGAATAGAGTTTCATGGTGCGCCCTCCCGAGCTTTTTTTGGTCTCAGCCGACTGTGCGCCGTTGCGACGGGCGAGATCAATGCGCAGCCGGCGGCCTACTCCGGTGAACTCCTCTGCACCTGCCGGTACCAGGCCAGCTGTTCGCTCGTCGCCAGCAGCTTGCCATCCCGCCGCCAGTAGCTGGAGCGTTCATCAGACGCGCCGCCGCTCCCTACCCGTCCCTCGCATTCGACAAGGATGAAGTCGTCGCCCACCTCGGCGAGCTCCTCCACGGTGGCGTGGAGATAGGCGGTGAGCGACAGGGTGGTGGTCATGGCTGTCGGCCCCAGCGCGTACATCGCCCGCGGCGCGGAATTGTCGGTGATCATGCCGAGCAACGCCTTGTCCAGCCGCCCGCTGCGCGAGCGCACCCAGGCCAGGGAGCGGGAATTCCCGCCGGGCGCCGGCGGAAATCCCTCCAGGGTGCGGCGCTCGAAGGCGGACGCGCCATAGTGCTGCGACACGCCGGCCATGTCGGGACTCGGCAGGCTGGCCGGATCGGGGGCGTCCGGCATTGTCGCGAAGGCGAACGGCGGGGTCTGGGGTCGCCGCGCCATCGTCACGATGGCGTGCACGCCCACCTGATCCGATCCGGCAGGCAGGATTTCCACCTCCCATACGCCGATCGAGCCGCCTTGCCGCAGTCTGCGGGTCCGGATGTCGAGCTCGCCCGAGGGCAGCCCGGCGGCATAGGTCAAGGTCAGCGACAGCGCCTCTCCCACCGCCTCCGGTTCGGCCTCCAACACCCGGATGCACAGCCCGATGGCGTAACCGCCCCAAAGGGCCCCGCCCGGGTTGCTCCATTCTTTTCCCGCGACGGTGGTCCACCGCCCGGGCGCGACGGGGGCGAGGGCGTTCGAAAGGGTCTGGTCCGTGTTCATTACGCCTGTTTACCCAGCCGACGCAGGGTCACGGAAGGGGTTTCATGCGGTTGGGCGTCCAATTGCGGAGGCGGCGCTTTTGGATTTCCTCACGCACAACGCGTCTTGGCGCACCGGACACTATCAGTTCGTCATCCCGGCCGCAGCGCCGGCTCGGCCTTGCAGGTTAGCGGATTCACACATTGTCGAGGGCGCGTGCTCTTCCGTTCTCCCGCAAAAGGAGAAGGGAAAGGTGTATCAACCTTGACTTTTGCAATGTATTCGTTCATGATATGTTCTGATGCTCGACGCGCCCACCCCCAGCGAAATGGAACCCTGCGACACCGCCTCGGCGGCGCCCGCGTGGCATGGGGAAATGTTGCGGGAGCTGGCTGAGCTGGGCATGCGGATGGCTCGGGCGGTGACGGTCGGGGCTGAGATGCGGGCCCAGGCGGGCGAGGCGACGGCGGCGGACGAGGCGGCTTCGACGCTGGCCTTGCAACGGGCGGCCAAGACGGTGCGGCTGACCGTGGCGCTGGACAAGAAGCTGCTGGAGCCGCCCCAGGCGCGAAAGGCCCCGGCGATCGAGCTGGAGCGCCAGCAGCGCGAGATCGATGAGGCTGAAGCCCAGCGGGCGGAGGCGGCGGCGGACGCGGTGTGGGTGATCCGCAGTCTGTGGAAGCTGGTGGGCAAGCCCCTGGTCCAGAACACTGTCGAACTGGCGATCCAGACCGAAGCCGAGGGTGACGAGCGCGAACGGCTGCGGGCCGAGCTGAATGAGACCCTGGTGGAGCGCGAGGAAGAGCTGATCGCGATGGGGCCCGGGCAGTATTACGACATGATCGCCCGGATCCTTAAAGCGCTGGGCTTGGCCGGCGGTCCCGCCTTCGCCAGGGCTTCGGCGGGCATGCCCGCAAGGCCTGGGGCTGCGGCGGCTGGGCTGCGGGCGGCCAATGATGCTCCTGGGCTCGTTGCGCGAACGCATCCGCCGCCTTGATGGGGGGTGGAAGGTGAATCCCCCCTCCGTCGCTTCGCGACAGCTCCCCCAGAGGGGGCGCAACCAAACGGTGCGGCGCAAGACTCCAGATGCTCCCCCGATTGGGGGGAGCTGGCGCGGAGCGACGGAGGGGCGAGCTGGCGCGGCCTCTTCGGCCAGGGCCCGTCTATCGCTTCGCACCCAGGCCGCCGAGCGCGGCGGCCGTTCGGCGCGACCATCCGGTTGACATCCCCGCCGTCCTCCCGTATCCACCGCCGCTCGTTTCCGCCCGCCCCTCGGGCGCGGGCGCAGTTGCTATTGAACCGGAGTTCGAACCGTGAAGCGGACATATCAGCCCTCGCGCCTCGTGCGTAAGCGCCGCCACGGCTATCGCTCGCGGATGGCCACCAAAAACGGTCAGAAGATTGTCGCGCGCCGTCGCGCCAAGGGCCGCAAGCGGCTGACCGCCTAGATCTTAAGAAGGAGGCTCGGGCTGACCGACGCCTCGATCCCAGAGTTCGCAACGCCATCGATTGACCGCCTGCGCAAGCGGCCGGAGTTTTTGGCCTGCGCCAAGGCGCCGTCCTGTGCGCGCGGCGCGGTGGTGGTCCAGGCGCTGGAGCGCGGCGACGATCGCCCGCTGATCCGCGCCGGCTTCACCGCCACCCGCAAGGTCGGCGGGGCGGTGGTCCGCAACCGGGCCAAGCGGCGACTGCGCGAGGCGGCCCGGCAACTGCTGCCTCTTCATGGGCGGCCCGGACGCGACTATGTGTTCATCGCCAGGGGTGGGACGGTGAACCGCCCCTGGCCGCGTTTGCTTGACGATATGAAAAGCGCGCTGATAAGCCTCGCCGCCAATCAGACCCCTGCGACGCGTTCGCCGGCGGTCGCTTCCCGGTAAGCGGATCCCATGGATAACGAGAACAGCCGCAACACGATCATCTTCGTGATCTTCACGATCGTGGTCGTGGTGCTGTACCAGGTCTTCGTAATGGATCCGGTGGCCAAGCGGCATCAGGCCGAGATGCGTATCGCCGCCGCCCAGGCGGCCAAACATCCGGCCAACGCCGCCGGGGGGGCGCCGGGCGCTCCGCCAGCCGGGTTCGCGCCCGTGGCCCTGGCCGCAGCCTCCAGCCCCCGGGTCAAGCTGGACACGCCCAGCCTGGCGGGCTCGATCAACCTGCGCGGCGCGCGGATCGACGATCTTTACCTGAAGCATTACCGCGACCTGAAGCCGGGCCAGCAGACGGTCGACGCCACCTCGCCCATGCATGAGCTGTTCCGGCCCGAGGGCGCCGAGCACGCCTGGTTCGCCGAGTTCGACTGGGCCGGCGCCAATGTGGCGGGCCTGCCCGGCGGTGACACCCTGTGGACCGCGCAACCCGGCGCGACGCTGACCCCGTCCACGCCGCTGGTCCTGACCTATGCCAACGGCCAGGGCCTGACTTTCACGCGCACGATCGCCATCGACAACGACTATATGTTCACGGTCACCGACAAGGTGACCAATGCGGCGGGCGCGCCCATCGCCCTGCAACCTTACGCCTCGGTCCAGCAGCGCGGCCTGCCCGGCGATCTGGCCAACAGCAATATCGTCCACGAAGGCGCCATCGGCATGCTCGGCGCCGACAAGCCGATCCTGGTCGCCAAGAACTACAAGGACTGGAAGAAGGCCTCGGTGATCGATGGCGACTCCCATGGCGGCTGGCTGGGCATCACGCAAAAATATTGGCTGTCGGCGCTGGTCCCCGATCAGTCGACGGCGATCAAGAGCGAATTCCGCGTCCAGCCGGTCGCCGGCCTGGACGCCTACGAGGCCGGCTTCGTCGGCCCGTCCCAGACCATCGCGCCGGGCGCCAGCCTGACTCAGACGACCCATCTGTTCGCCGGCGCCAAGGTGGTGCCGCTGCTGCGCCGCTACGAGACCGGCCTGGGCGTGCCGCGTTTCGACAACGCCGTGGACTGGGGCAATCTGTGGTTCTTCACCCAGCCGCTGTTCGCCCTGCTGACCTTCCTGAAGGGCTATATCGGCAATATCGGCCTGTCGATCCTGGCCATGACCGTGCTGGTCAAGGCGCTGTTCTTCCCGCTGGCCAACAAGAGCTACGAGTCGATCAGCAAGATGAAGAAGATTCAGCCCCAGACCGAGGCGCTGAAGAAGCAGTACGAGAAGGACCCGACCAAGCTGCAGCAGGAGACCATGGCCCTGTACCAGCGGGAGAAGATCAATCCGCTGATGGGCTGCCTGCCCATGCTGATCCAGATCCCGGTGTTCTATTCGCTGTACAAGGTGCTGACGGTCACCATCGAGATGCGCCAGGCGCCTTTCTATGGCTGGGTGCATGACCTGTCCGCGCGCGACCCGACCAGCATCTGGACCCTGTTCGGCCTGATCCCCTGGGACCCCAGCCAGCTGGCCCTGGTCGGGACCTATCTGAACGGGCCCCTGCACATCGGGGTCTGGCCGCTGATCTATGGATTTTCCATGTGGCTCAGCCAGGCGATGAACCCGCCGGCGGCGGATCCGGCGCAACAGCGCATCTTCCAGCTGATGCCGATCCTGTTCACCTTCACCCTGTCCCAGTTCACGGTCGGGCTGATCATCTACTGGTGCTGGAGCAATGTGCTGTCGATTCTGCAGCAGTACGTGATCATGCACCGCTACAAGGTGGATAACCCGATCGACGATTTCCTGGGCCGCTTCGCCAAGCCCAAGGCCAAGGCGGCGGCGGGGTGATGGACGTCGCGGCCGACCCGGTGTTCGACGCCGACGCCTTGGAGGCCGCTCGCGTGCTGTTCGCCCGTCCGGCGGTGTTCATGATGGGCGCGGCGCAGATCAGCGGCCTGCCCGCCGCCGACCTGCCGGAGGTGGCCTTCGCCGGGCGCTCGAACGTCGGCAAGTCGTCGCTGATCAACGGCCTGGTCAGCCAGCACCGCCTGGCGCGCGCCTCCAACGAGCCGGGCCGCACCCGCGAGGTCAACTTCTTCGTGCTGGACGAGCGGCTGCGCCTGGTCGATCTGCCGGGCTACGGCTTCGCGCGGGCGTCCAAGAGCACGACGGCGGAGTTTCAGGATCTGGGCCGCGCCTATCTGCGCGGGCGGCCCAACCTCAAGCGGGTCTATCTGCTGATCGATGCGCGCCATGGGCTGAAGGCCGTGGACACAGAGGCGCTGGACGCCCTGGACCAGGCCGCGGTGTCCTATCAGATCGCACTGACCAAGGCTGACAAGCTGAAACCCGCCGAGGTCGAGGCGGTGGTCGAGCGCACCGCCGCCGCCATCGCAAAGCGCCCGGCCGCCTTTCCCCGCGTCCTGGCCACCTCGTCTGAAAAGGGCGCCGGCCTTCCCCAGCTGCGCGCCGAAATCGCGCTCGCCTGCGGGGTCTGACGCCCCTGTGCCCATTGCATGGGGCGGGGGTTCAAGGATATGTCGCGCGCCATGACTGACGCCCCGCCGCCCGCCGAAAAAATCGATCCCGAGGAAACCGGCTGGGCCACAGCCAAGACCCTGGCCGAGGCCCTGCCCTATATCCAGGTCTACGACCGCGAGACGGTGATCATCAAATACGGCGGCCACGCCATGGGCGAGGAACAGGTGGCCAAGTTGTTCGCCGCCGATGCGGTGCTGCTCAAGCTGTTGGGCGTGCATCCGGTGGTCGTCCACGGGGGCGGCCCGCAGATCAGCCGGATGCTGGAAAAGGCCGGGGTCAAGTCGACCTTCATCGACGGCCTGCGTGTGACCGACGCGGCCACCATGGAGGTCGCCGAGATGGTGCTGTCGGGCGCCATCAACAAGGAGATCGTCCACTGGATCAACCGCGCCGGCGCCGAGGCCGACGTGCGCGGCGTCGGCCTGTCCGGCAAGGATGCGCGGCTGATCACCGTTGAGAAGACCCGCAAGACCCGCCGCGACCCCAATTCCAATATCGAGCAGATCGTCGACCTGGGCTTCGTGGGCGATCCGAAAAAGGTCGATCCGAAGATCATTGAGGCGCTGATCTACGCCGACGAGGACTATGTGCCGGTGATCGCGCCGATCGGCGTCTCGGAGGACGGGGCGACCTACAATATCAACGCCGACACGGTCGCCGGCGCCATCGCCGGGGCGCTGAAGGCCAAGCGCATGCTGTTGCTGACCGACGTGCCGGGCGTGCTGGACGGCGATGGCCAGTTGATCCGCCAGCTGACGCTGCGCGAGGCGCGTCAGATGATCTCCAATGGCGGCGCCACCGGCGGCATGATCCCCAAGCTGGAGACCGCCATCGCCGCGGTCGAGGCGGGGGTCGAGGCCGTGGTCATCCTGGACGGGCGCCGTCCCCACGCCATGCTGACCGAACTCTTCACCCAGTACGGCGCCGGCACCCTGGTGCGGGCGTGATGGGCGCCGATCTTCGCCACATCGACGTCTGGCTGTTCGACCTGGACAACACGCTTTATCCGCCGGACACCGGGTTCATGGGCCTGATCGAGGCGCGGATGACCGAGTTCGTCGCGCGCCATGTCGGCCTGTCCCACGAGGACGCCCATGCCCTGCAGAAGCGCTATTATCGCGAACTGGGCACGACGCTGGCGGGCCTGATGGCGCACCACGACGTTCGCCCGGAGGACTATCTGGACCACGTCCATGATGTGCCGCTGGACAGTCTGACGCCCGACCCGGACCTGATCGCGGCGATCCATCGCCTGCCGGGCCGGCGCCTGGTCTTCACCAATGGCGACGCGCGACATGCCGGGCGGGTGCTGGATCATCTGGGCCTGGCCGACGCCTTCGAGGACATATTCCACATCGCCTCCGCCGACTTCGTGCCCAAGCCGCATCCGGACACGTTCGACAAGCTGATCAAGGCCCACGCCATCGCGGCCCGCGCCTCCGCCTTCTTCGAGGACAGCGAAAAAAACCTGGCGCCCGCCGCGGCGCTGGGCATGACCACCATCCTGGTCGGCCCTCACGCCGAGGCCTCGACCGCGCCCTTCGTCCACCATCGCACATTGATGCTCGCGCCGTTCCTGAACGCCGCGCGGGTCAGGGAGACCGCCGCATGAGTTCGCAAGACCGCCTGGCCGAATTGGAACGCGCCGTCGACGCCTCCTGGGAGCAGCGTGGCGAGATCAGCGACACGACCACCGGCTTCACCCGCGAATCCATCATCGAAGCCATCGATATGCTGGACGCCGGTCAGGTGCGGGTGGCCGAGAAGATCGATGGCGAATGGGTGACCCGCCAGTGGCTGAAGAAGGCGGTGCTGCTGTCCTTCCGCCTGCACGCCAACACCCTGATGGTCAACGGCGGCGGCGGCCTGACCCACGAAACGGGCCTGGGCCCCTGGTGGGACAAGGTCCCCGGCAAGTGCGCCGGCTGGACCGCCGAGCATTTCGCCCAGGCTGGCTTTCGTTCGGTCCCCGGCGCGGTGGTGCGCCGCGGCGCCCATATCGGCCGCAACGTGGTGCTGATGCCCTCGTTCGTGAATATCGGCGCTTACGTGGACGAGGGGACCATGGTCGACACCTGGGCCACGGTCGGCTCCTGCGCCCAGATCGGCAAGCATGTGCATATTTCCGGCGGCGCCGGCATCGGCGGGGTGCTGGAGCCGCTGCAGGCCAACCCGACCATCATCGAAGACGGCTGCTTCATCGGCGCCCGTTCAGAGGTGGCCGAGGGCGTGATCGTCGGCGAGGGCGCGGTGCTGTCGATGGGCGTGTTCATCTCCGGCTCGACCAAGATCATCGACCGCAAGACCGGCGAGGTGCATCGCGGCCGCGTGCCGCCGTATTCGGTGGTGGTGCCCGGGACCCTGCCCGACCCCTACGACGCCAGCCGCCCGAGTCTGGCCTGCGCGGTGATCGTCAAGACAGTCGACGCGCAGACGCGGTCCAAGACCTCGCCCAACGAGCTGCTGCGCGACGCCTAGAGCCTTTCCCCCTTCGATTGAATCAATCGAAGGGGGATAAAAAGGCTCTAAATCATATGGTTAGAGCGCTGCCTGATCGCCAAACCGGACCCACTTTGGCGGGCAGCGCTCTAGCCCTGATTGACGATATTCCGGCGGATCCTGGCCGACCCATCGGCCGCCAGGTCCTCGCGGGTGTCGCTGAGGCGCAGCGGGCCGTGCAGCGCCGCATTGACCCTGGCCATACCCTCGCCGCCGCCCTCCCCGGGGCCGAACAGGTAGCGCAGCGAGATGCGTTCGTGGTCCGCGGCGTCGGGCTGGGTGCCGTGCAGGGTGCACGAGTGCCACATGGCCGCGTAGCCCGTGTCGCCGGTCATGATCAGCTGGCGAACCCGCGCCTCGCCGCCGCGCCCGTCGCCATAACGCCAGTGCTCGAACCCGTCCCGGGTAAGGTCATGGGGAAAGACAGTGGCGCCCAGGGCGTGGCTGCCCTCCAGCAGGAACAGCGGCGCATCCAGCCGGGTGACCGGATGCAGATAGATGTAGAGCGTGATGAAATCGGCGTCGCGGCCTTTGAAATCGATCAGGTCCTGGTGAAAGTCGATGCCGTAGAAATAGGTCACGTCGCGGTATTCGGGCTTCACGAAGGCGCCCAGATTGTTGACCGGGTTGCCGGCGATGCGGGCGCGCAGCCATTCCGGCACCGAACGCGCCGGCACGCCGCAGACCACCTTCTTGTTGATCAGCTGATAGTCATCGCCCAAGAGCGCGCTCAGGCCCGCGACGATCTGGGGCGAGCGCTCGACAAAACCCAGTTCGGCCTCGAAACGCTCCAGCAGATTGCGGCCGGGCTTCGGATTGACGCCGATATAGTGCGGGTCGGCGTCGAACTCGGCCTGTGACAGGAACAGGTTGTCGTCGAAGCGGCGATCGGCGCGGATCTGGGCCAGCAGCCGGGTGGCCGCGGAAGGATCCACGACCCTGGGAAAGACGTGACGGCCATATTCGACGAAGTCGTGCAGCACGACGGTCTCGACGGGGGGCGTTTTCAGAGCGAGGGGCATGGGCAGGATTCCCGCCAGGGTGTTACCGACTTGTGCCCGCCAATGCTCCGCCGCACCGGTTAACGCCCCGTGAAGCCACGCGTTCCGCAACGACCTGACGCCGCGAGCAACGCCTTCAACCGTTTGATCGCGGCGCGCTCAGCCGCCATAGTCCAGTCAACTGACCCGGGAGCCAAACATGCCGGAATATCGACATATCGCGCTGAAAGACCTCAACCTGCGCGCCGTCGTGCAGGGTGAGGGACCGCTGGTGGTGCTGGTGCACGGCTTTCCGGAGTCCTGGTATTCCTGGCGCCACCAGTTGGGGCCTATCGCCGCCAACGGCTTCACCGCCTGCGCGATCGACGTGCGGGGATACGGCGGCTCGGACAAACCCCAGCCCGTCGAAGCTTACGACATGGAGCATATGGTCGCCGACGTGGCGGGCGTGATCGAGCAGCTACGCCCGGATGGGCGCGCCGTACTGGTCGGCCACGACTGGGGCGCGCCGATCGTCTGGAACACGGCGCTGATCCGGCCCGACAGGGTGCGCGCGGTCTGCGGCCTGTCGGTGCCCTATCTGGGCGTGCCCAGCCGGTCGTTCAAAGACGTGTTCGAGGAAGTGTTCACCGCGCGCGGCAAGTTCTTCTACCAAGCCTATTTCCAGGCCGAGGGCGTGGCCGAGGCGGAGCTGGAGGCGAACCCCAGGGACAGCCTGCGCCGCTTCTATTATGCGATCAGCGGCGACGCGCCGGACGGAACCTGGCCCACCGACAAGCCGGTGGGCGCCACGCTGCTGGACCGGCTGCCCGATCCGAAACGCTTCCCCAAATGGCTGACCGCGAACGACCTGGACTACTACACCGGCGAGTTCGAGGGGGCGGGCTTTCGCGGACCGCTGAACCGCTATCGCAACCATGACCGCGACTTTGCCTATCTGAGCCAGTTCGCCGGCCGCAAGATCGAACAGCCGGCCCTGTTCGTCGGTGGCTCGCGCGATCTGGTCCTGTCCATGCTGGGGCGTGGCGACCTGGTCTCGATGATGACGAACGAGATCCCCGACCTGCGCGGCGCCGACATTCTACCCGGTTGCGGCCACTGGACTCAGCAGGAGCGGCCCGACGAGGTCAATGCACGCCTGATCCCCTGGTTGACGAGCCTGTAGGCGCCGTCAGTGAAGATTCGCTATATCGCCAACGCCTGTTTCGTCATCACGCTGGCTTCGGGCAAGACGATCCTGACCGATCCCTGGTTCGAGGGACCGTGCCAGCAGACCTGGTGGAACTTCCCGCCCCTTGACCGAGATCTGCTGGCCGAGGTGACGGCGCTGAAGCCCGACTACCTCTATGTCAGCCACCTGCACCACGACCATCTGCACCCCCGGTCCCTGGCCCATTTCGACCCTGCGACGCCGGTCGTCATCGGCCGGATGAACACCCCGAACCTGGCCTCGGCGCTGAAGGCAGCGGGGTTTCGCCACCTGCGGCCCTTCGACTTCGAAACACGCGCGCCGCTGCCGGACGCGGGCTGCGACCTGGTGCTGTTCCGCGACTTCCACGGCAACACCCTGGGTGACGACAGCGCGCTGGACTACGACCTCGACACCTCGATCTATCTCTTCGACGGCGACGGGACGCGCGTGTTCAACGCCGTCGACAACACCATTCGGCCGGAAGACGCGACGCGCATCGCCGAGCAGTACGGCCCGCCGGACGTAGCCATGCTGCCCTACGCCTCGGCCTCGCTCTATCCGATGGCCATGTCCGACTACGACGATGACCAGAAGGCCGCCGCGCGCGACCGGATCCGCGCGCGCACCAGCGCCAATTTCGCCGAGGTCTGCCGGCGCCTGAACCCTGGGCGCGTGATCCCGGCCGGCGGTGAATATGTGCTGGGCGGCTCTGTCGCCGAGCTGTCGCGCTTTTTACCCCAGCCGTTGGAGACGGAGCTGCGCGCCGCACTGGACGCGGCGGGCGCGAAGGCCGAGACGCTGGTCAAGCTTTATCCCGGCGACGAACTCGACAGTGCAGACCTGTCGGTTGCCCGCAATCCCAAGGCCGGGATGCGCGGCTTCACCGACGCAGACCGCGCGACCTATGCGATGAGCCTGACGGCCGAGCGCGAGACCTACGCCCAGGTCGAGCTGCCGGCAGGACTGGAGTTCGAATGGTCCCGCGCCATGGGCAGGGCCGCGCGGAACTATCAGGAGCGTCGACGCAAGCTTGGTCTCTCGATCGAGATGGATGTCTATATCGAGGCCGTCAGCTACGCGGCCCGCGAACAGATGTTCCTGTTCAAGCTGGCCCTGGACAGCGAAGCCTTCGGTCTTTGCGGCGCGATCCCGCACGATGGCCGCAAACGGCTGGTCTATCAGATCGACGAGCGGATGCTGTTCTGCCTGCTGACCGGCCTCTTGAGCTGGAACGCCATGGAGGCCAGCGCCCTGCTGAAGGTCCGCCGCGAGCCCGACGTCTACGAGCACGACGCGCATCGCTCGATCGTGCATTTCACCCTGCTGTCGTGATCGAGGCTCCGATGGCCGATCCCTCTGATTTCCAGCTTGTTCAGCACCCGGACGGTTGGCGCTATGTCAGCCCGACGCCGTCCGCGGAGGCGCTCGCCGCCTTCTATGCCCGGGAATACTACCAGGACTCCCATGGCACTTATGAGCAGCGCTACTCCGACGAGGAGCTAGCCCATCGCCGCCTGTTGGCAGCCGAACTGATCCACGCCCTTGGACAAGCTCGAGGCGAGCCGAGCGGCGCGTTGCTGGAGATCGGCTGCGGCGAAGGGTTCTTCCTGCGCGCGGCCGCCGACGCCGGGTTCGAGATCCAGGGCCTGGAATTCTCCGACTTCGGACTACGCGCTCAGCACCCGGAACTGCTGGCCAAAGTGCGGTTCGGCGACGCCTTCGCCGCGCTCGACAAACTGATCGCCGAGCGCGCCCAGGTCGATGTCTGCGTCATGGAGCACGTGCTGGAGCACGTGGCCGATCCGGAAGGCTTGCTGGCGCGCCTGCCGCGACTGCTGAAGCCGGGCGGCGTGGTCGCCATCACCGTGCCCAACGACTTCAGTCCCGTGCAGGCCGAAGCCACGGCCCTGGGCCGGATCGACCGCGATTTCTGGGTCTGCCCGCCTCAGCACCTCAACTATTTCAATGCCGAGAACCTGCCCCGACTGTTGGAGCGGCTAGGTTTCGAAGTGCTGGACGGCTTTTCCAGTTTCCCGATCGACTGGTTCCTGCACCATCCGGGGTCCAACTACATAGTCGATCCCACGGCGGGCAAACCGGCTCACCGGGCGCGCATGACGCTGGACATGCTGCTGGCGAAAAACGGCGTCGTCGCCTTCCACGGCTTCGGCGAGGCCCTGTTCCGCTGCGGCGCGGGCCGCAGTATCACGGTGATCGGACGCCCCCGCTGAACCCTCGTCCGCTCTTCGCAGGGAGTGGGCTTAAGGGCGCTATTCAGCGGTTTCCAACGCGCGCCGGTGTGAAACCGGCGGGACCATTTCGCCCGCGCGGTTGTCGAACATCAACACGCCGTCCTCCAGCGCGCCCTGCCGGATCATCTTCTTGTCGCGGCTATAGTTCTGCGGGTTGATCCAAGGCTCGCGGTCGCCCTGTCGGGGGAACTTGTCCATCATCCGTTGCATGTAGCCGGAGGTGAAATCCTGGATCCACGGCCGGGCGGGCATATCCTGGTCAGTCTCGCGTAGGCGCGGCGTCACCTGCCGCGCGCCGGTCTCATCCATTTGGTTCAGCACCCGACAGACGTATTCCGAGGTCAGATCGGCCCGAAGCGTCCAAGAGGCGTTGATGTAACCGAAGGTCGAAACCAGGTTCGGCACGCCGGAATACATCATGCCCTTGTAGGTCCAGGTCTGGCTGAAATCGACTGGCGCCCCGTCGACGCTGAACCGCATGTCGCCCAGCACGACCAGGTTCAGGCCGGTCGCGGTGACGACGATGTCGGCCTCCAGCGCCTGGCCGGATTTCAACTCGATCCCGGTTCCGGTGAACCGCTCGATATGGTCGGTGACCACCGAGGCCTTGCCTGAGCGGATGGACGCGAACAGGTCGCTGTTGGGCACCAGGCACAGCCGCTGATCCCAGGGATTGTAGCGGGGCGTGAAATGGGTCTCGACGTCGTAGTCGGGCCCGAGCTCCTTCTTGACCATGCCGATGATCATCGCCTTGGCCTTTTCCGGCTCGGCGCGGACGCGGCGATACATCATCTGCTGCAGCGTGGTGTTCTTCCAGCGTGTGATCGCATAGGCCCAGTGCTCGGGCAGGAAGGCGCGCAGCCGGTTGGCCAGGGCGTCCTTTTCCGGCCGTGAGACCACATAGGTCGGCGAGCGCTGCAGCATGACGACGTGGTCCGCGTCCTTGGCCATGGCGGGGACCAGCGTCACCGCCGTGGCGCCCGAGCCGATCACCACGACCTTCTTGCCTGCATAGTCCAGGTCATCCGGCCACTGCTGGGGATGGACGATCCGGCCCTTGAACTGCGCCATCCCCTCGAATTCGGGGGTAAAGCCCTGCCGGTAGCTGTAATAGCCCTGGCACATGAAGAGGAAATTGCAGGTGAGGCGGACAGTCTCGCCGGTATCGGCGCGCGCGGCCTCGACGGTCCAGCAGGCATCTTCGCTGGACCAGGACGCCGTCTGGGCCAGGTGATTGTAGCGGATATGCTGATCGACGCCGTATTCCGCCGCGGTCTCATGCACATAGTCGAGGATCGAGGGGCCGTCGGCGATGGATTTGGCCTGGCGCCACGGCTTGAAGCTATAGCCCAGGGTGTGCATGTCGCTGTCCGAGCGGATGCCCGGATAGCGGAACAGATCCCAGGTGCCGCCCATCGACGGACGGCCTTCCAGGATGACATAGCTTTTACCGGGGCAGTGCTCGTGCAGATGAACCCCGGCGCCGACGCCGGAAAGCCCGGCGCCCACGACCAGCACGTCGAAATGTTCCACGCTCATGTTCGCTCCCACCCCCAACTAACCAATGTTTAGTTCAAGCGGCGTCCCGTTGCACTCGTTGTTTGCGAGCCCTCGGCGGGCCCCATCATCGCGCGGCGGACGCCCTTGCGAAAGCGGGTATGGATGGGCACATGGGCTCAACCTTACCGTCCCGGAGCCCCGACCGCATGACCAGCCTGTTCGACCCCATCCGCCTAGGCGATCTCGACCTGCCCAACCGCGTTATCATGGCGCCGTTGACCAGGGCCCGCGCCACGCCTGACGGACGCGTGCCGACGCCGCTGATGGCCGAGCAGTATGTTCAGCGCGCCTCGGCCGGTCTGATCTTGTCGGAGGCGACCTCGGTCGAACCCATGGGCGTCGGCTATGCCGCCACACCGGGCATCTGGTCGAAGGAACAGGTCGAAGGCTGGAAGAATGTCACCAAGGCGGTGCACGCCGCCGGCGGGCGCATTTCGCTGCAGCTGTGGCACGTGGGACGGATCTCCGATCCGGAGTTCCTGGGCGGCGCCGCCCCCGTCTCCGCCAGCGCCATCGCCGCCGATGGCTTCGTCAGCCTCATGCGGCCCCAGCGCGCCTATCCGACGCCGCGCGCGCTGGCCCTGGACGAGATTCCCGCGATCATCGAGGCCTATCGGCGGGGCGCGGAAAACGCCCAGGCGGCCGGGTTCGACGGTGTAGAGGTCCACGGCGCCAACGGCTACCTGCTGGACCAGTTTCTGCAGGACGGCAGCAACAAGCGCGAGGACGCCTATGGCGGTCCGATCGAGAACCGGGCGCGGCTGCATCTGGAAGTGACCGACGCCTGCATCTCGATCTGGGGGGCGGACCGGGTCGGCATGCACCTGGCGCCGCGCGGCGACAGCCACGACATGGGCGACAGCGACCTTGCCGGGACCTTCGGCTATCTGGCCAGGGAGCTCGGCAAGCGGAAACTGGCCTTCCTGTTCCTGCGCGAACACGTCGGTCCCGACCGGCTGGCGCCGGCGCTGAAGAAGGCCTTCGGCGGCCCGGTGATCGGCAATGAGCAGTACACCCCGGAACAGTCCGTCGCGGACCTGCAAGGCGGAGTGGTCGATGCGATCGGCTTTGGCCGTACCTTCATCGCCAATCCGGACCTGCCCGCGCGGCTCAAGGCCGGCGCCCCCCTGAACGACCTCAACCCCGCCACGCTCTATGCGCCGGGCGCGGAGGGCTACACCGACTATCCGACCCTGGAGCAGGTAAAGGCGAGGGTACTGGAGCCGGGCGAATAGAGCTTTAAAAGCCCCTCCTTTACGGGCCGTGTATTGGCCCGGAGCGGCTGTCGGCAAGTGCGCGGTGACGGGCGAAGCCCTATTTGACCACCAAGGGCGCCAAGGACACCAAGGAAGGCACGAAGAAATAGGTCGGCGCTTCGCGCGTAGCTAAACCCTTTGCCGATGACCCTGAACTTCGTGTCCTTGGTGACCTTGGTGGTCAAATCCTAACCGCGCCGACGTCTCAACCTTATCGGCGAGGAGGTTCCAGTCCCTAAAACACCGACCATCCGGTCAGCGAGGCCAGCCGCTGCAGGGCGAGCGCGCCTACCAGCGAATTGCCCGAGGCGTTGAGACCCGGTGACCAGACCGCGATGGAGGCCTGGCGCGGCGCGATGGCCAGGATGCCGCCGCCGACGCCGCTCTTGCCGGGCATGCCGACCCGGCACGCGAAGTCGCCCGAGGCGTCATAGTGGCCGCAGGTCATCATCAGCGCATTGATCCGCCGGGTGCGAAACGGCGTCGTAACCTTGGCGTGGTTCAGCGGATCCACCCCCCCATGGGCCAGATAGAGCCCGGCCCGCGCCAGTTGGCGGCAATTCATCCGAAGGGCGCACTGGTTGAAATAGACCCTGAGCGTATCGTTCACCGGGCTTTTGATGTTGTCGAAGGCGCGCAGGAAATTGACCAGGCTGGCGTTGCGGAATCCTGTGTCGGCTTCGGAGGCGGCGACTTCGGGATCGATGTGCACGGCCGGGTCGTCCGCCCGCGCGCGCATGAAGTCCGTGATCTCCGCGATCATCGCCTCCACGTCGCCGCCGGCCAGCAGGGCGTCGGTGACCACCAGGGCGCCGGCGTTGATCAGCGGATTGCGCGGAATCCCCCGCTCCTGCTCCAGCTGGACGATCGAGTTGAAGCGGGAACCCGACGGTTCGCGACCGACCCGGTCCCACAGGTCCGAACCCAGCTTGTTCAACGCCAGGGTCAGGGTGAAGACCTTTGAGATGCTCTGGATGGAGAACGGGATGTGCGCGTCGCCGGCCTCCGCGGTGCGTCCGTCGCAGGTGGTGATGGAGATGGCGAACCGGCGCGGATCGACTCGCGCCAGCGCCGGGATATAGTCTGCCACCCGACCTCGGCCGAGATGCGCCTCCATATCCTGACGGACCGTGGCGACGATATCGGCCAGATCTTCGCGATGCATGCTGGGTTTCCTCGGGCGCTTTCTTTGGGCCCAAGCCCGCGCTGACGGAGCCTGGGATCGCCGAATTGTTCTGTACGCTTTCTGACGCATGGAACTTGCGCCGTCATGCTCAGCTTGTCCAAGCGCGCACAGCGAAAACAGAATAGGGACGCGTCATGACCTACTGCCTGGGGATCCTGCTGCCGACGGGCCTGGTATTGGCCTCGGACTCCAGATCCAACGCCGGCGTCGACCAGATCGCCAAGGTCCGCAAGCTGGAGCTGATCACTGTACCGGGCGATCGGGTGATTGCCGTCCTGTCCGCCGGCAACCTGGCGACCACTCAGTCAGTGACCACGCATCTGCGCGAGAAGGCGGGATCGGGCGAACCCGGGCAGGACGTGAAGGCCGCGCGGAGCATGTTCGAAGTGGCCAACATCGTCGGCGACAAGCTGCGCGAGGTGGTCGCGCGCGACGGAAAATACGTCGACCCGTATGGCGATCCGAGCGGCAGTTTCCTGGTCGGCGGCCAGATCCACGGCGAACCGCCGAGGCTGTTCCAGATCTATTCCGCCGGCAACTTCATTGAGGCATCCCTCCGCTCCTGCTTCCTGCAGATCGGCGAGACCAAATATGGCAAGCCGATCCTGGACCGGGCGCTGACGGTGGACAGCCAACTGGACGAGGCGGCCAAGCTGGCGCTGCTCTCGTTCGACGCCACCGTCCGCAGCAATCTGTCCTGCGGCCTGCCGATCGACATGCTGCGCTACGAGGCCGACAGCTTCTCGACCGCCAATTTCGCGACGCTGGAAGAGGACGACCCCTATTGGATTGAGCTGCGCAACGGCTACGGCGACGGCCTGTCGTCATTGATAGACCGCCTGCCGCCGCCACCCGACTGGAAACAGTAGGGCGGAGAAGCTTCTGAGAATGCGCCCCCTCACCCGATCTCGAACGTCACGCCCTGGGCCAGCGGCAAGGTGCGACCGTAATTGATAGTGTTGGTGGCGCGCCGCATATAGGCCTTCCAGCTGTCAGAGCCGGCTTCACGCCCGCCGCCCGTCTCCTTTTCGCCGCCGAACGCGCCGCCGATCTCTGCGCCCGAGGGCCCCAGATTGACATTGGCGATCCCGCAGTCCGAGCCCCCGTCCGAAACGAACCGCTCGGCCTCGCGCATGTCCAGAGTGAAGATGGCCGACGACAGCCCCTGGGGCACGTCGTTCTGCAGCGCGATCGCGTTGTCCAGGTCGGAGTAGCGCATGACATAAAGGATCGGAGCGAAGGTCTCGCGCCTGACCACCTCGACCTGTCCGGAAATCTCGACCAGGGCCGGGCGGACATAGAAGGCCTTTGCCGCGTCGTCGATGGCCACCCGGTCGCCGCCTCGCACCACGCCGCCGGCGCTCCTGGCGTCGTCCAGTGCGCGCTGCATGCCCTGATAGGCCTGCTGGTCGATCAGCGGGCCGACCAGTACGCCACCCAGCCTGGGGTCGCCCACCACCACGCTGGCGTAC
>Ga0302314_10008357_pt1 | contig 18442 bp, 17 predicted proteins | sample III_Palsa_N2_3_FD_200533 | JGI IMG/M metagenome (GOLD analysis project Ga0302314, IMG submission 200533) | Peat permafrost microbial communities from Stordalen Mire near Abisko, Sweden - III_Palsa_N2_3 | ecosystem: Environmental > Terrestrial > Soil > Palsa > Peat permafrost | place: Sweden...
GTTCGGCGCGACGCACGACCGCGACGACTGGGACAAGGCGGCGCGCGCGGACGACGATATCCGCAACCTTGAAGGGCTTCGCCAGGGTCGACCCGCCCTCGCGGCGCGGCTCGCCGGCGCGGCCTTGTCGTCCCGCGCCTCCCTTCGGGCCATGGCGCACGACTACCTGCCGCTGGCGGGCGCCATTCCGGGATCGCCGGGCCTGTTCGTGCTGAGCGGCCTTGGCGGGCGGGGCTTTACGCTGGCGCCGCTGCTGGCGGAGGCGGTGGCGGCCGAGGCGCTCGGCGCGCCGGGTCCGCTTCCCCGCGCGCTGGCGCGGATCGTCGACCCGGCGCGGCTCGCGCGCTGAGCTAGGGCGCGTCGGTGAAGATCAGCCCCACCCCCAGCGAGGCCAGCGCCTCCCAATAGCCCGGCCAGGTCTTGGCCGTGCAGTCCGGGTCAAGGATGGCGATCCCGCCGATCTTCAGGCCCGCCAACGCGAAACTCATGGCGATGCGATGATCGGAATAGGTCTGGATCTTCGTTGGCAGCGTTTGGCCCGCCAGCGCCGGATCGCTCGCCACGATCAAGTCGTCGCCGTCCTCCATGCCAAGGCCGGGCCGGATGCGCGATAGTTCCGTGGCGAGCGCGGAGATGCGGTCGCATTCCTTCACCCTGAGGTTGGCGACGCCGACGAACCGCACCGGCGCGGCGTTGAAGGCCGCCAGCACCGCAAGCGTCGGCACGGCGTCCTGCATCTGCGACCCGTCGATCACCGCCGGCATGTGCGGGAAGGCGGCGATCAGGTCGTGGGCCCGGGCGTCGGGCTGGGTGAAGGCGGTCGCCGCCACGCCGAGATCGATGGCGCCCCCCGTCAGCCGCTCCGCCGCCCAGAGGTAGGTGGCGGCCGAGGCGTCCGGCTCGATGTGGAGGTCCGTGGCGCGATAGCCTGTGGGCGAGACGATCCAGGCGCCGTCGCCCGCTTCCTCGATCTCGCCGCCGAACGCGCGCATGGCGGCGAGGGTCAGGTCGACGTAGCCTCTCGCCCCGATGTCGGCGCCTTTCAGCGCCACCTCCACGGGGCCGCGCGCCTTGCCGGCGAGCATGAGCAGGGCGGAGACGTATTGGCTCGAAAGACCGGCGTCGATCTCCACCCGCCCGCCGTTCACGCCGCCGGTTCCGCGCACCGTCACCGGGGGGCGGCCGTTCGGCGTCTCGGCTGAAACGCCCAGGGCCTTCAGCGCCTGCACCAGAGGCGCGATCGGGCGCTTGCGCATGTGGGCGTCGCCGTCGATCGTTACCGCGCCGTCCACTAGGACGGCGGCGGCGGTGAGGAAACGGGTGGCCGTGCCGGCGTTGCCGAGGAAGAGGGGCTGCGCCGGCGCCGCCAGCCGCCCGGCGCCCTGCACGAAGAAGGTGGTCTGGTCCGGCTCCTCAATGCGGACGCCCATGGCGGCGAGCGCTTCGGCCATGCGGGCGGTGTCGTCGCTCTTCAGTGCGCCGGTGAGGCGGCTCTCGCCGTCCGCCAGGGCCGCCAGCAGAAGGGCCCTGTTGGTGATGGACTTGGAGCCCGGGGGCGCGGCGCGGCCCCGCAGCGGAGCGACTGGCGGCGTGAGCGTGACCGCCCTCATGGCGAGGTCAGCCCCAACCGGCGAACAGGGCGCGAAGGGCCGAGACCAAGGCGATGGGTTGGTCCAGCAGGACGTGATGCTCGCTCTCGGGGATCTCCACGAACGGCGTGCCGAAGGCGGCGTGGGAGCGGGAGTATTCGATCACGTCGTCGCCGACGATCTTGGACTCCGCGCCCCAGACGAAGGCCAGCCGGCATTGCGCGCGGCCCAGTTCGTCGCCGGATTCGAACGCCTTGGAGAAGTCCATCTTCGACCAGATGAAGGGGTCGAACCGCCAGGTCCAGCCCTGCTCGCCAGCCTCCACGCCTTCCTTGACGGGGGCGGGATGCAGGCCCTCGCGGGCGATGTAGTCGACGATGAAGAGGTTCGGGCAGCCCTGCGGCGGCATCAGGCGGAAACGCCCCAGCGCCTCCTCAAGTGTGGAATAGACCCGGTTCGGCTGGGTGCGGGCGGGAGGCCCGCGCCACTGCTTCTCGGGTGGGCGGGCGCCGGAATCGACGATCACCGTGGCCTTGAACCGCTTGCCCTCCTGCGCCGCCATGCTGGCCGCGATGGAGGCGCCGAAGGAGTGGGCGATGACGATGGGCTTCTCAGCCGCCTTGAACAGGCCCGCCGCTTCGGCGCAGGCGATGGCGTCGGCGACGAAGCCGTCAATGGAGTATTTGTCCCGCCAGCCCGACCGGCCCATGCCTGCCCAGGAGATGGCGGCGCAGCGGTAGTCGGCGGCGAAGAAGGGAGCGATGAAGCTCCACCAGTCGGCATGGGCGCCGTTGCCGTGCAGGAACAGCAGGCCCGGCTTGCCGACCTCGCCCCAGGTGAGAAGCTCCAGCGCCGCGCCGTCCACCTCGACGAAGGTTCGCTCGGGGCGCTGCTCGATGGCGTGCTCGAACCAGGCGGGGGCGGGCGGGCGCTCGCCATGGAAGGGCAGGAGGGGGGAGACCACGGCGGGGTCGGTGATACGGCTCCAGTCGGGCGCCGGCGCCTTCGTTTCGGCGATCTGTGTTTCCGCGCTTGAGTCTTCAGCCATGCCTCACGCTCCCACCTTGTCCTGATAGGCCTTTTCGCCCGGCCTGGGCTCGCGGGGCTTGATGGCCTTGAACACGCCCGTGCCGCTGATCAGCTGCCGGTCGGCGCACCAGACACGTCCCCGCACGATATAGATGTCGTCCTCGTCGGACATCAGCTCGCCCCCCGCCTCGATCCACTCGCCGGTCTTGGCGCCGGAGAGGAAGTCGCAGGTGAGCCGCACCGTCACCCAGAAGGACGACCGTTCCATGGACACCACATTGCCCCAGGCCATGTCGGCCAGGGTCATCAGCATCCCGCCGTGGGCGTTCATCATGCCGTTGGTGTGGTGCTCCTCCACAAAGAGGCCCATCACCCGCTGGCCGCCCTCGTCCTTGCGGAACAGGGGCCCGACCTGGCGACCGAACCCGCGGGTCCAGTCCACGTTCACGAAGCCCGGCGGAACCTCTCGCCGCGTCTCACCCATCACGTCGTCGGACATCCGCGTCCCTCCGCCATCCTGACTAATCAGCTTTCACCCAGAGGGGAAGGCGCAAGGTTGATGATATGATATACATGCGGTATATCATCCCTATGCGCGCCCTCGTCGATATTCCCAAGCAACAGCTGGACGCCCTGACCGAGATTGGCCGCCGCAAGGGCGTCTCCCGCGCCGAAGTGATCCGGGCGGCGGTGGATCAGTATCTGGTGAAGAACCGCTCAGGCGGTTTTGAGGAGTTCAAAGGCATCTGGGGCGCCGGCGAAGACGGCGTCGCCTATCAAAGGCGCCTGCGCGAGGAGTGGTGAGGCCGCTTTTCGACACCAACATACTCATCGATCTCACCGAAGGGACTCAGGCCGCGGCGGACGTCCTGAATCAATATCCGGATCCAGCCATCAGTATCATCACTTGGATTGAGGTCTTGACGGGGGTGCGAGCCAGTCAGGAGACGCAAACGCGCGCGCTGCTCGCTCGGTTCGCCGTGCTTCCGCTGACCGAAGCCGTTGCAGCCGCCGCCATTGAGATACGCCGGGGCTATCGCCTCAAATTGCCGGACGCCGTGATTTGGGCGACAGCTCGCACGACGGGCCGCACCTTGGTTACGCGAGACGTCAAAGACTTCCCGGCAGACGATCCCGGCATTCTCATCCCGTACCGCTTAGGCTAACCCCGCCGTCGTCAGCGCCGTCGCCTGACGCGCCGCCAGCGTCTCCTCCGAGAATCCCTCCAAAGACGCTTCGAACAGGGCGCGCCAGTTGTGTTCGGCGCCGAGATGCAGGAAGGCGGCGCCGAGGCCGACGGCGGCGCGGTCCATGAAGACGAACTCGCGGGGAATGGTCACGGGCCCCTGCTCCTTCAGGGCCTGGCGCACGCGGAAGGCTTCGCGGCGGCCGTATTCGCCGGGGGAGACGCCGTCGGCCACGGTGCGCACCCGGTCGTCCAACAACGGGCCGTAGATGAAGCGGGCCCAGACGTTTAGGGCGTCGACGAGGCCGTCGGTCAGGTTGGCGAAACCCCAGGTGCGGTAGGCTTCGATCTGCTCCGGTCGATCGTCGTTGGCCAATGCCCGATAAAGACGCACCACCCCGGCCACGAACGTCGGCGGAAAGATGCGGATGCAGCCGAAGTCCAGGAGGTTCAGCCGTTCGGCGTCTTCAGAAAGCGTGTAGTTGCCGAGGTGAGGATCGCCGTGGATCACGCCGATGTGGGTCATGGGCGCCCACCAGGCTTCGAACAGCAGGGCGGCCACCCGGTTGCGGATCTCCTGCGGCGCGGTCTTGAAGCTCATCAGACCCTTGCCATCGAGCCAGGTCATGGTCAGCAGGCGGCGGGTGGAGAGGGCTTCAACGGGCTCGGGCGTGGCGATCTGCGGCTCGTCGGCGAAGAAGTTTCGGTAAAGCCGCATGGCCCTGGCTTCGCGCTCGTAGTCCAGCTCTTCTCGCAGGCGGTCGCCGATCTCGACGATGGCTTCGGACGGATCGATGGACTGCTCCATCCGTTTCAACAGGGCGATGACGGTGCGCAGCTGCCCAAGGTCGCTCTCCACCGCGCTCTTCATCTCGGGGTACTGCAGCTTCACCGCCAGGGCCTGCCCTTCGAGCGACGTCGCGCGATGCACCTGGCCCAGCGAGGCGGCGTGGGCGGCGTCGAGGTCGAAATCCCTGAACTTCGCCTGCCAGTCGGGGCCGAGCTCCGCCGCCATGCGCCGGCGCACGAAGGGGCGGCCCATCGCCGGGGCGTTGGTCTGCAGCTCGCCGAGCTCGGCGGCGAATTCGGGCGGCAGGAGGTCCGGCACGGTGGCGAACATCTGCGCCGCCTTCATCAGGGGGCCTTTGAGGCCGCCGAGCGCCGCCTTCAGCACCTTGGCGTTGCGGGCGTTCTGCTCGTCGCCGCCCATGAGGCGGTTGGCGCCGAACGCCGCGCCCGCGCCCGCCATGTTGGCCCCGACCCTCGCGGCGCGGCCGATGCGGCTGGTGAAGCGGTTGCGTTCTGGATCGACGGGGTCTGCGGCCATGACCCTATGTGGGCGAAAAGCCGGGCGGCGCCATCTCGAAACCCGAGAATTCGAAGCCGGGCGCCACGGTGCAGCCGACCAGTGTGCAGGCGCCAAGACTTTCCGCCGCCTGCCACCAGCCCTGCGGCACGACGATCTGCGGCCGCTCGCCGGCGGCGAGGTCGGGACCGAGGGCGTGCGTCTGCGGCGGCCCGCTCGGCGGCGCGATGGATAGGGCCAGCGGCGCGCCACTGTAAAAATGCCAAGTCTCCACCGCATCGACCCGGTGCCAATGGGAGCGTTGGCCGGCTTCCAGGAGATAGTAGATCAAGGTCGAGCGGGCGCGACCGTCCGGACCCTCCACGTCGCGGAAGGTCTCGCGATACCAGCCGCCTTCGGGGTGGGGCTGAAGGGCCAGCAGCCGGATGATCTCGGCCGCCGTCATAGGATCAGATCAGCGCCTCGAACTCGTCCACCAGCCGCTCCAGCCGCGACACGCCCGCCGCCCAGAAGGCCTTCTCGCGCGGGTCGAGACCGAAGGGCGCCAGCGCCTCCACATAGGTCTTCGTGCCGCCCTCCGAGAGAAGCGCCTCGTAGAGCGGGGCGAAGGCGGCGGGGTCCTCGCGGCGCTTCTCCATCAGGGCCGAGACCAAAAGGTCCCCGAACGCATAGGCGTAGACGTAGAAGGGCGAATGCACGAAGTGGCTGACATAGGACCAGTAGTGCTCATAGCCTTCGTTCAGCCGCACGGCGGGGCCGAGGCTTTCGCCCTGCACCGCCATCCACAGGGCGCCGATCTCTTCGGCGGACAGCTCGCCCTCCAGTCGCCTGGCGTGGAACTGGCTTTCGAAGCGGTGGAAGGCGATCTGGCGCACCACGGTGTTCAGCCCGTCCTCGATCTTACCGGCGAGGAGCGCGCGGCGCTCCGTGCCCGTGGCTTCAGCCAGGAGGCGCTCGAACACGAGCCCTTCGCCGAAGATGGAGGCGGTCTCCGCCAGGGTCAGCGGCGTGTCGGAAAGAAGCGTGCCCAGCGGCGAGGCCAGGGTCTGGTGCACGGCGTGGCCGAGCTCGTGGGCGAGGGTGAGCACGTCCCGGCGCTCGCCCATGTAGTTCATGAAGACGTAAGGGTGCTTGTCCGACGTCACCGGATGCGAATAGGCGCCGGACGACTTGCCGGGGCGAGGCTGGGCGTCGATCCAGGGGTTGTCGAAGAACTTGCGCGCCATGTCGGCGAAGGCGGGGGCGAGCTTGCCGACGCTTTCCAGCACGATGCCCTTGGCTTCGGTCCAGCTGTACTGGCGGGGCTGGGCCTGATCCAAAGGGGCGTTGCGGTCCCAGTAGTCGAGGGCGTCGAGGCCCATCAGCTTCGCCTTCAGGGCGTAGTAGCGGTGCGAGAGGCGCGGGTAGGCCTCCACCACCGCCGCCTCCAGGGCGTCCACCGAGGCGGCGTCCACCTCGTTGGCGATGTGGCGGGATTCGGCGGGTGTCCTGTGCTTCCTCCAGCGGTCCTCGACCTGCTTTTCGAACGCCAGGGTGTTCATCACCAGCGCCATAGTGGGCGTGCGCTCGGCGAGGCTGCAGGAGAGGGCGGTGGCCGCCGCCTTGCGCCGCTCGGGGCTCGGGTCTGACAGGCGGTTCAGGGCTTCGGAGAGGGTGAGAAGGTCGCCGTCGACCTCCACCGTCATGCGCGCCAAGGTCTCGTCGTAGAGACGCGACCAGTTGGCCACGGCCGGGGCGCGGTCGAGCATCAGCCGCTCGAGGTCCGGCGTCAGTTCGTGCTCGCGGGTCAGACGCACGCGCCGCAGCCAGGGGCGCCAGCGGGCGGCCTCGGGGTGGGCCTTGAAGGCGTTCTCGATCTCCCATTCCTCAAGCTGGTTCAGCTCCAGCGTCAGGAACAGGCTGTCGGCGCCGATCTCGGCGTGGCGGGCGCGAAGATCGCCCTCGAACTTGGCCCAGGCCGGGTCGTCCCGCGCTGTCGAGGCGGCCAGGCCGGCGTAGGCGCCGGTGGCCAGGATCAGGTTGGTGGCCTTCTCATAGGTGGCGATGCCCTGATCCAGCAGGAGACCGAGGCGGGAGGCGTTGCCGCGTGCGCCCACGAAGGCGCCCTTCAGCTTGACGAGCTCGGCGATGGCCGCTTCGCCGGCCTTCAGGTCGGCCTCGATCTTCGGGTCGTCGCGGCCCGTATAGAGGTCGTCGAGGCGCCATTCGGGCAGGGCGGTCTCGGAACTGGTGATCTGGGAGTGCATGGTCATGGGACGCTCGATATGGCGGGCGTCCATGCCATGGTCAACGTGAATACGTGCTGACGAACCTATTCAGCGGCGTGGGCCTTGGCGCTTCCGGGCATGGGCGCCTTTCGCCAGTCGCCGGGGGCGAGGGTCTTGGAGGCGGGCAGCACCTCGACACCGACGACGCGCCCATCTTCGGCGAAATGCAGCGTGACTCCCGGCGCGACGTCTTCCCCGTCAAAGGGGCGTTCATCGGAGAGACGAACATAAACGGCGTCCGCCTCCGGGTCGTAGGTCATGTCAGGACGCATCCGGCGGCCTCGCGTTTCGGTCGGGAAACACCGACAGAATGCGAATATGATCCTTTTCGTCCACGCACGCCACCCTGAGCCATTTTCCAGGCCAGCCGGGAATGCGTCCGTAGCGGCGCTCGATGCCCGGTCGGTCGGGATCGGGACCAGCCCAGACGGGCGAGCGGGTGATCGCGTCGACCAGCGAGCCCGGAATGTGATTTTGATCCATTCGATCCAGGGCGTGTTTGCGGAAGACGATCGGCTTCATGGGGCGATGGTCGCCGGTAAACGCTTCTGGCAAGAGTGCGGTGAATTAGCGCAAGGGTTGATTGGTCGAATTTGAGTCACGCCGGCCGTTAACCCGCCGCTCACGACTCCTAAACCGCATCTTCACCGCCTTGCGCCATAACGGCACACAGCGAGCCAGGGCCCATCAGAGGCCCGGCGTGATGATGGGTATTCCTATGGCCAAGACAGTCCTGATCGTCGACGACGACCCGACGCAGCGGCGCCTGATGCAGGCCGTGCTGGAGCGCGAGGGCTTCGCCGTCGCCCAGGCCGACTCGGGCGACGCGGCGCTGGACCGGATCGCGGGCGGGCTTCTGCCGGACGTGATGATCCTGGATCTCGTCATGCCGCACATGTCCGGCGTCGAGGTGCTGAAGACCCTTCGCGCCCAAGGGTTCGCCGCCCCGGTAGTGGTGCTGACGGCCACCGGCGGCGTCGATACGGTGGTGCAGGCCATGCAGGCCGGCGCCAACGACTTCTTCATCAAGCCAGCGAGCCCGGAGCGGATCATCGTCTCCATCAGGAACGCCCTGCAGATGGGTCAGCTGACCCAGGAAGTGGATCGCCTGAAGAAGCGCGCCACCGGCAGCGTCACATTCGACGATCTGGTCGGCGCCTCCGCGCCCATGCGGATGGTGAAGGCGCTGGGCGAACGGGCGGCCAAATCCTCCATCCCCGTCCTGATCCTCGGCGAGAGCGGCGTCGGCAAGGAGGTGATCTCCCGCGCCATCCACGGCGCCTCGGACCGGGCCGGCAAGCCCTTCGTGGCGGTGAACTGCGGCGCGCTTCCCGAGAATCTCGTGGAATCCATCCTGTTCGGCCATGAGAAAGGGTCGTTCACCGGCGCCCACGACAAGCACCTCGGCAAGTTCCAGGAAGCCAACGGCGGCGTCCTCTTCCTCGACGAAGTGGGCGAACTGCCGCTCGACATGCAGGTGAAGCTCCTGCGCGCCCTGCAGGAAAAGGAAGTGGACGCGGTGGGCGGAAAGCGCCCGGTGAAGGTGGACGTCCGCATCATCGCCGCCACCAACCGCGACCTCGCCGAGCGGGTGAAGGCCGGCCACTTCCGCGAGGACCTCTACTACCGCCTGAACGTCTTCCCCATCGACGCGCCGGCCCTGCGCGACCGCCGCGAAGACGTGCCGGCCCTGCTCGACGCCTTCATCCGCCGCTTCAACGTGGAGGAGGGCAAGCGCGTGGTGGCCGCCACCGGCGAGACCGCAGCCCTGCTGCAGGCCTACGACTGGCCCGGCAATGTGCGCCAGCTGGAGAACGCCGTCTATCGCGCCATCGTGCTGGCCGACGCCCCCTATCTGCAGCCGCACGATTTCCCGGCCATCTCCGGCGTTTCCGCGCCAATGGCCATGGCGGCTGACCTAACGGTCAACCCGACGCCGGCGCCCGCCGCGCCCATTGAAGGCGCCGCAGCCATGGTCACAGGGTCGGCGGAGCCGGCTTCCAGCGCCGACGGTCCCGTCCGCATCCTCGACCATCGCGGGCACCTGCGCACGCTCGAGGACATCGAACGCGACCTGATCCAGCTGGCTATAGAGATCTACGCCGGCCACATGACCGAGGTGGCTCGCCGCCTCGGCATCGGCCGCTCCACCCTCTACCGCAAGGTGCGCGAGCAGGGGTTGGAAGATCTGGTGAAGGAGGCTGATGGCGGCGGCGCGACGGCGAAATCCTCGGCTGTCGCCTGATCCGCCGAGGGCGCCGGCAGAGCGTCCACATAGCGCGACGGGGTGGTGCGGACGGCCGGAATCGAACCGGCATGGGCAAGGCCCGACGGATTTTCATACCACTTCGGCTTTCGCCGCCGCCATCGGCGTTCGTGGTCTGGACTATCCCTTCACCGTGCTCCAGCAGGCTGGAGGTTAGGTGCTGCCCGTCTAGTCTCTACACCTTCCCCGCAGGGCTTGGCTCGGGATCGCCATCTGACAGGGTTCCCCGAATTTGAGCAGTTCTACACCCCCGGTTTCCCGAGGGGCACTCAATCCTCAGCTTAAGTCCGTTGCGTCTACCAATTCCGCCACGCCCGCATAAGCTGGCTGAGGTATAGTGCCCTCACGCGGCGGCGTCGAGGATTTCAAGCCTGAGGGAATGGCGTTCAAAGCTTTTGGATCGGCTGACGCGCCGACCGTCGGCGCCTCTTGCCCGGAGTGAAAAGACGCGCGAAACATAACTGAACAACGATAACACGCGCCCCTGCGGCGCGGTCGAAGGGCAGGGTCATGGATCGCTACGACTACATCATCATCGGCGCGGGTTCGGCCGGGTGCGTGCTGGCCAATCGCCTCAGCGAGGACGCCGCGACCAAGGTGCTGCTGCTGGAGGCCGGCGGCAAGAACAGCTCCCTGATGGTCAGGATGCCCGCCGGCGTCGGCCAGCTGATCCGCGACAAGGGCGTCTCCAACTGGGGCTTCTGGACCGAGCCGGAGCCGCACCTAAACGACCGCCGCCTGTGGTGGCCGCGGGGCAAGGGGCTCGGCGGCTCCTCCGCCATCAACGGCATGATCTACATCCGCGGCCACGCCCGCGATTACGACCAGTGGCGCCAGATTGGCCTGTCCGGCTGGTCCTATTCGGAGGTGCTGCCCTACTTCAAGCGGTCCGAGGGGCTGGATACGGGCGCGGACGCGTATCACGGCGGCGACGGCCCCCTGAAGATCAGCCACGCCAAGGCCGACAATCCGATCTTCGCCGGCATCATCAAGGCGGGCGCCGAGGCGGGCTATCTCACCACCTCGGACTTCAACGGCTACCAGCAGGAGGGCTTCGGGCCCTACCAGCTCACCATCCACAACGGCCAGCGCTGGAGCGCGGCGGCGGGCTACCTGAACCCGATCCTCGGTCAGCGGCCGAACCTGACCATTCTCACCGGCGCGCGCACCACCCGCATCCTGATCGAGAACGGCCGCGCGGTCGGCGTGGAGATCGTCGAGGGCAAGGGCGGCGAGGCGCGCAAGGTCTACGCCGATGCGGAGGTGCTGCTCTCCTCCGGCGCCGTCCAGTCGCCGCACATCCTGCAGCTCTCGGGCATAGGCGATCCGGACGAGCTGAAGGCGGCAGGCGTCGCGACGGTCCACGACTCCAAGGGCGTCGGCGCCAACCTGCAGGACCATCTGGACGTCACCATCTGCTACGAGTGCCCGGAGCCCATCACTCTCTATTCCCAGACCAAGGGGCTGAAGCGGCTCGGCATCGGCCTGAGCTACATGCTCACCGGCAAGGGCCTCGGCACGAGCCAGGGCCTTGAGTCCGGCGCCTTCCTGAAGTCCCGCCCCGACCTCGACCGGCCGGACCTGCAGATCCACGCCGTGCTGGCCATCATGAAGGACCACGGCAAGGACGCCGTGGCCAAGGACGGCTTTACCCTGCACGTGTGCCAGCTTCGGCCGGAGAGCCGCGGGCGGATCGGTCTGGCCTCGTCGGACCCCTTGGCCGATCCCGCCATCTTCGCCAACTACCTCGCTACCGAAGAGGATCGCCGCGCCCTGCGCGAGGGGGTGAAGATCGCCCGCGAGGTGGCGTCCCAGCCGGCGCTGGCTCGCTATCGCAGCGCGGAGAACACGCCCGGCGCGGCGGTGCAGACCGACGCCGAGATCGACGCGTGGATCGCCCGCACGGGCGAGACTATCTATCATCCGGTCGGCACCTGCCGCATGGGGGCGGCGGGCGATCCGATGGCCGTGGTGGACGACCAGTTGCGCGTGCAGGGGATCGCCGGTCTTCGTGTGATCGACGCCTCGGTCATGCCGACCCTGATCGGCGGCAACACCAACGCCCCGACCATCATGATCGCGGAGAAGGCCGCCGACATGATCCGTGGCCGCGCGCCGCCGCCGGCCGAAGATCCGCCGGTGTTCGAGGACGGTCGGGTGGCGACGGCGGCCTGATGTTATAAAGTCCAGGTGAGACTTTCAAGCAACAGCGGGCGGAAAATGGCGATCGACAGGACGGCTGATCTGGCTGATCGCCCTCCTGTATTGGTCAATATTGCTGGAATGTAGCGTTTTCCGCCGTCTTTGCCGGACTTGAGTAAAATCTCTGCCCAAACAAAGCCTAGCAATGTGATCATCCATGCCCACTTACGGCGTGGACGCAGTGGATCGGCAGGCGAAGTCTATGAATCTCAGTCAAGAAGAGGCGGGGGCCCTCGTTCGGGTCGAACAGGCGGGCGAGCTCAGCGTGCGGCTCTATACGGCGGGCGTGTTCTCGGAGCCGGATTTTGTGCTCTACGGCGTGCTGGAGCGTCTGGTGATCCGCGGCCGGCTCGCCTACCTCGGCCGCAGCCGCGACGATCGCAACGCCACCTACAGCTACGCCCTGCCGCACGCCGCGGCCGAGCCGATCCGCTCCGCCGCCTAGGCGACGCGCAGGCCGTTCAGGGCCACCAGCTTCAGTTTCGGGCGGGCTTCCACCGCCACCACGGCGCCGCGCAGCGACAGGCCGACGATCCGCTGGCCCATCAGGCGGCCCACCATGGAGATGGGCTGGAACAGGCCGAGCGTCCGGTCCGGCGCGCCGTCGGGGCCGGTGAGGGGGGCGAGGCAGAGCTCCACCCCGACGCTCTCGCCGTTCGGCGCCTCGGCGTCCACCGTCACCACCACGGGCGCGGCGGCGCGGCGGGCGCGGGCCAGGGCGTCGGCGATCAGGGGGCGCTCGTGGCCGGGCCAGAGGGCGGCGAGGGTCGAGCCCCTGAGGTCCCGCCCGTAGAGATCGGCGATCAGGCCGCCGCAGAGGCGAAACACCTCCGCGCCGTCCTCATGACCCAGCATGAAGATCTGGGGCAGCACCGGCCCGAGGTCGATGGGAGACAGGGCGGCGCGGGCGGGCAGGGCGCGCCCGTCGCGATGAGAGCGCCAGGTCTCGATCAGCTTTTGCGTGTTCGGATGAAACATCGCCAGAACCTCGTCACGCCCGAAGGCAGTCGTCGAGGCTTGCAGGGGAAGTCCGGCGCCGCCCCGATCTGTGCCGAAACGGTGCAAAAATCCAAATCCTTAACCCTGTGGAAGGGGTTCGGCCGCATTGCTGATGGCTGAATGGTTTGGCTCGGGAGCCCCGCGATGGGCCGTCTTCATGCAACAACGGCCGTGGCCGCCGCCCTGGCGCTGGTCGCCGGCGTCGGCGCCGCCCATGCCGGGTCGTCGAGCAGCAGCTCCTCTTCAGGCGGCTGCGGATGCGTGCCCACCAGCCATCAGGTGCGCGTTCCAGGGGTGGACGTCACCGCGCCGTCGGTCTCGGTCAACCTGCCGTCCCTGAACGTGTCCTCCTCGTCCTCTTCCGCGAACGCCTCCTCGTCTTCCAGCGCCAACGCCGAATCCGGCGTCTCGGTGAACGTCACCACCTCCAGCGGCGTCAACACCCAGGCCATCATCAACGCCAACAGCGCCAGTTTCGGCGGCGGCGGGGGGAGCTTCTCGGACTCCGGCTCGGTCACCACCACCATCGACAGCGTCCACGTGGAGAGCCCCGCGCCGCCCGAGACCCGTCGCATCTGCGCCGTCTTCAAGGCCGCGGTGAAGATGGTCGCCATCCAGGCCTCGTGTCTTGACGACAAGTCCATCCCGCACCCGGCCTCCCAGCTCGGCCCGGACCGCAACATCGTCGACGGTTACGAGGGCGAGGTCTATCGCTGCATCGCCGGCGCGCGGATGCAGTATACGGTGGCCGACTACAGCGGCGCCGCCAATTTCGACCACGGCCAGACCCTGACCTGCCAGAAGGGCGAGGCGCTCTACCACACCGCGTCCGGCGTGCTGCAGTGCCGGGCCCAGAAGCCGGCGCGGGACTGCAACGAGCGGTCGCTGCTTCGCCGCTTCGGCGCGGGCATCAAGATCCTGAAGGTCTCCCAGAGCAACATCTGCGCGGAATGGCGCACCGAGACGGTCCAGGCTAGCGCCGAGACCAGCACGGAGACCAGCTACTAGGGCGAGGGCTGATCGAGGTCGGCGGACCGCCCGGTCGACTCTTCCGATGGGGAGGTCATCTTCACCGCTATGGCGGTGAACATCATCCACAGCCAGTCGTTCTGCACCATGATCTCGGTCTCGGTCATGGTGTGCAGGGTGAACACCGCCAGGAACGACAGCGCGAGATAGGCTCGCATCTGGCCATAGATGGCGATCAGCGTCCGGCCCCAGAGCTCGATGAACAAGAGCGCCGCGACGGCGACGCCGAAATAGCCGAGCTCCAGCCAGAGGCCGAGCCAGCTGTTGTGCGCCTCGTGGATGGTGAAGCCCTGCTCCTTGGAGATCCAGGCCAGCGGTCCCCAGATCGAGGTGTCGTCCCAGACCGCGCCATAGCCGTAGCCGGTGACGGGCCTCAGGTGGATCTGATGCAGCACGGCCCCCCATATCTTGGTGCGCCCGGTCAGGGTCGAATCCTTGCCCAGGGCTCCGAGCAGGAGATCCGGGTCGGCGAAGATGATGAAGGTCAGGAGGATCACCGCCGCCCCGCCGATGAAGGTGGCCAGCACCGCGCTGGCCGGCCCCCGCCGCGCCAGGGCGACCATGCCGATGCAGGCGCAGCCGGCGGCGAAGGAGACCAGCGAGGTCTTGGACTGCGAGAGGAACAGAAGCCCGAGCGCGCCGACGGCGAACATCGCCCACAGCCACCATCGGCGCGGGTTGGCGATGGCGGCCGAGGCGAAGATCATGAAGCCGATCGAGGCGTTGAAGCCGAGGGTGTTCTTGTGGCCCCAAACTCCCTGCCAGGCGCCCGGGAACTCCACCTTCATGCGCCCGAGATCCGGGATCACCGCCCCGTAGAGGTAGCAGAGGGTCACCACGATGGCGAAGGCGGTGGCCAGGACTTCCAGAAAGGTCGCCCATTTGAAGCGGGAGGCGATCACGACGCCCGCCAGGGAGGTGAACATCACGGCGATGCTCCGGCGAACGGTCACGCCCGGATCGATGCTCCACAGCATGGAGATGAAGGGCAGGGCGATCAACAGCGTCATCAGGGGCGCCCGCATGATCATCTTCGCCGTGGCGCGAAGGTTGGTCAGGCCGAGGATCAGAACGACGAAGTAGAACGGGAAGTAGAAGTTGCGCACCCGCGCCGACACCGCCTCGTCGATCGGCCCGGGCCCCGTGCCGGTGATCAGGCTCACCCAAAACTGGCTGAAGGTCAGGATGACGGCGACGGACGCCCAGAAAGCCAGCCAGTCCGTCTTGACCTGAACCTCTGGCGGCGCGGGGGCGTAGGCCGAGGAGATCGCCTGCGGCCGGCCGCGCGCCGGGGCGATCGCGCGCGGCGCCGACGGCGCGAAGGCCGCGTCGGGCTGTTTGGCAGCGACGGGAGGGGCTTTGCCAAGCGCTGCTCGCATGGGCGAACGGTTACACGACAATGAAGAGTCGGCCAACCTCGGCTCCGGGCGCCTAACCCCCTACTTCGGCTCGGCTTTCGGCGTCACTTCCAGCCTGAAGGCGCGCGCGTCGGTGAGGTAGGTCTTTGCCGCCGCCTGGACGTCCGCCGCGGTGATCCTGCCGTAGCCGGGAAGGGTGTCGCGAACGATCTGCAGGCGGCGCGGGTCATCCGTCGCCCCGGCGATCCAGGTCATCCAGTATTCATTGGTCTGCTGCGCCTTGGCCAGGGTCTCGATGCGGGGCTTCACCGCCCGCTGCAGTTCGTCCGCCGTCGGGCCCTTGGCGCGGAGGTCGGCGGTGATGTCTTGCACCGCGCCGTAGAAGCTGTCGATCTTCACCGGCGGGGTCTCCACGCTGGCGGACACCACCCCATAACCCGGGAAGACGTCCGAGGGGCTGGAGGTGACCGAGGGGGAGTAGGTGGACCCTTCCGCGACCCGCACCCGGTCGATCAGGCGAAGCTCCACCACCTGGGCGGCGATGTTGATCACCCGCGCCTTCTGCGGATCGGCGAACAGGCTGTCGGAGGGCCAGGCCTGAAGAGCGATGGCCTGGTCGGCGCGGCCCTTGTGCGTCAGGAGGACGGGCGGCTGGCCGGTGCTGGCGAAATGCACCTCCACGGCGCCGGGCGGCGGCGCGGCGGGGGCAGGGCGCGGGGGCAGGGCGGCGAAGGTCTGGCCGACGGCGCGGATGACGTCGTCGACCTTCACGTCGCCCACCACGTCCACCTCCAGCGGGGCCGCCGCGAGCTGGGGCGCGAGGAGCGCCTTCAGGTCCGCGAGCCCGGCGGCCTTCACGTCCGCCTGATCGGGTCTGGCCCAACGCAGGTCGCCGGAATGCTCCAGAAGGCCCAGGTCGCGGCCAAGCACGCCCTGGGGCGTGGAGTCGAGCTGGTCCAGCTGGGTGGCAAGGGCGTTCTTGATCCGCTCAAAGCCGGCCGGCCTGAACGCCGGATCGGCCACATAGGCGGCCAGCACCTGAAGCTGGGTGTCGAGATCGGCGGGGCGGGTCTCGCCGCCGAGCACCAGGGCGTCATCGGCGACAGCGAGGTGGGCGTCGAACAGCCTGGCGGCCAGCACCTGCTCCATGTCCTCCAGGCTGATCTTGCCGAGGCCCCCCAGGATCAGCGCCTGATTGGCCCAGATCTCCGTCTTGCGGTCTTTCGGCAGCGCCAGCCGTCCGTCGCCGATGCGGACGTTGACCAGCACCTGATCCTTGCGGAAGGCCGTGGGTTTGATCGACAGGCGGACGCCGTTGGCGAACTGCACGAAGGTGACCCCGAGGTCGGAGACCTCCCGGCGGCTCGCCAGGCGCCCCGCCGGTCCGAACGAGGCGTAGGGCCAGGCCTTGGCGGCGTGCAGCAAGGCGGCGTCGATCTTGTCGGTTCTGGCGGTCTCGAACGCCGCGGCCAGGGCAGGCTCGCCGCCCTCGATGGGATCGGGGCTGGTCATGCTCAGCACCGGACCCTGGCCGCTGAAGACGGCCTTCAGCGCGGCGGAGACGGTCGCCGCGGCGAGACCCCGGGTGTCGATCTCGAAGCGGGCCAGATCCTGGGCGGGACTGGTGAAGACCTCGTCCTCGTCGACCGACTGCACCAGGCCCTGCGCCAGGTCAGGCGTGCGCTGGGTGGCGGCGCCGGCGGCGGCGTTTTGCAGCTTGGTGCGCATCTCGGTGAGTTCGCGGTCCACTTCCGCCTGATCGACGCCCTGCTCCACGGCCTGGCGCTCGATGTGGAGGGCGGCGGCGAGTCCCGACCGCCACGCGCCGGGCTTGGGCAGGAGCATCAGGTCTGCGACGCGGGCGCTCCGGATCTGGTCGCTGAAGCTGACGCCGGCGCCGATGAAGGGGGCGGCGTCGCTGCGGGCGGCCCGCTCCAGCCGGCGGTTCAGGACGGCGACGGCGACCTGGTCGATCTGGTCGCGCCGGGTCTTCGCTTCGCTGTCGGGCAGGTCTTGGAAGGGTTTGAACCAGGCGATGGAGATGGACGGGTGGGCGCCGGGCTTGACGATCAACTGGGTCTGCGGGCCACGCGGCGCCACCTTGCCGAAGTCGGGCGCCGGCGCTCCGGGGCCCGTCGCCTTCCAGTCGCCGAACCTGGACTTGATCTCGGCCTTGAGCGCCGCCGGATCGATATCGCCGACGACGATCAGCACCGCCCGATCGGGCCGGTAGTTGGCGGCGTAGTAGTCGCGCAGGCGGGAGGCGGGCGCGGACTTGATCACCGCCACCTTGCCGATGGGAAAGCGGTCGGCGACCAGCTGGCCCTGGAACTGCACCTTGAAGCGGTCCTTCAGCGCCTCGTAGTCGGGCGTGTCGCGCAGGCGCTCCTCGGAGAGGACGACGCCCCGCTCAGGATCCATGGCGGCGGCGCTCAGCGTCAGCTCGCTGGCCGTCTCGCGCATCAGCATAAGGCCGAGATCCAGCGTCCCGTTTCCACTCTCGGGCAGGTCCAGCATGAAGGTGGTGGAGGTGAAGCCGGTCTGGGCGTTGGTGTCCGGACCGAAGGCGAGGCCGTGGCGCTCCAGGAGCTTGATCATCTCGCCTTCGGGCACGTGGGTCGACCCCTTGAACGCCATGTGCTCCAAGAAGTGGGCCAGGCCCTGCTGGTCGTCCCGCTCCTCCATCGAGCCGGAGCCGATCACGAGCCGGATGGAGGTCTGATGCTCCGGAGTGGCGTTCTTCAGGATGGCGTAGCGCAGGCCGTTGTCGAGCTGGCCGAAGCGGACGGCGGGATCGGGGGCGATGTCGCTCTGGGTCTGCGCCCAGACCTTGTCGTTGGCGTGATCGGGAGCCTTGCCCGGAAGAGCCGGCGCGGCGCGGGCGACGCCGCAGAGGCAGGTGCTGGCGCAGGCGATCAGCGCCAGTCGGGAGAGCAGGGCCATGAAAACCTTGGGGTGAGCGGTCCGATATCGTCCGCCCACCTATAGAGGGATCAGGGCTGAATTATATCTGCGGCGTTTCCGCTCTCGCCCGGGCTTTTGATCAGCCGCCGGACTTCTGCACCACGAAGGTGGCGGTGTTGCCGATGGCGGTGGAGATGCCGGTCGCGGAATTCACGCTGCCGCCGGTGATCGTGGCGTTGGTCTGCACCCCGCCCGAGCTCGTCTGGGTGACGTTGGCGCGCACCGTCCCGTTGCAGGTGGCGCAGGC
>Ga0302314_10008358_pt1 | contig 18437 bp, 14 predicted proteins | sample III_Palsa_N2_3_FD_200533 | JGI IMG/M metagenome (GOLD analysis project Ga0302314, IMG submission 200533) | Peat permafrost microbial communities from Stordalen Mire near Abisko, Sweden - III_Palsa_N2_3 | ecosystem: Environmental > Terrestrial > Soil > Palsa > Peat permafrost | place: Sweden...
GCGCGAGGGTCGCAAGCGAAGTCGGGTCGATCGCGTTGCTGGTGTATTTCGCGTCAGTATAGCCCACCGTCAGGTCCAGTTCGAGGTCGTGGGTGACCTGCCACTGAGCTTGCAGGTCAACGCCCTGGCTGACGGCGCTGCCGACATTGGTCGTGTACTGAATGCCGCAGGTCGGCACATAGATGGCCTGCTGGATGTTGTTCCACTGGATATAGTAGCCGCTGATCGAGACCTGGACTGTGCGGTCGAAGAACCTGTCCTTGGTGCCGACTTCATAGTTGGTCACCGTGTCGGAATTGTACTGGCTCGGAAAGGTTCCGCCGCAGGCCGCCGCTGGCAATGGCGGCGTGGCGCCGCCGATCCGGTAGCCCTTCGAGTATGTGGCGTAGACCAGGTCGTCCGGCGTCACCTGATAGGACAGTCCAACCTTGGGCGTGAACGGCGTCTCGTCCTTGTGGCCAGAGACCGTGGCCGGCACCCCACCATCGTCGAGCAGGTCCTGCGGTCCGTCATTCAGATTGTGGAAGTCGAAGTGGGTCCAGGCGTAGCGCAGGCCGACGTTCAGCTTCAGCTGGTCGGTGACGTTGTAGGTCCCGTCGAAGAACAGGGCGATCTGCCGGTCGTGGGACTGGGTGTCGTTGATATAGTCGTCGCCGTTGGGCAGCAGGTTCTCGCCCCAGGCGGTGACCATGTCTTCGCCCCACAGCAGCTGGGTCAGGGCCGGCAACTCGGGGTCGTTGATCTCTTCGGTGCTGCGCTGGTTGTCCAGGGCCAGGAACATGCCGGCCACCCAGTTCAGTCGCGCGGACGGATCGGTGGACTGCACCCGGAACTCCTGGGTGAAGTTCTGTTGGGCGTTGGTGATGATGTTGTGAGCGATGTAGTTGGGCATGCCGGGCAAGTAGATGCCCTGGGAGGTCAACAACTGGCCCGGAACCGGGTTGGGATTACCCGGCGTTGGCGGCGGCGTCAGGGTGTAGCAGGTCGGTCCGCCCGGCCCACAGCTTGTCCCCTGCGGATCGACCCCAGCTTCGGTAGACTGCTGGAAATAGGACAAGTCATACAGCGTGCCGCTGTAGCCGTTCACGCGTTCGATGCGGTTGTAGTAGGACGTGTTGGAGGTGAACTTGAGCCCGAAGTTCTCATATTCGACCTTCAGGGTCGGCAGGTAGAAGGCGTCCGCATCGGCCATCCGGTCGGGCGTACCGCTCAGGAACTGGCCGGACCCCGGATTGGAGATGCCCACCCAATAGTTGTCGTAATTGTGCTGGTCGCGGTCCTGATAGTCGATGCCCGGCGTGATGGTCAGGTTCGAGGTGGGCGCCCAGGTCAGGGCCAGGCGCAGCACATAGGTGTCGACCCGGTTGGCGTCCGCGTCGGTGGTGTTCAGGGTCTGATTGTCGACCCGGTCGATATAGCCTCCATCGCGCCGGCCCCAGGCGCTGATGCGAAAGCCCAGCTGATCCTGGACGATCGGGCCGCCCGTCGCCACGCCGAGTTCATAGCTGGGATCGCCGTGCTCGGTGAACGCCAGCTCGCTGTGCGCATAGCCGCTGTAGGTGGTCAGGCTGGGCTGGGCGGTGATGTATCGCACCGTGCCGCCCTCGGAGCCCGCGCCGAACAGGGTGCCTTGCGGCCCGCGCAGCACTTCGACCCGGTCCAGGTCGAACACCGCCGGCAGGGTGTTGTTGGCGTTCAGGCCCAGGGCGCGGGCCTGGATCGGCGTGTCGTCGATATAGATGCCGGTGGTGCCGGAGCCGGCCTTGGAGGTGATGCCGCGGATCGCCACGTCGTGCCGGTCCTCGTCGAAGGTCACGCCCGGGGTGAACTTGGCCAGATCGGCGAAGGACTTGATGCCCTGCACCTCCATCTTGGCGGCGGTGAAGGCGCTGACGCTTTCCGGGACCTTGCTCAGGGCTTCGTTGCGCCGCGTGGCGGTGACCACCACTTCCTGCACGCCCACGCCGCCGGCTCCATTCGTGGCGTCAGCCGCGGGCTTGGCGATCTGCGCGGACGCCGCTGCCGCGATCAGCATAGGAGCGAGCGCGGCCGAAGCCAGCCAGCGGCGGCCTGGACAGAATTTTCCAACCATGAATTGATCCCCTCATTGAGCTTTTTGTGACGTTCCTATCCCCTCGGCGGACAGTCAAGAGACTGTGATCACATCTTGCCGCGGAGTGCTCGGCTCGTGGGTGGCGCCTCGGCGTTGATCAAGCTATGGTGAAGTTCTCCGCAGGCTGAACGGGAACGCCTCGGCGACTCTGTGCGGGAGTCGCCTGAACATGTGCATCGCTGTCGCCCTCAGGTTCAGGATGGCCGCCCGTGGCCGCGCGGGCGAGCGCCCGTGCGTCGACACTCCCGCCCGCTTCTCACGCCCATCAACGCGGTCCGTCCGGCGCCCGCGGCGCATCCAGGCGCGTTGCGCGCCGGACGATTAGCGTCGTTCACCGCACCGATCCAGCGCCGCGCGGCCCAGGCGGTCCGCGCCCCCTAAAGTCCTATCGTATTTGAAGAATTCCCATGCCCAAGAAAAAGAAATCCGTTACCCGCGAGTCCTCGCCCGTCACAAATGTAGCCGAGGCTCGCGCCTGGGCCGCCGCGCGCGGCGTCACCGAGATCGAATGCCTGGTTCCCGATCTGGCGGGCGTCGCGCGCGGCAAGATCATGCCCTCCGCCAAGTTCTTCGACGACACCGCCATGGCGCTGCCCTCGTCGATCTTCATGCAGACCATTTCCGGCGAATATCCCGAAGAACAGGGCGAGTTCCGCTATGACCCCTCCGACGGCGACCTGGTCCTGCGACCGGATTTCTCCACCCTGTGCGAGGTGCCGTGGGCGACGGACCCCACCGCCCAGGTGATCCATGACGCCAGCTTCCACGACGGCCGGCCGGTCGAGATCGCGCCGCGCCAGGTGCTCAAGCGCGTCATCGACCTCTATCACAAGCGGGGCTGGATTCCCATCGTGGCGCCGGAGCTGGAATTCTACCTGGTCAAGCGCAACACCGATCCGGACTATCCCCTGGAGCCGCCGATCGGTCGTTCCGGCCGTTCGGAGGCGGGGCGCCGCTCCTACTCCATCTCGGCGGTCAACGAGTTCGACGCGATCTTCGAGGATATGTACGCCTTCGCCGAGGCCCAGGAGCTGGAGGTGGACACACTGATCCACGAGGAGGGCGCCGCGCAGATGGAGATCAATCTGCGCCACGGCGATCCCCTGCGGCTGGCCGACCAGGTCTTCCTGCTCAAGCGGACCATCCGCGAAGCCGCCCAGGCGCACGAAATCTACGCCACCTTCATGGCCAAGCCGATCGCCCATGAGCCCGGTTCGGCCATGCACATCCACCAGTCGGTGCTGTCGGCGGAGACCGGCCGCAACATCTTCACCGACCAGGAAGGCAAGCCCACCGCGGATTTCTTCCACTTCATCGGCGGCCATCAGAAATTCGTGCCGACGGTGACCTGCATTCTGGCGCCCTACGTCAATTCCTATCGCCGGCTGGTCAAGGGCGCCTCGGCCCCGGTCAACGTCGCCTGGGGCTATGACAACCGCACCACGGGCCTGCGGATTCCGCCGTCCTCGCCGACCAACCGCCGCGTCGAGAACCGGGTGCCGTCGTCGGACGCCAATCCCTACCTGGCCTTGGCCGCCTCGCTGGCGTGCGGCTATTTCGGCCTGACCCAGGGCCTCGCGCCCGGCGAGCCGGCGGCGGGCACGGCCCATTCCGACGAGTTCGACCTCCCAGTCGGCCTGCTGGAGGCAGTCGACCTGTTCGAGGAGACCGAGGAGCTGACCGAGGCGTTCGGCCGCAACTTCGTCAACACCTTCGCCGCGGTGAAACGGGCCGAGTTCGCCACCTTCATGCGCGTGATCAGCCCCTGGGAGCGCGAGTTCCTGTTGCTGAACGTGTGAGGCCGGGAGGGGCCGGTATCGCGCTCCGTTGTGTGATCACAGGGCGCGCGTCGGGACGCTGAACTGACCCAATAAGTATCAGATTTCAGCGTTCAATCCGGGTTGCCGGCGGCGTGCGTCTGTGTTCCGCCGACAATCGCGGGGCGATCGTAGCCACAGTTGAGTGCGGGGCGCTACCGGCCAGTTTGAAGCCGGGCGGCGTGCGCATTGTCAAGCGCGGCGGAACGTCGTTGAATTTGGACCGCAACCAAGGCCGCGACCGAGGAGCCGACGATGTCCGAGACGCAGGCGCCGAACGCCGCCCAGATCGACTATTGGAACACGACCGCGGGCGCCGTCTGGGCGCAGTTCCAGGAGCAGCTTGACCGCCAGATCGAACCGCTGGGCCTTGAGGCCATGCGCGCGTTGCAGCCGACGCCAGGCGAGCGGATGATCGACATAGGCTGCGGCTGCGGGCAGAGCACCGCGGAACTGGCGGCGCGGGTCGGGCCGTCCGGCGCGGTCGTCGGGATCGATATCTCCGAGCCGATGCTGGACGTGGCGCGGGGCAGGGCGACGCCGGGCGCTGCGGCGCGGCCGGACTTTCGCCAGGCCGACGCCCAGACAGATGACCTGGGCCATGGGGCGTTTGACGCGGCCTTCTCCCGCTTCGGCGTGATGTTCTTCGCCGACCCGGTCGCGGCCTTCGCCAACATCCGGCGCGCGCTGAAGCCGGGCGGGCGGCTGGGTTTCGTCTGCTGGCGGCCGCTATTCGAGAACCCGTGGATGCTGGAGCCGATGCAGGCGGCGCTGCCGTTTCTGCCGCCGCCGCCGCCGATGGACCCGACCGCGCCCGGCCCCTTTGCCTTCGCCGATGCCGAGCGGGTTCGCGGCATCCTCGCCGGCGCCGGGTTCAGCGCGATCCAGATCGAGCCCTTCGATACGCGGATCGGCGGCTCCAGCGTCGAACAGACCCTGACCCTGGCCTTCCGGGTCGGGCCCCTGGGCGCGGCGCTGCGCGAACATCCCGAGCTGGCGGAGCAGGTCGCCGAGGCCGTGCGCGCCAGGCTGGCCCCCTACGACACGCCCGGCGGCGTGCTGATGCCGGCGGCGACCTGGATCGTCCAGGCCCGCAACGGCTGAACAGATTTCACCGCCACAACCGAAGCAGAGGCAACCATCATGACCTTCGCCGACTATGCAGACTTCGACGGACTGGGATTGGCCAAACTGGTCAAGACGCGCGAGGTAACGCCCGCCGAGCTGGTCGAGGCCGCCATCGAGCGGATCGAGCGCCACAACGGCGTGCTGAACGCGGTGATCTACAAGGCCTATGACGAGGCGCGAAAGACGGCGGCGGGCGCCCTGCCGGACGGCCCATTCACCGGCGTTCCGTTCCTGATCAAGGACCTGGGCGCCCAGGTGAAGGGCTGGCCGCGCACCTCCGGCTCGAACTACGCCCAGGTGGCGGCGGACGAGCAGGACAGCGAGCTGATCCGCCGCTATCGCGCCAGCGGCGTGGTCCTGGTCGGCAAGACCAATACGCCGGAGTTCGGCATCCCGGGCGTGACCAATTCTGAACGCCTGGGTCCGTGCGGCAATCCCTGGAATCCCGAGCACATCTCCGGAGGCTCCTCCGGCGGCGCGGCGGCGGCCACGGCGGCGGGCATGGTTCCGTTGGCCCATGCCAGCGACGGGTTGGGCTCGATCCGCATCCCCGCGGCCAATTGCGGCCTGGTCGGCATGAAGATCACCCGCGACCGCACGCCGATCTGCGAGGTCACGGACGGCGCCCTGGGTTTCAGCGTGCACCATGTGGTCTCCCGCACGGTCCGCGACAGCGCCGCCATGCTGGACGCCACCGGCTACGCCCAGCCGGGCGATCCGTTCCAGGCGCCGGCCAAGGACGGGCCCTATCTGGACGAAGTGTCGAAAAGTCCGGGCAGGCTCAGGATCGCCTGGTCCGCCGAAACCCCCAGCGACCGGCCGATCGCCGGGGAGATGCTGGCGGCGCTGCACCAGACCGTCGAGTTGCTGAAGGGGCTCGGCCACGATGTGTTCGAGCAGGGGCTGGGCGTCGACTACCGGCTGCTGTACCGCGCCCAGTCCCTGGTCAGCGCCTCCAACTTCTCCGCCAACATCCAGCGCTGGATCGAGCGGCTGGGCCGCGAACCGGGCGAGGGCGAACTCGGCCCCCTGGCCCACCGCGCCTATGACGGCGGCCGGCGCCTGACCGGCCAGCAGGCCTTCTGGGGCTGGCAGCAGCTTCGGCTGATGAACCGCCAGATCCTGGGGGCGTTCGAAGCCTTCGACGTCTATCTGACGCCGACCATGTCCCAGACCTCGCCGCGCCTCGACTGGCTGAACCCGCTGACCGTCGAACTCAAGGACTTCGACCGGCGCCAGGCCGACACCTACGCCACCACCCCGCCGTTCAACTTCACCGGCCAGCCCTCGCTGTCCCTGCCGCTATGGCAATCGCAGGCGGGCATGCCCATCGGCATGATGTTCACCGCCCGCTTCGCCGACGAGGCCACACTCTACCGGCTCGCCGGCCAGCTGGAGAAAGAACAACCCTGGAAAGACCGCCGCCCGCCGATCTGGAATTGAGGGTCGCGCGCCAGGGCGACACGCAAGAGACAGGCTGCTCCCCCGTTGGGGGAGCTGTCGCGAAGCGACTGAGGGGGGAGTGGCGGCCCCCGAGACCTCTCCGGCAAGGCCCTCTCGTGGCGGGCGGCCCAAGGTTTTTACCACAAAGGTCACGAAGGACACGAAGGTGATAAAAGGGCCAGGCTACGTGTTGGCGGCCGTGCGGTCTTGCAGACTCCCTTCGTGTCCTTCGTGTCCTTCGTGGTTCCCCTTCGTCTTTTGCCTCAATCGCGTTCGTTGGAGGCGCCGCCTCTGTCCATCGCGTTCAGCTCCGCCAGCACCTCATCCGACAGCACAATCTCCGCCGCCGCCAGGTTCTCGCGCAGGTGGCCGACCGACGAGGTGCCCGGGATCAGCAGGACGTTGGGCGCCCGGCGCAGCAGCCAGGCGAGCGCCGTCTGCATCGGCGTCGCGCCCAGCCGGCCCGCAACGTCCGAAAGGGTCGCGGACTGCAACGGCGTGAAGCCTCCGAGCGGAAAGAAGGGCACATAGGCGACGCCCCGCGCCGCCAGCGCGTCGATCAGGGCGTCGTCGTCCCTGTGGACGACGTTGTAGAGGTTCTGCACGCAGACCACCGGCGCGATGGCGCGCGCTTCTTCGACCTGCGCCGCCGTTACATTGCTCAGCCCCAGATGCCGGATCAGCCCCTGCCTCTGGAGTTCGGCCAGCGCGGTGAACCGTTCCTCGATCGACCCCTCGCTCGGCGTGTGGACAGCGCCCATCACGCGAAGATTGACCACCTCGAGCGCATCGAGGCCCAGGTTGCGCAGGTTGTCATGGACCCCTTGTGTCAGCTCGGCCGGGCTCTGCGCCGGGTTCCACGACGCGTCGGCCCCGCGCACCGCGCCCAGCTTGGTCACGATCACCAGATCCTCGGGATAGGGATGCAGCGCCTCCTTGATCAGCTGGTTCGTGACATGCGGGCCGTAGAAGTCGCTCGTGTCGATGTGGTTGACCCCGCTGGCCACCGCCTCTCTCAGCACGGCCAGCGCCGCATCGCGATCGCGGGGCGGCCCGAACACGCCGGGGCCCGCGAGCTGCATCGCGCCATAGCCCATGCGATTGACGGTGCGGCCGCCGAGCGCAAAGGCCCCGGCTGAGGTGATGTCGGTCATGGCGGGTCTCCGGGTTGGAACGGCCGTACTATAGCCCCTGAGCTGTCGCGCGACATCGTGGATAATCGGCACGGGTCGTGCGGAAAACTGAACAATGGGCGGCTGCCTGGATGGCCTTTAGTGACAACATGATCATGCGCCAGACGTCCAAAAATCGGCGCTATGCCCTCCAGGCTTTCGGGTAAATGATCCGGATCAGAGCTCGTCAATTCGCTGCTGCAGACTTTGTGCGCCGCGCTGGTTGAGAAGCCAAATGACGAGGAAAACCAGGACGGCGATCACGGCGACCAACGCGATGATGAGATGGTCCGTGCCCAGCGACCGATGCGTTGCGTGCGACTGGAACCAACGCCCAAGGAGCAACAACGCCATGCCTGGAACGAACGGGGCCAAATACCAGACGCTCACGGAGCGCAAGGCGTCGCGCTGTCGGATCAGCTCGGCGCGGTAAAAGCCGACCAGCGGCTCACCGGCCTCCGGGACAGTTCCGCCAGATGTTCGCCGGTGAAGCTGCCAAGCGACAAAGATCGTCGCGATGATGATCAGTGCGCCTCCAGACTGCATCATCCAGCTTCCCCGGTGGAGCGCCGCGGGCAGTATCCCCAGGATGGCGATCACGCAGCCTGCGTACTCCATGGCGTTGCGCCGCCAGATCCTGGCTTGGAATGTACGCGCTTTCTCATGAATGACAGCAATGGTCATGGGGTCGTACTCCGTGGTCTGGCTCTGCCAGAGCTTTTGAGGATCGAGGTCGGAGGGTTCAGCTGGCATCTTGACCTCCCTGTTCGAAGCGCCGTGCGAGGACGGATTTCAGCCGGTGGATTTTGGTGGCGACCGCCCCGGGCGTCAGGCCGCACACCTCTCCGATCGCGGCGGCCTCAAGACCTTCAAGATAGAGGACCACGATCTGCCGGTCGGGTGGGGCCAGCGCCTGGATCAATGCGGTCAGCCGATCGAAAGCTTGGCGCTCACCCACTTGCGCCTCGGGGCTCGCCTGCGCCGGATCGGGGCGCGCGGCGATCTCGTCGAGAGTGGTCAGGGCCTGTGAGCGTGAGCGCCGGCGCCTGAGCACGTGGGAGGCAGCCATGTTGTGCGCCACCCGATAGACCCAGGTCCGCTCGGAACAACGCCCGTCATATTGCGCAAAGCTGCGCCAAAGCGAGAAGTGGATTTCCTGAAGGAGGTCAAGGCGTTGATCGGCGTCAGCTTCATAGGCGCGAGACAGACGCTCCAGCGCCGCTCCGAACGCGGCGGCGACGCGCGCATAGCGCTCGTCCTGTCCCGCCTCTGATTTTGCTCGCTTTGCGCCGCCCATGTGGAGGTAGTCTCCGGCCCGGGCGCAATCTTACAGCGGCGTTTGCATAAAATGCGCCCATAGCCCGCCCACCCACGCGCGCCAGGGGGCGGGGAGGACGCCTTCGCCTAAGCCACCATCGTCGTCGCCGGCTCGCTCTCGAACGAGCCCAGCGTGCCCGCGGCCAGCAGGGCCTGGCGACGCTGGACTTCCAGCGCCATGAGCTGCACCTGCAGGCCGACCTTCTGCGCTTCCGCCTGGGCGCGTTCGAGCTTGATCAGGGCGGCCTGTTCGAGCACCGGGTCCTGGGCGCAGCAGTGCGACAGTTCGGGGTCATAGACCACGCCGTCGGTCGGAACGGTCACCACCGTCGGCTGCTCGATCACCTCGCCAACCGTTGGCAATCCCTTGAGCAGGGCCGCGACCGCCGCCCGAAGCGCGGCCGGAACCTCGCCGATCTGCGCGGGCGTCAGGACCGGCGAGACCACGTTCACGGCGTTCACCTGGAACGTCACCGCGGTGACCTTGGTGGTGCTCACATAGACGTCCAGCACCTTGCGCACGAAGTAGTTCACCGCATAGCAGACGTTGTTGTTGACCAGCGTCCGCTGGGTCGTCGAGGTCGTCTCGCTGTCCTCGAAACTGCTGATCGTGATCGACCGCTGGAGGTCGGTGAATTGCGAGGCTTGCTGGGCCAGCGACAGGAACTGGTCGGCGCTGGTCTGGGTCGCGAAGGTGAGGGCGGAGCTGGAACCCGACGCGCTGCTACCCGTCGTGCTGGCCGAAGCGCCGCCCAGGCCGAACAGGTTGAAGCCGCCGCCGGCCGAGGTGGTCGAGCTTTGCGACTTGTTGTTCAGCAGTTGGACCAGGGCGCTGGAATCGCTGGAATTCTGTTGCCGATACAGCGCCGAGACGAACTGGGCGAAGGTGGTCTGGACCGAGAACCGCTCGGTTTCCGACGTCGTGCGGCGATACCGGTCGCTCTGGTAAAGGGTCATCTTCTCGCCGGGCAGCAGCGTCAGCGTATAGGCCAGCCCGCCGTGTTGCTTGCCGATCAGGCAGAGCGTGTGGGTGTAGGTCACGCTGATCGTCACCTGGCCCCGGGCGAAGTCGTTGGTGCGTGCGCCGCCGGTCAGGTTCACGACCGAGGTCTTGGTCTCGGTGAAGGTGACGCAACTGGACTTTGTGCGCCACGGCGGATCGCAGGGAACCTGGCAGCAGGCGTCCTGCGTGGGCAAGGTGACGGGCGTGGTTCCGTCCGTGGGATCAAGGGTCAGCGTCGCTGCATCTGGCATAGCTTCCTCCCGCTCGCGAATTGATGCGTTTAGCTCTGATTGGATTACGCTTGCGGGCGTCGGATGGATCAGGGGTCAGCGGTATTCCAGCGCGCCTTGCGGCATCTCGATATCGATCTCGAGCGTTGAGACCTGCGCACCGCGGTCGAGCTTGACGCTCACCTTGTCGCCGTCGATCGCGATATGCTTGGCGATCACGGCGAGGATCTCCTGCTGCAGCACGGCGGCGAGGTCCGTACGGCCGGTCGACATCCGTTCATGCGCGAGCAGGATCTGCAGCCGGTCCCGCGCGACCGGCGCCGTACGGTTGCGCGTGAAGAGGTTCAGGATGTTCATGCCGCCGCCCTTCGTCCGAACAGCCGGCTGATGAAGCCTCGTCGCTCGTCGGGCGCGGTGACCGCGACCGTCTCGCCCAGCAGCCGCCGCGCTGCGTCTGTATAGGCGCGCGCCGCGGGGGAGGCGGGATTGTGCAGGGTGATCGGGCAGCCCAGATTGGAGGCCGTCAGCACGTCGGGGCTTTCCAGCACGATGCCGAGCAACGGAATCGCCAGGATTTCCAGCACGTCCTCGACCTTCATCATGTCGCCCCGGGCGGCGCGGGCGGCGTCGTAGCGGGTCAGCAGCAGGTGTTTCTCCAGCTTGTCGCCGTTTTCGGCGCGCTGGGTCTTGGAGTCCAGCATGCCGATGATCCGATCGGAATCGCGGACCGAGGAGACCTCGGGATTGGTGACCACCACCGCCAGATCCGCGAAGCGCATCGCCAGCGTGGCGCCCTTGTCGATTCCCGCCGGGCTGTCGCAGATGATCCAGTCGAACTTCTCGCGCAGCTCATCGATGACCCGCGCCACGCCCTCCTCGGTCAGCGCGTCCTTGTCGCGGGTCTGCGAGGCCGGCAGCAGCGAGAGGGTCTCGATCCGCTTGTCGCGGATCAGCGCCTGCGGCAGCTTGGCGTCGCCCTGCACCACATTGACCAGGTCGAACACGACACGCCGCTCGGCGCCCATGACCAGGTCCAGATTGCGCAGCCCGACGTCGAAATCGACCACGACGACGTTCTGCCCGGCCCGCGCCAGCGCTGCGCCGAGCGAGGCGGAGGAGGTGGTCTTGCCCACGCCGCCCTTGCCCGACGTGACCACCATTACCTTGGACATTCGACAATCATCCTTCCTTGCCAGTATTTCCCTCGCCAAAGGCAAGATTTGTTCAGTCGAACGCCGATAGCCGGAGCGTTCCGCGATCGCACCAGATCTGCACGCTGCACCCGTGCAATCCCTCGCCCCAGTGCTCCGCGATCCGGTAACGGCCCTCGACCGCGACCAGTTCGGCTTCCAGTTTCCGGCAAAAGACGCGCGCGCCCGAACCTTCCCTCAGGCCGGCGATCACCCGGCCGCGCAACGCGCCATAGACGTGGACAGAGCCGCCGGCGACCACCTCCGCCCCCGACGCGATCGGGCCGATGACGGTGACGTCTCCGTCTTCGAACACGACCGACTGGCCGGAACGCACCGGCCGATCGATCAGTAGCGACGGCGTGGGCGGCGGTGGGGCCGCGATCGGGGCTTCGATCGGGGGGGCGGGCCGGCTGTCGCGCCCCGGATCCCGGCCGTGGACCAGCGTCGGCAATCGTCCCCAGCGTGTGCCGGCCAGCAGCGCCGGCTCGATCCCCTCGACGCCAATCACCCGGAGGTCCCGGGCGTCCAGCGCGTCTAGCGCGTCGAGCACGCTCTCGCGTTCCGCGGACGCCCCGACCGCGGCGGCGAAATTGGCCACGATCGGCCGGTCGGTGAAAAAGCTGACGGAGCGACGTATCTGCTGATCGAGCGCGGCGAGCCAGACTTCCAGCGGCGGTTCTGGCGCGATGACCAGCGCCATGAAGCTGCGACCACGAAACTGTATGGTCGGCGGTGAAAAACTCTCAATAGCCACGCCGAACGCCTGATGTGAAACTGTAAACCCCGGATGCGGATGTAGGCGGGTGGCCTTGAACACGCGCACCCGCCGTCCGCCTCGACGCACTAGCGGGCGGGTGCGCGCCAAGTCAACGCAGTCGACGTGATTTCACGAAATACTGTGTTAATTCAACCGTTTAAGTTGTGAATGGCGCCGACGGTCAGGTTTAGATTGCGGAGGCGACGATCTTCCAACGCGTCCGGGTGCGGACGGTTGCGCGATGGCTTCAGCTTTCCAGCAACTCCCCCACCGCGCGGTGCGCCTGGTCGATCGCGACGTCAGTATAGGCCGCCCGGCCCGAGTCCGAATTGGCTATCGCGATTCGGCCGAACCTGGCGCGGCCGATCACGTTGGGCTGCTGATCCGCCGGCAGCTCCGGCTGCCACAGGGCGTTGAACTCCGGCGCATAGCCGTGCGGCCAGCGGTTGACGGTGATGGCGGTGATGTCGCGGGCGGGATCGAAGCCGCCATCGGCCAGGGTGCGGCCCAGCTGTTCCCTGATATTGCGCTCGAAGGTTTCGAATGGCGTCGACAGCAACTCGAACCGTCCGGCGCGGTTCTGGTCGAATTCCGACAGGCCCGGCTTGCAGGGCGTGCGCACCATGTGGAGCAGGATCGGCCGCTCCGGCGAGGACTCGGATGTGTAGTCGCCGATATCGACCTGCGGATTAAGCCTGAGCGAGGTGTGGTAGCCGCCCGGCGCGGTCACCCCACTGATCCCCAGCTTCTGGAACGCCGTCCAATTACGCAGCGCCACCGACGTATAGACCAGCGGCGTCTTGACCAACTCGTGCAGCGCGGCCTTCTGCGGCGCCGGCAGCTCGGGGCAGAGGTAAGGGATCATCATGTTCCAGCTGGCCAGCACGCAGGCCTTGGCCTGGACCGAGAACACCTGGTCGCCGCGCACATAGGCCACCTCGACTCCGCGCGACGACGCCGGGTCGCCCAGGTTCCTGGCCCGCACCACGATGCTGGAGAGCCGGATCCGCACCGGATTGTCGCTGCGGTCCAGGCGGCTGTAGTCGATCTGGGCGGTGACGATGTCCTTGGCGTCCTGGCCGGGAACCGCCGCCGGAATCAGGTCGCGGACCAGCAGACGCGCGATCGAGGCGTTGCCGTCCGGAAAATGGAAGGTGTCCGAGCCGCCCACCGCATAGCCGGCCGGCGTATAGCCCATCCGCGAGGTGGCCCCCGGCTCCAGCTTCAGGCCCTGGAAGCCGGGCATGCTGATGCCCCAGCAGTCCAGAGCCGTGATCGCGTCGATGCCGACGCCCCACTCGCCGTGGGTGTGGGTCTGGTAGAAGGCGACGACGCTGGGATCGACCTTGGCCAGGGTCAGCAGGAAGTCGGCGTAGCTGATCCGCGACAGCTTGTCCTTCTTCTGGTCCGAGGTCAGGCCGGGCAGATAGTCGACATCGCCGGTCTCGATCCTGAGGATGTCGGCGCGCGCGGTGGGCGACATCGGGATCTGGGCCACGAAATCGGCCCACGACCCGTCGGTCCGCTCGTAACGGTTGGGCGCGCCGGCGACCAGCTTGTCGACGCCGAAGGTCTCCTTGTCGAAGAACACGCCGTGTTTCAGGCCGAGTTCGGTATAGCGCGGCTTGTCGCAGTCCTTGGTCAGCGCCACCGGATCGATGCCCAGCGACTTTATCAGGCCCCCGGCCACGGCGCTGTAGGGGCGGGGGCTGTCGATCTCCAGCGTGCCGCCGTTCATCAGGTGCAGCTTGCCGTCCAGGTGGAATTCGTTGCGCTTGGCGTGGCCGCCGAAATCGTCGTGGTTGTCCAGGATCAGGATGCGGGCGTTGGGGTTCGCGGCGCGATAGAAGTGCGCGGCCGAAAGCCCGCTCATGCCGCCGCCGACGATGATCAGGTCATAGCGCTCGTCGCTGTCCTGGGCCTGGCCGTGGGAGGACCAGAAATCGCCGTCGCGCACCTTGTGGGCGTTCTCGAACGAGCCGGGATGGCTGCCGCGCAGGCCGGTCCGGATCGGCGGATAGTAGCCGGCCTCGTCCTGCGGCCACGCCGCCGCGGCCGCGGCCCGCGATACGCCCAGCGCGCCACTCCCCAGCACGCCTACCCCCACGGCGACGCCGTTCAGGAAATCGCGCCGCCCGATCCGGCGATGCATGCCCAGGGCCTTGTCGGACGGTGTGTTGTCGTTGGGCATGTCGGGTCCTCAAAACAAAAAATTCACTGAAAGAACCCTTCCCCCTCGATGGGGGAAGGGCAGGGTTGGGGGTGAACACGCAGACATTGCGGCGAATAACAGGGGAGACGTCGAACGCTGTTTTTCGTCACCGACAGTGGACGCACCCCCACTCCAACCTCTCCCCCATCGAGGGGGAGAGGCTTTTTCGAGTACCCCCCTCACGGCAGCCGATCCTGCAGGGCGTACCAGAGCATGCCCAGGACGTGCAGCGGGCCGCGCAGGCTGGTCCCGCCGGGGAAGGCCGGCGGCTCCAGGGCGGCGAACAGCTCGAAGCGGCGGGTCTCGCCGGCGATGGCCTCGGCCAGCAGCTTGCCGGCCAGGGTCGACAGGATGACGCCCATGCCGGAATAGCCGTGGGCGAACAGAACCTCGCCCTGACGTCCGACATGGGGCAGGCGGGTTGCGGTGATCGAGACCAGCCCGCCCCAGGCATGGTCGACCCGCCGCCCGCGCAGCTGGGGGAACACCCGCTCCATGTGCGGCCGCACGAAGCCGGCGATGTCGGCCGGCGGCTCGCGGGTATACCGCTCGCCCCCGCCGAACAGCAGCCGCCCGTCGGCGCTCATCCGGTAATAGTTGACCACAAACCGGGTGTCCGACACCGCCGCGTCATGCGGGATCAGCCTATGCGCCAACTCGCCCAGCGGCTCGGTGGCGAGGATATAGTTGGCCACCGGCATGATCCGGTTGTTGACCCTGGGCTCCAGCCCGCTCAGCAGGGCGTCGCCGGCCAGGACCGCGTGGCGGGCCCGCACCGCGCCCTGTCCGGTGACGACGCGCACGCCGCCGGGCGTGTTTTCAAGCCCCGTGGCCAGCGACTGTTCGTGGATTACGACCCCCGCCGTCCGCGCCGCCTGCGCCAGACCCAGCGCGTAGTTCAGGGGGTGCATGTGGCCGCCCATCTTGTCGAGAAGGCCGCCGTGATAGGGCGCGTCCACCTGGTCGCGGGCCTGCTCCGCGCTCAGCAGTTCGGCGTGCGGATAGGCCATCACGGTCGCCAGGCACTTGGCCTCTTCGTCCATGCCGCGCAGGTCCGACGCCTTGACCGCCGCCAACAGGTGCCCGGTGGTCTTGAGGTCGCAGTCGATGGCGTGGCGCGCGATCAGGTCCAGCACCAGGCTGCGCGCTTCCAGCGCCAGATCGAACAGGGCGCGGGCCCGCTCGGCGCCATAGGCCTTGACCAGCTCCGCCGCGCCCTTGCGCAGGCCGGGGATCATCTGACCGCCATTGCGCCCCGAGGCCCCCCAGCCGACCCGTCCGCCTTCCAGCAGCACCACGGACAACCCGGCGTCGGCCGCGTGCAGCGCAGTCGACAGGCCGGTGCAGCCGCCCCCGACCACCACCAGATCGGCGGAGACCTCGCCCTTCAGCGGCGCGAGCGCCGGCGCCGGATGCGCGGTGGCGACGTAGTAGGACGCCGGCATGCCAAGGTCGTCGTTGAAGGCCATGGGCTATGCCAGCGAGAAAGAACCCTTCCCCCTCGATGGGGGAAGGGCAGGGTTGGGGGTGAACACGCCGAGGCTGGGGCGAAGAACGGGGGAGACGTCGATCGCAATCCTTTCGTCACCAACTGTGGGCTCACCCCCACTCCAACCTCTCCCCCATCGAGGGGGAGAGGCTTTTACGCGAGGCCCAGCCCGAACAAACCCTCTAACCACCATCCCGCTCAGACCTTCAGCAGCAGGTGATCCCGCTCCCAGGAGCTGATCACGCCCTGGAACGCCTCCAGCTCCGCCTCCTTGATGGTGGTGAAGGCGCGGCAGAAGGCGTCGCCCAGCAGCTCGCGAACCCGCTGGCAGGCGTTGAACCGGTCCAGCGCGTCCTCCAGCGACTTGGGCAGCGTGCGGGCGTGGTGATAGGCGTTGCCGGTCACCGGCTTCGACGGTGTCAGCTGTTCCTCGACGCCCAGATATCCGCAGATCAGGGCGGCGGCCATGGCCAGGTATGGATTGGCGTCAGCGCCGGGCAGGCGGTTCTCCACCCGGCGGTTGTGCCGATCCGAGATGGGCACGCGCAGGCCGCACGAGCGGTTGTCGTAACCCCACTGCACATTGATCGGCGCCGAATGGCTCGGCCGCATGCGCCGGAACGAATTGACGTTGGGCGCGAACAGGGGCGCAATCTGGGGCAGGTATTTCTGCAGGCCGGCGATGAAGCGGCCCAGCATCGGGCTGTCCGCTCCCGTATCGTCCGCGAACAGATTGACGCCCGTCGCATCGTCGACCACCGAGATGTGCAGGTGCATGGCGCTGCCGGGCTGGTGCTCCATCGGCTTGGCCATGAAGGTCGCATAGACCCCGTGCTTCAGGGCCACCTGGCGGACGATGCGCTTGAACACCAGCACCTGGTCGGACAGCAGCAGCGGGTCCCCGTGCAGGAAGTTGATCTCCAGCTGCGCCGTGCCGCTCTCGTGGATCATGGTGTCCAGGTGCAGGGCCGCGGCCTCGGAATATTCGTAGATCGCCTCGATCAGGTCCTCGTACTCGGTGATCGCCTCCAGGCCGTAGGGCTGGGGCGAGGTCTCGGCCCGGCCCGAGCGTCCGGCCGGCGGGGTCAGCGGCAGGTCCGGATCGGGGTTCAGCGCCGTCAGATAGAATTCCAGCTCTGGCGCCATGACCGGCCGCCAGCCCCGCGCCTGGTAAAGCGCCAGCACCGCCTTCAGCACGTGCCGAGGCGACGAGGCCCAGGGCGAGCCGTCGGAGTGGTGGGCGTCGGCGAACACATAGGCCGTGGGCGTCTTGAACCCCGGCGCGACGCATAAGGTGCGCACGTCCGGGCGCAGGGTCATGTCCGGGTCCTGATAGGCCTCGTCGTCGCCCGCGGCGTCGGCATACTCGCCGGTCACCGTCACCGCGAACACGCTGGATGGCAGACGCAGCGAACCCTCAAGGTCCGACTGGATCAGCTTGGCCGCCGGCAGCACCTTGCCGCGCAGGACGCCGTTCAGATCGGGGATCAGGCACTCGACCTCGCTGATCCCCCGCTGCTCGATCCAGCTCTTGAGTTCCGACATGGCGCCTCTGTCTTGTGATCGCAGCACGTTCGCGCGGCGGCCCGGGGGCCGTCAAGCGAAGCTCGCCAAGATTCGGCATTCTGTGATCACTCTTTCGCCTCTATTTCCGGGCCGGGATCGCAACTATATGTCTGGGTCTGTCGCCGAAGCCTCGGCGACGCGCGAGGGAGACAGGATGGCGAGCCCAGCGGCGGCGAAAAAGGCCAGCACAAAGGGCCTCGCGCCCGACGAGGCGGAGGTCGCGCCGGAGCCGATGCTGCATACCAGCATCTATGAGACGCTGCGCCGGCGCATGATCACCGGCAAGATCATCCCCGGCGTCGGCCTGTCCACCCGGGGCCTGGCCCTGGAGATGGGCGTCAGCCAGATGCCGGTGCGCGACGCGCTGAGCCGGCTGGCCGCCGAGGGCGCGGTGGAGATCCGCTCCAAGCGCAAGGTCGAGGTGCCGCCGATGAGCGCCGAGCGCTTCACCGACCTGCTCGATTGCCGCCTGCTGCTGGAGCCCGAGGCCGCCGTCCAGGCTTTGCCGCATATCACGCCCGCGCGGCTGAAGCAGCTGCGCGAGATCGACGCCGCCCTGGACGCCGCCATGGAGAACGGCGACGTCATCGGCTACATGGAGTGCAATTTCGAGTTCCACTTCAACATGTATCGCGCCAACGCCCGGCCGACCCTGAACCGGCTGATCGAGGCCTTGTGGCTGCAGTTCGGCCCGTTCATGCGCGTGGTCTACGGCCGCTACGGCACCGCCAACCTGATCGACCAGCACAGGATCGCCCTGGACGCCATCGCCGCCCAGGACGCCGACGCGCTCAGGCGCGCGATCGCGGGAGACATCGCCGATGGGATGGGGCTGATCGGGCGGGCGAGCTGGGGCGGGTAGGGGGCGTGCGTGCTTCGACACGCGCCTTTCAGGCGCTACTCAGACCGTATGACCTTTGCTGAGGTGACCGGTCTCACGACATGCAGGCCGAGGGTTGCGCTGGATGGTCCGGCGCCGAGCCTCATGCATGGGAGA
>Ga0302314_10008359_pt1 | contig 18437 bp, 3 predicted proteins | sample III_Palsa_N2_3_FD_200533 | JGI IMG/M metagenome (GOLD analysis project Ga0302314, IMG submission 200533) | Peat permafrost microbial communities from Stordalen Mire near Abisko, Sweden - III_Palsa_N2_3 | ecosystem: Environmental > Terrestrial > Soil > Palsa > Peat permafrost | place: Sweden...
ATGGTGATCTTGTCAGTATGACGGTGCAAAGTTCTGACGGATCACAGGTTGCAACCGTTCAGCCTGCATATTACTCGTATGATCCGACCATTGGAGCATACGAGTACGAAGGACGGGTCACCATAACCACCTATGACTCAAGTGGGCGGCAGATTGCCGCGACTGTCTATGCCAACCAGCTCACCGTTGCTCAAATGGAGTCGTTAGAGAACTCGCCAACATTCTCGGAAATACAAAGTCTTGTTTCGCCGAGCGTCGATGATCAAACGAACGTAACTATTTACGGCGCGAACGGCAACGTTGTGGCCAACGTTAGCACTGTTGAGGGATACGATTCCGAAACGTCTTCGTGGGTCAACGTTGGGCAGGCCACTACGTACACCTACGACGCTGATGGGAATTCGATCGCCTCTGTGGTCTACGGAAATCTGCTGAGTCCGTCGCAGATGGCAAGCCTCGCGGCGACGCCGACGCTCGCGGAGCTGAATACCCTTTTGTCACCGGGCCCCGCGGATCAGCGCACGCTCACAATTTACAATGCCGATGAGCAAGTCGTTGCGACTATCACGCCCATCGAGCTTTACTACGACGATGCAACCAATCAAGGCGATTTCGGTGGCAGTGTCACGATTAACTCGTATGACGCTTATGGCAATGTTGCCGGGACAATCACATATGGCACATCGTTAACAGCCGCGCAGATGATGGCATTGGGTGCCTCGCCGACGCTGTCGCAACTGCAGGCGATGGTGGTGCCGAGCTCTGAGGATACGGCCAGCGTCACGATCTACAACGGAAATCATCAGGTCATAGCAAGCGTGACCGAAGATGGCGCCGTTTCGACGACTTCGTATGACGCCTACGGAAATGTCATCTCGTCGACGCAATACGCGATTCCCTTGACGTTGCAACAGGCTGAGGCGCTAGCAAATGCGCCAACTTTGGCAGCGCTCGAGTCGATGCTCATTCTGTCGAGCAATGATCAGTCATCGGTAACCATCTACGGCAACAATGAGCAGATCCTCGCCTACGTGTCGCCACAGGGCATAGCCACGGTGATGACCTACGATGCCAATGGCAATCAGATCGAGGTCCAGCAGTACGCCACGCCGCTGAACTATGCGCAAGTTTCCGAGCTGCTGGTGTCACCTTCTGTGGCGGCCCTCATGTCGGATTTAGAGATCAACGCAGGCGATGGCATAAGCAAGACGTTCTACAACGCCAGCGGACAGGTATTGGCGACCGTCTCCAGCGACGGCGATGTGGTGGCGAACACCTACGATAATGCGGGGAACTTGACATCCAGCACGCAGTACGCGTTGCCGATTGCCAACTGGCCTGTGATCCTTGTCAGCGATGCGCAACTCACTGCGATGATCATGCCCAGTGCTGGCGATCTCACCAGCCGCACGATCTATAACGCCGACAGCCAGCCGGTGGCCAATATCAGTGTCTCAGGCCAGGTCACGCTGACCACGTATGACACGCAAGGCGATGCGGTATCGACGACTACCTATGCCACGCCACTCACGTCGTCGCAGATGGCGAGTCTTGGCGTAGCACCGACGTTGGCAACGCTGCAGGCATTGCTCAATCAGACGTCCCACACGATCTATAACGTCGCGGGCGAGCCCGTCGTCTCGATCGATGCTGAAGGTAATGCAACGTATAGCTTTTACAACGATGCGGGCCAACTGGCCGAGGTCATCGACCCGGATGGCGCGGTCACGACCTATAGCTACGATGCGGACGGCAACCTCACGCAGACTGTCCAATTCGCCACTGTCATCGATACGTCGGGCTGGCTGACCAGCGCCGGTCAGCTGTCATCGAATTTCCCGACCTCGCTGCCGACGCCGCCGTCGACGTCGAACGACCGCATCACGACTCGGATTTATAACGCCGAGGATCAGGTGGTGGCCACTATCGACTCGGCCGGTGCGGTGGCGATCAACACGTACGATGCCTTCGGAGAGATGACATCGTCGACGCATTACGCCACTGTCCTTACGTCAGCGCAGGTCGCTGCCTTGGGGTCGGCACCAACGCTGGCCCAGCTAACGTCTGTTGTGTCGGCAAGTGCGCAGGACTCCACGACGATCACGATTTACGATGCAGACGGCAACGCCGCGGCCACCATCGACCCTGATGGTTACGTGACAATGGAGAGTTACGATGCCGGCGGAGACGTCGTGCTCGAGACACAGTATGCGACTGCACTGACGGCGGAACAGCTGGCCCAGCTTGGGGATTCTCCCTCTCTGGCGTCCTTGCAGACCTATCTGGTGAGTAGCCCGCAAGACCAGGTCACCCGTAGTTATTACGATGGCACAAGCGAGCTCGTCGCACAGATCGACGCCGACGGATATCTGGATGTCGTGTCCCATGACGCCCAGACAAATACCACCGTCACCACGCGCTATGCCACGGCACTGACATCGAGCCAGCTGACAGGCCTCACTGGCAATGAGAGTGTGACCGAACTGGTTGCTCTCCTGGGCGAAAACACCCAGAACGAGCAAACCTCGGCAACCTACAATGCCGAAGGCCAGTTAGTGAGCGCTACGGTAGCTGATGGGACGGTCACCAGGTATACCTACGACGATGACGGGCGTGTCACAAGCACCACCATTACACCTGTCGGCGGCCAGGGTGCGCCGCGCACCACCAGCGTTCAGTACGATGCGTTCGGAAACCTCGTTGCCTCAATGGATGCGGACGGCAACACCACTACGTACGCGTATAACGCCGACAATCAACGCATGGAGTCGACCGACCCCAACGGCAACAGCACGTGGTACTACTACGATGCGGATGGCCGATTGCTCTACACCATCGAAGGGCAGCCCGACAGTTATGGCGACTTGAACGCCCAGGGCAACGTGACCGCCTACACCTACGATGCGTTCGGTGATGTCACGTCCACGACGGTTTACGCGTCCCAGCTTAATTTGTTCAGCGGGACAGGTGCCATCAATCCGAGTGCGGTTAGCGCTAGCGGCGTTACCTCTGCGTTGGCATCCCTGACTACCTCTGCGTTGGATACCAACGAGATCAAGACGGCCACGTATACGTTAGCCGGGCAAGCGGCCAGCGTCACGGACGGAGATGGCTACGTCACCAACTATAGCTACGACGCCTTCGGCGATCGCATCGAGGCGCAGCAACAGGTCAGCGATGCGGGACAGCCGGTTACCGCGGCCGACAGCACGGTTACGACCTACGACTACGACGCTGACGGACGGCTTGTTCAGGAGGCGGACGGTGTGGCCAGCAACGTCGCACGTACCACGTCTTCCGCCTACGACGCCTTCGGCCGCGTCATCAGTACGACCGACGGTGATGGCAATACCACTTTTTATAGTTTCGATAACCTTGACCAGCAAATCGGTACGTCGCAGGTGGTGCAGGGTGTTACACGCACGACTGAGACAACCTACGGCGCCTTTGGCGACGTCCTCAGTACCACGGATGCCTTGGGCAACGTCACCCACTATCAGTACGACATCACGACACACACCACCGTTGTGACTAGCCCAGACGATGTCGTCGCCACGACGGTCAAGGACGCTTTTGGCGACGTCCTGAGCGTCACGGACGGGGAGGGAGACACGACGTCCTACACCTATGATGCGGACGGCAACGTGCTCAGCACCACAGACGCGTTAGGCAATGTCAGCACCGATCAATACGATGCTGACGGGAACCTGGTACTTACCACGGATCCCGATGGCGATGAGGTGAGCTACACCTATGACGCCGGCGGGCGTGTGCTGAGTAGGTCTGTCGATCCGAATGGCTTGGATCTCGAAACGGACTACACCTACGATGGTATAGGCCGCGAGATCAGCATCAATGATCCCATGGGGGTCATCACTAACTACGCATACGACGCTGACGGAAACGTGCTTAGCGAAGTGCAGGACGCGGGTTTCACCAATCAGACGACGACCTACACCTACGACGGCGCCGGCAACGTCTTGACGGAAACGCAGGGTGCGGGGACGGACGAAGCGACCACAACGCAGTACGTGTACGACGCACTGGGTCGCCTTAGCGAAGAAATTGTGGACCCCAATGGGCTGAATCTCGTTATGTCCCATGCCTATGATGCGGACAACAATCTCGTCGCAACGACAGATCCCAATGGCGATACGAGCTACACGATCTACAACGAAGCCAATGAGGCTGTGTATACGGTTATCGCAGCAGGAGCCTCTGGCACTGGAGAAGGCGTAGTCACGCAAAATTGGTACGACGCCGACGGCAATGTGGTCTCGACGCGCGTCTACGCAAGTATCGTCAGCAGCGCGGAACTAGCCGGTCTTGCCGGAAGTGGCGCCACTCCAGCGGCTCTTGCTATAGGCTCGCAGCTGGCCGCGAGCGCGGCGACGGGAAGTGACCCTGTCAGCTACACCGTGTACAACGCCGCTGGTCAAGTGATCTACCAGATCGATCCTTTGGGCAACGTAACGGAAACGCGTTACGACGCACTTGGCCAGGTCTCCGAAACCCTTGCGTACGCCAGCCCCCTCACGCTTGACAGTTCGCTGATAGCTTCGCTGCAATCGGGGACGGCACAACCATCGGATATTCAGGCCGCCCTACAGGAGGCTGGTGATAGCGACAACACCGCGCGCGTCACCTACGATTTCTATGATGCCGACGGGCGGCTAGCCTTCTCGGTGACGCCCAACCTGGTGGACGGTGTGCCGGGAGGCGTGGTTAACCAGATCGAATACGACGCTGCCGGACGAGTGATCGCCAATGCGACGTATGGCGTACCCTTGCCGCTGACCGACCTGGGTGCCGGTGCGACGACGTCCTCGATCACCCAGGCGGTGGCTCAGCTCAACACGTCGTCAACGACACGAGTGACCCAGTATTTTTACAACACTGCGGGTGAGCAGGCCGCCGAGACAGATCCCAACGGCAACACCAGTTATACGTTCTACGATGCCGATGGGAACATCGTCGCGACGGTCGATGCGACCGGCGCAGTCGTGCAGTACTTGCGCGACGATCTTGGCCGGGTGATCCAGCAGATCTCCTACAGCACCACGGTGGACACGTCGGGATGGTTGGTGGATGGGGTGGTTTCGTCGACGAGCAATCCTATTCCACCATCCTCGTCGGGTGACGACCGACTTGTCGTTACCACCTACGACGCCCTCGGGCGTGTGTCTACGGTCAGCAAGTATTCGCAGGTATCAGTCAACAACCAATGGGTCCAGAACCCCAATGGCACCTGGACCTACATCACCACCACCACGCCGACAGATGGCGACACGCTGACCTATGTGTACGACGCCGATTCGCGCGTCATCCAAACGATCGATGCCGACCTCAGTGACGACTCGGCCAATCGCGTCACGAACTACTTCTACGACGCGGATGGCAATAACATTGCCATCTCGAATGCCGATGGCTACCTCACGACCTACGCTTACGACGCAGCGGGCAATCTGGTTCAAACAGTTGCCTATGCGAACGAGGTCGGTTCCTATACGGGAGGTGGGTTGGCGTCGATCCTTCCCGCCTCGTCGCCGAACGATGAAATCACCACCAATTATTATGACGCCCTGGGCCGCTTGATCGGTACGCTCGACGGCGATGGCTATTTCACCCAGTACACCTACGATTCGGATGGCCAGCAGCTGTCGGTGACTCGCTATACGACTGCTTCAGACCTCGGGCCATCGGCGAGCTTCGAGGCGATCGCGCAAGCGTTGGCCGGCACCGCCGGTCATCAAACCATCAACACGTACGATAGTTACGGCGATCTTCTGAGCTCTGAAGACTACGAAGGTACGGTAACGACGTACACTTACAACGACCTCGGTAACGTGGTGCAGACGACAGTCGCGGCCGGCACGAGCGACGCGCGCACGACCAGTTCAACGTACGATGCGTTTGGCAATGTCGTCAGCACCACCGACGGGCTCGGTAACGTCACCACTTACACCTACGACCTGGCCGGCAACAAGACGTCGATGACCGATGCTCTGGGTAATACGACCTGGTACGTCTACGACGTCGACAACCGACTCGTTTACACCATTCGTGGTGTCGATGACGGGGCGGGCACACAGAACTCGATGGGTGAAGTCAACGGGCAGGGCTACGACACCTTTGGCGACGTCGTGGACACCGTCGCTTATTCTGATCGCCTCACGACGGGAACCGGGTTCGTACCCACGCTGAGTAGTGTACAGACGGCGGTCAACGCGATCTCCTCGGAAGGCCCCGACTGGGACAACTGGGTTGATTACACCTATGACCTGGAGGGTAACGTCGTCGGCAAGAACGATGGCAACAGCAATGAAACCAACTATACCTATGACGGTTTTAATGAGGTGGAGTCTGTCGTCGATCCAGATACAGGAGGGCTGACGACTCTCTACACCTACGACGGCATGGGCAACATGACCAGCCGGGTCGACGAGGCTTACGAGGAAGTCGGCAATAGCGGTGAGCCGGTTTCGTCGGGTGAGCCCGGATCGAGCGGCGAGTACGATTTTGCCAGTATATTGATCGACAACACCATTGTCGGAAGTGGCTGCGGCGAGCAGTTGGTCGTCATCCGTACGCAGGAGTGGACCTACGACGCTTTCGGCAACGTCGCGACGTACACCGACGGCGATGGCAACACCACCAGTTACAACTATGATGATCTGAATCAGCAGGTGATGCAGAGCCTAGCCGTCTCCGGTGTGAACCGCGAGGCGGCGACGAGTTACGACGCATACGGACGCGTGCTCAGCACAACGGATGCCATGGGCCTCGTTACAACGTACTCGTACAACGATGCCGATCGCACGATGACCGAGACGACGCCCGGAGGCGTGTCGACCACGACGGCCTACAATCGCGAGGGTCAGAAAATCGCCGTTACCGACGCCGATGGCAATACCACTAGCGATCAGTACGATGCTGACGGCAATCTCATCGAGACAGTCAATCCCGACGGCAGCACGATTACCAACCAGTACGACGCCGATGGCAACCTGATCCAGGCCACGGATGCCGATGGCAACGTCACCGCCTACACGTATGACGCGGCAGGCCGAGTACTCACCGAGGCGGTGGATCCCAACGGCCTCGATTTGGTAACGAGTTACACCTACGACGGTCGCGGTTTGATGATCTCCAAGACCGACCCCGCCGGTGTGACCACGACTTACTCGTACGACGGCAACGGTAATCTGACCTATATGGATCAAGACGCGGGTGGAGACAGCGACTATCTCGATGTCCAAACCAGCTATAGCTATAACGATCTCAACGAGGTCGCCTACACCTTGGTGTCCAAGGACATCGATGGCACCTGGCAATCGTCCGGCGATAGCTATGCCTACGATGCACTCGGCCGGATGAACTACGAGAGCACCGATACCGGCCACGTGACCGAGATCCAGAGCACCTACGATGCCGACGGCAATGTTACCTCTCAAACCGACGGCAACGGCAACATAACGTATTACTACTACAACGAGGCCGACCAGCTTACCTATGAGATTGCGCCCAACGGTGCCGTGGCTTACACCACCTACAATCCAGACGGGCAAGTCACGTCAGTCACACAGTACGCGATCGAGCTTTCTCAGGGGGTTCTCGCGCAGATCATCGGAGATGGCTCGTGGTATCTCCCTGACGCGATCCAGGCGAGTGCGGATGATCGCACCGCCTATAACGTCTACAACGGTGCTGGGCAGTTGGCTTACACCATCGATGCCGCCGGTGCCGTGACGGAAACGCTCTACAACACCGACGGTCAGGTCGCCGAGACGCTCGCCGATGCGAACCTGATCGACCTCACTCCGAGCTTGATGAGCGCGATCCAGGGCGGCACGGTGAGCGACGCCGACATGCAATCGGCACTGAGTGCAGCGGGCGATTCTGCTGCCAATGCGCGCATCACCTACACGTATTACGACGACATGGGCCGCGTCAGCTCTACCTTAAGCTCTGCCACGCTCAATGGGCAGTCCGGCTATCTGGCCATCCAGACGCAATACGACGCCGACGGCAATGTCATCGCGAAAATCCAGTCTGGCGATCTGATCCCGGCTTCGGTGGTGGGCGGTACGTCCAGCACCGCAACCGTCGAAGCCTACCTGGGTGGGCTTGCCGACATACACGTCGCGCGCACCGTGTACGATGCCGCGGGACGTGCTGTCTACGCCATCAACGCGGCCAACGACGTCACCCAAACGGAGTACGACGCCGACAGCCGCGTCATCGCTATCCTGCAATACGCCAACCCCATCGCCACGCCTGCAGCATGGACGCAAGCCGATGTAGCCGCCGCCGTACAAGCCACCAATGCTGACAGCAGTTTGGTGCGTGAAACGCAGAACACCTACGACGCACTCGGCAACCTGATCGAGGCCACCGATTGTGACGGTAACGTCACGTCCTACACTTACGACGAACGTGGACTGAAGCTTTCTTCTACCGACGGTAACGGCAATACCACGACTTATGCCTACGACAGCTACGGCAACCTGCTGACACTGACCGGTCCGCCGGTGGCTGTGGCCAGCTACAGCAGTACCGGTGTGTATCAGGGGACGACGACGGAATCGATCGTCACCGCCTTTCAGTATGACAATGATGGCAACCTTATCGAGGAGACCGATGCCAGCAACACGGCGCAGGCGCGCACGACCCAGTACGTGTATGACTCGGTCGGTAACCTGATCCAGACCATTCAGGCGGATCCTGGTGTCATCGATCCGCAGACTGGCTTGCTCGTGGCAACGGGCACGACACCCACGGCCGCGACCACCTACGACGCCTTCGGCGACGCAGTAGTCAGTGAGGATGCGGACGGCAACTACACCTACAACGTTTACGATCAGGATGGGCGTCTTGCCTACGCGATCGACGGCGACGGTTATGTCACCGGCTATCAGTACAACGCCTATGGTCAGCAGACGGCCGTAACGCGCTACGCCGATCCGGCCGATATCTCGGCGCTGGGAGCCTGGTCCGCTGGGTATCCACTCAGCATGGAACAGATGCAGTCCGTCCTGGTGACGTCGGCGAAGGATCGCACCATCACCACCACGTACGACGCGCAAGGCAACAAGCTTTCCGTCACGCAGCCGTCGATCACCTACACCGATAGCGACGGCACGACCGCGACCGGTTCACCGGTCACGCAGTACACCTACGATGCCTACGGTAACGTTACCAGCGAGTCGGTGCTGTTGCAGGGCGCGCCGGGGCAGGCTGATGCGGTCTGGGCGACCACCTATAACTACTACGACGCGCTCAATCGTGTCGTCAAGGTAGTGGTGCCTGCGGGCAGTTACACCAACCCGCAAGGCTATGTCACGACCAACGCCTACGACGCGTTCGGCGACGTCGTCAGCACCACGCAATGGGCCACCGCGATTTCCACCGGCGAGCTCGCGGCGGGTGGTACGCCGCCGAGCGATCCGGCGAGCACCGGTACGGATCGAACCACCATCTACACCTACGACAACGACGGCAACAAGACCAGCGAATCGGCGTCGGGTATCGAGACCACTTTTGGCTACAACGCAGATAACCAGCTAACCACCATCGATGACAATGGCAACACTGTCACGACCGCTTACGATGCGCTCGGCCGAGTAAGCAGCGTCACCGGTCCGCAAATGCAAGTGCTGGTAAGCAACTGGCAGGCCCTGCTGGAAGCCAATTCTTCGCTTGATCTTTCCAGTGCGTCGCTTTACACCAGCGCCTCGCAGGTGATGAGCTACGCCTACGATGCGCTGGGTAATAAGCTGGTACAGACCCAGAGCTCAACGTATTCCACGCAATCGGTCAGTACATATAGCCAATACGACAGTGCAGGCAACATGGTTGCCGAGCTGACCCCGCTAGGCGGTAGCACACCGAACTGGACGTCCACGCAAGCCAAGTACATGACGTACGACGCCAACGGCAATCTGTTGCAGACGATATCCACGCTGGATGGCGATGACGGCACGACCGTCACGGTCACGACGAGTAACGTCTACGATGCCGACAACCAACTGATCGCCAGCACCACGATGCGTTCGGACGCCGTCACGCCCGACAAGTCTGTCTCCACGCAATACGATGCTTTCGGTGAGGTGACGGCAACCGGTGACGGTATTGTCACCTCGGTAACGAATACTTACGACAACGCCGGCAACCTTCTCACCACGACCGATCCCACGACCGGTGAGCTGCATGCTTACGGCTACAATCTCGCTGGCCAGCGGCTGACGGACACCGTCCCGCTGGCGGCGGCGGCGGGTGGCACGGCCTCGACCGTCGACACGCGGAACCTAGACGGCCAGATCATTGCCGAACAGGCGCCGAGCACGAACTCTGTATCGGGCGAGAATGCCGGCACCCTGGTTGCCAGCTACGATCGCTGGGGCAATGTGCTCAGCTCCACCGATGCAGCGGGCAATACCACTACCTACACCTACAACCAGAACAACCAGGTCCTCACGCAGACCGAGGCGGCCGTGGCCGTAGTGGGCGTCAATGGCGTCAGCACCGAGACCACGCCGGTCAAGACCTCGTCCTACGATGCCAACGGCAACCTGATCGCGACCACCGACGAGGATGGCAACACCACGACGACCGTGGTCAGCGCACTCGGTCAAACGATGGAGACGATCGATGGCACCGGTGCCGTCTCCTACATTGCCTACGACGCGTTGGGCAACGATGTGGCCCAAGAGGATGGCAACGGCAACATCACCTTCACCAACGTCGATGCGTTGGGGCGGGTAGTGCAGCAAGGTGATTTCGTGGCTGCCGGCACCTCACGTACGGCCGTCTGGCAGCAGGCCTACGTACTCGATCAGAACGGCGACAAGCTGATCACTTACGACGGTATCGGTAGTGCGTACTTGCAAAGTGGCGACACGACGGATGCGGCATTGCATGCCAACTACTACGGCTACGACAGCCAGGGGCGGGTGCTGTGGAGTCAGGACGCAGCGCAACGTGCGGCCAGCCTATCCGATGCGCATGGTCCGTCAGCTCCCGGAAACTGGACGCAAGCGCCAACCAATGCCGATTTCTCTCAGGGTGACACCGGCTGGAATCTCCAGCAGGGCTGGTCGACCGGCAATTTTGGTGCCGGTCCCTTCGGCACCTGGGGCGCAGCGTTCACCGGTACGTCAGGCCCTGGCAGCGGCGAGATGGTCAACCAGGATCGCGTGCCTGTGGTTCCGGGGCAAGCCATTACGGCCAGCGCGGCATTCGACGTAGTCGGTGAACACGGCGGCGGCGCCGTATCGATCGTCTGGTATGACGCCAACGGCAACGCAATTTCCACCGCACTCAACAACAATATCATTTCCGCCGGTGATGGGCCGGGTGTATCGACAGTAACGGCCACGGCCCCTCCTGGCGCGGCTTATGCGGCCATCTCTATCGGTGCAACCAACTACGACATCGGTTCCACCGTCTACGCGGCGAATGTTTCATGGAATTATGTACCGCCTGCTGGGGCGACCAGCACCGGTGCAAACGGCTCCATCGTCGTCTGGTTGCCCAACGGAAGCTTCACCCAGCAGCCTAACAATCCTGATTTCGAGAATGGGGATAGCGGCTGGGACAAGGGGACGGGTTGGACCATAGTGACCGCGTCCAATGCCTCGAATGGATCCTGGGTCGGTGCCTACAACGGCAACGGCTCGGCACTCATGGTCAATCAGGACCGGGTGCCCGTCACCGCCGGACAGACTATCAGCGCCTCGGTCCAGGTGTCCCTCTATCTTTCGTCCGACGGCGCCGCGGCCGCGGGCGCCGTGGTTATCCAGTGGTTTGATGCCGCCGGCAACCTGATCGGTAACAGTGTCGGCAATGTGGTCAGCACGGATCGTGTGGGTCGCTGGGAGGCCTCGACCGTGACGGCGGGGGCACCCGCGGGCGCCGCCTATGCGGCCCTGGCTGTCTCCGGCAGCGCCAATGGCATCGGCGGTGTCGAGGTCGACGCGGCCAAATGGAACTATCAGTACATCCCAGCCGCGCCCACCGGCGTGGTTCAAGACACCTATGTCTACAACATGGATGGCAGCCTCGCCAGCGAGACGACCGCCGATGGCGATACCGAGACCTGGCAGTACAACGCCTACGGTCAGGCGACTACCCACACCGACCTGAGCGGCGCGCTCTACAACTACACCTACGATGCCAATACCGGTTTGCTGATCGGCGAAAGCGACAACTGGTCCCCGACAGCACAGGGGCAGGCCACGCCACTCTACGTGACAGCGCCGATCACGACGCCGAACAGCTCCACGGATACCTACTACGCTGATGGTCAGCTGGCCACGCAGACCTACTCCGACGGATCGAGCTACAGCTATAGCTACGATGCGAACGGTAACCAGACGCGTGTGGAGTCGACCACCGTCGATGGCAACGACCAGCCGGTGCACACGGTCACCACAACCACCTACGATAGTCACAACCGCATCAGCAACGTGGTGGAAATCAACGTATTGACCGGCGCCACCACGCTGGATGAGACCTTCAGCTACGACGCGGCCGGCAACCGCCGCGAAGTCAGCGCCACGTCGGGCGGCACCGCGACGAACGCGTGGTACACCTACGACGGCGACAACCGTGTGGTGGTGTCGGCCGGTTCGCTGGTGAGCGGGCAGATCGTGGTGACCGACACGGCCGATTCGTACGCGCAGACCTACGATGCCGACGGCAATGTGATCAGCCAGCTGACGGTGAATGCCGCCGGTGACACGCTGGTGCAGCAGAGCACCTACGACGAGCGCAACGAGCTGATCCGCGCCGATTACGCGGTGGATGTCACCACTGGCGGCGCCTCGAACGGCGTGGAGGAAACAATCAGCTACGACGCCGACGGCCACGCGCTGATCACCGACACCTACTACGCGCTGGGTACCACGCTCGATTCGCTACCAACGACCCAGGTCAATCCGGACGACGCGGGCGTCACCGCCATTGTGGATGGCGGCTCTGGCACGGGTGGCTCCGGCGGCGGTGGCGGTGCGGATGTGGGTGGCGAGCTGGACACGGCGACGATCGACTACTACGACGCGGTGGGCCGGTTGGCTGACGAGCAGGACTTTGGCAACGCCAACGGCTGGGACGGCAGTGGTGGTGACGCGGTGCCGACCACGGCCCCGGGTGAGGACGCGAGCAGCTTTGGGTCGCTGGCCCTGCAGACCTCGGTGGTCTATCAGGGCGTCAATGGTAGCGCCGGTTACGACGCGGACGGCGATGTGGTGTCGTACCAGTACCGCAATGCGACTACTGGCGAAGTGGATCAGTACGCGGTGACGTACCTGCGCAAGGACACCTACCTGCAGTCGACCACCAGCGGCCAGAACATCTCCGACACTCCGAACGTGCAGCCGGCGACCGATGAGAGCGTGTACGACACGCGCGGCAACCTGGTGGCGCTGGAGCAACACACGCAATACGCCGGCGGCACAGTTGCGGACACCGTGCACGTGTTCGCGTACGACGGCAACGGGCAGATCATCGAGCGCCAGGACGGCACCGGGGACGGCGCGACGCTAAATCAGGGCAGTACCCCGGCGCTGGAGAACCAGCACTACGTGTACGTCAACGGTCAGCAGGTAGCGCACTACGACGATGCAGGCACGTTGGACGTGCTGGACGAGGTGACCGCGTTCAGCAGCAACACCAGCGGGCCAAGTGGCTACGTGGTGCAGGCCGGAGACACGCTGGAGAGCATCGCGCAGGCCGAATACGGCGATGTTAGCCTGTGGTACGTGATAGCGCAGGCCAATGCGCTGAGCGGGGACAACCAGCTGGCGATCGGGCAGTCGCTGACGATTCCTCAGATAACCACGCACAGCAATACCGCCGCCACGTTCAAGCCGTACGACCCGAGCAGCATTGTGGGTAGTACCACGCCAAGCTTGCCTACGATCGCACCGCCACCACCACCGAGCAGTAGTGGCTGCAATGTGTTGGCGGAGATCATCGTGATCGCGGTGACCGTAGTGGCGACGGTGTTGACCGAAGGTGCTACCAGTGGCTTGCTGGCTGACGAACTGGGCACGCTGGGCTCGGCGGTGTTGTCCGGCGCTATCGCTGGTGCCGCTGGCAGTGTGGCGGGACAGTTGACGGGCGAAGCGCTGGGTACGCAGCAAGGCTTCAGCTGGAGCGAGGTTGGCGACTCTGCGTTGGCCGCCGGCCTGACCGCTGGCATCGGCTCCGCCGGTGGCGTGCTGGGCGCGGCGGAACAGGGCGCAATCAACTACGCGGCCACCGATGTGGTGGACAAGCTCACCGGCCAGCCTGGGCACTTCAGCTGGGCAGGCTTAGTGGCCAGCAGTCTCGGTAGCGCCGCCTACGGGGCGATTCAGGCGAGTCCCCTTGGCGACACATTCACAGGTGGCATCCTTGCCCGCGCCACAGATGACGTGGTTGATCGCGAGGCCAGCGTGGCGCTGGGCGACAATGACGTGCCGAGTTGGCAGCAGGTGGGTGAGGACGTGGGTGGCACGGCAGTGGGCAGCGCCGGGATTATGGGAATTCAGGCGTATCAGCAAAATCAGCTAGCCAACCAGCCGAACCAGCCTGCAGCAACGAGTACCTACGATCCGAACAATCCGCTCACGACAAATAACGCTGCAGGGATTCAGGCGTTAAGCGCAACAACTCCTCTCGGTATGTCGGTATCCAACGACGGTCAGGCAGCGCTCGGCACCGCTTGGCAGCAGACCCAGAGCGGAATCGACGGCGATTTGGATGCCGAATCACAGGCTGACGAATCGAACAGCTATCCCAGCGACCAGGACCTGGCAAACTACATGAGCGGTGTCGAGGCCAATCCGCAGGCCATGTTGGCTTATGCGCCGCCGGGTGCTGCGAACGGGGGAAACGGTTCGTCCGGTCTGATCGGGCCACCGTCGTTCATGCCCACGGATGGGGACCCCATCTATGCGGCGGCAGCCGCAGCATCGGGTGCCGCTAATGCATATAACTCAGCTTCAAGTGGTAGCAGTACCGCTGGTGGTATGTACCAAAAGGAAGATGCAAATATTTACTCACTCGCAGGTGGTACTCAGGTCCAAGTCGCAGATCCAGGTACAGATAGTACGGGTGCGACGCTTTCGTCCAATGGCATTGTGATTGGGCAACAGCCTTACGAACAGACCTATGGAGTTGAGGAACCTATCGGCTATACGGGTTATGTGTTCTACACAAGTACTCAATCGTATGCTTACCAATATCCAGTTGGTTCGACACCGGGGCCGTCATCCGTATCAGGAGCGCCGTCAGGGACGCCGGACCCCAGCCAAGCGCAGCTCTTGCCTGCGGTGAATGTGACAGGTAACGTCAAGTCGGACAATTCGTTGCCTCCTATAGATAGTGGCGCCCCAGATATCGACCTATCTGATACCACATTGAGCCTGCAGCCGCTGACGATCTCGTTTCCACTTGTCACGCCGGTACAACTTGGTGATGTGCAGATATCGCCATCGAATATCCCCTCCTGGATGCCAATGCCTGGTACACCTCCATTTCCGTCAGTCCCTTCCCCGATTGTCACGCCTGCAAAATTCGGGGTGGTACCAACAGCTGATACAGGTAACCAGGCCGAGGATGGCAATCCGTTGGGGATAGCTTCAAAAGCCACCTCGAATATAAATCTTGGATCTGAGGAGATACAGACGGTCGTTAGCGGAATTGGCAGATGGCAGGCTGTAAAGGTTCTGAGTCGAGCGGCGTCTTTGCAATCCAATCGCATAACGGCAATTATTAATAGCCGCGAATTGGATGATGCATCGAAAGTAGTCAGCGAGAGCAGCAAGTCTGGCTTGGTCATGGCCAAATATCTACCTATAGCCAAAGCTTTGGGGCATGTCGCAAACGTGGCTCAGATTGCTAATGTTGGTCTGGAAGTTGCTGCGGCGCCCTCAGATCAAAAAGCGAGGGTGTTGGCCAAAGGTGCTGCCAACGCCGCTGCTGAGACCATTGCTGTGGCAGGAGCATTTGAAGTCGGGGCTGCAGTGGGACTTCTCATACCCATCCCTGTGGTCGGTTCATTGCTTGTTGGCACAATAACCGCTGGACTCATGGCTGCTGTGTACCACCTGTCTTTTGAGGAGCCCGTCAACAAATTTATTGACGATACAATCGATGATACCAATCGTGACATTGATGAAATGAATGGTTCGGCTTTGCCAAAAACCCTGATTGCACCGAAAGATGGCAACATAAATAGGCCGTCAGACTCACAACTTTATCCTCGGATATACAAATAAAATGAAAGAGAGTAAATTTGACTGGATAAACTTTTTGCTCTGGTTAACTGGAGTGGTTATTGTATTTTTGTTTTTATCCATACGGTTGCCTTTTTTTGCAAGCATTAAGGTGGAATTGTTCTTTAGTGATTTTGCTCCTTTCATTATTTTTGTGGCTATGCTCTCTTTATACTTGAGGAAAGATTCTCGAGGTAGGCCGTTGATGCGTGCTTATAGGGGCGGCAGTCCATCTTTGGGTAAGGGGGTAAAGGCCGTGTGCTTCGTGGTGATATTCTTGGCAACATTCTCCTTTGGAGTTGGTTTCTTCTCGGAGTACTTGCTTGCTTACCCTACTAAAATGTTTGCCAAAAAAAGCTTTTCCGTAAATGGTGTTGTTATTGATTCCTACAGATATTCGTTTTCGTTTCGTGGGTCAAATAAAATTAAATTGAAGTTATTTCAAAACGAGCAACTTGCTACGTTTTTGTGGCCGTCGAGCCAACTATTTGCGATTAAAAATGGGGAATGTCTTAATTTAAAGGGAAGGACTTGGGTTTTTGGATCATATGTTGAAAATCTGAGTTTGATAAATTGTAATGAGAGTCCATGAGAATCCACGAGGTACCCTCGTGCAACATGTGATAACAGGCACGTGCCAGCTTGTGCGCCACCGCCTTGATGGCAACGACGCGATGCTTGCGCGTCCGTTTGCGCTCGTACCAGCGGCGGATCGACGGGTGGAAACGCACGGCGTAGTTGGCCGCTTCCGTGAACGCCCAGCACAGGTAGCGGTTGCCGCACTTGCGGTTGCGGTGTCCCTTCCGTTTGCCGTGGGATAACCGCACGCTCTCCACCATGCGGCAATACGAGGCGATGTCACCGGCGCACGCAAAGCGTTCGATAGCGCCACTTTTCAGCAGGATCGTCATACCCAAGACGGGACGATAGCGAACGTAACCTTCGACGACTCCGGCTCGGGGGCGCTACCGACATGAAATTCGTGTGGATACTTCAGGGTCCGACACATTCTAAATGAATATCATTCATTGCCTGTGTGTTGGGCAGAGCGTCTCGCCTTCGGTTGCAATCAACATTTCAACGACATCATAAAGCTTATCGGCGTCCAGACTGGTCTGTCGTGATGCGTCGGATAACGCGGCTGGTTTTAGCTTGGATCGGCAAAGATTGGCTGCATGAAATGGGTGACCGAAGCGCTTGGCGTGTTCCTGCAGAAGCTCCGGCTGCTGGTTTGCAGAAAGCGCATGGACCAGGAGATGGCTCAGACAAGCCACCTGGGTCAGCAGTCGCATCGGATATAGTCGCCCCAACTTGGAGAGGAAATCTGTGCCGAGGGTGGTTGTACGGATTTGCGTCGGTTCAAGATGGCCATATAGCTCCAGAGCTGCGTGATGTAGAAACCCCAGTAGCGGGTGTCCCCGGTCAAACACCATGGCCGCATTGTTGATGCCCCGTCGATGATGGACTTGCCCTTGAGCATCGGTGTAGCTCCAGATTTCGTGGCAGAGCGATGCTCCGGATTTGGCAGGAATGCGAAGCTGATCTGGACGAAAAATCACGACGTCGGCATCGAGCCATATGGCCCGGTCATAGGCTGATGCGAGCCGCTCTTGCAATACGCCAAGACGTGCGATGTCGGTGAGCGGGAGCAGTGAGGTAGACGACTTGTCCCGAAGTTGCCTAGGCACGTACTCAAACAAGGCATCGTCGATGAACTCGTATTCATAGCCGGAGTTTGTGGCCCACTCTTGAACAGTCTGCATGCAGCGCTGGATCCACCGCTCGATATGCGTGGTGCGATAGGACTGGATGACGATCGTGCGCATACTTTGTCGGATCTCTATTAGTCTGTGCCGCAAGGGTCAATGGTGAGGTACGGGAGGCTCATTTGTGAAGGCATGAGGAGCGGCGACATGCAGGTAGATAGGGATGATGTAGCCGAACAGGGGGTTCAAGCTGGAAATCGCATTGCCTCCCGGAAACAGGGATGGTTGTATCAAGCGGTCATCGGCGATGCGGGTATTTCACCCGACGCCATGTCAGTCGATCTGTTCTCCACGCGCCTTGGTGTGGCCATATCGGGGTTGTCGATGGCTACGGTCGAGCTCAACGAACTCGGTCGAGCCTTCTATTTGGAACATGCCTACGAGTTCGCGCGTGTTTGCTACGAGTGGG
>Ga0302314_10008360_pt1 | contig 18436 bp, 22 predicted proteins | sample III_Palsa_N2_3_FD_200533 | JGI IMG/M metagenome (GOLD analysis project Ga0302314, IMG submission 200533) | Peat permafrost microbial communities from Stordalen Mire near Abisko, Sweden - III_Palsa_N2_3 | ecosystem: Environmental > Terrestrial > Soil > Palsa > Peat permafrost | place: Sweden...
CGTCGACGCCAAGAATTTCGGCGCACACCACCGTGTCCTGGGCGAAGTTCTTCGGCACGCCGCCGCCGACCATGAACAGGCCCGTGACGCCCGCCGCGATCTTGATGTCGGTGAGCTCGCGGAAATCGGCGACCGCGTCGATGGACAGGTAGGGCTGCCTGGCCGCGATCTTTTCCTTCTGGTGCTTCACCAGGCCGAAGCCGGCCGAGGAGTCGACGAAGGCGGGACAGAAGATGGGCACGCCCTCTTCGTAGGCGGTCTGGATCAGGCTGCCGGGCTTCTTCGCGTTGCCGGCGGCCAGCCACTTGCCGATCTCATGGATGAACTCGCGGCTGGAATAGGGGCGTGGCTCGAGCGAATTGGCGATCTCCAGGATGGTGTGGTCGCAGTTCTGGAGCTCTTCCTCGTCGATATAGGTGTCGTAGATACGATCGACATAGTTGGCGCGAAGCACGTTGTCGTCTACTGGGCCGGCGGCCTGATAGTGTTTGAAGCCGAGCGCTTCGAAGAAATCCATGTCGATGATCGAGGCGCCGGTGGCCACCACCGCATCAATCATCCCGAACTTCACCATGTCGCGGTAGACATGCATGCAGCCTCCGGCCGAGGTCGAACCAGCCAGGATCAGCCAGGGCGAGCAGTCCTTGTCCTCAATCGCCATGGACAGGATGTCGGCCGCGCGGGCGGTGTCGCGGCTGGAGAAGCTCATCTTGCGCATGGCGTCGATCACCGGGCGCGCGTCAAAGGCGGTGATGTCGACGTGCTCGACGACCTTCGAAAGCAGTTCGGCCTTGGTGTTGCTGGGGGCGTTCATAAGGTTTGCCTCGTCAAAAAGAGCGCCCGTCTCAAGCCTTTATCCCCGGCCGGACGGTGCGACGGCGGGCCAGGATGGGCAGGCGCCCCGCCTCACGGAGGAAGGGCGCCTCAGGTCCCCAAAGGGATGGGGTGATTATCTCCTGCGGCGCTTCTTGCCGCGCGCACGCGCCAGTCTGACGACCGTTTCGCTTTCCACGCGGGGTGTCGGGATCGAGCGCGGGGCGAGGCCGTAGAGCGAGGCCATGGGGGCGTCCTCGACTTCGGCTTCGTCGTGCTCGCCATAGCCGTTGAAGCGGGTCGTCATGCCGACGCCGTAGGCGCCCAGCATGCCGATCTCCACATAGTCGCCCTCCGCCACATCCTCCGGCAGCCAGAACGGGCCAGGCATGACGTCGATGGAATCGCAGGTGGGGCCGTAGAACTTGAACGGCTTCAGGGGTCCGTCCGACACCTCGCCGTCTCGCACCAGCTTGACCGGGAAGGGCCACTTGGAATGGGCGGCGTCGAACAGGGCGCCATAGGCGCCGTCGTTCAGATAAAGCGCGTCGCCCTTGCGCAGATCGACCCTGGCCAGCACCGAGCCGCCCTCGGCGACCAGCGCCCGGCCGGGCTCACACCACAGCTCAGTGGTCTCGTGCACCATCATTTCGGCGAAACCGCGGTTGATGGAGTCCATGTAGTCCGCCAGATTCGGCGGCGCCATGCCCGGATAGATCGAAGGAAAGCCGCCGCCGACATCGACCACGTCGGCGAACACCCCGGCGCGGACGAGGCTGCGCGAGGCCGAGGCCATGGCGCCCTGGAAGGCGGTGGGCCGCATGCACTGGCTGCCCACATGGAAGGCGACGCCCATCAAATCCTGGGTCGCCTGGCGCGTGGACAGCAGCAGCGACGGCGCCTCGTGCTGTTCGACACCGAATTTGCCGGACAAGGGATAGCTGGAGCCGTCCGACGAGACCGCCAGGCGGACGATCAGGTTGAGGTCCTTGGCCGAACCGGTGGCGTCGATGATCTTGGCGAGCTCTTCGTGACTATCGAGCGAGAAGGTGCGCACGCCGTAATCGAAATAGGCTTCCGAGATCGCGCGCCGGCTCTTCACCGGATGCATGAAGGCCATGCGCGAGGCCGGGGCATGCTCCGCCACAAGCTCGATCTCGCGGATCGAGGCCACATCGAAGGCAGTCACGCCGCCGGCCAAAACAGAGCGGATCGCCCATGGGGAAGGGTTGACCTTCACCGCATAGAAGACGTCGCCAGCGAAGTTTGTCTGGAACCAGTGCGCCGCTAGGGCCACGGCGCCCGGTCGCACGAGTGCGACAGGACGTTCCGGCGACCGCTCACGGACCAGGTCCAGGGGCGAATGGTACGTGTGCAATTCACGTAACCCCCTGTTGATTGTTGAACCCAGGCCGGCGTTAGCAGCGCAGAGATAGGACACGGGGTCCGCCGGAGCCGTGCGAAATAGGGAATGTGAGTAAGAATGTAAAGTGCCTATTGGCCCAGCCTGTTAGACTGCTCTAGGTCCTTGCCCCATCACGAAAGTTTCGCAAGGTTGGCGCATGGCGGTTTTTCAGTCCGCCTCACTCTCGGAAATCCATGGCCACAGACGCCGTCATCGACATTCGCGACGCCTCGAAGAGTTTCGGCCCGCACCGGGCGCTCGACGGGGTCAATCTGCGCCTGCGCCAAGGCGAGATGGTCGCCCTGATCGGCCCGTCGGGGTCGGGCAAGTCGACCCTGCTCAGGGCGATCAGCGGCTTCGTCGCCCTCGATCCCGGCGCCGGCGTGGTGGAGGCGTTCGGCCAGACCGTTCAAGCCAACGGGCGGCTATCAGATCGCGTCCGGGATATCCGCGCCCAAATCGGCATGATTTTCCAGCAGTTCAACCTCGTCGGCCGGCTCAGCCTGTTCAGCAACGTGGCGCTAGGCATGCTGGGGCGGATCGGGTTCGTGGCCGGTTTGTTCGGGCTGTGGCCTCGGCAAGAGAAGGTCGCGGTCATGGCGGCCTTGGCGCGCGTCGGGGTCGCCGATTACGCCGGCCAGCGGGCGGGCACGCTTTCCGGCGGCCAGCAGCAGCGCGCCGCGATCGCCCGCGCCCTGGTGCAGAAGGCCAAGGTGATCCTGGCCGACGAGCCGGTCGCGTCGCTGGATCCGGTGGCGGCGCGGCGGGTGATGGACCTGCTCACCGAGCTCAACGCCAAGGACGGGATAAGCATTCTGGTCAGCCTGCACCAGGTCGATTATGCGATGCGCTACTGCAAGCGTGTGGTGGCGCTCAAGGCCGGCAAGGTCGTCTACGATGGCCCGACCAAGGGCCTTTCCCACGAAAAGCTCGTGGACATCTACGGGCCGGAAATCGAAGAAGTCTTCTGGGAGGGGGGGCCGAAATGATCCGCGGAACACTCATTGCGGCCGGTTTGGCCGCGGCTCTGTTCGGCTGCGGCAAGCCCGCGCCGCCGGTGCTGAATTTCTCCATCGCCTCGGCGGAGGACCAGCAGTCCATGGAGAAGGTCTGGCGGCCGCTGCTCGATGATCTCAACAAGCAGACCGGCCTGAACGTGCAACCACACTACGCCGGCAACTACACCGCCCAGATCGAGGCGATGAAGTTCAACCAGGTCCAGCTGGGCTGGTTTCCGGCCCTGTCGACCCTGCAGGCCGTGCGCCGCGCCGACGGCGAGGTGCTGGGCCGGGTGATCGGCGCCAATGGCCAGGGCATGGCGTACGCCTCCGTCCTGCTGGTCAAGAAGGGCTCGGGCATCACCCTGGACGACGTGCTGAAGTGCGGCAAGAAATACTCCTTCGGCATTGGCGACGCTGAATCGACCTCGGGGACCCTGGCGCCGATGGCCTACGTCTTCATTCCTCACAACATCGATCCGCAGCAGTGCTTCACGGTGGTTCGCCAGTCCAGCCACCAGGCCAATATGTTCGCCGTCGCCAACGGCGTGCTGGACGTGGTGACCAACAACACCATCGGCCTGGTGTTCGCCAAGCGGGAGAACCCCGCCATCGCCGACAAGGTGCAGGTGATCTGGACCTCGCCGCCGCTGCCGGAGTCGTCCATCGTCGTCCGCAAGGACCTGGACCCGGCGATCAAGGCCAGGCTGAAGGCCTTCTTCTTCAAGTACGGCACGGGGACCGGCCCCGAGGCCGACCACGAGCGGCAGGTGATGAAGGGGCTGAGCTACGGCGGTTTCGGCGCGGCGGACGTCAGCTACCTCGACCCGGTGGCGCAAATGGACGCGAGCAACACGCTCGCCCTGGCTCGCAAGTCCGGCGATACGACGAAGATCGCCGACGCCCAGAAGGCCTATGACGCGCAGATGGCCGAGATCGCCTCGCACAACGCCTCACACGGGGGCGCGGCGGGCCAGTGAGCGTCGAGACCGCGCCCATCCCCGATCCGCCCTCGCGGCCGCTTACGCAGCGGCTTCTCGACATTCTCGTTTGGGGCGGGATCGCGATCCTGCTGGCGGTGAGCGTGGGTCCGGTGCAGCTCAGCCGGTTGCCGCTGCTGTTCTCCAAATCGTCGAATATGCACGAGTTCCTGATGGGCTTCGTGCATCCCGACTATGGCGACTGGCGGACCTATGTGGCGGCCATGTGGATGACGGTGGAGATCGCCCTGTGGGGCACCCTGCTGGCCATCGTCGTGGCGCTTCCCCTGGGGCTGCTGGCGGCCAAGAACGTGACGCCGCCCTGGATCCGGCACCCGGTGCGCCGCCTGCTTGATCTCATGCGTGCGCTGCCCGTCCTGGTCATCGGCATCATGTTCATCGTCGCCGTGGGGGTGGGGCCCCTGCCCGGCGTGCTGGCCCTGGCCATCAACACCGGCGGGGTCCTGGGCAAGCTGTTCTCCGAAGCGGTCGAAACCATTGATCCCCGACCGGTCGAAGGCGTGCGGGCGACGGGCGCCACGCCGCTGCAGCAGATCGTCTGGGGCGTGCTTCCGCAGGTCGCGCCGCTCTGGACCAGCTATGCCCTCTACCGGTTCGAATCCAGCGCCCGCGACGCCACCGTGCTTGGCCTGATCGGCGCCGGCGGCATCGGCCAGCTGATCATGGATTCCCTGAACGGGTTCAAGTTCGACGAGACCGCGATGATCGTCATCGTCATCATCGTCGCGGTGTCGCTGATCGACCTGTTGTCCCAGGTCATGCGCAGCCGGCTGATTTGAGGCTGTTGCAGCATTGTGCGTGGTTCGAGACGCGCACCGAAGAAGAGCGCTCCTCACCATGACTAAGAATTTTGCAGCCCAAAATTCTAGTCATCCTGATGAGCCCGCAGGGCGTCTCGAAGGACGCACGCTGGTTGTGCAATTAGCTAAGCGGCCGGCCTTCGTCTCAGCCGAGCCAGGCGCCGCAGCCTGCGCCAGAACCGCGTCTTCTCCGGCTCGGGATAGGGCTGCAGGTTGCGGACGAACTCCTCGGACGCCGAGCGCCACGAGAAGCGTTCGGCGTAGGCCCGGACCGTGTCGCGATCGAGCTTGAGCGCCTCGAGGCAGGCCTCGGCCAACCCGTCCTCGCAGGTGTCGGCTAGCTTGCCGGCGCCAGAATTGGGCAGGATGTCGATGGGTCCCGGCGCGGGATAGGCCGCCACCGGTGTTCCGGCGGCCATGGCCTCCAGGATCACCAGGCCGAAGGTGTCGGTGAGCGAGGGAAACACGAACACGTCGGCGCAGGCGTAATGGGCGGCCAGCTCCTCGCCGAAGCGCGGACCCCTGAATACTGTCGCCGGGTACTTCTCCGCCAGCTCCTCACGCTGCGGCCCGTCGCCGACCAGCACCTTGGTCCCGGGCAGATCGAGCGCCAGGAATGACTCGATGTTCTTCTCCACCGCGATTCGACCGACGTTGAGCCAGATCGGTCGCGCCAGGCCCTCGAACACGTCCGGCTCGCCGGGGCGCCGGGGGTGGAAGGCGTCGGTGTCAACGCCCCGGGTCCAGGGCGAGATGTTGCGGAAGCCGTGTTTGATCAGCTCGTCCCGCATGGTCGGCGTCGCCACCATCAGGCGGCCGGACGGCTGGTGGAACCAGCGCATGTAGGCGTAGCCGGCGGCCAGCGGCAGCGGCAGGCGCGCCGAGACATATTCCGGAAACTTGGTGTGGTAGCTGGTGGTGAAGGGCAGCTTCCACTCCACGCAGATGCGCCGCGCCGCCAGGCCGATCGGCCCCTCGGTGGCGATATGGATCGCCTCCGGCTCGAAGGACTTGAACCGCTCCTGCACCGGCTCATAGGCGCCCATGGCCAACTTGATCTCGGGGTAGGTCGGCAGGGGGAAGGTCTTGAACTGGTCGGGGGAGACCACCTCCACCTCGTGGCCCATCATGCGGCATTCGGCCACCGTTCGGGTCAGGGTCCGCACAACGCCATTGACCTGGGGCTCCCAGGCGTCCGTGGCTACAAGAATACGCATCAGGCCGCGGCCGGCTCCAGGGTTTCCAGGCTCGCCGCCGTCCGGTCGATCACGGACCAGGAGCGGAGCTTGGCCCACTCCAGGATCTCGAGCCGGCCGTCGAAATGCTCGACCAGCGCGGTGCAGCTCTCGACCCAGTCGCCGTCGTTGATATAGGCGATCCCGTCGATGTCGCGCATTTCGGCCTTGTGGATGTGACCGCAGATCACCCCGTCGACGCCCCGGCGGCGAGCCTCATCGGCCACCGCAGCCTCGAAGTTCTCGATGAATTGCAAAGCGTTCTTCACCTTGACCTTCAGATAGGCGGAAAGGCTCCAGTATCCGAAGCCCAGCTTGCGGCGAGCGTGATTGAACACGGTGTTTAACGCAAGCACGGTTCTGTAGGCCCAATCTCCCAAAAAGGCGAGCCAGCGGGCGTGGCGGGTGACGCCGTCGAACTCGTCGCCGTGTAGGACCAGGTAGCGCTTGCCGTCCGCCGTCTCGTGGATGGCGTCGCGGGTCACCACCACGCCGCCCAGGTGAACGCCGCAGAAATCCCGCGCGAACTCGTCGTGGTTGCCTGGAACGTAGAAAACATTGCAGCCCTTGCGCGCCATCCGCAGCAGCTTCTGCACCACATCGTTATGCGCCTGCGGCCAGAACCAGCCGCCCTGCAGCTTCCAGCCGTCGACGATGTCGCCCACCAGATAAAGGGTCTCGCACTCCACATGGCGGATGAAGTCGAGCAGCAGCTCCGCTTGGCAGCCCCGCGTGCCCAGATGGACATCGGAAATGAAGACGGTGCGATAGGACTGTACGGGGCCCTCGGCGCTCATGGCGTCGATCCTCGGAGGCGAAGCCCATCAGGGCGGGCATGTGGCGGCGCCTAAGCTGATTGCATGTCGCTTTTATGAAATTGCCAGGACTGCGACAGCTCGCCGCCCCTGGCGCGGGCCGCGTCCAATCGCTACCTACCCCAGAGCATCAAAGGCGGAACGCTTCCATGAGTCTGACCGACGGGCCGCCGGTCGCGCCCGCCAAGGATACGCCGAAGTCGCTGCGCACCCGCGCGCGCATCCTCGACTGCGCCATGGCGCTGTTCGCCGAGTTGGGCGTGGTGGCGGCGACCAATCCGCTGATCGCCGAGCGCGCGGGGCTGACGCGCGGGGCGATGCTCTATCATTTCCCCAGTCGCGACAGGCTAGTCGCGGCCGCCGCCGATCATATTCAGGCGGCCCGCGCCAGGGCGCTCACCGAGGCGGCGCAGCAGGCGCCGACGGGCGCGGATCTCGCCGAACACGCCATCGACGCCTACTGGTCGCTGCTGCATTCGGGCCCGTTCATCGCCTTCGCCGAGCTGGAGGCCGCCGCGCGGTCCGACCCGATGGTCGCGCGCGCCATTGCGCCGGCGCAGGCCGCCTTTGACGAGGCGCGGGCCAGCGAGCAGTTTTCGCGCATTCTGCAGGCCGGGTCGGGTCCGCGTTTCCAGGCCAGCCGCGATCTCGCTCGCTTCATGCTGGAGGGGCTGTGGCGCGCCAAGCTCACCTATGACCAGGACGCTCGGATCGCCAACCTGCTTGCGGTGGTCAAGCGGGTGACGCACATGCTGAACCGCAAGGGCGACCTGCAGGACCCGTGGCCGGACGACGGACGGCACGCCGGCGCCGGCGAGACGTCCGAGTCCGAATAGGGAGACACCATCATGGCCGGCTCCATCGATCCGCTGCGCGCCCAGTTCGACGCCTTCAAGGCGCTGCCCCGCGATACGCCGATCCAGATGCTGAATCTGATCCGGCTGAATGCGCTGGCGGCCTATCCGCAAGGCCATCCCAACCACGGCAAGGGCATGAGCGGGCTGGACGCCTACCGCGCCTATGGCCGCACCTCCGCCGAGGTGTTCAAACGCGTGGGCGGGCGGCAGGTCTGGGTCGGCAAGCCGGAAGGGGTGGTCACCGGGCCGGCCGACGAGCGCTGGGACCTGGCCTTCATCGCCGAATACCCGAACGCCGCCGCCTTCCTGGCCATGATCACCGACCCGGACTATCGCGAACATGTGAAGCACCGTCAGGCGGCCGTGGAAGACTCCCGGCTGATCCGCTTCGCGCCGCTCGAGCCCGGCGAGGGTTTCGGGGAATAACGAAGTCGGAGGATTACGATTTGCCTCATTTGCGCCGCGCCTTCGGTGCAGGGAGCCGGTCCAAAGCGCGCTTCTGAAGCAATCTTGATCGCTCAGGCCGCTGAACAGTTTTCGTTTCGCGGCGGCGATCATGGTAAGAAGCGGGATGCAGCAACGCGACGACGTTAAACCCTTTGTCGACCTCGCCGGGGCGTCAGGGGAGATGTACCGATTCCGACGCGCCGAGGGGGGACTGTCGCCGATCGGCGGCAATTTCGTCTATGTGCGGGAGGAAGCCGGCGAGACCAAGGTGGTCTGCTGCGGCAAGGCGCGCTCGCTGGTCTCGGTGCTGATGGGGCGGGTGTGGACGTCGGACGAGAGCGCGCAGCCCGACGACGCCCTCTACATCCGTCTGAACGCCGCGAGCAGCACCCGGAACGCGGAACACGAAGACCTGATCGCCGGTCTGCCGCGCCAATTCGTCATCTACGAAATGGAATAGGCCCCGGCTTTGCAGCCAGGGCCTTGAGCTCCAACAGGCCGCCCGCGGCTTAGTGCGGGTGGATGTGGGTGATCTTGGTGCCCTGCAGCGTCAGGTCGGCCATCAGGCCCTTGGCGCCGAAGGGGAAGGCGTAGACGTCTTGCGTCACGGTGGTGGAGTCCGCCGCGACCGCCGCGCCCTTGTTCACGACCACGATGCTCGGGCCCGTGCCGGCGGCGAAGCCATCGCTCTTGCGCAGGTAGGCCAACGAGCCGTCGGTCATGAAGAACAGGGCGTAGGCGAAGTCCTGGCCGCCGATCTGCAGGCCCCAGGAGCCGCCGGACAGGTTGTAGTAGCCGTCCGGCTGGCCGTTCACGAACAGCACGCCGTTGCCGGTCTCGCCGCCGAACACGAAGCCGGCCTTGAGCACGGACGGGAAAACGAGAATCGCCTTGGCGTGCCGCGCGAAGAAGCGCGAACGCGGCTCGGTGGCTTCCAGCTTGTGCAGGGCCCGCATGGCGTCGGCGGACAGTTCTTCACGATGGTCTGCGTAGGCGGCGCTCACGGCCAGCGGCCCGGCGGCCACGGAAAGGGCCAAGGCGCCGGCCATTAGGATGCGGCGGGTGGTGTTCATGTTCGAGACGAGCTCCCTCGTATTGTCGCGCCGTCTATCCGGCGGCTGCGCGATAAACGCGTGGATGACCACAGCGTTGCCGTTGGAGTCACATTTCATGATCGTCTGATCAGAATCGCGCGGTCTTGAGCAGCAGGCTGGTCTCGGTTCCGGCAATGCCGGGAATGGCGCGGATGGCGTCCAACGCCGCGCTGAAGGCCGGCAGGTCGGCCGCTTCCAGCTCTGCGACCAGGTCCCAGCGGCCGTTAGTGGTGTGGGTCGCGGTCACGGCCGGCACGCCGCTCAGCGCCTGCTGGATCGCGGCCATCCGCCCGCCCTCGATCTGGATAGTCATCATCGCGCGGACCCGTGCGGGGTCGTCCTCCGCCGCCAGGCGGATTGTGAAGCCGAGCAGGACGCCGGAGGCGCGCAGTCGGTCGATGCGGTTCTGCACCGTGCCCCGCGACACCCTCAGCGCCTTGGCGATCGCCGCCGTCGGCGCCCGGGAGTCGGCGCGCAACAGGGCGATGAGGCGGTGGTCGAGATCATCCATTGGCTAATTGTCATTTGTATCAAGCAATACGTCAATATTACTCGCAAATATGAGCAATCGTGCGGCTTTTCGCTGGCGCGACGGTGATTCATCCTCGGGGCCAGCACAGTTGGAGACCCGTGATGCGCCCACCCGCCTTCCTGCTTGTCGACCCGGCTCACTTCGAGGTCGCTTACACCATCAATCCGTGGATGCAGCCGGGCGCCTGGGGCGCCGATCCGGCCGGCTCGCGGCGCGCCGCCCGGATCGCCTTCTCCGGCCTGGTCGCCGCCCTGAAGGGCGCCGGCGCGGAGGTCGAGATCATGCCCGGCGTTCCCGGCGCGCCGGACCTGGTCTTCCCCGCCAACGCCGGCGTCGTTCTGGACGGCCGCGCCACCCTGGCCCGCTTCCGCCACCCCGAACGCCAGGTCGAGGAACCTCATTTTCACCGCGCCTTCCAGCGCCTGCGCGCCGGCGGCCTCCTGAAGGAAGTCCACCTTCTCCCCGAAGACTGCCTGCAGGAAGGCGCCGGCGACTTCATCTGGCACGCCGCGCGGGGTCATTTCTGGGCCGGCTACGGCCCACGCAGCAATCGCAAGGGCCTCGACGCCGTGGCCGAATACTTCGGCCGCGAGACCGTGGCCCTGGAGTTGGCTACCGAGCGCTTCTACCACCTGGACACCTGCTTCTGCCCGCTGCCGGGCGGCGAGGTGCTCTACTATCCGCAGGCCTTCACGCCTGACGGCCTGCGCCGGATCCGCAACAGCGTCCCGGCCGCCATGCTGATCGAGGCGACCGACGAGGACGCCGCCCGCTTCTGCGTCAACGCAGTCGCCTTTGACCACACCATCGTCATGGCCGAGGCCGCCGACCGGCTAAAGGCCCGCCTGGCCGAGCGCGGCTACCGGGTCATCGACGTCAATCTCGCGCCGTTCATCCTGTCCGGCGGCGGCGCCTACTGCATGACGCTGCGCCTGGACAATGTTTCGACCCCCGCGACCGCGCCCGTCCGCAGCTCCGTTCTTGGCCTGAAGGAACCCGCCGAATGACCGACCTTCTCCTCGCCGACCGCCCGAAGACCACCGGCGACTTCATCGCCGTGGAGACCGAATACGGCGCCAAGAACTACAAGCCGCTGGACGTGGTCCTGACCCGCGGCCAGGGCGCCTACGTCTGGGACGTGGAGGGCAAGCGTTACCTTGACTGCCTGGCCGCATACTCCGCGGTGAACCAGGGCCACTGCCATCCGAAGATCCTGGAGGCGATGGTCGCCCAGGCCCGGAAGCTGACCCTGACCTCCCGCGCCTTCCGCAACGATCAGCTGGCGCCCTTCTATGAAGAGCTGTGTGCGCTGACCAACTCCCACATGGCCCTGCCGATGAACTCCGGCGCGGAAGCCGTGGAGAGCGCGCTGAAGGTCGCCCGCAAATGGGCCTATCAGGTCAAGGGCGTGGCCAAGGACCAGGCGGAGATCATCGTCTGCGCCGACAACTTCCATGGCCGCACCCTGGCGATCATCGGCTTCTCCACCGACCCGGTGTCGAGGGACGGCTTCGGCCCCTTCGCGCCAGGGTTCAAGATCGTGCCCTATGGCGACGCCGCGGCGCTCGAAGCGGCCATCACCCCCAACACCGCCGCCTTCCTGATCGAGCCGATCCAGGGCGAGGCGGGGGTGATCATTCCGCCGGCGGGCTATCTGCGCCGGGCGCGTGAGCTGGCGACCCAGCACAACGTCATCCTGATCCTGGACGAGATCCAGACCGGCCTCGGCCGCACCGGCAAGCTGCTGGCCGAGGAACACGAGGGCGTCGAGGCGGATCTGACCCTGATCGGCAAGGCCCTGGGTGGCGGCTTCTATCCGATCTCGGCGGTGCTCTCGAACAAGGAAATTCTGGGGGTGCTCAAGCCCGGCGAGCACGGCTCGACCTTCGGCGGCAACCCGCTGGCCTGCGCCGTCGCCCGCGCGGCGATGAAGGTGCTGGTGGAAGAGGGCCTGATCGACAATGCCGCCCGCGTCGGCGACCGTCTGCTGGACAACCTCAGGGCCGCCGTGGGCGACCGGGTCGCGGACGTGCGCGGCCGGGGGCTGATGATCGCCGTGGAACTGCACCCTGACGCCGGCGGCGCTCGGCCGATCTGCGAGCGGCTCAAGGCGATGGGCCTGCTCTGCAAGGAGACCCACGACCACATCATCCGCATCGCCCCGCCGCTAGTGATCGGTGACGACGAAGCCGACTGGATCGCCGACCAGTTCGCCCTGGCGATCTAAAGGGGCGATCTAGCTGAAGGTCATCCAGGCCAGGGCGCCGGCGCCGGCCAGCACGCAGTAGACGGCGAAGGGCGTGAAGCCGCCCTTTTCCTCGTGCGCGCGGAACCAGCGCATCAGCGCCCAGACGCTGATAAAGGCCACCACGCCCGCGACGACGCCGGCCAGGATGGCGACGCTGCCGAGGCTGCTGTGGTGGTGGAGCAGCTTAGGCGCCTCCAGCACCGTCGCGCCCAGGATGACGGGGGTGGCGGTGAGGAAGGAAAACCGCGCCGCGTCCTCGTGCTTGAGGCCGGCCAGGTAGCCGCCAGCCATGGTGGCGCCGGAGCGGGAGAAGCCAGGAATCAGCGCCAGGCATTGCCACAGGCCGATCACCAGGGCGTCGCCCCAGCGCAACTGGTCGATCGACCGCTCGGACCGGCCGCGCCAACGATCGGCGACGAACAGCATGATCCCGTTGGCGATCAGGAAGGCGGCGGCGATCTTGGGCGCGCCAAACCCCTTGCGCAGGATGTGTTCCAGGCCCGCGCCGAGGATGACCGCCGGAATGGTGGCCACCACCACCCGCCAGAACAGCCGGCCTTCCTGGGCCGCCCGGGGCCCGCGCCGGAACACCACCGCCATCAGGAAATCGAACCAGTCGCGCCAGAAGTAGAGCAGCAGCGCCACCGCCGTGCCCAGGTGCATAACCACCAGGAAGGGCAGGAAATCATCGGAGGCCTGGTCGACGTTCCAGCCCAGCAGCTTGGGCATAATCACCGCGTGCCCGAGGCTGGAGATGGGGAACAGCTCGGTGATCCCCTGGACGATGGCCAGGATGATGGCTTGTAAGGCGGTCATGTCCGGCGACGAGTCCCCTCATGGCGCCGTTCCGAGGTGGCCGCGCCTTCGCGCCGCTTATCCAGCAATTCGCGCGCCGCGTCAGCAGGAACGGTCAAGATTCGAGCGCGGCCCGTCAGGCCTTATGGTCGACTTCCGAGCCGGCGCCGGGGTCGGAGTCCGCCTGGGCATAGGGGTTGGCGGCGGGCGCCTCCGCGGGAGCCGCGGCGCCCTTGGCGGCGACGACGACCATGGCCGGTCGAACGATCCGGCCGAACAGGTCATAGCCCGACTGCAGCACCTGCAGCACCGAGCCGCCAGGGACATCGTCCGCCGGCTGCTCCATCACCGCCTGGTGCTGATGCGGGTCGAACTTGGCGCCCCGCTCCGGGTCGACCCGTTTCAGCCCGTTGCGCTCGAAAGCGGACAGCAGCTCCTTTTCGGTCATCTCCAGGCCGATGGCGAGGTTCTTGACCAGAGGGTCGTCGGAATCGCGCGGCGCATGCTGCATGGCGCGCTGGAGATTGTCCGCCACGCCCAGCAGGTCGCGGGCGAACTTCTGGATCGCATAGGCGCGCGCGTCGTTGGCGTCGCGTTCGGCCCGCCGCTTGGCGTTCTCGGCGTCGGCGGCCACGCGCAGCATCTTCTCGCGCAGCTCAGCCACCTCGGCCTTCAGCGCTTCCAGCTCATCGGCGGTCGCGGCGGCGATGAATTCGTCGGCGGCGTCGGCCGGCGTACTGTCGTCGGTCATCTCGTCTTCCTCTAGGCGTTCAAGAGCCGTCCGAGCACCCTGGCGGTATAGTCCACCAACGGGATCACTCGGGCGTAATTCAGGCGCGCCGGCCCGATCACGCCGATCGCGCCGAGCACCTTCTGTCGCCCCGTCATATAGGGCGCCGCGATCACAGCGGAACCCGAAAGCGAAAACAGACGCGTTTCGGCGCCGATGAAGATGCGCACCCCCTCGGCGGTGCGGACGTCGTCCAGCAGGCCGATCAGCTGTTCCTTCTGCTCCAGATCATCGAACAGCATGCGCACGCGCTCCAGATCCTCAAGCACGGTGTCGTCGCCCAGAAGATTCGCCCGGCCTCTGACGATCAGCGCCCTCTCGGCGCCCTCGCCGCCGCTCCAGGCCGCCAGCCCGTCCTCCACCAGCCGCGCGGCCGCCTCGTTCAGCTCGGTCCTGGCGCGGTCGAGCTCGCCGCGCATCTCCTGCTTGGTTTCGCTCAAGGTGCGGCCCTTCAGCCGGGCGTTGAGGAAGTTGGAGGCCTCCTGCAGCGCCGAAGGCGTCAGCCCCGGCGGCCTGAGCATCAGGCGGTTCTCGACCACCCCGTCGTCGAACACCATCACCGCCAGGGCCTGGTCGGCGCCGAGGGCGACGAATTCCACGTGCTTGACCCCGGCGTCCCGCACCGGCGCGACAACCACCCCGGCCCCGCCGGCGAGGCCGGAGAGCAGGGCGGTGGCCTCGTTCATCACCTCCTCGAAGCCGCGGCCCCGGGCGAACAGCCGGGCGTCTATGTCGCGGCGCTCGGCCTCGGTCAGGTCGCCAACCTCCAGCAGGCCGTCCACGAACAGCCGCAGGCCCGCGTGAGTCGGCAGCCGGCCGGCGCTGATGTGCGGCGAATCCAGCAGGCCCAGCTGCGCCAAGTCCTGCAGGGTGTTGCGGATGGACGCCGGCGACAGATGCACGCCGCCCTTGGAGAGGGTGCGCGAGCCCACCGGCTCGCCGTTCTCCAGATAGCTTTCCACGACCCGCCGGAAGATGTCGCGGGCGCGCTCGTCCAGTTCCATCAGGCTCGGGCCGGCGGCGGCGGGTTGGATCAAGCGGCTCATCGGCGGCGCGAACGGTCTCCTGGTCTCAAGGGCGACCACTGCGGATGGACGCACGGGCCTTCTTCTAGGATAAGCGCGCGGCGGCTCCAGGCAAGCCGCGTCGGATTTTAGGATATCGCATGCGCCCCTCTGAACGCCGCCCCGACGCCCTGCGCGTCGTTACGCTGGAAACCGGCGTCAACCGGTATGCCGAGGGCTCCTGCCTGGTTAGCTTCGGCCACACCAAGGTTCTGGTCACCGCCAGCGTCGATTCCAGCGTGCCGGGATTCCTGCGCGGACGCGGCCAGGGCTGGGTCACTGCCGAATACGGCATGCTGCCCCGGGCCACCCACACCCGCGGCCGGCGCGAGGCCGCCGAGGGCAAGCAGTCGGGCCGCAGCCAGGAGATCCAGCGGCTGATCGGCCGTTCCCTGCGCGCCGTCACCGACATGATGGCCTTGGGCGAGCGGCAGATCTCCATCGACTGCGATGTGATCCAGGCCGACGGCGGCACGCGGACCGCCTCGATCACCGGCGCCTGGGTCGCCCTGCGGCTGGCTACCCGCTACCTCCTGACCGAGGGGGTGATTACAAGGGATCCGATCCTGGACCAGGTGGCGGCCATCTCCTGCGGCGTGCACCAGAACGTCCCGGTGCTGGATCTGGACTACGAGGAGGACAGCCAGGCCGAGGCCGACGCCAACTTCGTGCTCACCGGCGCCGGCGACATCGTCGAGGTCCAGGCCACGGGCGAGAAGCGCGGCTTCAGCCAGGCCGAGTTCGACGCGCTGTTCGGGCTGGCGCGAAAGGGGATCGCCGAGCTGATCGAATTGCAGAAAGCGGCGGTGGGGTAGGCGTTCATCGCCGATTTGGAAGCGAACCTAGCGGCGTGGGTCGCGGCTAACATCGAGGGCAAGATGATTGGCGCTCTGGATGCAGACGCGCTGCATCCACCCGGGCCGGCTTCGCTCCAGCGGGCAGACCCGAAAGGTCCCCATCAAGGGCCGCAGATCGCCGTCTGTCACTGGGGTGGCCAGCAACCGCACGTTCTCGGGCAGCGGCTCCTCCGTTTCCGAGTCGCCCCTTAGTCCGCCCACACCCAACAGCCGTCGAGTCCCTACCGACCATAGCCGGGCCGATGGAGTTCCATTGGCGAAGAACAGACGCGCGCGGACAGTGAAGCAGGGCTGGGTGATCGTTGGACTGGCCTTGCAGCTGGGCGTTTCGGCCAAGCCCTCGCCAGCGGCGAAAAGCGCCAAGGACACCACTGCCGCCATAACCTCCGGCCTCACGGCTCGTCCTCATCTTCCGGGTCCATCGGCGGACCGGGCTCGAATTCGACCAGATCGCCGGGCTGGCACTCCAGTTCGCGGCAGAGAGCGTCGAGGGTTGAGAACCGGACCGCCCGCGCCTTGCCGGTCTTGAGGATCGACAGGTTGGCGATGGTGACGCCGACGCGGTCGGCGAGTTCCGTCAGCGACATGCGCCGCTCGAGCAGGATGCGATCAAGGCGGACCCGGATGGGCATGGCGGCTACCGGGCGCTCATATGGTCAGCTCGGCTTCGCGGCGCAGGCGGGCGCCCTCGCGGAACACCTCCGCCAGCACAAACACCACCAGCACCGCAAACCAAGTCGTGAGATTCAAGCTGAACCCGCTTTTTTCCATCACTTCGGGCGCGAGCCAGACAGTGATCAGCATGATCGGGTAGCGGAGGATTTCCAGCACCGCCAGCACCATGCCGATGGTGCGCAGGCGGCGGACATTGTCGGGGTGGAAGGGATCGCCCGCGGTGAGGGTCGAAAAGATGCGCCGCAGTCGGCCGACGATGACCAGCACGCCGCCGATATAGATGGCGCCGATCAGCAGGCCGCCGGCGATGATCCGGCGCGCGGACGCGGCGTCCGCCGTGCTGAAGTCGGCGTCCTGGAAAACGATTTTCGGATCGAAATGGAAAAGGAGGGCCGCAAGGCCCAGGGTCGTCACCACGCCCAGTCCGATCGACAGGGCCACCTGGGCGACGTCCAGGATGATCTTCAGAAAACTCGATACGGAGCCTGGCCCCAAAGCGCGCATGGCTTGCCCCTTTTCGCCGCCGGCCGGATCAGATCCTAACCAGCGGCGAACATGCCCCGTCAGACGTCGGCTTGAAAGGCGCCCGGATCAAAACGGGTGAGCCAGGAGCATGACGGCGGCGACGGGCAGGATGGCGATCATCGCCGAGTTGGCGACCACATTGGCGACGCGGTCGACCCATTGGGTGAAAGAGAAGGTCATGGTGAAATCCCTCAGATTTGTGTATTGCAACATGGAGCCGGTTTGGTTTGGGGCTCCAGGACCGTCACAACGACCGTCCATGGCGGTAGTGGATACGCCCGCATCGATTATCAATCACGTTACTTATCGGTAATCGATATTAACTTTTTGCAATGCAGCGTTAGCGGCGAGCGCCGCTCCGCGTGGCGCGAGCGGCGGAAACGTCGTATTCCGCTGTCATGAGCCTGATCCTCGTCCCCGGAACCCGCCTCGTCGCCGCGACCCACAATCCCGGCAAGACCAAGGAGCTGGCCGAATTGCTGGACGGCCGGTTCGAGCTGGTCACCGCCGGCTCGCTCGGCCTGCCCGAACCGGAGGAGACCGAGGCGAGCTTCGTCGGCAACGCCCTGCTGAAGGCCCGCCGCGCCGCCGACGCCTCGGGGCTGGTCGCGCTGTCCGACGATTCCGGCCTGTCCGTCGCCGCCCTGGACGGGGCGCCGGGAATCTATTCAGCGCGCTGGGCCGGCCCCGACAAGGATTTCGCCATGGCCATGGCCAAGGTGGAGGAACGGCTCGAGGCGACAGGGTCCGAAGATCGCGGCGCCTGGTTCACCTGCGCGCTTGCGGTCGCCTGGCCGAACGGCCCCGCCGTGGTGGTCGAGGGACGGATCGACGGCGCCCTGACCTTCCCGCCCCGTGGCGACAAGGGCTTCGGCTACGATCCGATCTTCATCCCCGAAGGCGGCGCGCAGACCTTCGGCGAAATGCCGCCGGCCGCCAAGGACGCCATCAGCCACCGCGCCCGCGCCTTCGCCCAGCTCAAGGCCGCGCTGTTTTGAGCGCGCCCCCGCCACTGGCGGTTTATGTCCACTGGCCCTACTGCGCCCGGATCTGCCCCTATTGCGACTTCAACGTGGTGCGCGATCGCGGCCAAGTCGAGCAGGCCGCGCTGGCCGGGGCCATCGTCCACGACCTGGAGGGTCAGGCCGCGCTGACCGGCCCACGGCGCCTTGTCTCGATCTTCTTCGGCGGCGGCACGCCCTCGCTGATGCGGCCCGAGTGGGCGGCGCGGATCGTCGAGACTGCGCGCCGGCTATGGTCGCCCGCCGAACGGGTGGAGATCACCCTGGAGGCCAATCCCACCGACGCTGAATCCGGCCGGTTCGCGGCGTTCGCCGACGCCGGCGTGAACCGGCTGTCTCTGGGCGTGCAATCCTTCGACGATGAGGCCCTGCGCTTTCTTGGCCGCAATCACGACGCGGCCGAAGCGCGGCGGGCGGCCGCCCTGGCGCGCGAGCGGTTCGAGCAGCTGTCGCTGGACCTGAT
>Ga0302314_10008365_pt1 | contig 18429 bp, 15 predicted proteins | sample III_Palsa_N2_3_FD_200533 | JGI IMG/M metagenome (GOLD analysis project Ga0302314, IMG submission 200533) | Peat permafrost microbial communities from Stordalen Mire near Abisko, Sweden - III_Palsa_N2_3 | ecosystem: Environmental > Terrestrial > Soil > Palsa > Peat permafrost | place: Sweden...
GCCGATGTTCTCGAGAACTCGCTGAATTATTCTCTGCAGAAATTTTTAGGGGGATGCGCGAAGGCATCAGAGATATTAATTCTTGGTCGGGGCGGAGAGATTCGAACTCCCGACCCTCTGCTCCCAAAGCAGATGCGCTACCAGGCTGCGCTACGCCCCGACACTCTTGCTAGTTTAGCGTATCTTGCGGGAAGTTTTGACGGATTTCTCGCTTTGGGAGACCCGAGGTGCGCTTGGGTGGGAGATTAGCTGTTAGTGGTGCATTCCGGCGAGCACCAGCTTGCTGACCAGCCACGACATGAGCAGGAACGGGAGCATCGAGAGGGCAAGGACGGCGACGCCGATCGCGGCGAAGAAGAACCAGTCGCGGCGGGTGCTGCGGGGCGTGGTGGCGAGGCTGCCAGTGAGGAGCTTGTAGTTGCGGCGATTGGCCTTCCAGGCGATGTCGAAGAGGTCGCCGACAAAGGGGACGGTGCCGACGAAGACCTCGATGGCAACGTTGGCGACCATGCGGGCGAGGGTGACGTTGGGGACGCCGCGCAGCCAGGCGGCGAGGACGATGATGGTGGAGGCGAGGCCGCCGAGGAGGTCGCCGACGCCGGGGATAAGGCCGACGATGCCATCGAGGCCGAAGCGGAAGGAGGTTCCGGGGATGCGGAACCAGTCGTCGAGGAGATGGGAGAGAAGATCGAGGTTCTCGTCGTCGAAGAGGCGGGCGCCACGGTTGCGGACGCTGGAGCGCGGGCGGGCGTTGGGCGGGAAATACTCGGGTTTTGAGATTGGCGGGGCTGATGGCATTGCGGGGACCCTGACTTTCCGGCTGCGCTCTTTGACGATCGATGCGCGGGTTGTGAAATGCGAGGCTATCGTGTTCAATCTACGAGGATATGGTGCTCAATCGGGAAATCTGCTATGCCGCCCGCGAGCCCAATGCTACAATAGGATGCAGGATGGCGGCTATAGTTCAGTGGCAGAACGCCGCTCTGTGGCAGCGGATGTCGTGGGTTCGAAACCCACTAGCCGCCCCAAACTCTTCTTCATAGTCTGATCGGCACCTGAGGATCTCCTTGCCTTCTGTTCCCGAAAAGCAGGCGACCGTTCCGAAGGTGCGCAAGCGGCCTGCTTCGGGCAGTTCGGCTGAGGGTGCGTTGGCGCCTGCGGCTGCTCCGGATGGGTTGTTTGCGGGAACGTCGGGGTGGGCGTATCCGACGTGGAAGCCGGGGTTTTACCCTGATGGCCTGGCGGCAAAGAAGTTCCTCCCTTTTTACTCCTCGCAGATGAATTCGGTGGAGGTGAACTATACCTTCCGTGCGCTGCCTACCCAGACGATGCTGAGCAACTGGCTGGCTTCGGTGGGTGATGGATTTCGCTTCAGCTTCAAGGCTCCGCAACGGATTACTCACTTCAAGCGGTTGAAGGAGTGCGAGGCGGATGTGGCGCAGTTTGTCGAGGTGCTTGCGCCGGTGCGCGAGGCGGGAAGGCTGGGGCTGCTGCTCTTCCAATTACCTCCAAATTTCAAAGCAGATGCTGAACGGCTCGATGCGTTCCTGCGTATCAAGGCACTGGCGGACGAAGATGCGCCACCGATCGCGTTTGAGTTTCGCCATGAGAGCTGGTTTGGCGAGGAGATCTACGCCATTCTGCGTATGCATAATGCGGCGTTGTGTATCGCGGAATCGGATGAGCTGGCGACGCCTGAAGTGCATACGGCGAGGACACATACGAGCTTTCGGCTGCGGCGCGCGGGCGGATATAGCGAGGCGGAGTTGAAGGCATTTGCGCAGCGGTTTTTGGCGTTGACGGAGGATCAAGAGCAGCCGCGCGAGGTGTATGTCTACTTCAAGCATGAGGATGAGCCGAGTGGGGCTCTGAATGGTGCGGCGCTGCTGCGCGAGGCTGTCGCCGTGACACAGGGGAGAGCGCGCTGATGCCTGACTTGATACGGAGTTTGGACGTGTCGTTTGCGGCAAGTGGAGGGTTTCGGCCACGACGGTTTCTGCGCAATGGGCATCTGCAGACGATCATGGGGAACTATCTGCCGCGCGTGGATGAGCTTCCACAGGCGGTTTCGGAGCTGGTTGAGGTTGAGGCTGGAAGTCAGGTGCTGTGTCATTGCCACTTTCAGCCTGAGGCTGTGAGGGCTTCGCGGCCGACTGCACTTATCGTGCATGGGCTTGAAGGATCGAGCGAGTCGCAGTATGTGGTGGGGAACGCAAACAAGCTGTGGAAAGCCGGTGGAAATGTGATCCGCATGAATATGCGGAACTGCGGCGGGACGGAGCGGTTGACGCCAACGCTGTATCATTCGGGGTTTTCGGCGGATGTTGAGGCGGTTTTGCGCTATTTTGTGTCGCGGTATGGGTTGGAGTCGGTGTCGCTGATCGGGTACTCGATGGGGGGGAACCTGGTGTTGAAGCTGGCGGGCGACCTGGGGGCTTCGGCTCCGCGGGAGCTCAAGTCGGTGATTGGGGTTTCGCCTGCGGTCGATCTGGGGCCTTCGGCGGATGCGCTGCATGAGCCGATCAATCGGCTGTATGAGCTGAAGTTCCTGCGGGCGCTGGTGCGGAAGTTTCGGCGGAAGGCGGCCCTGTTTCCGGAGCTGTACGATCCGGCGCGGACGGAGGGGCTTCGGTCGCTGCGGGAGTTCGACGATCGGATTACGGCGTTTTACTGCGGGTTTGCAGGGGCCAGTGACTATTACTACAGGGCGGCGGCGGCGCGGGTGCTCGACCGGATCGCGGTGCCTGCGCTGATTCTGCATGCGCTCGACGATCCGTTCGTGCGGCTAACGGCAGAGACGCGGGCGGTGATTCTGGGCAATCCTGCGATTACGTATCTTGAGACGGCGCATGGAGGGCATTGCGCGTTTCTCGAAGAGGCCGATGGGGATGATGGATACTGGGCCGAGCGGACGCTGCTGGGATTTCTACTGAAAAACGCCTAAAAGCGCCCTTCGCGGGCGGCGGTCACTTCGTGACGGGTATACCCGCTTCGCGATGGTCCTCCCGTTGGTCGTCACGAGATTTTGTGCCGACCAACGGGAGGACTGCGCGGAGCGATCCCACACCACGAAGCGGTCGTCCCGCGCGGAGCGGTCTTTTAGTTTGCAGCTGGTGTGGCAAGCTGGCGGAGGACGTACTGCAGGATGCCGCCGTGCTGGTAGTAGAGGATCTCCTGCGGCGTGTCGATCCGGACCGTGACCGGGAAGACGATGGTGTGGCCGGTGTCGGATTCGGCGATGACGGTGATGGTCTTGCCGTTGGCGAATTTGCCGTCGAGCATGGCGCCGAGATCACCGGGTCGCGCGCCGACGTGGAAGAGCTCCTGGCCGGAGAGGCTGAGCGAGTCAGCCGTGTCGCCGGGCTGGAACTGGAGCGGGAGAATGCCCATGCCGACAAGGTTCGAGCGGTGGATGCGCTCGTAGCTTTCGGCGATGACGAAGCGGATGCCGAGGAGGCGTGGGCCTTTGGCCGCCCAATCCCTTGAAGAACCGGAACCGTATTCTTTTCCGGCGATGATGCCCAAGGGGATCTGGCGGGTGGCGTATTCGACGCTGGCGTCGTAGATCGACATGGGGAGGTCGTCGGGGAAGAGGCGGGTGACGCCGCCTTCGGTGCCGGGAGCGAGCTTGTTTTTGAGGCGGACGTTGGCGAAGGTGCCGCGCACCATGACCTCGTGATTGCCGCGACGGCTGCCGTAGCTGTTGAAGTCGGCCTGCTTGACGCCGTGGTCGGTGAGGTACTTTCCGGCGGGGCCGTTGGCCTTGATGGAGCCTGCGGGGGAGATGTGGTCGGTGGTGACGCTGTCACCGAGGACGGCGAGGATGCGGGAGGCGTGGATGTCTTCGACGGGGGCGGGGGTGGCGGGCATGCCGTCGAAGTATGGGGCTTTGCGGATGTAGGTGGAGTCGGGCTCCCAGCCGTAGGTTTCGCCGAGGGGGAACTTGAGGTGCTGCCAGTTCTGGTCGCCGTCGGTGACGGTGGCGTACTGGGTGCGGAACATCTCGGAGTCGATGGAGGAAGCGACCGTCTCGGAGACTTCGGCCTGGGTGGGCCAGATGTCGCGGAGGAAGACGGGCTGGCCGTCGGAGCCGCTGCCGATGGGGTCGGACTCGAAGTTGTGGCCGATGTGCCCGGCGAGGGCGTAGGCGACGACGAGCGGCGGGCTCATAAGGTAGTTGGCGCGGACCTCGGCGGAGATGCGGCCTTCGAAGTTGCGATTGCCGGAGAGGACGGAGACGGCGACGAGGCCGTGGTCTTCAATGGCTTTGCTGACGTCGGTTGGGAGGGGGCCGGAGTTGCCGATGCAGGTGGTGCAGCCGTAGCCGACGACCTGGAAGCGGAGGGCGTCGAGGTAGGGCATGAGGCCGGATTTGACGTAGTAGTCGGTGACGACGCGGGAGCCGGGGGCGAGGGAGCTTTTGACCCACGGGGGGGTGCGGAGACCCTTTTCGACGGCCTTTTTGGCGAGCAGGCCAGCAGCCATCATGACGTAGGGGTTCGAGGTGTTGGTGCAGCTGGTGATGGCGGCGATGACGATGGAGCCGTGGTTGAGATACGGCTCGGGGTTGACGCCGAAGCGGGCCTCGATGCTGGTGGGGGCACCGGCGAGGGGGTCGGATGCCGGGGCTGGAGAGCCGACGCCGCTGATGATATCGCCGGAGCGGCTGGCGTGGCCGCCTTCGCCCTCCCAGCGGACCATCTGGCGGGCTGCGGACTTGTTGGCGTTGGGGCCGAGGAGAGCGGGGAGCTGGTGCTCGAAGCTGGCGGCTGCTTGCGAGAGGAGGACGCGGTCCTGCGGGCGTTTTGGACCGGCGACAGAGGGCTCGACGGTGGAGAGATCGAGCGAGAGGGTGGCGGAGTATTGGGCTTCCGGCGCGTCGGGGGTGTGGAAGAGACCCTGTTCGCGGCAGTAGGCTTCGACGAGGGCGATCTGCTCTTCGGCGCGGCCGGTGAGGCGGAGGTAGCGGAGGGTTTCGGCGTCGACGGGGAAGATGCCGCAGGTAGCGCCGTACTCGGGAGCCATGTTGGCGATGGTGGCGCGGTCGGCGAGCGGAAGCTCGGAGATGCCGGGGCCGTAGAACTCGACGAACTTGCCGACGACGCCGAACTTGCGCAGGGCTTCGGTGACGGTGAGGACGAGGTCGGTGGCGGTGGTGCCTTCCTTGAGCTTGCCGGTGAGGCGGAAGCCGACGACCTGCGGGAGCAGCATGGAGACGGGCTGGCCGAGCATGGCGGCCTCGGCCTCGATGCCGCCGACGCCCCAGCCGAGGACGCCGAGACCGTTGACCATGGTGGTGTGGGAGTCGGTGCCGACGAGGGTGTCGGGGTAGGCGTAGACGCGGCCTTCGGCGTTGGGCGCGGTGGTGAAGACGACGCGGGCGAGGTATTCGAGGTTGACCTGGTGACAGATGCCCATGCCGGGCGGGACGGCGGAGAAGTTGTTGAAGGCGGTCTGGCCCCACTTGAGGAAGGCGTAACGCTCGCGGTTACGCTGGAACTCGAGTGCGGCGTTGAGGTCGTAGGAGTTGGCGGTACCGAACTCGTCGACCTGCACGGAGTGGTCGATGACAAGCTCGGCGGGCTGGAGGGGGTTGATCTTGTTGGGATCGCCGCCGAGGGTGCGCATGGCGTCGCGCATGGCGGCAAGATCGACGATGGCGGGGACTCCGGTGAAGTCCTGCATGAGGACGCGGGCGGGCATGTAGGCGATCTCGCGGGAGGGCTCGGCCTGTGGGTCCCAGTTGGCGAGGAACTTGATGTCTTCCGCCGTTACCGTCCGGCCATCTTCGTGGCGGAGGAGGTTCTCGAGCAGGATGCGGAGCGAGAAGGGGAGACGGGCGAGGTCGACGCCCTGCTCGGCGAGGGCCTTGAGGCGGAAGAGATGGACGGTGGTCGAGCCGGAGGTGAGGGTCGAGGCGCTCTGAAAGGAGTTCGGGTGCGAGGTCGGGTTCGACATGAGGTCTCCTGAATCTTGTCTCGGAAAATCTGCCCGCGCGGCTGCGCGGAGAGAGTTGCGAAAGGGGTGCCGTTGTCGGCTGGCGCGAGGCGGCTCAAGCCGGATCACAGCGGAGATTCTATGAGGTGCGCGGGGCGCAGGCAAGGAAGCGCCCACGGTCAGGGCGACCGTGGCGGAAGCGCTTCGTCTTGGGAAGGCTTACCATCGAGATCATTTTACTGAAAGATTTGCGTTGTGTTTTTGGCAGGACAAGATTTCCTGGCCAATGCAGCGAAAACGGAAGAAAGAGAGGAAGAATCTCCTGCTCATTGCAGAGATCGTAACGCAGGGGAGCAACTGTTTGATGCACAATGGGTTCTCTTGTCCGTGCGCAGTACGGGACGCGAAGTGAAAACCGTGCATCACACCAGAGTGTGGTGTTCCAAGGAGATCGATGACAATGAATACAGACGAGAGCTTTGCAAACAAAGTTTCATTTCTGGCAGGGCGGGCAGGCCGACGACTGACGCTGGGAGTTGCGCTGGGGGCGACGGTGGGTGTGCTGACAGTCGCCGGCTGCCATAGCAACACGGCGACTACGGATGACAGCCAGGCGGCAGCGGCGGCAGCAGCTCCAACGGATCCGGCAGATGCGAATATGGCTCCGGCGAGCGGAAGCACACAGGTGCTGAGCTCGTCGCAGCAGGCGCAGCCGACCCAGAGAAGCCAGAGCTACACCCAGCAGGCGGCACCGATTGAGCGCAGGGCTCCGGCGCAAAGTGCGGACCAAGGCTACAGTGCGGACCAGAGCTACTCCGATCAGGGAAATTACGATCAGAATGCGGAAGCTGGATATAACGCCACGCTGACGGATGAACAGGCGACCGCACCGCCGCCGCCGCTGCCCACCTACGAGCAGCCGCCCGCGCCCGATCCGAACTATCTGTGGACGCCGGGATACTGGGCGTTCGGTCCGGCGGGATACTACTGGGTTCCGGGTGCGTGGGTTGCGGCTCCGTATACCGGAGCGCTTTGGACGCCGGGGTACTGGGGTTCTTATGGCGGAAACTACCGCTTTCACCATGGCTTCTGGGGTCCGCACATCGGCTACTACGGCGGGGTGAACTACGGCTTCGGGTATGTCGGGATCGGGTATGTCGGCGGCTTCTGGAATGGACCGCAGTTTTATTACAACCGGAACTTCAACCGGGTGAATGACGACCGGATTCACAACGTGTATGTGCGGAATGTGACGTATAACAACGTGACGTACAACAACTACACCGTGAATACGCGCGTGGAGAACCGGGTGAGCTATAACGGCGGCCAGGGTGGCTTGCGGGTGGCTCCGCGACCGGCTGAGCTGGCGGTGCTGCACGAGCAGCGCATCCCTCCGATGGCGACGCAGGTACAGGTAGCGCATGAGGCGGCGCAGAACCGGCAGCAACTGTTCTCGGCCAACCAGGGTCGTCCTGCGATCGTAGTGGCGGCGCGTCCGGTTGAGGCAGTACGGGGCATTGCGGCTCCAGCACGAACGACTGCGGATATTGCGCGGCCAGGAATGCAGGCTCGGCCGCAGCAGGTGCAGCAGGAGAGCCGACCCGAGGCCATGCAGGCTCGTCCGAATGAGGCAGCTCCGCAGGCGATGCAAGCTCGGCCAAACGCAGCAGCACCGCAGGCAATGCAGGCGCGGCCAAATGCGGCCGCCCCGCAGGCGATGCAAGCTCGTCCGAACACGGCAGCTCCGCAGGCGATGCGGGCAAACCCGGCAGAGACACGGCAGGCTCCGGCGATGCAGGCACGGCCTCAACCACAGCAGGTGAAGCCGACACAGCAACAGGCACGGCCTGAGACGCGAACGGCTGAGCCAGCTCGTCCTCAGGCAATGCAGCCGCAGAACCGGACGGCGCCGCAGCGGACTGAACCTGCTGCACGCCCTGTGGCTCCGGCAGCACGGCCCGAGACACAGGCTCGTCCTGCTCAACCGGCAAGGCCGCAGACGGAAGCTCGCCCGGCCCAGCCGGCGGCTCGTCCTGCAGCACCGGCTGCTCGCCCGGCTGCGCCCGCCCAGCCGCATCCGACGCCGCAGCAGCATCCGCAGAAGGAAGAGCACCCGCACTAAAACACTTGTCCTCCCGGACGGGGCCGCTGCGCGCGGGGCGGTCCCTTGGGGACGTGTATTGGGCTTCGCGATGGTCCTCCCGATGGTCGGCACGGAATTCTAGTTGCGAACATCGGGAGCACCACCGCGAAGCGGATTACGCACCACGAAGTGGTCGCGGCCCGCGCAGGGCGCCCGTCCGGCAGGACATGCAGTGGTTATCCCAACAAAAAAGAGATCCGCAGATTATCTGCGGATCTCTTTTTTGTTGCAGTAGCTTGTTGGATCAGGCGGCTTCGGCTTCGGCCTTCAGCTTCTCGGCGGTGTAGTGTGCGATCAGCGCATCAATGGTGGGCTGGAGCTGGCCTTCCATCACCATTGCAAGCTGGTGATTGGTGAGGCCGATGCGGTGGTCGGTGAGGCGGTTCTGCGGGAAGTTGTAGGTGCGGATCTTCTCGGAGCGGTCGCCGGAGCCGATCTGCTGCTTGCGATCCTTGGCCTGGATCTGGTGGATGCGCTCGGCCTCGACCTCATACAGGCGGGCGCGGAGGACGCGCATGCCCTTCTCGCGGTTCTTGATCTGCGACTTTTCATCCTGGCAGGAGACGACGGTGTTGGTCGGCAGGTGCGTGATGCGGACGGCGGAGTAGGTGGTGTTGACCGACTGGCCGCCGGGGCCGGAGGAGCAGAAGGTGTCGATGCGGAGGTCTTTGGCCTCGATCTTGATGTCGACCTCTTCAGCCTCGGGCAGGACGGCGACGGTGATCGCCGAGGTGTGGACGCGGCCCTGCGTCTCGGTGGCGGGAACGCGCTGGACGCGGTGGACGCCGGACTCGTACTTGAGCTGCGAGTAGACGTGGTCGCCCTCGATGATGGCGGTGACGTCCTTGAGGCCATGGCCGATGCCGGACTCGGTCTGGGAGAGGATCTCGACCTTCCAACGGTGCTGCTCGGCGAAGCGGAGGTACATGCGGAAGACCTCGGAGACGAAGAGCGCGGCCTCATCACCGCCAGTGCCAGCGCGGAGTTCGAGGACGACGTTCTTCTCGTCGTTGGGATCCTTGGGCAGGAGGAGAACCTTTAGGGCCTCTTCAACCGGCTCAAGGCGCGGTTCAAGCTCGGCGAGCTCCTCCTGCGCCATGGCGCGGAGGTCGGCATCGGTCTCGGCGAGCATGGCCTTGGCATCACCGATGGCGGTTTTGAGCGAGCGGTACTCGCGGAACTTTTCGACGACGGGCTCGAGGTCGCGGTGCTGCTTGGCGGTGGCCTGGAACTTCTTCTGGTCGTTGACGAGAGTGGGATCGGAGAGCTGCTTGCCGAGATCTTCGTAGCGAGCTTCGATCTGATCGAGACGGTCGAACATGAGGAACTCCTAAAAACAGGGTGTAGAGAATAGGGGGTAGGGTGTAGAAGGCCGGCGCGTGGGCGCAGCTAGGCGAAGTCGTGGCGGTCGGGGGTCGACGCAGCCATGAGCCGGAAATCGGGGAGGGACACCGAGTTGGGCATGCGGATCATTGCTCTTTAGATGGTATCGCGAACGCGGAGGATGCGGGTTGCATCTTTATGGGTAGGACATAAGGATGGTGTGGCGTGGTGGGATTTGGGGCAGTGGCGGCGCTGGCGGAGCGGCTGGCGGGTGAGCCGGGAAAGCTGAAGAAGCGGGCGGCGATCGCGGAGGGGATTCTGGCGGCGCAGCGGGATGCTTCGGGTTCAGGCTCTTCTGATTCAGGCTTTTCCGGTTCAGAGGGGGCGGGGCTGTTTGCGCTGTATCTGGCGGGAACACCGTTTGCGGAAGCAGATCCGAGGAAGTTGAATGCTGGGGGAGCGCTGCTGTCGCGGGCAGTGCTAAAGGGCTCGGGGGCGAGCGAGGCGGCGCTTACGGCGGCTTACCGGCGGCATGGGGATCTGGGAGCGGCGTCGTTCGAGCTGCTTTCGGGAACGGAGAAGGAGGCGGCGCTGACGCTGGTGGAGGTTAGGGATGCGTTCGCCGGGATGGCTGCGGCGCGGACGACGGCGGTGCGGGCGGCGCTGGTCGAAGGGCTGCTGAGGAGGGCGACGGCACTGGAGGCGAAGTACCTGCTGAAGCTGATGCTGGGAGACATGCGGATTGGAGTGAAGCAGAGCCTGGTGGAAGAGGCGATTGCGGTTGCTTCCAGCGCTGCGGTAACAGACGTGCGGCAGGCGGTGATGCTGGAGGCGGATCTGGCCGGGACGGTTCGAAGGGCGTTCGAGGGGACGCTGGGTGAGGCAAGGATGCGGCTGTTTCATCCACTGGGGTTCATGCTGGCGAGCCCGGTCGAGACGCCGGAAGAGGCGATCGAGCGATTTACGAGGAAGCCTGTGAAGAGGGCTTCGGGGAAAGCTCCTGGGACTTCCGAATCGGAAGACGATGTGGCTGCGGTGGGAGCGGATGAGGCTCGTGAGGCAGAGAGTGGGGATGGTCGCGAAGGCAAGGTCGAGGCGTTTCTTGAGGACAAGTATGACGGGATGCGAGCGCAGGTGCATTGCGGCGATCCGGCGCATCCGGGGCGCGTGGCGATCTACTCGCGGAATAAAGAGGATGTGACGGAGAGCTTTCCGGAGTTGGAGGAGGCCTTTGCGCGGGTGGACTCCGATGGTTCGGCGCACGGGGCGCTGATCCTCGACGGGGAGATCCTGGGTTGGGATCTTGAAACGGCTCGGGCGCTGCCGTTTGCCGTGCTGTCGCAACGGATCGGGCGCAAGCGGGTGGGGAATGAGACGCGGACGCAGATTCCGGTGGTCTTTATGGCGTTCGACCTGCTGTATGCCGAGGGGGAGTTGCTGCTGGACCGGTCGCTGCGTGAGCGGAGGAACAAGCTTGAGGCGGTGGTGGAGCGGCTGGTTGAGACGGTTCGCTCGCCGGTGATGGTGGATGAGCGGGCGAGAGGGGCGCAGGCGGTGCTGTTCTCCGAGGTGACGGCGGAGAAGGAGGTTGAACGGCTGCTGATCGCGCCTTCGCGGCTGGTTGAATCGGCAGAGGAGATCGATCGGGCCTATGCGGCGGCGCGGGCGCGGGCGAACGAGGGCGTGATGTTGAAGGCGGCGGGTTCGAGCTATCAGCCGGGACGGCGCGGGATTGCATGGGTGAAGCTGAAGCGGGAGCTGGCGACGCTCGACGTGGTGGTGACGGGCGCGGAGTTTGGGCATGGTCGGCGCGCAGGAATTCTGAGCGACTATACGTTCGCGGTGCGCGGGCCCGCGTTTGATCAGACCGGCGAGTTACTGAATGTGGGTAAAGCGTATTCGGGCCTGACGGACGCGGAGATCGCGGCGATAAGCGCGTGGATGATGGAGCATACGCTCGAGGACCAGGGGCACTTTCGGACGGTTGAACCGCTGCGAATTCTGGAGGTCGCGTTCAACAACATCATGCGCAGCGGGCGGCATGCGAGCGGGTTCGCGCTGCGCTTTCCACGCATCCTGAAGATCAGGGACGACAAGCCGCTCGACGAGATCGATACGGTCGAGCGGGTGGAGGAGATCTATCAGTCGCAGGTGGATAAGCCGGTGGAATGAGCGGGGGGAAGGGAGTTCGCATGCGATCTGCTAGCATCCGGTCAATGAATGCAAGCGATGTTAGTTCGGATGAGTTCGGCAGGCGTTATGGAGCGATGAACGAGGCAGAGTTGCTCGAAGAGGCTCGGTCGTATGATCTGCTGGCGGATTCGGCGCAAGGTGCACTGCGCAAGGAGTTCGCTGAACGTGGACTTGAGCCTCCGGTGGTCGAAGAGAAGGACGAACTCGCGCAGAGAGCGTTGGTTACGGTGCGCCGTTACCGCGACCTCTCGGAGGCGATTGTCGCGCGGTCGTTGTTGGAGTCTGCGGGTATCACGGTTTATCTACGGGACGAAAACCTGGTGCGGCTGGACTGGCAGATCTCGAACTTTATCGGCGGCCTGCGATTGCAGGTAGAAGAAGCGGATCGCGAGATGGCGGTCGGGCTGCTCGATCAACCGGTCGTCGATCCGATTCCGCTCGACGGTGCCGTCGACTTCGAACAGCCGCGCTGTCCGAAGTGCGGATCGAACGAAATCACCTTTGAGGGATCGTCGCGGGGAGCTGCGCTGGCTTCGTTATCCATGTTTGCTGTGCCGCTTCCGCTGGGACGCGAGACGTGGTCGTGCGAGGTTTGCGGCACGCGCTGGGAAGAAAGCGATTCGGACAAAGAGGCTTCAGCCTGAGCGCTTGGTGCGGATGATGTCTTCGCAGTTGTGGCAGAGACGAAGCCCGATAGGCTCTTTGTTCGCCTTGATGCGGCGATTGCGGGGGATCGCACGCAGGCGATTGCATTTTTCTATGGTGTGAAACACGTCGCTGCCTTCGCACCAGGTCGGTGGGATCTCAGGGGTTAGTTCCGGTTGCGCGGGAAAGAGGAGAGTCGGCTGCACCTGTTCAGGATAGTGGATTAGGACTGATCCAGAGTGGTCCGGCGATCCAGACTGGAACGATGTCGCCAGAATCTAATGGCGACCATCTTGCTCGTACTTTTCTTTCCGCAAAAAGTGGATCAGAGTACCTAGAGGAGGAAACACCTATGCTTTCTGTTCATGACGGTCAGTGCGGTTTGTGTAGCCACTTTGGCGAAGAGCATGCCAAGAACGCGGTACTGGTCAGCATTCTATCGACCAAGCAGGCTCCGGATTCGCTGGTCGACCTCTGCGGTCTTCCAAGCAACGCGGCGGTCCACCTGAAGGTGACGCCAATCAGCGGATGTGACGCGTTCCAGGCAGCACAACCCTCGTAAAACTCCCGCTACGCGGGGCGGGCACTTCGTGCCATGTGATCGCTTCGCGTGGTGCTCCCGATGGTCGCAAGTAAGGTTTGTGCCGACCAACGGGAGGAGCACACGAAGTCCAATACATGTCACGAAGTGACCGCCGCCCGCGGAGGGCAATCTTCAGCCGTTATTTGATCTGCACACGCGCCGGATGCCGTTTTCTGAAACGGCATCCGGCGTGTGTGCATCTGACTTTGTATGGAATATCGTCAGCTTGGCAGATCTGGTTTCAAGGTTCCGGAGCTTTGCTTCGGGTGCGGTACGTTCGGCGGACACGACAACGAGTTCTTCAAAGCATGGGGCGCGTCCGATGTTGATGAGGCCCGCAAGATGGTCGACATCTGCATGGATGCAGGTCTCAACTTCTTCGACAGCGCGGATATCTACTCCTATGGTTCGAGCGAAGCCGTGCTCGGGCAGGCGATCAAGCACCTGAAACGCGAGGATGTGCTGATCTCGACCAAAGCGACGTTCCGGTTCGGCGACGGGCCGAACGACGTGGGATCTTCGCGCTACCACTTGATCCAGTCCGTCGAACGGTCACTTAAGCGGCTGGACACCGACTATATCGACGTCTACCACCTGCATGCATTTGATGCGACCACGCCGGTGGAAGAGACGCTGAATACGCTGGACAAGCTGGTTCGCGAAGGGAAGATCCGCTATATCGCCGGTTCGAACTTTTCCGGCTGGCATTTGATGAAATCACTCAGCGTGAGTGAGCGCTATGGATGGTCGCGGTATATCGGACACCAGGTGTATTACTCGCTGGTGGGGCGCGACTATGAGTGGGAGCTGATGCCGCTGGCTGCCGATCAGGGTGTGGGCGCGCTGGTCTGGTCGCCGCTTGGCTGGGGACGGCTGACGGGCAAGATTCGCCGGGGACAACCGATTCCGGAGACGAGCCGGTTGAACTCCAAGCTGTCGAACGACGCTGGGCCGCAGGTTCCGGAAGAGTACCTGTACAAGGTCGTCGACGCGCTCGATGAGGTCGCGGCGGAGACGGGCAAGACGGTTCCGCAGGTAGCGCTGAACTGGGTGCTACGCAGGCCGACAGTTTCGACGGTCATCATCGGAGCGCGTACGGAGGAGCAGTTGAAGCAGAACCTCGCGGCAGTTGGCTGGAAGCTGACGCCGGAGCAGGTGGCGAAGCTCGATGCCGCGAGTGCGGTGCCGCTGGCTTATCCGTACTGGCACCAGGTGCAGTTCGACGAGCGGAATCCGTTCCCGGTCCCGCAGAAGTAAAGCGGGAAAGACTTGCCGATGAAACGCAGAAGCCCCGCTCGAGTATGAGCGGGGCTTCTGTGCTTCCAGCGCTAAGAGGCAGTCCTCACGGGTGCCGATAGCCACGGTTTGGATCGTAATCGAACCGGACCAGACCGTCGCGATAGTCGATGGTCATCGTGACTTGACCAAGCGTGGTCGCGCCGATGAAGCCCGCGACTTCGAGACCGGTGTTCTTGCTGATGGAGGGATTTTCGAACGAGACCACGTCTCTCCCTTTCTGCACGATGTTGCTGAAACGGAACTCCACCTGATCGGCAGAGAAGACCTCATCGACCTTGCCGCTGATGCCGTGGACTGTCATGTGGTCATTGGTACGCACCTTCGTGATCGTCCGCGCAACGGCAGGAGAGATCGAAGTGGTAAAGGCACCGGTATCGAGGATAAAGAGCCGACGCTCAGTTTGATTGAGCGAGGTTGGAATAAGCAACTGATGGCCGACACGGTAGACGGGCGTCCAGTCCTTCATTGTTGGGTCAACGTAGCGGTCGTGCAGATTGCGAGCGATTGGCGGGGGCTTGGCGGGTGAGGCCGCTGGCGTTGACGGAGACGTTGGTGTCGACTCGGAGGCGACGGGAGGATCATCGCTCGCCGACTGGGCCGTCTCGAGTGTTGGTGTGACCGGAGTGACATCATCGGGGCGTTTAGGCAGCGGGCTTAATGCGAGCTTGCGCATGGGGTAGTCGAGCTTGACCAGGAAACGCGAGAAGACATCCATGCCGATCAGGCCGTCGGAGTCGACGACGTTGCGCTGATCGAGGACTTCCACCTCGCAGTCATGAAACTCGAGCCCTCCGATTTTGATGCTGTCGGCATAGGCTGTGTAGGCGTTGACCTCGCCCTTGCTTCCGATCCCACCAGCTTGATTGCTGGTGAAGCGCTGAAGACCGGCGTGTTCGGCCACGGAGCGGCTGATGACGAGGCCGCTGGCGCCGGTGTCGATCTGCAGACGCGCATTGTGATCGTTCAGCTTGACGTCGAGGCCGAAGGCGCGGACGTGAGTCGCGTCGTGCATAAGCTGAGCAAACTGAATCTCGGTTGCGGGGATGGGGGAGATTAGGCGGCAGGCCTTATGAGGAGTGACCTGTTGCTTTTTGAGGAAGTCGAGATAGGTGTGGAGATGCCGGATTTGATCGGGGTCGTCGCCTGTGTCGCTGGCGAGATAGGCTTCGAGCTCAGCGATGCGGCGGGCGGGTGGGAGCGTATTCAACCATTGGCGGTGGATATCGGGATCGTGGGGATCGAGCGCATAGGCCGTGCTGATCTCCTTTGCGGAAGAGGCATAGTACGAGTTGAGGTGATACAGGCGAGCCTCGAGCAGGCGGACGCGGGGATAGCAGGGATCGAGCCGTAGCGCTTTGTCGGCCGAGGTCGAGGCGAGCCAGGGCAATCCCTGTCGGAACTGGACCTCTCCGAGTGCGGTGAGGAGGATGGCGGAGTTGGGGTTTTGGGGGAGAGCTTTCCGCACCAGCGCTTCGGCATCATCGATTTTTTGCTGGCGCAGCAGGACGAGAGAAAACCCCGCGATCAGATGGGGCTCGGCCGGCTGCTGTTGAAGCTGGGTCTGATAGAGAGTTGCTGCGTGGTCGAATTCGCCACGGAGATAGGCTTGTTCCGCGTCCGTAGGCGCGTGTGCGGTTGCGACCGGGCAGGAGAAAGCGCGGGCGGTAGTCGTACCTAGGCAGAGCGTGCTGAGGAATAAGAGCAGGGCGCGAGCGAACGGCAACGCAGCCGACGGATGGGTCGCAAGAGGGCGAGAGCGGAGTGCGACGGACACAAGGTCTCCTGAAGAAACGGCTTTGGCCAAGACGTTGAGCGGATGCGCAGTCAGGATAACCCAGCGATCGCGCTAACTCAGTGAGCGGCTTGTTGTCTGTCTGTGCTGACCTGGGCGGCTAGGGGTGTGGGGCTGCTGAAAAAAATCTTCCGCAAAGGAGAGATTTTGCATTCCGGCGACGAATTTCCTGCGTATAGGAGGGTGAGCCCAGCTGAATCCTACGATGACCTTGAACGAGAACGAGTTCCGAGCGCTGATTGAGGAGCACCAGTCCATGGTGTTTTCCATTGCTGTGCGCATTCTGGGCGAGCGAGGCGCGGCGGAGGAGGTCGCGCAGGATGTCTTTCTGGAGCTCCACGGGGCTTTAGGCAAGGTTGAGTCCGGGGAGCATGCGAAGTTCTGGTTGAGACGAGTTACGGGGTTTCGGGCGACCGATTTGCTACGGCGGAGAGCCAGGCAGCCGGAGTTTCGCGCCGAGGAGTGGCTGGAGGATCTGTCGGTTCGCCTCAGCAAGGAGCCGGGCGAAGAGCCGGTCATGGTTCGGCTGGAGCAGATGCTGCTCTCCCTGCCGGAGGGGTTGCGTGGAGCGGTCGTGCTGCGCTACCAGGAGGAGATGCTGCCGGAGGAGATCGCCGCAGCGCTCAGCCAACCGGTGGCTACGGTGAAGAGCAATCTGCAGCGTGGACTGGGATTGTTGCGAAAGAAAGCAGAAGTGACGTTGAAGGAGTTCAGGCGTGAGCGAGTTGGATAACGAGAAGATTTTCGAGGCGAGATTGACGGAGGATCTGGCGCGCATCCCGGCGCCGGATGGCTTTGCCGACCGGGTGATGTCGAGGGTGGCGGCAGATCGCGGCAGGAACGCGGAACGCGGGCGAGTGCTGGGATTTCGTGGCGGGGCACCGCGCAGCCGCATATGGATGGCAGTGGCGGCTACCCTGTTGCTCGCCGTGGCGACGGGATCCGGCTTGCGCTTTGAGCAGCAAAGGCAAGCAGCGGAGCACCGGCAGCAACAGGCCAAGGCTGCGCTGGCCGAGCAGCAGTTCGCGCTGGCAATGCAGGTGACGATCCGAACGCTCTCCGGGGTGCAGGACCGGATCGCGAGCGCGGGGGCGAAGCAGAGCAGGGACGAGAACCGGGACTAAGGCACGGACTTGGAAATTGGGATTGGAACTGGAAGTCAGAGAGAGAGAGGAATGCCGATGAGAGCGATGGGGACACACACGATGGGAACAACGGTTCGGAAGGCTTTGGCGGCGGGGCTGCTGCTGGTTGTGTTTGGAGCGCAGGCGTTGGCCGCGCCGCAGGTCCCGGACGATCTATTCGCCGGGGCGGACAAGTTCGCCAAGGGCGCGCGATCGTCGACCGAGGTGAACCTCGACCGCAAGATGCTGGGGATGGCGAGCCGGTTCATCGCGGACAATGACGATGACGACGATAAGGGCAAAGACAAGGATAAGGACGGTAAGAAGGAGGCGGATCTGGCCAAAAGGCTCGACTTCGTCATCGTCCGCACCTATGAGTACCCCAAACCAGGAATGTACAACCGGGCGGACGTGGATGAGATTCAGCATCGGCTCGATACGGGCGGCTGGTCGCACATCGTCAAGGAGCGCAGCGAGACGGAGACGACCGATGTCTGCGTGAAGACGGATGAGAATGGGCAGTTCAGCGAGTTGGTGGTGATTACGGCCGAGCCGACGGAGCTGACCTTTGTTCACCTGAAAGGGCATATGTCGATGCGGGAGCTGACTCGGATGGGTGGGCGGTACGGCGTGCCGCAGGAGATCGAGAAGCCGAAGAAGGCGGACAAATGAGACGGCTGGAGCGGTATAGCGGCGGGGCGATGCTGATCGTCGCGGGTGTGGCGTTCGAGCTGGTGCTGGTGCTGACTCCTGCGGCTCGTATGCACGATGGCAAAGCGGCATCAGACCTCGAACGGGTGGTGCAGGCGATCGAGGTCCGATACCACTTGCAGGCTAAAGCTGCGCCGATGATGGGGATCGCGACGCTCTTCGCGAAGGCTGCGACAGAGCGTCGACGATTCGATCATGACGGGCAACGCCGGTGCAGTTAGGGTCTGCGCCCGGGTTCCACGGAGCGGGATCAAGCAGCGGTTCGCGACCCTTTGACGGGGACATTGGCGACATCCTGCTCCTCGGAACCGAAGACCGGCTTCTCGAGGTGCTCGCTGAACATGGCCTCGTAGACGATGCCGCCAAGTGCTCCTCCCAGCAACGGTGCAACCCAGAAGAGCCAAAGCTGGCTGATCGCCCAGCCGCCAACGAAGAGTGCCGGGCCGGTGCTGCGAGCGGGATTCACCGAGGTGTTGGTGACCGGAATCGAGATCAGGTGGATGAGGGTGAGGCAGAGTCCGATCGCGATGGGCGCGAATCCATTGGGCACGCGCTTATCGGTGGAACCCATGATGACAAGAAGGAAGAACATCGTGAGCACGACTTCAGCGACGAAGCAGGCGACGAGCGAGTAGCCGCCTGGGGAGTGAAGGCCATAGCCGTTCGAGGCAAAGCCGCC
>Ga0302314_10008367_pt1 | contig 18428 bp, 16 predicted proteins | sample III_Palsa_N2_3_FD_200533 | JGI IMG/M metagenome (GOLD analysis project Ga0302314, IMG submission 200533) | Peat permafrost microbial communities from Stordalen Mire near Abisko, Sweden - III_Palsa_N2_3 | ecosystem: Environmental > Terrestrial > Soil > Palsa > Peat permafrost | place: Sweden...
CTGTCCCCTCCGATGGCGACTCGAGTCGGATCAACGAATGATTGCTTGACCAGCCACTTCAATCCGTCGTAGCAGTCGTGCAAGGCAGCCGGGTAAGGGTATTCGGGGGCCACCCGGTACGTCACTCCGGCCACCACGATCCCCAGGTGCTCGGCGATGTACTGGCAGATCTTGTCGTCCTGCGACGGCATGCCGCCGATGTACCCCCCGCCATGGATCCAGAGAAGCCCCGGCACGGGGTTGGCCAGGGAGGCAGGCCGGTGCAACCGCACCGTGACGGTTCCCTCAGTGATCAGCGGCACCTTCTTCGAGATAAACCGCTTGCGGAGCTTGCCCACGGCACGGTCGATCTTGACGGTCCGCGCACTGGCCCCCAGGGATTTCGGTATGAGGCGCGCGATGGTGCGGAGTTCTGGATCAAAATTGTCTGGCATTGAAATCTCCCTTTGAGGCGTGTTGATCAGCGGAGGCTGTAGCCACCGTCAATGACGAGTTCGGTGCCGCAGCAATAGCTCGAATCGGTGCTCAACAGGAACGACACCGCCCGGGCGATCTCCGCCGGATCGGCGAAGCGACCCAGCACGATGCTTTCCTTCCACTGGGCGAACTGATGCGGCTTGTCGGCCAGAATCGGCGTGTCCACGTAGCCGGGCGAAATGGCGTTGACGCGCACGCCGCGTGGTCCCCATTCCACGGCCAGCGACTTGGTCAGCGCGGTCACCGCTGCCTTGGAGGCGTTGTAGGCACACTGACTCTGCGGGTAGTTCACGATCAAATTGCCAGACATCGACGCCACGTTGACGATGGAGCCACCGCCCCGGGCCAGCAACTCACGTCCGAAGGCCTGGCAACCCAGGAAGACCCCTCGAACGTTGACGGCCATGACGGCATCGAATTGGTCGACGGTCATGTCCTCCGCCGCCACGTCGCCCTCGACGATGCCGGCACATGAGACCAGGTCGACCGGACCAGTGGCCGTGCCGTAGATCGAGGTGACGGCGTCATTGAAGCTGGAGCCTGATGTGACATCAACCGCCAGCGACGTGACCCCTTCCGGTGGGCTTGGGTCGGCTTTCAGGTCAAGTCCGAAGACAGTGAGCCCCTGGGCGACCAAGTGCTCACTGAGCACTCTGCCGATGCCACCGGAGGCACCGGTCACGGCCACGTGCGAGTTGGTGAATTCCACGTCGTCTACTTTCGGTCGATGTTCGATGCCGCTGCCGCTGCCGCTGCCGCTGCCGCTGATCAGCGGATGCCGGACCATAGGCCACGGCGCACCCCGGCCGGATAGGGAATGCCCAGGAAGGCATCGATCCCGTTCTCGGAGTAGCCGAGCAGGCGACCCGATGCGATCTTCTTCTCGACGTCCGTCCGTCCGGTCCCGCCAACCGTGTCAGTTGACACCCCGGTCCCCCTCACCCCAGTAGGCCGCCCGCAGTTCACGCTTGAGCACCTTGCCCTGGGCCGAAATGGGCAGGGCGTCGCGGAACTCCACGCTGCGCGGGATCTTGTACGACGAGATCAGTTCCCGGGCGTGCTCCTGCAACTCGGTGTCGGTGGCCGACGCACTCGGCTTGAGCACCACTACCGCATGCACCCGCTCGCCCCAGCGGTCGTCGGGCACGCCGATGACGGCGCAGGTGGCCACGGCCGAGTGCTTGGCCAGCGCGTTCTCGACTTCCACCGAGTACACGTTCTCGCCGCCCGAGATGATCATGTCCTTGACCCGGTCGACCACGAACAGGTACCCCCGCTCGTTGAGGTACCCGGCGTCTCCGGTGTGCATCCAGCCGCCCTTGAGGGCTTCGGCCGTCGCCTCGGGCTTGCCCCAGTAGCCCTGCATGACGTGGCCGCCCCGGGCCAGGATCTGCCCGACCGTCCCCAGCGGCACCTCCGCATCGTCCTCGTCCACGATCTTGATTTGGCTGTGCGCCGCCGCCCGCCCGGCCGACCGCATGAGCGATTCGTCGGCGTGGTCGGACGGGGTGAGCAGGGTGGCCACCGGCGAGAGCTCCGTCATGCCGTAGGCCTGCATGAACTCGGCCGATGAGAAGCACTTCATGGCCCGGTCGAGCACCGCCGTGCTGATCGGTGAGGCGCCGTACATCACGCCGCGCAGGCTGGTGAGGTCACGGCTGGCCGCATCGGGGTGATCGACCAGCATCTGGATCATGGTCGGCACCAGAAGGGCCGACGTCACGCCATGCTCCTCAATCGTCCGCAGCACGGCCGCCGGTTCGAAGGCCGGGAGGATCACGTCGGTGCCACCCACCATGGCCTGCATGATCCAGGCGCCCAGGTCAGCCAGGTGGAACATCGGGGCGGCATGGAGCAGCCGACCGCCCGGCCTCATACTCGGGAAGGTGGCCTGGCTGCCCATGGCCGAGATCATGAAGTTGGCATGGCTGATGGCCACACCCTTCGGCTCCCCCGTGGTACCGCCGGTGTAGAAGATGCCGGCCAGGTCGTCCCCGCCCCGGTTCCGGTCGGCCACCGGCTGGGCCTCGGCGATCAGCTCCTCGTAGGAGCGCATGCCGATCGGCGCCTCACCGTCGTCCATGTAGATGACGGCCTTCAAGCCGCCGAGCTGTTCCTCCAGGCTGGTCATCAGCGGGGCGAACGTGGCATCCACCAGGATCACCGACGACTGTGAGTCGTCGAGCGCGTAGGCAATCTCCGGCTCGCTCCAGCGCGTGTTGAGTGGGGTCACCACGCCACCGGCCCACGGCACGGCGTACATGGTCTCCAGGAAGCGGTCCGAGTTGAGGGCCATGACGGCCACCCGGTCCCCGTCCTCCACGCCGAACTGCCGGAGCGCGCCACCGAGGCGGCCCACCCGGTCGAACTGCTCAGCCACCGTCCTGATGCGAGCCCCGAAAATGGTGGCCGGCCGATCAGGATTCTGCTGGCGTGCCCGATGGAGCGACTGTGTCAGTTGCATGTACCCCCCTTAATTCATTTCGCTTGTACGACATCTCATCCCAGTCAGGTAGCGGACAGCAGGGTGACCAGCATGCGCTGCGTGAGCGAGGTGGCCAACGTGGCGATCGGCACGTCCGGGAGATCGGTGCACATGCCGGCCACCATGTGCCACCCGGCCAGGATCCGGATGAGGATCTCCTCGTCGCTGACGTCGGGCAGCAATTCGGCGACCAGTCGCTGGTAGTGGGCCAGGTACCGGTTGGCCTCGGCGTCCATGGACGCCCGGGCCTCGTCGGACAGGTGACGCGATTCATAGAAGAACACGACGACCAGTTCGGGATCGTCCAGGCTCACCTCGACGAAGGAGCTGCACAACATCGTGAGCGCCTGGCGGGTGTCCGGTTCGTGGAGTGCGGCGGCCGCGCCCACGGCGAGCAGGTTGGCCGCTTCGAGCACGGCCGCCACCAGCAGGTCGTCCTTGGTGGCGAAGTGGCGGTAGATGGACGGTCCGGTCATCCCGGCCGCCGCGCCTATCTCGTTGGTGCCGGCGCCGTGGTAGCCGCGCTCGCGGAACAGCGAGAGGGCCGAACGCAGGAGGCGGGCCCGGGTCTCGGCCGAACGGGGACGGCGGACCACAGGTTCATACCGGGCTGTGTTCTCCGCCTGTGCCACGATCCCTCCCCTCTGTTAATGATTTCTAACAGTGATAGAGCTCTAACGCAAGGAGCAAGCGGGGAAAATTTTGCTGCTGGAAGCGGTCCATTGGAGTCCCGAGTCTCGAACGACTAGGTCTGCGGTTGGTCGTAGTTCAGCATCCAGGTGACACCGAACTGGTCGGTGCAATGGGCGACGATGGCACCCCAGCCACTGTCGACCGGCGCGAACACCGCTTCGCCGCCGTCCACCAGCTTGACGTAGAAATCCCTCAGCTGTTCCTCGCCGTCGCAATTCAGCACCAGGCCGTAGCCGTTTCCACTTCCCACACCAGCCGGATCGCCCTCGAGGTCGCTACCCATGAAGTGAATCGCACCGGCCTGAAAGTCCAGATGAATGACCCGCTCGCCCTCCAACTGCACCTCGGCGTCGCCCCCGAACACTTCCTTGTACAGCTCGACCGCCTCCCGGCTCTGGCCCTCGAAATAGATGTACGGCACCAGGTTCGGCATGGTCTCTTTTCCTCGTTGGCTTGGATGAGCCAACTTAGCCAGAGGGAACCAGCCTGAGGCACTGAAGGTATTGCCGCCTACCGCTCTGGCGCGAACTCGGTCTCGAGCCAACGGCACACCTCTCAGATCTGGTTCGGAGCATTCGGCGTTTGTGAGATCTGCTGTGGGCCGGCTCCGTCACCCGGCTCGCTCATCGCGGTCGGTCCAGGTGCAGACGCAGACCTCGTTTCCCTCAGCGTCGGCCAGGACCCAGAACGACCGGGCGTGGGAGTCATCGACCAGCCGTCCGCCCGCAGCCAGGGCAGCCCGTACCCGGCCTTCGGCCTCGTCGTGGGCCACCGTGATGTCAAAGTGGACCCGGTTGCGCTGCGGGCGGGGGACGTCCATCTGCTGGAACCAGATGGCGGGGAGCTGTCCGGCCGGATCGACGATGCCATCTTCGGGATCCGTGCTGCCGGGTTCGTCGACGTAGGCCATCACCGCTTTCCAGAACGGACGGACCGACCCGATATCCAAGGCGTCTATGGCCATCTCCAGCATCTGCACGGGCCGGCTCGACTCGCTCGAGGTCGATCCGGCCGGGTGCGCATCGAGCGCATCGAAAGCCCGGGCGATTCGCTGCGCGATCTGCGCATCCCGGGCGGTCACCGCGCCGACGTCCCTGGTCTGCACCGACAGCTCGACGCGATCAGGGCGCAGGTCCACGCGCAGGTGACCGTCGGCGTCCTCCCCGGCAGCCACCACCGCTGCCGCGGCGACGTCGCACCCCTGCGCCATGGACCCCACCGGTACCGAGACACACAGCGTCCCCAGGAGGTAGCGCCAGCGGATGATCTCCACCGCAGCCGAGGCGGCGGTCCGGGAAAGCGGCACGTCGGCATCGACCGGGGTCATGAAGGGCAGGCTGCCAGGTCCCGACGGCCGGTGCAGCCCTGCTGATTCCGGTCCAACGTCCATTGTTGACTAATTCTATCTGATTTAACGTATTATGCACGACATGCCACCGGTCACGCCCCCACCCGGGCCGCACCGCGACCTGGCCGACAGCCGGTCCGGGACGCAGGCGATCGACCGTGCCCTCAGCGTCCTCGACTGCTTCGAGGCGGCCGAGGCGGACTTGGCCCTGAGCCACGTGGCCCTGCAGGCCGATCTGCCGGTCAGCACCACCTACCGGATCCTGCAGGCCCTGACCCGGGCCGGGTATCTCCACCAGACCGACACCGGCTATGCCGTGGGCCAGCGCGTGAGCTCACTGGCCAAGTCGGCCGCTCCCTTCGACCTCCAGGACGCGTCCCCCTACCTGTACGCCCTGGCCGCCCGGATCAAACTCAGCGTGACGCTCGGGGTCCCCGACGGAGGCAGCGTCCAGACCCTGGTAACCGCCAGACCGATCGCGCCCTGGTGCGCCGCTCAGATCCCGTCGGCCCGGGAGCCGCTGCACGCCTCCGCGCTGGGCAAGGTCGTCCTCGCCTTCGACCCGGACGATCCCCGGGCCGCCGTGCGACGACTCGGTCCCCTGCCGGCGTTCACCGAACGCACGCACACCTCCCCCTCGGCACTGGCCACGGACGTGGGCGAGGTGCGGCGCGCCGGCTACGCCCTGGCCGATGGGGAGCGCACGCCCGGGGTGAGAGCGGTGGCCGTCCCGGTCTTCGGCCCCGGGCGCGACATGGTGGGTGCCATCGGGATCCAGGCCATGTCCGTGCGCCTGACCAACGACAAGGTGCGGGAGCTGCTGCCGTACCTGTGGGCCGTGGCCGACGAGATCAAGGACCGTCTTCCCCGGCCCGGACACGCCCAGCCCGGGCTGCCGGACGACATCGACGCCATCGGTTTCTGAGCGTTCACCGCGGGGCCACGGCTCCCGGCTTTCCACGATGTGGAAACGGCATTGCTGCCGGCGGCATCAATTCTTTACTATTCCCATCGGATTTAGCGTATATCGAGGAGAGAAGCCATGACCACCACCGCCCCCACCCGCACCGATCTCGAGTTCCGCAAGGTAACCGCCCTCATCGGCGCCGAGGTCGTCGGCCTCGACATCACGACCGAACTCGATGCGCCGACGATCGCCGCACTGCGCAGCGGGCTCAATGAGCACAAGGTGCTCGTCTTCCGCGAGGTCGAACTCGAGAACGACGACCAGGCCCGCTTCGCCGGGTCCTTCGGCGAGCTCACGACGGCGCATCCCACCGTCCCCTCGGTCACCGGCGCACCCAACGTGCTGGCCGTGGACAGTGACGAGGGTGTCTCCAACCACTGGCACACCGACGTCACCTTCGTGGTGAACCCACCCCAGCTGAGCACCCTGCGCAGCCTGGTCCTTCCTCCTTACGGAGGGGAGACGCTCATCGCCAACGCCGCCGCCGCCTACCAGTCGCTGCCCGAGTCACTCCGGCGCCTGGCCGACGATCTCTGGGCGGTGCATTCGAACGTCTACGACTACTCGAGGGCGAACGTGGCCAAGCTCGACGACGAGACCAGGGCCTACTACGAGCAGTTCACCTCCATTGAGTACGAGACGGTTCATCCGGTGGTGCGGGTCCATCCGGTGAGCGGGGAGCGCGGCCTGTTCATCGGAGGCTTCGCCCGCCACATCCAGGGACTGCCCGAGAGCGAGGGGCGGGACATATTGCGCATCCTCCAGTCGTACGTCACCAAGCCGGAGCACGTGCTCCGCTGGCGCTGGTCACCGAACGAGCTGGTGCTCTTCGACAACCGCATCACGCAGCACTACGCCATCGACAACTACGACCGACTCCCCCGCCAGCTTCGTCGGGTCACCGTGGCGGGAGACATCCCGGTCGGCATCGACGGGAGCCAGAGCTACTCGCTGAAGGGCGATGCCACCCATTACTCCGACGTCCTCACGGCGGCCTAGGACCACACCGTGCGTGAGCCCAGGAAACGAGAGGTGGCAGGGTGACCCGTCTCGATACGGCGTATCCCGAGGTCGACGAGAGGCCGTTGGTCGCGCTACCGGCTCCCCGGGAGCGGGAGATCTTCGTCGCCACCGATGACCAACCGCAGAACTCGTTGGCCAAGCTCGGCCAACGCTTCAGGTGGCCGCTCGGTATCTACACCACACCGGTGGCCATCCTCATCATTTGGGAGATCCTGGCCGAGGTCGGCGTGCTCGGTCCCACCGACGCGCCGGCACCGAGCTCCATCTTCACGACCGCCGTCAATCTGTGGAACCAGGGGGTGCTCGGCCCCGACCTGGCCATCTCCATGCGTCGTGTCGCGCTCGGTCTGGCGCTGGGGTTGACCGTGGGCATCACGGCCGGCGTCCTCGGCGGCCTGTTGCGCAGCGGTGAATACCTGTTCAACGGGGTCATGCAGATCTTCAACACCATCCCGATCCTCGCCGTGCTGCCGCTCATCATCATCTGGTTCGGGATCGACGAGGTGCCGAAGATCATCATCATCGCCTTCGGAGCCGCGGTTCCGATGTACCTGAACCTCTTCGCCGCCATCCGCGGCGTCGACCAACGGTTGATCGAAATGGCTCGAACGGCCGGGGTCAGCACGGGTCGACTGGTCAGGAAGGTCCTGCTACCCGGCGCCCTGCCCGGCTTCCTGGTCGGTCTCCGCTTCTCCCTGGCCTTCAGCATCCTCGGGCTCGTGGCCGCCGAGACGGTCAACGCCAACTCGGGTATCGGGTACCTGATCACGCAGGCTCAGACTTACCTGCAGACCAACGAGGTCTTCGTCGGCCTGGTGATCTACTCCATCCTCGGTCTGCTGGCCGACCAGGTCGTCCGGATACTCGAGAGGGTGCTGCTCCGTTGGCGGCCCAGTTACGTGGCGAAGTGAGCACGACCATCAACTCACCCTTTCTCGGACTGGCGGGGGTAACCGCCCACCAGGTCGTTCGCCGGTTCGGTGAGCGCACCGTGCTCGACCGCCTCGACCTCACCATTGGTGAGGAGGAACTGCTGGTGCTGCTCGGTCCGTCGGGCTGCGGGAAGAGCACGCTCCTTCGGCTGCTGGCCGGCCTCGACCGGCCCGACGGCGGCACCATTGAGGTCCCGGTCAAGCGGGCCGTCGTGTTCCAGGGCGACCGGCTGCTGCCCTGGCAACGGGTGCTCCCCAACGTGACCCTGGGCCTGCGCGGGCCGGACGCCGACGCCCGCGGTCGGGCCGTACTCGAAGAAGTCAGTCTCGCCGGTCGCGAGCAGGCCTGGCCCAAGGAGCTGTCAGGCGGTGAGGCGCAACGGGTTGCCCTCGCCCGCGCGTTGGTCACGGAGCCGGACCTCATCCTGCTGGACGAGCCCTTCGCCGCGCTCGATGCCATCACCCGCCTCCGTATGCACGGGCTGGTGCGGGAGCTGCGAAGCAAGCATCACGCCGCCATGTTGCTGGTCACGCACGACGTCGACGAGGCGATCGCGTTGGCCGATCGCATCGTCGTCATGAGCCAGGGACAGATAGGAACCTCGCACGAGGTGCACCTCTCGGGCGCGGAGCGGGCCGGGAGTATCCAACGCGAACAGCTGCGGTCGGCTCTGCTGGCCGATCTCGGTCTCGCTACTTCGCTCTGAGCGCATTTTCGCAGTCACAACTTTTCCAAAACACTAAGAGAGGAACACGCAGAACCATGTCAAAGAGGACGATTCGATCCCTTGGGACCGCCATCCTGACCGCGACAGCGACGCTGGCAGTCTCCGCCTCGATCCCGAATGCCGCCAGTGCGTCAGGCGTCCGGAGTGCAGCCAGCCTGGCCAAAGAGGGCTACCTCGCCACCAACCCCGCCTGGGGCAAATTAACGCTGGTGATCGGCGACAATGGTGGCGACGGCAGCCAGGCGCTGGCGGCCGACACGGGGATATTCAAGAGCGCCTCGTACAAAGTGTCGTTCGCCAAGTTCACCTACGGTCCCCCGCTCGTCGAAGCGGCCGCCTCCGGCGACATCTCGGTCGGTAGTGTCGGCGACGTGCCGCCCATCACCGGCGCCGCGCAGGAATTCGGCTTCAAGATCGTCGCCGTCGAACGCTCGCTCTACCCCACCCAACCGGACGAAGACATCATCGTGCCCAAGGGGTCTCCGATCCACACGCTCGCTGAACTCAAGGGAAAGACGATCGCCGTGCCCCAGGGCAGTTCAGCCAACGGCCTGGTGTTGCTCGCCCTCAAGAAGGCCGGATTGACGCCCAATGAGGTGTCGATCGACTACCTGTCCCCGGCGGCCGGTGCAACCGCCTACGCCAGCGGCAAGGTCGACGCCTGGGCTATCTGGAACCCGCAGCTCTCCATCGAACTCGGCCAAGGGTCGAGAGTCCTCGCCAAGGGGCTGCCCCCCATCGACCAGACCAGCAGCTACGAGGTGGCGTCTGACAAATTGCTCGACAACCCGGTCGACAAGGCCGCGCTGACCAACCTGCTCGAGCGGGACGCCTACGACTTCGCCTGGGCCAATAAGAACCCGGCCAAGTACGCCGCCGCCATCGCCCAGGAGGATGGCATCACGATCGCCGAGGCCAAATCGGACATCCAGGCCGAGGAGAACACCATCACGCCGATCAAGCCGACTGACATCGCAGCCGAGCAGTCACTCGGCACGGCATTTCTCACTGCCGGCCAGATCACGAAGAAGGTAAACGTCAGCAGCATCACCGAGAACATCCTCCCGGCCGGCTTCGACAGTGAGAAGCAGCTTGGCTAGGCGCGACCTCCACCTCAACGCGTTCCTCATGGAGGCGGGCCACCATGAGGCGGCGTGGCGCCTCCCCGAGAGCAACGCACGGGCGGACTTCGATCTCCAGCACTGGATCGCGTTGGCGCAGCTGGCCGAGGAGGCCAAATTCGACTCGTTGTTCCTGGCCGACGGCCCGGCGCTCACGGGCACGGGAGAGTTCCGGCCCCCCGGGCAGCTCGAGCCATTGACGCTGCTGACCGCGCTCTCCCAGGCGACCAGCCGCATCGGCCTGATCGCCACGGTGTCGTCCACCTACAACGATCCCTACGATCTGGCCCGGCGGCTGGCGTCGGTCGACCATGTCAGCCATGGCCGGGCCGGGTGGAACATCGTCACGTCGGCGGGTGCCGAGGAGGCGGCAAACTTCGGGCTGAGTGACCGCCCGAACCACGCGGCACGCTACGGGCGCGCCGACGAGTTCCTGTCCGTGGTGAAGGCACTCTGGGACAGCTGGGAAACAGAAGCCGTCAAGGCCGACAAGGCGACGGGGCGCTACGCCGACCCGGATCTCATCCACCCGATCGACCATGCGGGTAAGCACTTCAAGGTCGCCGGCCCCCTCAACGTCGTGCGACCGCCGCAGGGATACCCGCTGCTGGTGCAGGCCGGATCGTCGGAGGACGGCAAGGACTTCGCCGCCCGCCACGCCGAGGCCATCTTCACGGCCCACCAGACCTACGAACGGGCGGCCGATTTCTACCGCGACGTGAAGCAGCGGGCGGCGGCGGCCGGCCGCGACCCCGACGGCGTGATTGTGCTGCCGGGCATCGTGCCGATCATCGGGTCGACCGAGGAGGAAGCGCGGGCACTCGCCCAGCGGTTCGATGACCTCCGGGTCCCCGAGTACGGGTTGCGCCAACTGGCTCGTGTCTTCGAAGTCGAACCGTCGGATCTCGAGCTCGATGCACCGCTGCCGGACTCGTTGACGAACCGACCCAAGCTGGAAGGCTCCCAGAGCCGGTCCGAGCTCATCGCCGAGCTGGCCGTGCGGGAGGGATTGACCGTCCGCCAGGTGTTGTCGCGACTCGGCGGCGGCCGCGGCCACTTCACCTTCGTGGGCACGCCCGACCAGGTGGCTGACACCATTGTGGATTGGTTCCAGGGTGGGGCCGCCGACGGGTTCAACATCATGGCGCCGGCGCTGCCTTCGGGATTGGTGACCTTCATCAGTGAGGTGCTGCCCATCCTGCGCGGCAAGGGGCTGTTCCGGGAGGAGTACGAGGGCACGACGTTGCGCGAGCACTACGGCCTGCCGCTCCCACCGAACCAGTTCCACGCCTCCAGCGCACACCGTGGCTGAGCCCCCGGCGCTGTCGATCAGCGGGCTGAGCAAGACCTACGCCGACGGGTTCGTCGCCGTCAGCGGGCTCGACCTCGAAATCCCGGACGGAGCCTTCTTCGGCCTGCTCGGTCCCAACGGTGCAGGCAAGACGACGCTGATCGGTTCGGTGTGCAACATCGTGCGGCCCACCACCGGAACCCTCAAGGTGTTCGGTCACGACTACCGCAGCCGGGAAGCCCGGCGGCTCATCGGTCTGGCCGAACAGGAAATCAACGTCGACCGGTTCCTGTCCATCCGCCAGATGCTCATCTACCACGCCGGCTACCACGGGATCGGCCGGAGGGCGGCATCCCGTCGAGCCGACGAGATGCTCGAGTTATTCGGACTCGAGCACAAGGCCACGTCGCGCGCCTACGAGCTGTCCGGGGGCATGCAGCGCCGCCTCGTGCTGGCCCGGGCCTTCGCGCACCGACCCCGGCTGTTGATCCTGGACGAGCCGACCGCAGGCGTCGACGTCGAGCTGCGGGCAGAGATCTGGCGGCTCGTGAAGGACCTCAACGCGGGCGGGACAACCATCTTCCTGACCACGCACTACCTCGAAGAGGCCGAGGCACTGTGCGACGAGATCGCATTGCTGCGCGCCGGCCGTATCGTCGAACGCGGATCGTCGATTGCGCTGCGCCACCGCCATACGGCCCGGGACATTTCCGAGGTCTACCGCCGGGTGATCACCGCCGGAGTGGCCGGGCATTGAGCGCGCACGAGGTGGTCACACGCCGGCCGCCGCCATCCTGGGACGCCCCCTTTCGAACCGAGCGGTCGCCGTTGCTCTGGCTCTTCGAGCGGGAGGTGGTGCGCTTCCTGACGATCTGGAAGTACTCGATCGTCGGCCCCGTCCTTTCGACCGTTCTCTTCGTCATCGTGTTCGGAACGGCCCTCGGTCGTCACGTGGCCAACATCGATGGCGTGTCCTACGGGCGCTACATCGTCCCGGGGCTGTTGGCCCAGGCGATGGTGAACGTCGGGTTCTTCAACGGCACCACCACCATTTTCGAGGCCCGGCGGGACCGGTACATCGACGACATCTTCTCCAGCCCGCTGCGCTGGTGGGAAATCAACGTGGCGCTGGTCGGCGCCGGCATGGTGCGAGGTGCCGTGGTCGGCGCCGGTGCACTGGCCTGCGCCATCCCCCTCACCGGGGCCGGGATCGCCCGCCCGCTGATCGTCGTGATCGGGACGCTCGGCGTGTTGGTGGTGGCCTCCCAGGTGGGGGTGATCGCCGGGTCGCTGGCCAAGTCGCTCGATCACGTCTACTCCATGGAGTCGATCATCCTGCTCCCGCTCGGATTCCTGGGCGGCGTCTTCTACTCGGTCAACCAATTGCCGCGCCCCTGGAGCGTGCTGAGCCGCTTCGATCCCGTGTTCTGGCTGGTGCAGGCCGAGCGGAATGGCTTTCTCGGCCACGGCGACGTGTCGGCCGGATGGGCCTTGCTGGCCGTGTGGGGCATCGCCACCGCGCTCTCGGTCTGGTCGGCCTCCATCTTCGCCAGCGGTCGTCTCAAGCCCTGATCCGGAGTCCTATTGGGATCAATCAGGAGGGGGTGTTCGGACGCCCCACACATCCGACCGCCAGTCCCCAACATTCGTTCAGTTCCCCCCTTGCAATCGCGAAGGCCGCTGTTATTATCTTCTAACAGTAATAGATCTCTAACGCAATTGGATCTAGCGGTCGGGGCGATATCGGCAGTTCGGGGGGTACTGGGTGGACGAGACGCGCAATGTCGTGACGCAGGAAGGGGGCCGGCTGCGCCGTTCCTTCGTCGACCTCGGTGCAGCGGGCTGGCTGCCCCTTCTCCTGCTGACCACCCTGGCCACCACGCAGTCGTTCGATGTGAACGCCTTCGGTGTGCTGGCCCCTGAAATCCGGCACACCTTCCACCTCGACAACGCCGGCATCGACTCGGTGAGCGCCCTCACCGCGGCCATGCCCATCCTGGCCGGCGTCTTCATCGGTTACCTGGGCGACCGCCACGACCGGGTCAGGCTGACGCAGTACTTCGGCATCCTGTGGGGCGTCACCGCCATCTTCACCGGCCTCGCCCCCGTCCTCCTCATCCTGATCATCGCCCGCCTGGCCGGAGGCGTGGGCTACATGTCCACCCAGACCATCTACCCGAGCCTGCTGTCGGACACCTACCCCGGCCAGGCCACCGCCCCGGTCTTCACCGTCTACCTCTTCGGCGTCAGCGGGCTCGGCCTGCTCGGCAACCCGCTGGCCGGTTGGCTCGGTCAGGTGGTGGGCTGGCGTCCCACCTTCGTCATCCTGGCCATACCGACCTTCGTCCTGGTCGTGTTGTTCTACCGGGTCACCGATCCGGGCCGGGCCAGCACGAGCAACAGCACCGAGGGCCAGCCCGCCGGTGAGCTCAGCACCTCCCTGTGGTCCAACTTCAAGGTCATCCGCAAAATCCGGACCCTGCGCCGCATCTGGGTCGCCGCCTTCATCTTCGGCGCCAGCACGCTGCCCCTGGCCACGCTGGCCTCCAACTTCTTTCACGACGTGTACCACCAGGGTTCCGAGGCGCGGGGCTGGATCATCGCCCTCATCGGCGTGGCCGCCCTGTTCGGCATCGGCTTCGGCGGCGCCATCAACAAGCGGGAGATGGCCCGGGGCCGCCCCGGTGCGCTGGCCGTCGTCATCGGTGCCGGCTGTATCGAGGCGGGCCTGTTCGCGCTGGCCATGGCCTCGGCGCCCAAACTCTGGATGTCCATCGTGTGCGCCTTCTTCATCGGGCTGGGCGGCGGCGCCCTCCAGCCGGCCTACGCCACCATCGTCTCGACGGTCACCATTCCCGCACTGCGCAGCCAGGCCTACGCCTGGACGCTCTTCTTCTTCGCCCTCGGCGCCGGCGTGCTCACCGGTTTCATCGGTGCCATTGCCGACGCCCACGGGCAACGGGTGGCCATGGGCATGCTGGCCGTCTTCCTCATTGTGGCGGGACCGATCGCCATCTCGGCTCGCCGTTTTGCCATCGCCGACCAGGTCGTGGTGGAGGTGGCTGAGTGAAGCGAGTCCTCTCCATGTCCGCGCTGGCGGTGGCAGTGGTCCTGGCCCAGATCATCGTCGGTGGTTCGGTGGCATCAGCCGGCGCCAGCACCACCCCGTTCTTCCAAGGCGGAGGCGACGCGGTGGCCGAGGCCATTTCGGTGCTGCCGGCCATATCCGGTTACAGCCTGGGCGTTGAAACGGGAGTCTCCATCGCCGACTACACGGGCACGGAGGGACAAGCGGAGGCCCAAATGTTGACCTCGGCTCTCCTCGGTGACCTCTCGGTTCCGCTACCGGCTGGCGTCGGCGGCATCGTGGCCGAGTCGTCCTCGACGCCGACCACGCAAAGCAACACCGTCGAGGGAAGCGGTGGTGACGGAGCCGGCGTCCTGGCGGTCAGCGCGGCCCAGAGCGCGGGCCTGGCCAGTGCCAGCCTGGCTGGCTTCAATCTCCCGGGTGTGATCGACATCAACGGCGGGCAGAGCAGCGCCGGCACGAGCATCGTCAACGGCATGACTCGACAAGCTCAGTCCTCGTCCTCCATCGGCTCGGTGTCGATACTCGGAGGTTTGATCGTCCTCAACGGGCTGCACTGGACAGCCAGCCAGAGCACCGGGGCCCAGACCGCTCATGCCGGCACGTTCTCCATCGCCTCCGTCACCGTTGACCACACCGCCGTCGCCATTCCCGCCGACGGGTTGAGCAGTGTCATCGATCTCATCAATCAGGTATTGACCACGACGGGCCTGCACATCGGCCTGCCCACGGAAACCGTCGGGAGCGACGGTTCCGTGCAGGAGTCGGCGCTCTCCATCGGATTGGACAACTCCGAGCTGGGCAAGGAGTTGATCTCACCCGTCATTCCGCAGCTGCAACCGCTGCGCACGCTCCTCAACACAGTCCTGACCGATATCGATCCCACCGCCGGAGAGTCCGACCTGGTGCTCGAGATCGCCCTCTCGATCCTGGCCGGGCAGGGGACCCTGGACCTCAACCTGGGCGGTGCGTACGCCACGACCGACGACACGGCCTACGGAAATCCCCTGGCCGGCAGCTCCCTTTCCGCGTTGGGCGCCAGCACCTTGCCCGGACTGATCGGCGGGGCCGTCTCCGGCATCGACAATCTGCCTCCGGTGGCCGATTCCGCGCCGGGCGCGGGTCCGTCGAGCAGCGCCGGCACCGTCACCACCACTCGTCCCGGCAAGCTGGCCCTGACCACGCTGAGCTCGTCATCGAGCTGCCAGAGCACATCGGTGGGGAGCTGTCGGTCCCCACACAGCCTGGTCATCGTCATTTCACTGGCTGCACTGATCGTTGGATTGCTGGGTTTCGAGGCCTTGCGAATGCGACGACGGAAACGCTTGCTACTCCCGGAGGAATCATGAGCAACGCAACTGGCCCGAGCGGCGGCATCCGTTGGAGGGCGGCGCGGATCCGCTTGTTCCGCGGCTACGCCCCATTGATCGTCCTTGTGGTGGCCTTCGCCCTCATCACCACGCTGACACCGACGCAGGCTCCCGATCGCGAAATCGTGACCCAGCGCGTGGCGTCGACGACACCTGCCGGTGGTACCGGCGCTGCGGGCACGTCCGGCCAGAGCACCACCGGCACCACCGTCGCTCCGAGCGGCAGCAGTGGAACCGGTACCGCCAATACGGCGGGCGGCTCTGCGGCGGCAGCCAGCGGCTCCACGGCAGCGGCCGGCAGCAAATCCACCAGCTGCCCCGGACAGGCGCTGCAAGATCCCGGTGACCCCTACTCCCCACCGTGTATTGCGTTTTCGGGCAGCAACGGCGGCAGCACCTCACCGGGCGTTACCGCGACCACCATCACCCTCTCCTACCGGGTGACGGCGGACTTCGAGAGCCTGGAGCAGTCCTTCGGAAACCTCTCGGCGGCTGCACCGGCGACGTCGGTGGCCGACCTCGAGCGCACCTACCAGGGCATGGTCACGTATTTCAACGATCACTACCAGTTCTACGGGCGCAAGTTGAAGCTGGACTTCTTCAACGGACAGGGCACCTTTGCCAACGAGTTACAGGGCCAGGGACAGGCCCAGGCGGACGCCGACGCCCTTACCGCAGCCCAACAGATCGGCGCCTTCGCCGAGCTCGACGGAGAAGACGACGTGTACGCCAACGCCCTGGCCCAGCAGAAGGTGGTCACCTCCGTCAATGGGGTCCTGGCCGACTCGTCCATGACGTCCGATGCCCCATACCTGTGGAGTTATGGCCCGACGTGCTCCCAAGCGGTGGAAGCCACCATGGACTTCGTCGCCAAGCAACTGGCCAACAAGCCGGCCGCCTTCGCCGGAGGTTCGCTCCACGGCCAGCCCCGCAAGTTCGCCCTCATCGCGCCCGAGAACCCCAACTATCAGATCTGTGCCAACGAAGTGATCGCACTGGCCAAGGCGGCTGGCTTCACCATCACTGACGATCTCGCCTACGACGTCGACGCCAGCACACTGGCCACCCAAGACGACGAGTTCGTAGCCAAAATGGCCGACGACGATGACACCACGGTGCTCTTGCTGACCGATGCGCTGTCTCCACTGCTGCTGACCGACCGGGCCGCCGAGCAGAACTACTACCCCGAGTGGGTCGAAATGGGCGTGGCCAGCGACGACACCGATGCCAGCGGGCAGGCCTACCAGCAGTCCGAATGGTCACGAGCAATGGGCATCAGCTTCCTCGGGCCCACCGTTCCCCTGCAGGATTCGCTGGGCTATGACGCCTACACCTCGGTCGAATCGGACCAGCCCGCCATCTCCCAGGCCAGTGTCGCCTTCGAAACGCTGCAAATGATGGCCATCGGCATTCAAATGGCCGGACCGGACCTGACCCCGCAAACGTTCGCCAAGGGCATGTTCGCCTACCCGGGCAGCCAGAACAGCAGCCCCAATTTGAACTTCGGGGCCTGGAAGTTCAGCCCGGCCAGCTATGCCGCCCCTGGGTCAACGTGGGAGCTGTACTACAACCCGACCAAGACCTCGACCGAGGACGGCCAGACCGGTGCCTACGTCGTGGCCTCGCCGGAATATGTCACTGGCTCGTACCCCTCGGGTAATCCACCCTTCCCCGCCGCCTTCCCGTACGCCGCACCATCCTCTAACTCGTGAACACCGCGGCCTGGATCAGACCGGCCAGTCCGGGCATGAGGCGCAGCCGCAACGCACTGCTGGCTGTGGTCAGTGGCGTCCTGGTGCTCGTGGTGCTCCCCTCCATCTTCCCGAGCCGGGCCCCACTCGGCCTGATGCTGCAGGGCATTGAAAACGGCGCGGTGAACGGACTGCTCGCACTCGGCCTGGTCCTCACCTATCGGGCGAACCGAGTGATCAACTTCTCCTATGGGGCCATGGGCGCCCTGTCCGGTTCCGTAGGGTTGATGCTCTACCTGGGCCAGCACTGGAACTGGTACCTGGCCCTGGTGGCCGGCGTGGTGTCCGGAGCGCTGTTGGGCGTGGTCACCGAGCTGCTACTGCGGTGGCGCTTCCAGAAAGTGCCACGGCTGATCGTCATGGTGGCCACCATCGGCTTGGCGCAGGTGTTCGGGGGGATCCAGTCCTTCGTGCCCGGGTGGTTGGGCGGCCCCTCTTTCGTGGGTTCGTTCGCCACACCACTGTCCCGCTTCCACACCATGATCCGCCCCGTGCTGTTCGACGGCAATGACCTGCTGGTGTTCGGCGTGGTGATCGCCGTCCCCCTTGCTCTGGGCTGGTACCTGGCCCGCACCGACACCGGCGTGGCCATCCGCTCCCTGGCCGAGAACCCCGACCGGGCCCGACTGGTCGGCATCCCCTGGCGACGGATATCCCTCCTGGTCTGGATCATCGCCGGAGCGCTGGCCGGCCTCACGGTCATGGTCAACTCCCCCTCACAGGGAGTGGCACCTTCATTGGCCGCCGGACCGACCTTGCTCTTGCCGGCGTTGGTGGCGGCGGTCATCGCCAATATGGAAAGTCTCCCGGTGGCGTACTGGTCGGGCATCGGCTTGGGCGTCATCAATGCCGTCGTGGGCTTCAACATCACCCAGGAATCGGTGACCGATGTGGCGCTGCTGGCCTTTGTGCTGCTGGCCATGCTGGTGCGCCGCGGCCGTTCGGGCCGCGGGCGTGAAGAGGGTTCGCAGTGGTTGGCCACCGCGGTGGCCCGGCCCATCCCACCGATCCTGCGACGTCTGCCCGAGGTACGCATCGCCCGCGGCGTGCTCGCGCTGGCCGTGGCGGCGGTGGCGCTATTGGTACCGGTGTTCGGCGGACCCGGCACCACGCTGGAGTACACCATCGCCCTCACCTTCGGGCTGGTGGCGGTC